>Ga0208079_1000512_pt1 | contig 21139 bp, 17 predicted proteins | sample NGESurdeep092012_5_FD_184474 | JGI IMG/M metagenome (GOLD analysis project Ga0208079, IMG submission 184474) | Arctic peat soil microbial communities from Barrow, Alaska - NGEE Surface sample 210-2 deep-092012 (SPAdes) | ecosystem: Environmental > Terrestrial > Soil > Wetlands > Peat ... | reverse complement strand
CGACAGCGCCATGATGGTGTTGGCGACGCCCATGCCGAAGTCCTGATGGAAGTGCGCTTCCAGCCGCTTCTTGATGCGCTTCTGCACCTCGGTGACGAAGTACTTCATGGCGTGCGGCGACAGCACGCCGAAGGTGTCGACCAGCGCCAGCGCGTCCATGTGGCCTTCTTTGCCGACGCGCTCGATCAGATCGAGAGCCCATTTCAGCTCGGCGCGCGAGAAGTCGATCGGGAAGAACACGACCTCGAGCCCGTTCTTGTGCGCGAAGGCGGTGGCCTCGATCGAGGTCTCGATCGCCTTTTCCAGCGGCCAGCGATAGGCTAGCTCAAGCATGTGCTTGCTGGAGGGGATTTCCATCACCACGCCGTTGACGCCGGTGTCGACGGCGCGTTGCACGTCTTCCTTCATGCAGCGCGAGAACGAGAAGATCTGCGGGCCGAGGTTGCGCTTGACGATTTCCTTGATCGCCGCGTTGTCGGACGGCGAGACGATCGGCATGCCGGCCTCGATCCGGTGCACGCCGGCTTCCGCCAACGCCTCGGCGATGCGGATTTTCTCGTCCTTGCTGAGAATGATGCCGGTCTGCTGTTCGCCGTCGCGCAGGGTGACATCATGGATTTTGATATTCTTGGCGAACTTGAAGTCCTTGGTGACTTCGGGCGCGTAGTTCCACTCGCTTACGAACCAGTCATCCGTTTTCCAGGGTTGATTTGCCATCCGTCTACTCCTCTCGCGTGCTGTGATTGGGGGATATTGAGGCGCTTTTCTTAGCCAGGTTTCTTGGCCAGCCGTGCCATGGGGATCAAGACCACCAAATTGCTTTTGCTATTGGCAGCATTGATATTTCGCAAGGGCTGGCGAATTTCGTCGTTCGATAAGGGCCTTATAAGGGCTGTCGGCGGCTCAGACCACCGGATTAGTCAGCTCGCCGATGCCGGAAATGGAAATTTTGACGACGTCGCCCGGCACCAGGTAGCGCGGCGGCTTGAATCCGATGCCGACCCCGGCCGGCGTTCCGGTGGCGATCAGGTCGCCCGGCTCCAAGGGCACATAGGCGCTGACCGCCTCGATAATGGCGCCGACATCGAAAATCAAGTCGCGCAGCCGGGCGAACTGCCGGCGCTCGCCGTTGACGTAGGTCGCCAGCTCCTGCGCGTCGGGTGTGCCGAATTCATCGCGCGTGACCAGCCAGGGCCCGACCGGGCAGTAGCCGTCCAGGCTCTTGCCGAGAAACCATTGCCGGTGGCGCTGCTGCACGTCACGCGCGGTCGCATCGTTGACGATGGTGTAGCCGAACACATAGTCGAGCGCATCGGCGCGCTTCACATTCTTGGCATGGCGTCCGATGACGACGCCGAGCTCGCCTTCGTAATCCGTCGAATGCGTCAGGTCAGCCGACGCCGGGATTCCCTGCAACGGGTCGGCGAGCGATGTCACCGCCTTGGTGAAGACGACGGGAACCTCCGGGACTTCCTGCTTGTCGCCGGACTGATCGATGCCGCTGCGGGCAAATTCCTCGGCGTGATCGTGATAGTTCTTGCCTACACAGATCACATTCTTCGCCAACGGACCGACGGGGGCCGCGAGTTTGACGCTATCGAGGGCAAGCCGCGCGCCATGCTCAAGCGTGCCCGCGCGCTCGCTCAGCAGGGCTATGACCTGGCGCAGATCGCGCACCGCGGCGCCGCCGATCAACAGCGGGCGGAAGTGGTTGTCCTGCACCGTTCCGAAAATCTTGCCGTTCTGGTTGTGTACTGCAGCGATACGCATGGTCTTGGGCATGCCTTTCCGAATTGGCCGGCCGCCATGGGCCGATTTTGCCGGAGGTTTTAGTGCATGAGCGGCATTGACGCCACCCTTGGGGTAGCCGCCGCGCAAAACCGAAAAAGCCCCGGGCAACCAGCCCAGGGCTTCATCGTTCGGCCGAGATAGCGCAGAGATCAGAAGCGGTAGTTCACACCGAGGCGGGCGATGTTGAGCGGCAACTTGTAGGTGCCTGCATCGCTGCAGGTCGCCGCCGGGCAGGTGAAGTTGCCCAGATCGACGTAGAGATACTCCGCCTTGACCGACCAGGCGCCCATGAAGGCGTATTCGACGCCGGCGCCGAGAGTCCAGCCGAGCTTGTTCTCGGTCACCGACCTGCTGCCACCGCCCGGTATGGTCAATTTTAAGTCGCCGTAGGCGGCACCGCCGGTCCCGTAGACAAGGTAGCGGTCGAACGCATAGCCGATGCGGCCGCGAGCCGTGCCGAGCCAGCTGTTTCTAACCTCGCACCCGTCGCAATTGCTGGTGCTGGTTCCCTTGACGGTGCTGTAATCAATTACGCCCTCAAGGCCCCAGACCCATGATCCGGTCTGCAGGTTGTAGCCAACGGTGGCGCCCCCCAACCAACCCGTGGCCCGGGTGTTAAAGCCTTCGCCGGTGATCGAGTTCCCGCCCGAGGCAGTGCCCCAGCCATAGCCGGCATTAAGTCCGACATAGAAGCCGGACCAGCTAAATGCGGGTGCGGAATAGGCCGGCGCCTTGTAGCTGGGCTGGCGCAAATCCGCCGCCTGCGCGGCGATCGGCGCGATCAGCAATGCGGCGACGGCAATGCCGGTTCGGATCGTTCTTGTCATCATAATTTTCGGCCCCTTGACTGGTCGGATGATTGTTGCAAGCGGGCGATCATGCTGATCCACCCGGTTCGTGACGCACGGCTGAACTGAAGACCTCAAACGGACGCGAAGACGCGCATCCGCAAGAGCACGTTCGATTCCTAACAAAGCCTGAGTAATGGCCGGTTAACCATGAAAGGCCCCGCAATTTGGGACCTAACCTGTTGCCGAAAAAGCTCACGCTACCCGCGCGCTCTCAATACCGCCTCAATCGAAACGCGCGACCACGGCGCGCTGCGCTCGCGGAATGCGATGTAGGAGGCGTGCACCTTGGCCGTGATCGCGCTGCGCTCGCTCAGTTCGCCGAGCACATCGCCGGCCTGCTTGCGCGCGGCGCTCACCAGATCGTCGGGGAAGGCGGCGAGCTTCACGCCGTGGTCGCCCACCAGCGCGGCGAGCGCCTGCGCATTGAGCCGCTCCATCTCGGCCAGCGCGAAATTTGCTTCCGTCGCGCAGGCGTGCGCGACCACGGCCTGGAGATCGGCAGCAAGCGCGTTCCAGGCTTTCAGCGCGACGATGCACTCGCCGGTGCCGTTCGGCTTGTTGAAGCCGGGATAGTAGTAGAACGGCGCCACGCGATAGAGCCCGAGCGCGATGTCGGTGCCGGGCCCGACGAATTCCACCCCGTCGATCACGCCCGATTGCAGACTGGTGAGGATTTCCGCCGGCGGCGTGGTCTGCGGCGTGGCGCCGAGCCGGCGATAGATTTCGCCGCCGAGGCCGAGCGAGCGCAGCTTGAGCCCGCGCAGATCGGCGAGGCTGGCGAGCTCGCGGCGGAACCAGCCGCCCATGCAGACGCCGGTATTGCCGCCCATGAACGGCTTCACGCCGAACGGCGCGTAGAGCTCGTCCCACAGCGCCTGCCCGCCGCCGGCCTCGATCCAAGCGACGTGCTCGGAAGGCGTAAGGCCGAACGGCACCGTGGTGAAGAACGCGGCCGCCGGCATCTTGCCCTGCCAGTAGAACGCCGCGGTGTGGCCAATGTCGGCGACGCCGTTGCCGACCGCGTCGAGCACCTCAAAGGCCGGCACCACCTCGCCGGCCGAGTACACCGTGATATCGAGGCGCCCGCCCGAGAGCGTGCGCACGCGCTCGGCGACGCGCTCCGCCGACATGCCCGGCCCCGGCAGCCGCTTCGGCCAGGAGGTCACCATGCGCCATTTCACCGTCTGCGCCCGCGCCACCGCCGGCGCCGCTAGCACACCGGCAACCGCCCCCGCCCCGATGGTGAAATTGCGTCGCGTGGTCATGGTTGTCTCCCTTTTTCTTGCGCATGATCTTTTCCGAAAACCGGTTTCCACTTTTCGGGGTCATGCGCCTGCGCATGAAAATGATGCAGCGGCCCGTGGCCGTGACCGATCTTGAGTTGATCCGCGGCGGCGATGGCCGCGGTGACGTAGGCTTTGGCTTCTTGGGTGGCGGCTGTGAGAGCGAGGCCCTTGGCGAGCCCGGCGGCGACCGCCGACGACAGCGTGCAGCCGGTGCCGTGGGTATTGCGGGTGGCGATGCGCCTGGCGCTGAGCCGAACCACCTCGCCTTGTCCGATCAGCAGATCGACGCTGTCGGCGCCCTCGCCGTGGCCGCCCTTGATCAGAACCGTGCGCGCGCCGAGCGACAATAATTGACGCGCTTGCACTTCCATTTCTTCTTCATTGCGCGCAGGGCTAGCGCCGGTCAGTGCGGCGGCCTCCAGCAAATTGGGGGTTACCACCAGCGCGCGCGGAATAAGTTCATTGCGCAGCACGACGATCGCTTCCGGCGCCAACAGCCGGTCGCCGGAGCTGGCGACCATCACCGGATCGAGCACGATGTTCTTGGCGCCATGGCGGTCGAGACCTACCGCCACCGCTTGAATCGCGGCCACTTGCGACAGCATGCCGATCTTCACCGCGCCGACACTCAAATCGGAGAACACCGCATCGATCTGCGCGGCGATGAAATCCGCCGGCACGTCATGAATGGCGGTGACGCCGCGGGTATTCTGCGCGGTCAGCGCCGTGATTACCGAGGCGCCATAGACGCCAAGCGCGGCGAAGGTCTTGAGATCCGCCTGAATGCCGGCGCCGCCGCTCGAATCCGAGCCGGCAATGGTGACGGCAACCGCGGTCATGACCGCCCTCGCCGCGCCAGCGCGCTGTCCACCACGGCGCGCAGGTTCTGCGCGGCCTTCCCCGGATCGGGCGCCAGCGAAAGCGCCGAGATCACCGCCACGCCATCGGCCCCGGCCGCGATCACGTCGGCGGCGTTGCTCTCGTTGATGCCGGCGATGGCGCAGATTGGACATTTCGGATCGCGCGCGCGGATCGCCTGCACGATCGCGCGCAAGCCGGCGAGGCCGATCGGCGTAGCGGTATTGTCCTTGGAGGTCGTGCCGTACACGCCGCCGATCGCCACGTAGTCGAGATGTTCGAGCGGCGCAGCCTCTGCCTGCTGCACCGTCTTGATGCTCAGCCCGATGATGGCGGTGCGCCCGAGCAACAGCCGCGCGTCGGCCGCCGACATGTCGTCCTGCCCGATATGCACGCCGTCGGCCTCGGCCGCCAGCGCCACATCGACGCGATCGTTGATCAGCAGCGGGATATCCAGCGGCGCCAGCACGGCCGTCAGCGCGCGCGCTTCCTCCAGCATGGCGCGGGTGGAGCCATGCTTGTCGCGCAATTGCACCAGCGTCACGCTGTCCGCGATGCGGCTGGCCAAGTCAGCGAGCGTGCGGCCGCCGGCAACGGCGGGATCGATAACGGCATAGAGACGAAGATCGACATCCATCAATTCACCCGCGCATGTGCGATGAGCGTCGGCCCATCGAGGTTATGGAGAGCATCGATGATCGCGACCGCGAAGCTCCCCGGACCTTCCGCTTGTGTCGCCGCCAATTCGCCGGCAACGCCGATCATCACCAGCGCGGCGGCCGTCGCGCGCCAGGCGTCTTGTTCGACGCCAAGACAAGCCGCGATCAGCGCCGAGGCGGCGCAGCCCATGGCGGTTACCTTGGCCATCAGCGGGTGCCCGTTAGCGATTGTCGCGACCCGCTCGCCGTCGGTGACCAGGTCGGTCTCGCCCGACAGCCCGATGGTGATTTTTTTGTCGCGGGCGTAGGCAACGAGGGCTTCGCGCGTCGGCTTGGCCCCGGCCAAGGCGAAAAATTCGGCGTGATTGAGCCGCACCACCTTGGGCGCGCGGGCGACCAGGTCGCGGGCAAAGGCCGCACGCGGCGGCGCCCGATCGACAAACACCGGATCGAGCACCCATGGCACGTTGTGCTGCGATGCGGTTGCCACCGCGATCTCGGTTGCTTCGCGGCGTTCGCGGTCGAAGGTGCCGAGATTGACCAAAAGCGCATGCGAGCGAGCAACGAACGGGGCGATCTCCTCGGGCGACAGCGTCATCGAGGGCACGCAAGCCACGGCCAGCAGCGCATTGGCGGTGAAATTCTGCGCCACCGCATTGGTGATGCAGTGAACGCGCGGGGAGCGCGCGCGCAAACGGTCAAGCAACGCGGCCGCGGCTTGCGCCACGTCGTCGCGCGCTACTTCCTGGGAATGGCGCATCTCTGCTCCCTCCGCCGGCATGACCCGGATCAGGTTCGTTGGGTTGGCCCGGAAGCGGCCTCTCAGCCCGGCAAGCGCCGGACACCCCACGAGATTGCTGCGCAATACCTAGTCCGCGCGGCCTTCCAAGGCAAGCCCGTAAGACCTAGACGCCTTGCAAGCGCGGCGCCTTTTTGCTGGATTGCATGTGCATGATCCCGAAAAGTGGGACCCGGTTTTCGGATAAGATCATGCGCGAGCCAACATGGCTGCCGGAGGCTTTCGAGATGACCCCCTTTTTCGTTCAGATCAAATGCCAGCTCGGCAAGGCCTATCAGGTCGCCAACGAGCTGGCCGAAGCCGAGATCGCCTCCGAGATCTATTCGACCGCGGGCGACTATGATCTGCTGGTGAAATTCTATGTGGATGCCGGAACCGACATCGGGCATTTCGTCAACGAGAAGGTGCACTGCATTCCCGGCATCAAGGACACCCACACCATCATCACCTTCAAGGCGTTTCAGGCTTAATTTCAAGTCGGCATCGGCGGCCCTTCCGCCTCGGGCATGCGTTTGAGGTCGAGCTGGCGCTCGCGCCAGATCACGAACAGGCCGGCACCGGCGACGATGGCCGCCCCGACATAGACCAGCGCGCTCGGCAATTCGCCGAACATCCAGTAGCCGAGCAGCAGCGCCCACAGCATCGCGGAATAGTCGAACGGCGCCACCACCGACGCGCTGGCGTGGCGGTAGCTTTCGGTGAGAAATATATGGGCGATGCCGCCAAGCACGCCGACCGAGATCAGCGCCACCAGTTCCGATCCGGTCGGTGAGTGCCAGGCAAACGGCAGCGTCAGCGCACCCGCGATCGCGCACACCAGCGAAAAATAGAACACAATCGAGGACGTGGTCTCGCTTTGCGTGAGCCGGCGGGTCTGAATCACCGTGCCGGCGTTGCAGACCGCGGAGATCAGCGCCAACACCGAGCCGACCGCGGCGGCGGTCGCGACCCCGGCGGTCGCGTAAGCGCCGAGCTCGAAATGCGGCACCAGCATCACGATCACTCCGGCAAAGCCGACCAGCACCGCCGACCAGCGATAGATGCGCACGTGCTCTTTCAGAATGATGGCCGCCAGCGCCACGGTGATCAGCGGCGAGGCGAAGGAGATCGCGGTGGCGTCGGCCAGCGGCAGCCGCGTGAGCGCGGAGAAGTTGGTGAACATGCCGCCGACGCTGAGCAGTCCGCGGCCGAGCTGGCCGAACGGCCGGCCGGTGCGCACCGCGGTCGCAAGCTCGCCGCGAATGGCATAGATCACCACCACCGGCAGGATCGCGAAGGCGCTGCGGAAGAACACCATCTGCCCAACCGGCGCCACATCGCCGAGCTGGCGCACCAGCGCCGACATGGCGGCAAACAGCAGCGCCGAAATCAGCTTGAAGCCGATGGCCTTGAACAGATTCATCGCGAATACATAACCGCGATGGCCGGACTTGTCCCGACCGAAGGCCGTAATCGACGGCTATTTCTTCGGCTGCGCCTGGCCTTCGACCGCCGGCAGCGATTTGAGATAGGTCGCCATCGCCATGCGATCCGCCGTGGTCAGTTGCGAGGTATTGCGCACCACCTCGACCATGTTGCCGCCAACCCGGTCGGCATCGGGCGTCATGCCGTCCGCGAGCAATGCGGCGAAGTCGGCTTCCGACCAACTCTTGAGCTTAAACTGGGTGATATTGGGAACGCCGCCCTGGCCGTCGGGGCTCGGCCCTCCGGTGAAGCGCAAAGCCGGGATCACCGCACCGAGAGCGTTGCGCGGGGAGTGACATTCCGCGCAGGGGCCAGGGCCATTGACCAAATAGGCGCCCCGGTTCCATTGCGCCGACTGCGACGGATCGGGCGTAAACGGCGCGCCGTCGAGAAACAGAACCTTCCAGATGCCGAGCGTGCGCCGAATATTGAACGGAAACGGCAAATCATGATCGCGCACGCGGCCCTGCACAGGCGGCAGCGTCTTGAGATAGGCGAACAGATCACGCAGGTCCTCGAAGCGGATATGTTGGTACGAGGTGTATGGAAATGCCGGATAATAGTGATCGCCATCCGGCGACGTACCCTTGTTGAGCGCAGTGATGAATTGCGCTTCGGTCCAGGCGCCGATGCCATCCTTCGGATCGGATGAAATATTGGGAACGTAGAAAATTCCAAACGGAGAATTCAACGCGAGCCCGCCGCCCAGCTTCGTCTTGTCCGGCTGTTTCGGCACCGCATGACAGGACGCGCAAACGCCGGTGTAGAACATCTCCTTGCCGTTGGCGAGATCGGGCGCGTGGGCCGGCAGCGCGTGCTCTGCCACCGTGGCGGGAATGGTCAGGAACCAGCAAGCCGCGAGCCCCAGCGCCGCCAGAAATAACAGCCTCTTGATCATCGGCGCTCCCCGGCCACGCTGGTGATTCTCATGCAGGAATCGACACGCCGGCGCGACAGGATCGCGCCGGCATAGCGCGCCGGGGATGGGCACGCCTGTTCAGAAGCTGCGTGCGGTCCGGGCTTTTTCGATCGCGGCCCAAACCCGCTGCGGGGTCGCCGGCATATCGATATGGCGGATACGGTAGGCGCGCCAGAGCGCATCGACCAGCGCGTTAATCACCGCCGGGCAGGAGCCGATGGCGCCGGCCTCGCCCGCGCCTTTGACGCCGAGCGGATTGTTCTTGCACGGCACGTTGCGGGTTTCGAACACGAACGACGGCGCGTGCGCGGCGTGCGGCAGCGCGTAGTCCATCAGGCTGGCGCTGAGCAATTGCCCGGAGCCAACATCGTAGACGGTGTCTTCCATCAGCGCCTGGCCGATGCCCTGCACGGCGCCGCCGTGCACCTGGCCTGCCAGCAGCAGCGGATTGAGCGTGGCGCCGAAATCGTCCACCACGGCGTAGTGCAGGATCGTGGTGACGCCGGTGCCGGGATCAACCTCGACTTCCGCGATGTGGGTGCCGTTCGGGAAAGTCGGCTGATCGGCCGCGAATTCGCTCGCAGCGCGCAGCCGTTCCGGCTTGGCTTGCGGATGCGCGGCCAGTTCAGAAAACGTAATGACGCGGTCGGTGCCGGCGACGCGAATTGTTCCGCCCGCGATTTCCATATCGCCCGCTGCTGCCTCGAGGGCGTCGGCGGCAAGCTGCTTGAGCTGTTCAGCAAGCGTCTTGGTCGCCCGGTCGACGGAAACACCGCCGACGGGGATCGAGCTCGATCCGCCGGTACCGGCGCCGGTCGCGATCAGATCGGTATCGCCCTGCACGACGCGCACGCGCTCCGGCGGCAAATCGAGCCGCTCAGCGACCAGTTGCGCATAAGACGTGGCGTGGCCTTGGCCGGTCGACTGCGAGCCGATCAGCACGGTGACATCGCCGTCGCGATCGAGCCGCACGGTCGCGGTTTCCGGCCCGTTCGCACCGCAGGCCTCGATATAGGTGGCCATGCCGATGCCGCGCAGGCGGCCGGCGCGTTTGGATTGAGCCGCGCGCTTGGCAAAGCCGTTCCAATCGGCGACCTCCTGCGCGCGCGCCATGGTGCCGGCAAAATCGCCCGAGTCGTAGATTTTCCCCGTCGGGGTTTGGTACGGCATCGCCTTCGGCTTGATGAGATTCTTGCGGCGAAGCGCATCCGGCGCCGTGTCGAGATCGCGCGCCGCGGCATCGACCAGCCGCTCGATCAGATAGGAGGCTTCCGGCCGCCCCGCGCCGCGATAGGCATCGACTGGAACGGTGTTGGTATAGGTCGCGCGCAGCCGCACGTGGGCTGCCGGAATAGCGTAGGCGCCGGTCGCCATGCCGGCACCAAGCCAGGGAATGTAAGGCGCGTAGCAAGACAGATAGGCGCCCATGTCGGCGACGATATCGAGCTCGAGGCCAAGGAAGCGGTGCTTGTCGTCGAGCGCCAGCCGCGCGGTGGAGACGTTGTCGCGGCCATGGCTGTCGCCAAGGAAATGCTCAGTTCGATCGGCAATCCACTTCACCGGCTTGCGCAGGCGCTCGGCCGCGACCGCGGCCAGCGCATATTCGCGATAGGGAAACAGCTTGGTGCCGAAGCCGCCGCCGACGTCGGGGGTTACCACGCGCATTTTATCGAGCGGAAGCTTGAGCACATCGCCGCAGATGATGTCGCGGATGATGTGGCTGCCCTGACTGCCCAGCGTCAGCGTGTAGCGCTCGCCGTCGTATTCGGCGATCACGCCGCGGGTATCGAGATAGTTGGTGACCAGCCGCTGGTTGACAATCGTAATCTCGACGGTGCGCGCGGCTTGCGCAAACGCCGCTTTGGTCGCGCGCGCGTCGCCCAGCTCGGTCTCGAAGGCGAGATTGCTCGGCCGGTCGGGCCACACTTTCGGCGCGCCCGGTGCGAGCGCGGCAAGCGCACCGATCACATGCGGCAGCGGCTGCCAGTCGACCGTGATCGCCTCGGCGGCGTCCTTGGCCCGATCGAGGCTGTCGGCGACCACAAAGGCAATGGCGTCGCCGACGTGGCGCACGATGTCGCGCGCAAGAATTGCGTAGGGCGGCACCTTGATCGCAACATCGGGGAGCACGCCTGGGGTCGGCAGCGGCCCCAGATGCGCCACATCGGCGGCAACAAGCACCAGCCGCACGCCCGGCATCGCCCGCACCCGTTCGAGCTCTTGAATGCTGAAGCGGGCATGCGCATGCGGCGAGCGCAGCATGACTGCGTGCAGCGTCGCCTCCGGCGTGACATCCGCCACGTAACGCCCGGCCCCGCGCAGCAGCGGATCGTCCTCCTTGCGCGTGAGCGCCTGACCGAAGCCGAATTTCATCGCTGCCATGGGCGAAACTTCCTCGCCGTATGTTAGACTATTTTGTCGGCTGCGGCCGCTGCCGGCGCGCTGCCAAGTGCAGCGCAACCCAGCGCGACACCACGTAGAACACCGGCGTGAAGATCAGGCCGAAGGCGGTGACGCCGATCATGCCGGAGAATACCGCCGTGCCGAGCGCCTGCCGCAGCTCCGCGCCGGCGCCGATCGCCCAGACCAGCGGCGACACGCCGAAAACAAAAGCCAGCGAGGTCATGATGATTGGCCGCAGCCGCAGCCGGGCCGCCTCGACCGCGGCAGCGAAGCGGTCGCGTCCCTTATCCTCGAGCTGTTTGGCAAATTCGACGATCAGAATCGCGTTCTTGGCGGCGAGCGCAATCAGCACGATGAATCCGACCTGGGTCAGGATGTTGTTGTCCTGGCTGCGAATGATCACACCGAGAATCGCCGCCACCAGACACATCGGCACAATCAGGATCACCGCCAGCGGCAGTGTCAGACTCTCATATTGCGCCGCCAGCACCAGGAAGACGAAGACGACACCGAGTCCGAAGGCGAAGATCGCGGTATTGCCGGCACGCAATTGCTGAAAGGCGAGCGTCGTCCATTCGTAGCTGAAGCCTTGCGGCAGCACCTCGGCGGCGAGCTTCTGCATCGTTTCGATCGCCTGGCCCTGCGAATAGCCCGGGGCCGCATTGCCGTCGAGTTCCGCCGCCGGATAGAGGTTGTAACGCGGCATGCGGAACGGTCCGGAGATGTCGCGCACCGTGGTGAACGAACCGAGCGGCACGGTGTCACCGGCGGAATTGCGCACCCGTAGCGCCAGCACATCCTCCGGCACCAGCCGGTAGGGCGCGTCGGCCTGCGCCTGGACCCGGAAGGTGCGCCCGAACAGGTTGAAGTCGTTGACGTAGGCCGAGCCGATATAGACCTGCAACGCATTGAACACGTCCGCGACGTTGATGCCGAGCAGTTGCGCCTTGGTGCGGTCAATGTCGAGATAGAGCTGAGGCGTTGCGGTTTCGAACAGCGAGAACACCTGTAGCAGGCCGGGCGTTTGCGCGGCGCGGCCCATCATCGCCCCAACCGCACCTTGCAGCGCCTGCGGATCGTTGCCGCCGCGGTCCTCGATCATCATGCGGAAGCCGCCGGCATTGCCGATGCCCGCGACCGGTGGCGGCAGCACCACCACCATGAACGCATCCTGGATGGCGGCGAGCCTGCCGAACAGCGCACCCTGAATGGCCGCGGCCGATTTCCTTGGATCCTTGGCGCGCTCCTCGAATGGCTCCAGCACCACGAACATGGCGCCGGCGTTCGAGGCGTTGGTGAAGCTCGCGCCGGAAAAGCCGACGATATTGATGGCGTGGCTCACGCCTGGCGTCGACAGCACGAGGTCGGCGGCGCGGCGCATCACCGCGTCGGTGCGCTGTAAGGACGCGCCGGGCGGTAATTGGGCCGCGACGATCAGAATGCCGCGATCGATTTGCGGGATGAAGCCCTGCGGCGTGCGGCGAAATTCATTGAGGCCGAGCGCCAGAATCGCCACATAGGCCACCAGCATGAGGACGGCGAACCGCACGACACGCTTGGCGAGCAAGGCATAACCGCGCGCGACCGCCGCGAAGCCCCTGTTGAATAGGCCGAAAAAGCCGTGGATCGGCTTTTCCCACCATGTGTCCTTGTGGCCGCGATCGTGCGGCTTGAGCAGCAGCGCGCACATGGCCGGCGACAGCGTCAACGACACGATCAGCGAGATGATCGTGGCGCTGGTGATGGTCAGCGCAAACTGCCGGTAGAATTGCCCGGAAATGCCGGTGATAAAGGTGGTCGGCACGAACACCGCGCACAGCACCAGCGCGATCGAAATGAGCGCGGTGCCGACCTCGTCCATGGTGCGGTTGGCCGCCTCGCGCGGCGTCATGCCGGCGGCGATATTGCGCTCGACGTTCTCCACGACGACGATTGCGTCATCGACCACGATGCCGATTGCCAGCACCAGTCCAAACAACGACAGATTGTTGAGCGAGAAGCCGAACAGCGTCATCGCGAAGAATGTGCCGATGAGCGAGATCGGGATCGCCAGCAGCGGGATCACCGCGGCGCGCCAGGTCTGCAGGAACAGCACGATCACCAGCACCACGAGCAGCACCGCCTCGAAGATGGTCTCGACCACCGCATTGACCGACTGCTGAATGAATTGGGTCGGGTTATAAAAAATACCGTGCTTGATGCCGGGCGGAAAATCCTTCGCCATGGCCTCAACCGCCCGCACGATGCCGGTACCGGTGGTGAGAGCGTTGGAGCCGGGACGCTGGAACACCGCCAGCGCGACCGAGGGGTCGCGGTCGAGATAGGAATTGGACGAATAGTCCTGCGCAATCAGCTCGACCCGGCCGACATCGCGCACCCGAACCACTGCGTTGCCGCTCTGCTTGACGACGATGTTGGCGAACTCCGACGGCTCGGACAGCCGGCCCAAGGTGCGCACCGCCACCTGGAACGCCAGCTGGTTGGGAACCGGCGGCTGATTGAGCACGCCGGACGCGACTTGAAGATTTTGCTGTTGCAGCGCGCTGGTGACGTCGGTTGCGGTCAGATTCAGAGATTGCATGCGGTCCGGGTCGAGCCAGACCTGCATGGCGTAGTCGCGGCTGCCGAATACGGTGATCGAGCCGACGCCGTCGACCCGCGTCAGCGCGTCCTTGATTTGGATATTGGCGTAGTTGGAAATGAACAGCGCGTCGCGCGACTTGTCGGGCGAGTACAGATTCACCACCATCAAAATGTCGGGCGAACTCTTGGTGACGGTGACACCGACCTGCTGAACCTGTGCCGGCAGGCGCGGCTGCGCGATGGCGACGCGGTTTTGCACCTGCACCTGCGCGGTATCGAGATTGGTGCCGAGATCGAAGGTGACCGCGATCGAAAATCGACCATCGGCCGTCGAGTTGGAGGAGATGTACAGCATCCCCTCGACGCCGTTGATTTGCTGCTCGATGGGCGCCACCACGGTCTCGGCGACGGCTTCGGCGCTGGCGCCGGGATACTGCCCGACGACATTGATGACCGGCGGTGCGATCTCAGGATATTGCGCGACCGGAAGACGGCCAAACGACACGGCGCCCAAGATGACGATCACAATCGCCACCACCGAGGCGAAGATCGGCCGATCGATGAAGAAGTGCGAGATGCGCATGTCGCTCGTTCAATCGGTCTTGGCTGGCGAGGCCGGCGCGGCATTGCCAGCCGGCTTGCCGGGTTCGGCCTGTTGCTCTTGCGCGTTGACCTTCTGCCCCGGCCGCACGCGCGCCAGTCCATTGACGATGACGCGATCGTCCGGAGCGATTCCGTCCTTGATCGCCCGCAAACCGCCCACGAGCTGACCGAGCGTCACATATTTTTGACGCGCGGTGCCTTCGCCGTCGACGACCATGACGTATTTGCGCACCTGCTCGCTGCCGATGGCGACATCCGGAACGAGCAGCGCCTGGTAGGACGCCGAGCCGGGCACCTGCGCACGGGCGAACATGCCGGGCGTGAACACGCCATTCGAATTGTCGAAGACGGCGCGGCCGCGGATGGTGCCGGTCGAGCGGTCGATCACGTTGTCGATGAAATCCATGCGGCCGCTATGTATGAAGTCGCGCTCGTCGATGAGCTTGAGCGCCACCGGCACACCGGCATTGCGGCTTGCGACGTCGCTGCCCGACTTAGCAAGCCGCTCGTAGCGGAGATAGGATGCCTCGTCGAAGGTGAATTCGAAACGGATCGGGTCGAGCGATACGATGGTGGCGAGCAGCGTGGTGTTGCCGCCGGCGCCGCCGGTGACCAGGTTGCCCGGCGACACCCGCCGGTCGCCGATGCGGCCGTTGATCGGCGCCCGCAGCTCGGTGAATTCAAGATCGAGCTCGGCCTGCCGGACGGCTGCCTCTGCATTGCTGACCGCGGCCTGAGAGTTGCGGAACGCCTGCGAGCGCTGCTCGAAGGTCTGCTCGGTGATGGTCTTGTCGCGCACAAGCTGCTGGCCGCGGGCAAGATCGGATTCGGTATAAGCCAGATTGGATTTCGCCTGCACGAGATTGGCGCGTGCCTGGTCGACCGCGTTCCGGAACGGCCGTTTGTCGATCGTGAACAGCAGGTCGCCCTGCTTGACCATCTGGCCGTCCTTGAAATGCACGCCCTCGAGATAGCCCGACACGCGAGCACGGACTTCGACCGAGTCGACCGCGATGAAGCGCCCAACATATTCGTCGTGGTCGACCACCGTTTGCTTGACCGGCTTGGCAATTGTGACTGCCGGCGGCGGCGGGCCGCCGGCCGGCTTCTGGCTTTCGCCGCAGCTTACGACCAAAGTCGCAAGCGCCAGCGCGACGCTCAGGCGCCGTAAAGTTGCTGGTATCTCAGGGGATTTCGCGCTTCTGAAGCCGTTCATGGAGCTGTGGGCGAGCGTTTACGGGAACCCGTCACTTAGCGGTGGCCGTCAGGTATGTCCACCTTGGCGGTTTAGCAACGGGCGCGGCTCAACGCACGCGCGCTCGAAACGCCGCCAGCCAGCCCCGCCCGAACAGGGCAAGGACGATAGCGCCATAAAGGCTGCCGCCAATCGCGGCCAGTACCGCGAGCGTGGCAACGTCGCGCAGGCGATGCCAGTCGTCGAACAGATGCGCGACCGGCGCGTCACACAGCCACAATACGGCGGCCAGCACGAGACCGGCGGCCGCCAGCTTGATCGTCGATTGCCGCAGGCGCTCGTCGATCGTGAGGTGGCCCGCGCGCATCGCGAACCAGACCACCAGGCCGAGATTGATCCAAGCTCCGATTGACGTCGCCAGCGCAAGGCCCACTTGCGCGAGCGGCCCCATCAGCAAAAACTTGAAGGCGATATTGACGGCCGCCGCGATCAGCGCGGCTTTCACCGGCGTCGCGGTGTCGCCGCGGGCAAAGAAGGTCGCGATCGCGCTGCGGATCAGCACGAAGGGCAGCAGACCGAAGGCGTAAGCCGAGAGCGTGCGGCCGGCGGCGACGGCATCGGCGGCGGTGAAGGCCCCGCGCACGAACAAGGCGCGCATGATCAGTTCCGGGATAACGAAAAAAGCCGCCACGCAGGGGATCGCCATCAGCAAGGTGAACTCGACCGCACGGTTCTGCGCGTGCATAGCGCCGGTCTCGTCGCCGGCCGCGATGCGGCGCGACATTTCCGGCAGGATCACGGTACCGGCCGCGATGCCGATGACGCCAATGGGCAGTTGATTGAGACGGTCGGCGTAATACAGCGCCGAGAGCGCGCCGGCCGGCAGGAAGCTGGCGATGATGGTATCCGCGAACAGCGCGAGCTGCACGCCGGCCGAGCCGATCGTCGCCGGGCCGAGTGCGCGAAAAAATTGCCGAACATCGACATCGAGCCGCGGCCGGCGCAGCTTCGTCAAAGCGCCGGCGCGCATTGCGTCACCGGCAACCAGCAGCAGTTCGAAGCAGCCTGCGACCAGCACCCCCCAGGCCGCCGCATGGCCGGCGGTCGGAAAGAACGCGGCCAGCGCGAGCGCGAGCACCAGGGAGACATTGAGCAGAATAGGCGCGGCAGCGGCGGCGGCAAAACGCTGCAACGAATTGAGGATGCCACCATAGAGCGTGACCAGCGTGATCAGCAGCAGATAGGGAAAGGTGATGCGGGTGAGCTCGACCGCGAGCGCGTAGCGGCCGGGATCGTGCGCAAAGCCCGGCGCCAGCACATCGATCACCGCCGACGTGAACGCCAATGCGACGGCCAGCAGCACGATCTGGCTGGCGAGCAGCAGCGTGAAGATGCGGTCGGCGAATTGCCCGGCACGCTCAGGCCCGCCCTGCTCGCGAATACGGGCATAGGCCGGCACGAAGGCCGCATTGAAGGCGCCCTCGGCGAAAATGGCGCGGAAATGGTTGGGCAGTCGAAGTGCGACAAAAAAAGCGTCGGCCACCGGGCCGGCGCCGAGCACCGCCGCCAGGATAACGTCACGGACAAAGCCGGTGACGCGCGAGAGCAGCGTGAAGCCGCCGACCGTGAGGATGCGCTCGATCATCGATCTATCCCACTAGCGCCTGATCCCGAAAAGTGGGAACCGGTTTTCGGAAAGGATCAGGCGCAGGCAACAAGCGGCCGGGTGAAAACGCTGTGGATGAATGGACTTGAGCCGTGCGCAACGTTACCGATAGTCAGTCAGATACGTGGAACTGCCTTAAGACGATTCCCGACCCAAACATAGAGCCACGACGAGCCGAGCCATAGCCATGCCCTCGCCGATCATTCCCATCCTGCTTGCTGGCGGCGCCGGGACGCGCCTCTGGCCGGTCTCGCGCGACGCCCTGCCCAAGCAGTTCCTGCCCCTGGTCGGCACGCGGTCGACCTACCAGGAGACCTTGCTGCGGGTGCAGGATCCGATGTTTGCAGCGCCGATCGTCATCACCGGACCGAATTTCCACTTCTTCGCCCGCCGGCAGGCCGAGGAGGTCGGCGTCGAGGCGACCGTGGTCATCGAGCCGATCCGGCGCGATTCGGCCCCCGCCATCGCAGCAGCGACAGAGATCGCCAGGCAGCGCGACCCGGACGCGGTGGTGCTGGCGCTGGCCGCCGATCACATCATTCTGGACGTGCCGCAATTCCGCGCCACCTGCCTTGCCGGCCGCGAGGCTGCCGAGGCAGGATCCATCGTCACCTTCGGCATCAAGCCGACCGAGCCGAAGACCAGCTACGGCTATATCCTGCCGGGCGCGCCGATCGGCAGCGGTGGCGTGCACGCGGTCAAGAGCTTCGTCGAGAAGCCGGATGCCGCCACCGCCGCCCGCTATGTGCGCGACGGCTATCTGTGGAATTCCGGCAATTTCCTGTTCCGCGCCGACGTGCTGCTCGCCGAGCTCGCCCGTCTTGAGCCGGAGATGGCCGAGGCGATCGAAGCCGCCGTCAAAAATGCAGTCAATGATCTCGGCTTCCTGCGCCTGCAGCCGGAGGCTTTTGCGCGCGCGCCGCAGAAATCGATCGACTACGCAGTGATGGAAAAGACCGACCGCGCCGCCGTGGTGGCCGGTGATTTCCGCTGGTCGGATATCGGAAGCTGGGACGCGCTGTTCGACATCACGCCGCGCGACGCGGCCGGCAACGTCGTGCAAGGCCCGGTCGTGGCCATCGATACCACCGATTGCGTGCTGCACTCCGACGGCCGCCTTACTGCCGTGGTCGGCGTCAAGGATTTGGTGGTGGTGAGCACGTCCGATGCGGTGATGGTGGTGCCGCGCGCGCGCTCGCAAGAGGTGCGCGAGCTGGTGGCCAAGCTGAAGGCCGCCAACCGCCCCGAGGCCACCGACCACAAGCGCGTGCACCGGCCATGGGGCTATTACGAGTCGATCGACATGGGCGAGCGCTTCCAGGTCAAGCGCATCGTCGTCACCCCCGGCGGCATGCTGTCGCTGCAAAAGCACCGCCACCGCGCCGAGCACTGGATCGTGGTGCGCGGTACCGCCGAGGTCACCATCGGCGAGGAACGCCGCGCCGTGCACGAAAACGAGTCGATCTATATCCCGATCGGCAGCGTCCACCGCCTGGCTAACCAGGGAAAAATCCCGCTTGAATTGATCGAGGTGCAGACTGGCAGCTATCTCGGCGAGGACGACATCGAGCGCATCGAGGATATCTACAGCCGCGGTTGACGTCAGCATTGAATATTTTGTCAGCGCTCGCGCCTAAGCCGCATGACAGGCTGTCGTCGGCGGATTTCAGCCGGACAAGCTCGCGCGTGCATTCGCTGGTGATGAGGATGGCCTGTATGGCCGCTTTTTGTACGGGTGGCCGTCAACGCCGGGCTATCACCCGCTAACGAACGAAGTATCCGAGGTCGAGCCTGAGTTCCAGAGTGCGCTTACCGCTTTAGTTCGATTGCCATCGGAAGACGCTGACGGGACCTTCGCGCCGCAAGACGTTCGACTGTCCGAAGGCGCTTTCGAAAAATTCGAACAGTTTCGGCAGTTCGTTCACGAGACAAAGCGCGGCTTGGATGGCCGCGAGCGTCATTGGTATGTCAAGGGCGAGACGCAGGTGCTGCGCCTCGCCGGAACGCTGGCCTACATCGCGCGGGCAATTTCGTTGGGTGCATACATGTCGGATGATGTCGAAGGAATTACCAGCGCTTTGGAGCCAAAGGAGATCGCGGAGCAGTTTATGATCACCTCGATTCGCCTATGGTTGGAATCTTTCTGGCCACATGCACGCGCTGCCCTGCGGCAAATCGGTCTCAGCGAGCGCCACGCCAATGCTCGGCGTGTCCTACGTTGGATCAAGGCACATGGTAAGAACGCGGTATCGCGCGAGGAAATCCGCCGCGAAGCCCTTGGTCAATGCCTCGATGCCGACCAGACGCAAATCCTGATCGATGGTCTGGTAAAGGCTGGCTGGCTGCGTGAGGTCACGAAACTGGCAGGACCATCGGGCGGACGCCCAGCCCGTCAGTGACACGCAAATCCAATTCTCTTCATCGATGCGGAAACTGCGGAAACGTTCGGCAAATCCGGGTTTCCGCAGTTTGCGCAGCACTTAAGTGGAAACGGACACAAAGCGCCAACCAAGGATGTCTTGCAATAAGTACTGAGCCGAAAAAATGCTGCCCGCTCGCGCACCCCTCCCGCCGAGCGCATGCGCATTTACCGTGAGCGCCGGCGCACTTCGCCATGGTCTTGCCTTCCACAGCGCAACACTCACTACCAGGCCGGCGCCACACCTTTCCTGGGCCGGACTCTCACCGGCTGGAACTCGCTAGCTTCGGACGGCTACGAGATCAACGGTGTTGTGCAAGCCGATCAATTGCGCGCCATGGTCGCACGGCTGCAATCGTCGTCACGGTAATCTAGAATGCCGATTACGCCGCACATCGCTTGCGCACGACAATCGGCTTGGTTTCACGCGCCCAATGATGTGGGGCCTTCGGATTTTGCCCAGTTCTGGATTTCCAGTCCGGACACGCGTTGGAATTCGCGCTCATTGTTCGTGACCAGGATCAGCTTAGCGGCCCTGGCATGCGCGGCGATCCACAGATCGTTGTTCCCGATCACCCGACCGCCGGCTTCCAGCTCGGCACGAAGGGCACCATAACTGCGACCCGCATCCACCGGCAGGGGCAGGACGCGCAGGAGATTGGCAAGTTCTTCAAGCTGCCGCATCGCAGCCTCGCGCTGCTCACTCTTTTCGGCTCGATATATCAGTTCGCCGTAGGTAATGACGGAGATAGCCGCTTCTCCAACCTTCAGGCGCACGAACCGCTGCAGGATCTCCTGCGGACGGCGCCGCCGGATGTAAATGCAGATGTTGGTATCAAGGAGAAATCTCGGGTTCATCTACAGCGCTGTCCGCGTTTGCGGCGGGGTGTCATTCCTACCGTTGCGGAGAAAATCGTCCGGTAAATCGGCCAAGAGCTGAAAGGCGCGTTGCATATCGCGGGCCTTCTCCCGCAGCACGACTTCGTCGCCGCGCCGAAAGATCTCCACCTCTTCGCTGTCAAAGCGAAACTCCTTAGGCAAACGCACGGCTTGGCTGTTGCCAGATCGGAAGACGCGAGCAATCGACATGATGCACCCTCTTTATGTATATACATTAAAGTATATACATTTCATCAGTTTGTGAAGGTCGGATGGGGCACAAGGACAGCGCTCCTCAGGCTGTGACCCCGATCGGGGAGTAGCCCTCGCGAAAGTCGCCGTTAAAGGCCTATGGCCGGGCGCGAAATTGCCTTTTGATCTTGTTTACAACTACTCGCGATATCCACAATCCTAGCCGAAGTGGAGAATTCGTTAGAGCCGATCCGAGAAGTTATTGAATCGAATGAATCAGATGTGATTCCTTGGTGGGCGCTTGATTCGCACAGGAGCGCCCGATGTGGACACCCGAACACCGCCGCGTGGCCGAGCGGCACGGCCTACGTTACCCGAGCGATCTGACCGATGCCGAATGGGCGTTGATTGAGCCGTTGATCCGCTAACACATCTTTTGCAGCGTGGTCGCGAACGCCTTCAATTCAAACCTCCACGGGAACATTTGAAAGGTATTTTCATTTTTCAGGCCGCTGCGTGGGCGATGATCGGCTCAATCTTGTCGAGTTTCTTGCCGATCTCGCGCTTAGCGA
>Ga0208079_1000511_pt1 | contig 21144 bp, 21 predicted proteins | sample NGESurdeep092012_5_FD_184474 | JGI IMG/M metagenome (GOLD analysis project Ga0208079, IMG submission 184474) | Arctic peat soil microbial communities from Barrow, Alaska - NGEE Surface sample 210-2 deep-092012 (SPAdes) | ecosystem: Environmental > Terrestrial > Soil > Wetlands > Peat ... | reverse complement strand
AGCTGAAGATGACGTCGTCGATCTCCTGCTCCTTGATCAGCTGCGTGAGCATGCTCTCGTCGTGGATCGGGATGCCGTCCGGGTAGCGCTCGCCTGCCAGGCTCGCCGGGTAGGTCCGGTTCTCGATGAAGGGGATCTGAGTTGCGGTGAAGGCGACAACCTCGACCTGGGGATCGTCGCGATATGCGACGTTGAAGTTGTGGAAATCGCGCCCAGCGGCGCCCATGATGAGAACTCGACGCCGCATCCCTGGATCCTCTCGGGGGTTTGGTGCGCGGAACCGAGGCCTGGCACCGCCCAGCGAGCTGAACTACTCAGTCCCCCTCAAAACATACTGTCATGAAACGGTCATGGAAAGGCGCAGCGAGCGAGGACGATTTGCTGCCTGGTTGGCTGGACATCGCTAGCTCGGTCGCGGTCCGAAAGAGCTAGCAGGAGCTGACCTGGTTTTGGCTATGGTGACGACCATGTCTGCGCGTCTGCCCTTGTTGGTCCACCCGTCCTTCAACCAGGCGACACAGTGGCCATCCTGAAACCCTCGCGACCGCGTCGGCCCTGCCGACATCACGTCCTGGTCGGGTGGCGCTCCCAGCCTGACCCCGGGCGACGCCTTTGCCCAGGCAGCCACGCGGGCCTGCGCACGCTCCTCGATGCCGTCTTTCCCAGGCGCAGCCCCGCACTTCTTCGAGACGGCCGGGTGAAGACGGTCCGCTTTCCCCCTTGGCTCTCCACGAACAGCCGCGGCTCACGTCGGGGCGAGTGAGGCCGTTCCTGAGGGCACAACTATGTCAGCGGACCATATCGACTGATCTATGGCATTTGCCGGGCGGTAGGGCTAGACATTGGGACGGCCCGGCCAGTCGAAGAACCAACGGTCAGGTCATGGATGGATCCATCTATCGAAAGAGAAGCGATGCTGACTACAACCAGGCAGAAAAAGCGCGACACGACGGCGGCGACGGTATGAGCGCCATTGACAGCGAGATGCTGGCGATGTTCAACGAGCTGTACCCGGCTGGCCAGGGGCAGATCCTTGACCTCATGCAGCAACTCCTCGAGGAGCAGCGCGCTGAGCCGAGCGTCTGACAACCAACTGCGGCGCCTTCCTCGGTCTTTGGGGTGGGCGCTGATGTTTGTCAAGCGTCGCAGAGCAGCAGAGTGCGCACCACAGCGTCATGATCGGCCAGGACCGAAGGCCGATCCGGGAGGCGGTTGCCTGTCACGGTCAGGAACCGCCCAGTGCCGCAGATCTGCAGCGCCACTCCATGGGTGCTGAACCGGCGACCCTTGGCAACGTTGGCGTAGCAGAACAGGCGCAACCCGTGGCCCGAGGGTGACAGCTCGGCATACGTATCAGGCAGCAGGTCGAGAATCGCCTGCGCGCCCGGAGTCGGGACTGCGTCGGTGACGCAGTGGTTGAGGTCGAGGCCGGCGATGCCGTCGCCGTCAAGGACGAACGCGAGCCCGTCGCCCAGCGTCGATGCCTTCGCCTTCGCGTAGTTGGTCCACGTCGTTGGATCGGTGATCCAGGCAGGTTTGCCATCGGTCATGATCGGCCGCTTATGGTCCTGGCGGGTCCATCGGCGCAATGCTCGCAGCTCCGCGGGGATCGGGTCGCGCAGCTCGGCAGTGACCTGGCTGTGGCCTCGCACTGACAGCCAGCTGTCCACAACGGTGCACGGCCACAGCCTGGTCCGGCCCACGGCCCCCAGCGGTGCCGGCATCTGTCCCCGGCTCAGATAAGCGTCGATGGTGGACACCTTGCACCCGGCGAGCTCGGCAACCGACTCGGCAGTACGCAGTTGTTCGCCGGCTTTGGTGAAGATCTCTAGTTGCTTCATTCCACAAGGATATACTTGTAGACTGCGGACCGGTTGAGGGGGTCGGGGGTGCTGGCGCGAAGACTGCCCATCAGCCAGCCAGCATGACCCGCACCCATCGGGGACCTGCCCTCGGCGACTACACCGTCCGTGCGCATACGGCCCTCACCGCTGGTGACACCGGAGCCGGACACGGAGCCAAGGCGAGCGATAAGTATGGCCTTGACGTCCTAGTGGGCTGGGGCTGGGCCGACGTAGGTCAGGTAGGCGGTCCACCAGTTGGTTGCGATGGCCCGTTGGGCGGTTGCCAGGGTGATGGCATGGTCGCAGACCAGGGCGTTGAGCTTTCCCTCGACGACGTCCTTGACCCTGGCCCCCTCGGGGCTGTTGTAAGGCTCGGGCCACAGGTTGGCCTCAGCGCTCGGAGCACCCCCGATCTCCAAGGAGATGAGATGGTCCTCCTCATAGTCCCTGGTGGCGGTATCACCCTGGTACGTGTACCCGGAGGCCAGCTGCTCCTTCTTGAGCCTGGTCGTGAACGACGCGGGCGGGCGGATGGTTGCTGTCCATCCAGACACGCAGATCGTCTGGCCTATGTTGGCCTGGCTGACCGAAGGGTTCACCGCGCCCGGTGTGCGCGCACGATTCGGCAGGACGGCACCGACCGGGTTGACCGTGATGCCCCCACTCGCGTGTCTCGCGGCGGCGGGCGGCGACCCTGGCGCGGACGGCGCTGCAACGGTCAGTGGTGGGCTTGCTGCGGCTGTTGCCTGCCGCGACGAGGCCGGACTTGCCGAAGCGGCGCGTGAAACTGCCGGGGCCGCAGGACCCTGCAACGCAGAACCACCACAGCCGGACAGCAGCATGCCAGCGGCCAGCACCCCCGACAGCGATGCGGTCGTCCTGTTCATGATCTCCCTCCCAGCCCTGCCTGGTTCTGACCGTAGCCAGCCACGGACCAAAAGGTGCCAAGAACGAGCAGCCTTGCCGTAGCTTTCAGATGAATCTGGCAGGCCTCACAGCCTTGGCCCGGATCTTCGCCCCGTCAGGGTTGACTTTTGAGCTGCCTGTCATCGGAGTGGCCGGCCAGCCAACTGACGAACGTGGCCAGGTTGGGCACAGCGAGGTCTGCGCCTGCGGCCAGAAGTGCCGCTTCGTCGTTGGCTCCGGTGGTGACGCCCACGGCATACGCGCCGGCCGTATGGGCGGCGGCCATATCGCCGGGGTGGTCGCCGACGTAAATACGGGCGCCCTCGGCGATCAGTGCGGTGGCCTTGTCGTGGGCGAACAGCTCCCCGTAGGCCACGTCCACCAGGTCAGTCAGGCCCGCCTCGGCCAAAGCCTCGTGCACCGCGGGGGTGAACTTTGCCGAGACCACCACCGTGCGGCCACCGGCCGCGCGCACGGCAGCCAGCGCCTCGGGCGCACCCGGCATTGGCAGGGTCCGCGGGGCACCTGGTTCGTCGTAGTAGTGGCGGTAGAGCAGCACCAGAGCGTCTGCATCCACGGCTGCACCGACGGCGGCTGCGGTGTGCAGCAGGGGCGTCCCGAGATGTGGTGTGAGCTCCTGCCGGCTGACCTCGACGCCGAGATCGCCCAGAGCGCGGATATAGGCGCTGATGATGCGCTCGTGGGAATCGACCAAGGTGAGGTCGAGGTCGAAGCCGACAGTCAGGGGCGCAGTCATGCCCAGGGGAGCGGTCACTCTTGCGACCCTAACAATGGGCCGACCATGGACCAACGTGTTCAGGTGCGTCTCCCAGGTACCGGCCTGCGGCTGGCCCATCGACCGGGTGCCCCCGGAGAACAGAGTGCGGACGTCATTGCCCCTGGTCATCTCCACGTAGACTTAGGCCTGAACCCCGTACTACACGTTCGCCATACCGGCGCGTGCCCGTATGCCATTTTTGTCATTCCGCGCACACCTCACCAGAACAGGAACCCGTCGTGCTTGCAGCCACCGGTATCGAGATCCGCGGTGGGTCACGCCTGCTGTTGGAGGGAGCGACCTTCCGGATCGCCCCTGGCGACCGGATCGGGCTGGTCGGGCGCAATGGCTCGGGCAAGACGACCCTGACCAAGGTTCTGGCGGGGGTCGGTACCCCTTCGGCGGGTCACGTGAGCACGTCAGGCGATGTCGGCTACCTGCCCCAGGACCCGCGCACCGGAAACCTTGAGATGCTGGCCCGAGACCGCATTCTGTCCGCCCGAGGCATGGACTCGATCATCGCAGACATGCGTGAGACCGAGGGGGCCATGGCCAGCGCCGATGACGAGACCCGCGACAAGGCGATGAGCCGTTACACCCGGCTGGAGGAACAGTTCACCAACCGTGGCGGCTACGCGGCCGAGTCCGAGGCTGCCGCGATCGCGTCGGCGCTCGGACTGGACGACCGCGTTGTGGGGCAGTCCCTGGCGACCCTCAGTGGTGGGCAGCGCCGCCGTGTCGAACTGTCCCGGATCTTGTTCTCTGGTGCATCGACGTTGCTCTTGGACGAGCCGACCAACCACCTGGACGCCGACTCGGTCATCTGGCTGCGGGACTACCTTCGGGTGTACAAAGGCGGGCTGATGATCATCAGCCATGACGTCGAGATGCTCGACACCGTGGTCAACCGGGTCTTCCACCTCGACGCCAACCGGGCCGAGATGGACATGTACAACATCGGCTGGAATTCTTACCTGCTCCAGCGCGAGACCGACGAGCGACGCCGCAAGCGTGAGCGCCTGAACGCCGAGAAGAAGGCCAGCACCCTGATGGCCCAGGCCGACAAGATGCGGGCGAAGGCAACCAAGGCAGTGGCTGCCCAGAACATGGCAAAGCGCGCCCAGCGGCTACTGGCGGGCATCGAGGGCGAGCGGGTCACGGATAAGGTCGCCAAGCTGCGTTTCCCGGACCCGGCACACTGTGGCAAGACGCCACTGAGCGCCTCAGGCCTGTCACGGTCCTACGGCTCGCTGGAGATCTTCACCGACGTTGACCTGGCCATCGACCGAGGCTCGCGGGTCGTTGTCCTTGGCCTTAACGGAGCCGGCAAGACCACCCTGCTTCGGATCCTCGCCGGGGTCGACCAGCCCGACACGGGCCAGGTTGAGCCGGGCCAAGGGCTCAAGATGGGCTACTACGCCCAGGAGCACGAGAACCTCGATGTCACGCGGACAGTCCTGGAGAACATGAAGTCGGCGGCGCCCGACCTCGGGGACGTCGACACTCGCAAGACTCTTGGCTCGTTCCTGTTCAGCGGGGATGACGTGCACAAGCCGGCCAAAGTGCTCTCCGGCGGCGAGAAGACCCGCCTGTCCCTGGCTATGTTGGTGGTCTCGGCAGCGAACGTCCTGCTGCTTGACGAGCCGACGAACAACCTTGACCCGGCCTCTCGTGAGGAGATCTTGGGCGCCCTGCGCACGTACAAGGGTGCCGTCGTCCTGGTCAGCCACGATGAGGGCGCCGTTGCCGCCCTCGAACCCGAACGGGTCCTGGTTCTGCCCGATGGGATTGAGGACCACTGGGGTCCTGACTATCTTGACCTCGTCGCGCTCGCCTAGAGTCGATGGCGTGTCGAGCCGCGAACAGTCCCAACCTCATCCGATGCTGCGGGTGGAGCATTCGGGCTCTGTGTTGACGATCACCCTGGACCGCCCAGAGCGTCGCAACGCCCAGGTTCCGAGCCTGTGGTCCGCACTGGCCGAAGTCGGCAGGGGGCTGGACCCGTCGGTGCGGGTGGTCGTGATGCGAGCCGATGGGCCATCCTTCTCGGCGGGCTTGGACCGGGCCATGCTGACCCCAGGAGGCGCCCCCGGGGAGCTGTCGATATTGGCTCTGTCCGGTGCTGCAGTCGGCCCGCTGGAACAGGCCATTGAGCAGTTCCAGGCGGGCTTCTCGATCTGGGCACAGGTGCCGGCGATCGTGATCGCCGCCGTGCAGGGTCACGCTATCGGCGCGGGATTCCAACTGGCCCTTGCCTGCGACCTGCGTGTTGTCGCCGACGACGTCGCCTTTGCCATGGCCGAGACCAGCCTGGGGCTAGTCCCCGACCTCGCCGGTACCTCACCCCTGGTGCGCGCCGTCGGGTATGCGCGTGCTCTGGAGATTTGTGTGACTGGCCGGTTCGTGGGGGCTCAGGAGGCCGTCGCCATGGGTCTGGCTACCGTGGCCGTGCCGGGCGATCAGCTCGACGCCACGGCGCTCGAGCTTGCCGATACCATACTCAATGCGCCGCAAGGCGCCGTGCAAGAGCTGAAGCCGCTGTTGCGCAACGCGATCGACGCCTCGCCATCCGACCAGCTGGCGGCCGAGCGTGAGGCACAGGCGCGACTTCTCAGGGCGATGGTGGCGGGTTCGGGAAGTAAGTAACGGCCTGCAGTGTTTCCCCAGCCGACAACGCACAATGATCGACGACCACAGATCGACGACGAAGATGATCGAGGCGCACCTGCTCGTTGCACGCGGGGGAGCGGGGCCCTAGAGCGGAGGCCGCATGTCCATGCACCAAGGCTGGGGCATGATGCGCTCCCTCACGCGAGATTCATCAGTGGCACAGCGCAAGCTGGCACCTGGGACCGCCAGGCGAGTGATCGGCTACGCGCGTCCGTACAAGTCCCTGATCGTCCTGTTTCTCGTCCTGGTCATCCTTGACGCCGGGCTGGTAGTTGCCACACCTCTGCTGCTGGGGCAGATCATCGACAAGGGGGTCATTCCCAAGGACTCGGGTGTCGTCGTGCGGCTGTCCCTGATCATCGCCGTCATCGCGGTCCTGGATGGTGCCCTGACCCTGGTTTCGCGCTGGTACTCCTCACGCATCGGAGAAGGGCTGATCTTCGACCTGCGCACCCAGGTGTTCAACCACGTCCTGAAGCAGCCGATCGCCTTCTTCACCAGGGCGCAGACCGGAGCCCTGGTCAGCCGGCTGAACAACGACGTCATCGGGGCCCAGCAGGCTTTCACGTCAACGCTTTCCGGCGTGGTCAGCAATGTCATCTCGGTAGTGTTCATCGTCGCAGCCATGGCCTCGAAGTCCTGGGTGTTGACCCTGGGTGCGCTCGCCCTCCTGCCGTTCTTCCTGATCCCGGCGCGGGTCATGGGCCAACGCCTCGCGGGGCTCAGCCACGACGCCATGAACCTGAACGCGGAGCTGGGAACCCGGATGACGGAGAGGTTCAACGTTGCGGGGGCGTTGCTGGTCAAGCTGTTCGGACAGCCCCGGATCGAGGACGAAGAGTACGCGGAGCGGGCTGGGCGTGTGCGCGACGTCGGAGTCAGGATCGCCCTTTTCCGAACGGTCTTCCTCGTCGCGCTGACGCTGGTCGCCGCATTGGCCACGGCCCTCATCTATGGAGCCGGCGGTGTGATGGCGGTGAACAACACGCTCCAGGTGGGGGAGTTGGTCGCGTTGGCTGCGCTGCTCGGACGCCTCTACGGGCCACTGACCGCACTGTCCAACGTGCGCGTCGACGTCATGACGGCGCTGGTCTCCTTCGAGCGGGTGTTCGAGGTGCTGGATCTCGAACCCATTGTCCAGGAGGCCGCCAATCCTGTTGCGCTGCCAGCGCAACCGGTCTCGGTGGAGTTCGATGGCGTCGGCTTCCGCTACCCGTCGGCGGACGAGGTCTCGCTGAGGTCGCTGGAGACGGTCGCCTCCGGTGACCGGCGTGGCAGCGGCCCGGTGCTGCACGACGTGACCTTCTCCATCCCGCCCGGTGAACTGGTCGCCCTGGTGGGTCCCAGCGGCGCGGGCAAGACCACTATCACCAGCCTGCTCGCCAGGCTGTACGACCCCACGGTCGGTCAGATCCGCCTGGACGGGACCGACCTTCGTGAGGTATCGATGGCGTCGCTGCACGAGGTGGTCGGCGTCGTGACCCAGGATGCCCACCTGTTCCACGACACCATCAAGGCCAACCTGGCCTACGCCAAACCGCAGGCCACCCAGGAGGAGATGATTTCCGCCCTGAAATCGGCACAGGTGTGGGATCTGGTCTCAAGCTTGCCAGAGGGTCTGGACACCGTCGTCGGCGATCGTGGGCACCGACTGTCAGGTGGCGAAAAACAGCGACTGGCCATCGCCCGGCTGCTGCTCAAGGGACCCGGCTTGGTGGTTCTTGACGAGGCCACGGCCCATCTGGACAGCGAGTCAGAGCTCGCCGTCCAGCGCGCGCTGGACACAGCGCTCACGGGTCGAACCGCTCTGGTGATCGCCCACCGGTTGTCGACGGTGCGGGGCGCGGACCAGATCCTTGTTGTTTCTGATGGCCGGATCGTCCAGCGCGGAAAGCACCATGAGCTGCTGGCCCAGGGCGGGGTCTACGCGGACCTGTACAACACGCAGTTTGACTCGCAAGGGCGGACAAACGAGACGGCCGGAGCGTTGGATTTGCCGGCCGGTCGGCCCTAGTTCGACGCCGTCCACGCCGACGCCCATGGCGTCGTCCGTGCCTTATCTGCTGGCCTGCTGAGCGTCCGCGACCGGCTGCGACGGTGCCATCTAGGCCACGAGCGGGCCTCGTGAGAGGTCCTCGCAGGCTAGGTGCACCGCACACGGGAGAGGCGATGGAGTCACCGAGAGCCTCTCCGGCGGCGCTGAAGACGCGGCGGTTCTAGGTCCGAAGTCTCCGAACGGGGGCGGCCTCGGCCGCGGCGAGAACCACGGCCGAGACCTTCCGATCCACCTTTGCGACAGGAAGATCGGCATATGCAGTTTCTCACCCACACACTCACCGCGCACCCGCTAACCGACGTCGAGATCGCAGACCGCGGCCGGCGGGCCATCTCGTCGCGGAGGTCCGCGAGGCGCTCGCCGAGGCCAGCGGCGGCTTTGTGGACAGGATCCGCGCCTGTGCTGAGACCCTCGAGAGCCCTGCGCCCTCACCCTCTCACCGAGGCTGGGGCCGTTTCTCGGTAGACGGCCGGGCCGACGGCCACAACGGACCAGGGCGAGTGCCGTTGGAGAGGTCGTGTCCGCGCAGGTGGGACGGCAGGGCTGGCGTGACCGACGCCATAACAGGGAGAAGAAGCGCAGAAGGCGGTGATCTGCGCCGCACCCACTCAAGATGGCGTTACTGGGCGCGAGCTTCGCAGGTCAGGGTCTGTGAGCGATCCGTTCCGTCGGCGCCCTCAGGCAGCCGCTCTGGGTCCGACAAGCGCCCTGAGTGGATGCGGCCCTGCTTCTCGACGCCAGGGGGCGGCGCCTCTGACGCGGTACTGAGCGGGGCCCTAGCGGCAGTAGAACTGGATGCGCTCCTGAGCAGACTTGCTGGCGTTGTCCTGGCCGATGTAATGGCGGACGTCCTCGCGGGCGGTGACGTTGAGCGTCTTGTCTGCGACGATGGCCTGCAGGCTGGCGATGATTTCGGCCTCGCGACCGGTCCGGATCGCGTTTTGGAGCTTGTCACAGGACGACGCCTCCCGGGCCGCTGAAAAGGGGGCGACTGGATCGGAGGCGTTACCCCCCGGCGTAGCCCACCCCGCTCCCGAGAATGACGAGCCCACGGACGTCGGAGCGGACGGGGAGTCGTGAACCGACACCATTCTCGCGCCAATCAAGAATGCGACGACCAGGGCGACGGAGTAGCCGATGAGGGTGTGCCCGTTCCAACCGACGCTGTGATTGATGACTCCCCCCGGTGTTGATGAAAGGAATCTAAACCTGCTGGTCGTGCGCCGCATGTTAACCGCTATCGGCTGTCCCCGATCACCTCCGCGGCGGCTGCCTGGCTTCACGTGGGACGGGTGGATGTCGACGTTCGCTGACCTGTGCTCGAACACTCGGCAAGCAGTAGCAGCGGGCTAGGCCTGTTGGACCCGCTCATGCACTTCGTCGCTGACATAGCGCCGAACCAGCAGGGGAACGAACGAGCGAATCTTGGCTTTCGGCGAACAAAGGCCGACACCCGCCCAAGGCCTTCGTCCACCGCCGTCAGGTCCAGCAGTTCGTCAAACCCTTCGTGGACCCCCCGAGCCACCTCCTGCAGGTCCCCGTTGATCTTGGGTGGATCCTGGCGGGGCCAGACGGTGGAGAACTTGCCATGTGGCGCTTGGTCCCGGTGGACTTGGCAACGAGTCTGCTACAAGGGTTCTGGAGTCCGCCAGGTACAGGGTTCAACGACGATGATGCGGGCATCGCGGTCCACTGGCTGTTAATGCCGGCGGCGACCCCTGCCCAGGGGCAAAGAGACCCGGCGGTAGCCGAAGACGCAATTGCTCAGCCTCCAGCGCTTGCCGTCAACCCCAGGGCCACTCGTTGGCCTCGGTGGCCTAGCGCGTGGCCTGACGGTTCCCCCCGGCCGCGATGAGGGGAAGCTGGAGGAAGGTAACTGCGACGAGCTACACCGTCGGTCTACATCACGGCCGGAGGTCGAGATTCGCCTCGGGGCGGGTGCTGCGCCTCTTGGCTGCCCATGCCCACTACTCGTCTTCCTCATCCCAGATCCGGATCTTCTTGACCCGGGGGGCTCTGGCTGGGGCTGCTGGCCCCCCGGGTGATGGGCCCAGCGGCTCTTGGCCGTCGAGGAACTCACGCCGCGCCGCGACCAGGACAAGAACGAGCCCGGCCGGAACCGCGAGCCACCACTGCAAGGCGTAGGCAAGGTGCGGTCCGAGGTCGGTGCTGGGCATCGCCAGCGACTGCGCGGCCTCGATGTGCTCACCGGGCGGCCCGGCCTCGGAGCGCCGGATCAGGTATGCGCCATCCAGCGAGGTGCCCGACTGTGCTCGGGCCTCGGCCAGGTTGATCGAGGCTAGCTGCCCGTTCGACATCTTTCGCCCCAGACTCGGCTCACCTGGTCGCAGCCAGCCACTGACCGTGATATCTCCAGCGGGGGTGGTCGGGATTCGCGACGGCTCGGCCGCCGTCCGTCCGTTCGGGATCCAGCCCCTGTCGACCAGCAGGAAGGTGCCGTCTCTCAGTTGCAAAGGGACCACAACCTCGTATCCGAAGACCCCGTTGTTCGGACGGTTGCGTACGAGCATGAGGTGCGCGGCGGCGTACCGTCCCGTTGCGGTGACCATCGTCCAGTCCTGCGCCGCGAGCAGGTTGACGCCGGGCCTGGGCATTGCCTGCGACAGCGGGACCGGGCTGGCGAAGTAGTGGCTGGTGATCCGTTGCGCCTTCGCCGTCTTGTCCTCGTGTCGGCCCCACTGCCACCGGCCAAGGAACACACAGGCGACCGCGAAGATCGTGGCGACCGCCAACCACGTGAGCCAACGACGCGATATCAGCACCTTGAACACCCGACGACCGTACCGTCCTACCCTTGTCGGTTTGAAGAGGCTGCCGATCGCGGTGTGTTCCACCTGCCTGCATGCCCGACACCTTTGGCCGGGTCGGGACCCATCCGAGGGCCTCGGTCACCGGCCTCAGCAAACTGCGCTGCTCCTATGCCCGTAGGCCGAGGGGCTGTCGTGGGTGCCAAGCCTGAGATGCTCAGACGAGGGTACGTTCAGACCGCCGAACCCAGCCACGACGGAGGCTAGTGGCAGGTCGACTCGGTCAGAGGATCAGGAACCACGCCACGGCCGCGACCGGAAGGCGTCGCCTGCGTCCTGAGACACCCACCGTAGCCCGCCGCGTGCTGGCTCTTGTGTACGTGCCCGGCTACCTGACCCTGGGGTTGATGGTCCCGGTCAATCCGAGAGCGTGTCGTGCGTTCGGGCTTGTTGGCGTGTCGGGTTTGACGGTGGAGTCGATGGTCGGCACAATCCTTTGATACCGCCCTAAGGGCATAGTCGCTTGACTAACCGGGAGGACGTATGCGTCGTCCGTTCGTCGCTGTTTTTATTGCGACTGTCTTTCTTGCGACTGTTTTGGCTGGTGCGGTGACCGCGCCCGCGGGCGCAATCGTGGGAGGAAAAGTCGACGGCACCGCTCACCCCTACGTCGGCGCGATGATTGCGCGAACAGGCCGGCCGTACTGCAGCGGCGTCCTGGTCGCCAACTTGACGCCGGGCACGGTGTTCCTCACCTCGGCACACTGTCTGGGTCGGGCAGGTGAGGGGAAACAGGTCGTTGTCACGTTCGGGGCCACGGTGTCCAGTGGGCAGACCTTCGTCGGGACCTACTACGTGATGCCCGGCTACGTTCCAGCAACCTTGGCGAACGACGTCGCCGTGGTCGTCTTCACCACCCGACGGCCCCGCATCCCAGCAGTCAACATCGACGACGGCGACAGCAGGCTAGGCCCAGGCGCAACCGTGACGACCGTCGGCTACGGCATTCCCCACCTTGGGGTCAGGAAGTCGGCCACCGAGGTCGTGACTGGCTCCGGCTCGTCGTGGCTGTATCTCAAGACCGGCTCCGGTAACAGCTGCGAGGACGACTCGGGCGGACCTGACCTGATCAGACCTGACGCTGACGATGGGGCGGCACTGGAGGTTGTCGCCCTTACCGATCAGGGCTCCTGCAGCCGGGACCAGGACTACAACGTCACAAGCGCAGCCGTGCGCAACTTCGTGAACTACCCGTAGAAGAATCGCCTCGCGGAATCTGCCACCGTTCCGCCCCAAATCTTGCCACTCTGGTGTTCGCCCGCTGGGCCGTTCAGAGTAGCTGACGATGCCTGTGGGCACGGCCGACCAGCCACCGGTGCGGCTGGCGAGACGATCGTCTGCTATTTCACTGGCCACCTTGGTGAGGCGCACGGCCGCCGCCGACCGAACAGCGTAAGCCGGGCGCACCTGTGTGCGATCATCTGTCCAGGTTGCTGGCTGTGCGCCGGGTCTTCAACTGACGAGGTCAGACCCGGAACTGGTTGTCAGCCTGCGAGGATTTCCAGACCGAGCTCTCTTAGAGTCGTCGGGGTCGCAGATCATGTCGATGGCGACGATCCTCCGTCAGAAGACTTCGAAGGGCTGTTCTTCCCACCAATGATCCTGGTCCTTGACCGCTACGACGTTCATGGGTTCCGCATGGTGTCGGGTAAGGACGGTAACCCGCTGCATGAAGTGGAGATGATCTGTGACTCCTTGATGAGCAACAATGGCATCCTTCGGGGTAGCAACGTAATCAAGTACATCCCTGATCAGTCCATTGTGAAGCCAAATACTGGCGACCAGATTCGCCTGTCGGCGGAAGAGTCCGAACGCCTCTCGGCGGCGTTCTTCGCGGAGTTGGAGCGCAGCTTCCTCTAGCTGCCGCGCGGCGCTGATAGTCACGCACATCCGAACGCCGAGCCGCTGCATCCGTCCCAGGGCCAACGTTTTGGAAACGCTGCCGTCGTCCAGGTAACCGGACATCGTTGAACATGCGGGAGAGTCCCCCGTCCAGGGTGGAGCAGGAATCGATGTGATGGCACGGGATCCGGCGATCGCACGGCCCGCGAACGCAACGACAGCGCGAGTGAGATCCTCCGCAGGCCAGCAGGTGCCAACCGGGGTGCGACCGCAGTCAGACGGGGCCGCCCTGAGATGCCATCCTCGGCAGCCGAGAGGTCTGCCGTCGCGGTGGGTGTCGGGCGAGGTCGCTCAGCCCATCTCATCGGTGAGTTCAGAGACCGGGACGGCGTCTTTCAGGAACCCTCTTTTCGACAAGAAGTCGGACAGGGAGTCAGCGTGGCTCTCACAAGCCAGCCAGGTTTTGCGCCGCTCGGGTGCGTGCAGCTTGGGGTTGTTCCACAACAGGCCGTAGGCCGCGTTCACGCGGCAGCCCTTGGCGCTGCAGACGACCGTACGGTCATCACGCTTGGACGGGTCCATTGTCATCGGGAGGCTCCTCATCGGGTCGACGGGGTGACAGCTGTGGAGCCGCGCCGTCGTCGGGCGCCACCGGTCCCAGGGCGGACCCTGCCCGCGACCTCGTGGCATTGGCCACCACGACGGCGATATACGGCAGGATTACGGCACCGATGACAAGGCCCCAACCTATCACTGTCCAATGAAGCACCCCGAGCGCGACGACCGCCAGGACAAAGCATGCGGTGCGTATCCCCATGGACCACAGATAGCGGCGCATTCGGGTGCTTTGGTCGTCCCGCAGCGACGCCGGCAGGCCGGTGACGGAGAACACCTGCTGCCTGGCACGGGAAACGCGTTTCCTCACGCCACGACGATATGCCGGGGCGGATGCGAGGTACTCGCGGGTAGTCGGCTAGCGTCCTTCCGTGCCCGCCCGATAGAGCGCGCGCCCATTCGTCGAACACATGTTCGGAGCAAGCTCTGGAGGAGGAACCGATGGCTGACCCGCGCAACGTGCTGATCACGGGAGGTAACCGGGGCATCGGCCTCTCGATCGCCCGGGCCTTTGTCCGTGCCGGGGACAACGTCGTGATCACTCACCGTTCCGGTCAGCCGCCGGCGGGACTTCAGGGCGTGATCTGTGAGGTGACCGACAGTGGGTCCGTGGATGCCGCGTTCACGGCGGCCGAGGAGAAGCTCGGCGGACCCGTCGAGGTGCTGGTGGCGAACGCCGGAATCACCCGCGACGGACTGCTGATGCGGATGAGCGATGAGGACTTCGACTCGGTGATCGAAACCAACCTCACCGGCGCCTTCCGCTGCGCGCGTCGCGCCAGCAAAGGCATGATCAGGCTTCGCAAGGGACGCATCGTGTTCATCTCAAGCGTGGTGGGAATGTACGGCTCGGCCGGGCAGGCGAACTACTCCGCCAGCAAGTCGGCACTTGTCGGGCTGGCGCGGTCGATCTCGCGCGAGCTGGGTGGGCGTGGGATCACTGCCAACGTGGTTGCCCCCGGCTTCATCGAGACAGAGATGACCGCCGAGCTGCCGGCTGACCTGAAGAAGACCTACCTTGCGGGCATACCTGCCGGCCGCTTCGCCTCCCCGGACGAAGTCGCTGCGGTTGTCCAATTCATCGCGTCCCAGGACGCCGCGTACATTACTGGCGCCGTCATCCCGGTCGACGGCGGTCTTGGCATGGGTCACTGAAACCCGAACCAGCTGACCATACGGAAGGAAGCGCATGTTGTTGCAAGGTAAGAAGCTGCTGATTACGGGCGTCCTGAAGGACTCCTCGATCGCTTTTCACGTGGCCAAGCTGGCACAGGAGGAAGGCGCCGAGGTCGTGCTGACCTCGTTCGGTCGCGCGATGAAGATCACCCAGGCCATCGCCAAGCGGCTGCCGTCCACACCGGCGGTCATCGAGCTGGACGTGACGAACAAGGAGCACCTCGACTCCCTGGCAGAGCGGCTCGGTGAGCATGTTGACCACCTCGACGGTGTGCTGCACTCGATCGGCTACGCGCCGCCGGGCGCCTTCGACTTCCTCGGGGCCAGCTGGGAGGACGTCGCGACCGCGTTGCACGCATCGGCATACTCCCTCAAGGCCCTGGCGGTGGCCGCGCTTCCCTTGATGCCCCTGGGTGGCAGTGTTGTTGGCTTGACGTTCGACGCGAAGTACGCGTGGCCGATCTACGACTGGATGGGTGTGGCCAAGGCAGCCTTCGAGTCCACCAGCCGGTATTGCGCTCGCGATCTGGGCCCCAAAGGTGTGCGGGTGAACCTCGTCGCGGCCGGCCCCGTCCGCACGACCGCAGCCAACTCGGTACCCGGATTTGAGACCTTCGAGAACTCCTGGGACACCACTGCCCCGCTGGGTTGGGACGTCAATGATGCGGTCCCCGCGGCGAAGGCATGCGTGGCGCTGTTCTCCGACTGGTTCCCGGCGACCACCGCTGAGATCATCCATGTCGATGGCGGCTTTCACGCAATGGGCTAGTAACACCTGCCACGGTCCGAGAGTCTTGATCTCATCCCAGGGCTGGGGCGAAGGGACGGGGAGAAGTGACAGACGGCTGGAGTCCGCGACAAGGACGCTGCATCCGTGACGGTGACCGAGGTCCGCGTTCTGGAAGGGCCCAACCTGTTCTTCCCGCGACCTGCGGTCAAGATTATCCTGGGCTGCCTGGGCGCCGCGCAAGCAACCCTGCGCGCCATCAGCAGGCGGCCGGGGATGCACGTCGTCCGGGCCCCTGGGGCTCCGGACTCGGAACAGCGTCAGCGAGCCGTCATGGCCGCTGGTGGCACATGTGGTGCACCTGATCGCCGCTGGGTCGGGCACGACCAGTCTGGGCGTTCGTGTTGGTACGGGTGGTTCGCGTGCCGAAGCGGTTGTGTCGTTTCCGTGGCGCTGGCGGGGCCGCGCTGGCGCTCGGGCACTGCCTGGGGCCTGGCGCTCATCAAAATGCTGGTCGATGATGACGCCGGGCAGCAGGCCCAGTCCGGACGTGAGCTGGCTGGCGCGCTGCGGGGGTCGCCCTGTTCGCACCCAGGCAGATCATGAACCGGCTCATGATCGAGGCTTCGGCCGACGCACCAGCCACGACGGAGCCGCGCTCGTGCGCTCGGGAGATGGCCTCGATCAGGGGCGTGCCGACCAAGAGCTGCCTGATCTTGAGCTGGTTGCCCCCCGTCATGAAGACGCCGGTGGCATTGTCCATGGCCCGAAACCCGCTCCGTGGCGGCGCTGCGACGTGAGGGCGGGCTCACTATGACGACCTCTGGTGCGCCGAGCCGGCCGAAGACGGTGTTGTAGGTCTGCGCCGCCTCGGCGGGCAAGGACGACGCGCTGGGGATGACCACGATGCGTGCGCTTCGCGCACCGGCGAGCCGGACGAAGCCGCGCAGCACCGTCGCCCGGCCCACCTTGTCCTTGGCACCACCGATGACGAGCAGACTCGTATGCACGGTTTTGGCCATTGCGACCGCCTAGGCGTCAGTGATGGGGCAGGTTCGGGGCGGGCGTCGGAGTGCCGTCGGCTTCATCGGCATCCTCGATCTCCTCGCGCGTGATCCCTAGCAGATACAGCACGGCGTCCAGATAGGGCACATTGACTGCGGTGTCGGCCTGTTCGCGCACGATCGGTTTCGCGTTGAACGCGACTCCGAGACCGGCGGCAGCGAGCATGTCCAGGTCGTTGGCGCCGTCGCCGATGGCCACCGTTCGTGACATCGGCAGGTGCTCCGCGGCCGCGAACCGGCGCAGGGCCTGTGCTTTGCCCTGGCGGTCAACGATCTGTCCGACCAGGCCGCCGGTGAGGAATCCGTTCTTGATGTCCAGACGGTTGGCATGGGCATGGTCGATCCCAAGCTCGGCCGCCAGTGGTCCGACGATCTCGATGAAACCGCCGGAGACGACTGCCACGGTGAACCCGAGGCGCTTCAGGGTGCGCACCAGGGTTCGGGCACCAGCTGTCAGCCTGACGGCGTCGCGCACCTCCTCAAGGACTTCCACCGGAAGTCCGGCCAGGAGGGCCACCCGAGCGCGCAGGCTCTCGGCGAAGTCGAGACTGCCAGCCATGGCCGCCGCGGTCACCGCAGCAACCTCGGCCTCCTTACCGGCGCGGGCGGCCAACAGGTCGATCACCTCGTCCTGGATCAATGTGGAGTCCACATCCATGACCACCAGCCGGTGGCCTCGGCGGGCCAAGCCGGCGGGGGAGACTGCGATGTCGACGCCGCGCACGGAGGCCTCGAGGGAGAGCTGGGTCCGCAGGTCGCCGATGTCAGCTCCTGAGACATCCAGCTCCACGGTGGTGACTGGGTACCGCGACAGCCGCCGGATACGGTCGATGTTGGCGCCGTGCTCGGAGATCCGGGCGCTGACTGCGGCCAGGGCGCTGGCGAGCAACGGGGCTCCCAGAACGACCACGACAGCCCGGCCGACGCGGCGTGCAGGGTTGTCACCTTGCCCAGACTCGACGGTCACGCGCATGCCCAGTGCGGTGCCGACATGGAGGACGACATCGCGCAACCGGCTGTCGCCAGGTCCGGCAGAGAGCAACAGGGCCAAGGTCAGGTGCCCGCGTACGACGACCTGCTCGAGATCCAGAACCTCCGCGCCCACATCGGCGATGGCTTCGAAGAGCGCGCTGGTGACCCCGGGTCGGTCGTCGCCGGAGACAGTGACCAGCAGGGTGTGTGTTGCGGGTTCGGGCACCTTGCAAGGCTATCGTCGTGCTAGTCGCGGTTGCGTTCGTCCCGCCAGGCGATCAGGTCCCGCAATGGGCTGAGGTCGTATGACGGTCCTCCGACCCCGAAGGTGAACAGCCGTGTGCCCACGCCGTACAGACGCTCGGCGCTGTCTGACGGGTCTTTGGGTGACACCCCGGCGGACCGTTCGATCTCCAGTGGGTCCCGACCTACCTTGACGCACCACTGGTCAAGCACTTCGTGCTTGTGGGCGACCGTGTCGGCGTCACCGAAGCCATGCCAGATGTCGGCCTGCTCGGCTACGATCCGCAGGGTCTTGCGTTCGCCGCCGCCGCCGATCAGCACCGGGATGTGACGCGTCGGCGGCGGGTTCAGCTTCGCCAGACGGCTGGTGATCAGGGGGAGGTCCCGGTCCAGGGCATCGAGCCGTCCGCCCGGCGTCCCGAACTCGTAGCCGTACGCGTTGTAGTCCTTCTCGAACCAGCCCGAACCGATCCCAAGGATCAGGCGCCCCTCGCTGATGTGGTCCACGGTTCGTGCCATGTCCGCTAGCAGCTGGGGGTTGCGGTAGGAGTTGCAGGTGACCAGTGCACCGATCTCGACCCGCTCAGTGGCTTCAGCGAAGGCCCCCAACATCGTCCAGCACTCGAAGTGCTTGCCCTCCGGTTCGCCGTACAGCGGGTAGAAATGGTCCCAGTTGAAGACGACGTCGGCGCCCAGCTCCTCGGCCTGCGCGCAGGCTCGCCGGACGTCGGCGTACGCCGCGTGCTGGGGCTGTAGCTGCACGCCCACTCTGGCGGGGCGTGGGTCCGGGGTGCTCAAGGGCGTACCTCCTGGCTTTTGCCGACCACAGTAATGCCGGACTCGGTCACCGTGAAACCTCGTGCCAGATCCTCTTCGCGGTTGACACCGATGCTCACCCCTTCGGGCACGACGACGTTCTTGTCGATGATGGCCCGCTGGATCGTGGCATTGCCGCCGACCTGCACAAAGTCGAGCAGAACGCTGTCTGTGACGGTCGCGTAGCTATGGACGTGAACGCCGGGGGAGAGCACCGAGTGGGATACGTGGCCGCCGCTGATCACGACACCATTGGAGACCGCGGAGTTGACCGCCTCGCCGAGCCGGCCCTGGGTCCCGTGGACGAACTTGGCCGGCGGGAAGTTGCCGTGATCGGTGTAGATGGGCCACTCGTAGTTGTAGAGGTTGAACACCGGATGGATCGAGATGAGGTCCATCTGCGCGTCGTAGTAGGAGTCGATCGTGCCGACGTCGCGCCAGTATCCGTGGTCGCGGTCGGTGGAGCCAGGGATCGGGTTGTCCTTGACGTCGTAGGCGTAGGCCTCTCCCCGGTGCACGAAGTCGGGGACGATGTCGCCGCCCATGTCCCGGTTGCTTCCTGGACGTTCGGCATCGCGGGTGACGGCGTCTATGAGGACATCGGCGTTGAACACGTAGATGCCCATCGAGACAAGGATCTCGCCCGGGGAGTCCGCCAGGCCTGTCGTGTCCTTGGGCTTCTCCAGGAAGGCCTCGATCTTGTTGCTGGCCGTGGCGACCTCGATGACGCCGAACTGGTCGGCCAGCGCGATCGGTTGGCGGATCGCGGCGACCGTCACCCCGGCACCACTGGCAACATGCTGGGCGACCATGTGGCTGAAGTCCATCCGGTAGACGTGGTCGGCGCCGGCCACCACGACGACATCGGGCTTCGCGTCGTACACGAGGTTCAGGCTCTGGAAGATCGCGTCGGCACTGCCCTGGAACCAGCTCTTGTCGATGCGCTGCTGGGCCGGCACCGGTGTCACGTAGTTGCCGAGCATCGTCGACATCCGCCACGTTGTGCTGATATGGCGGTCCAGGCTGTGCGACTTGTACTGGGTGAGCACGACAATCTTGAGATACCCCGAGTTCACCACGTTGCTGAGTGCGAAGTCGATCAGCCGGTAGATGCCGCCGAACGGCACCGCGGGTTTGGCCCGGTCGGCTGTAAGCGGCATCAGTCGCTTGCCCTCGCCGCCTGCCAGCACGATTGCCAGAACATTGGGGGACCCGGTTCGGTTAGCCATGGTCTGAGCCTAGGGCCGCGACGATCTCGCGACGACCCCGGTGCTGGACTAGCGTGCATGACATGAGAGTCGACATCCTGACCAAGGAGTACCCACCACAGATCTACGGTGGCGCTGGCGTCCACGTGGCTGAGCTGGTGCGAGCCCTGCGCGCCCGGGGGGACATCGATGCCCAGGTCCGCTGCTTCGGTGGGCCACGCGATGAGGTGGGCACCACCGGGTATGCCGATCTGCCCCAGCTCTCGTCTGCCAACGCGGCCATCTCGACCTTGGGCGTCGACCTGGCCATGGTCGGTGATTGCCTCGGCGCGGACCTGGTCCACTCGCACACCTGGTACGCCAACATGGCCGGGCATCTGGCCTCGCTGCTGGGCGGGGTGCCTCACGTGGTGTCCGCACACAGCCTGGAGCCGATGCGTCCGTGGAAGGCCGAGCAGCTCGGCGGTGGGTATGCGGTGTCCTCCTGGGCTGAGCGGGCGGCCTACCAGAGCGCGGCAGCAGTCATCGCGGTGAGCGCCGGAATGCGGCTGGATGTTCTGAGCAGCTACCCCGCAATTGACCCGGCCAGGGTCCATGTCGTCCACAACGGCATTGACGCCCAGCTCTGGGCACCCGACTCAAGCCCGGAGGCGCTCGGGGTGCTGGCCAGCCATGGAATTGATCCGACACGTCCCTGCGTGCTCTTCGTGGGCCGGATCACCCGCCAGAAGGGGCTGCCATACCTGTTGCGTGCGGCGGCCGAGCTGCCGGCCGATGTCCAGCTCGTCCTGTGCGCGGGGGCTCCGGACACCCCCCAGCTGCTTGCCGAGGTGCAGGCCCTGATCGCCGACCTGCAACGCGCACGCTCGGGCGTGGTGTGGATCACCCAGATGTTGCCCAGGGCCGAGGTCATCGCGCTGTTGAGTGCCGCAACGGTCTTTGCCTGTCCCTCGGTGTATGAGCCGCTCGGGATCGTCAACCTGGAGGCGATGGCCTGTGAGCTCGCGGTCGTCGCCACGGCGACCGGCGGGATCCCGGAGGTGGTCGTCGACGGCCACACGGGCTGGTTGGTTCCCATCGAGCAGGTGGCCGACGGCAGTGGGGCCCCGGTTGACCCCGATCGTTTCGTCTCCGACCTGGCCCAGGCGTTGAGCCAGGCAGTCAGCGACCCGCAGCGCGCTGCCCGCTTCGGCCAGGCCGGACGCCGGCGCGTGGCCGAAAGCTTCTCCTGGGCGTCGATCGGCGACCAGACCATGGCGGTCTATGAGTCGGTTCTGCGCTGATATCGCAGCGACCGGCCTCACAGCTCGGCTAGCCTAGGCCGAAGTTACGTGTTTGAAAACGCGTGAAACCCCTGCTGACCAGGGGTTTCACGCGTTTTCAGGTTTCGGGTTCTGGC
>Ga0208079_1000510_pt1 | contig 21157 bp, 21 predicted proteins | sample NGESurdeep092012_5_FD_184474 | JGI IMG/M metagenome (GOLD analysis project Ga0208079, IMG submission 184474) | Arctic peat soil microbial communities from Barrow, Alaska - NGEE Surface sample 210-2 deep-092012 (SPAdes) | ecosystem: Environmental > Terrestrial > Soil > Wetlands > Peat ... | reverse complement strand
CAGTACCAGCGGCTCCACGCTCCACATCTTTGCCCTCCCAAGGTCGGCGATGTGGGCCAGTTCACTACCTTCAAGGAACTAATGCGGGGATGCACTAGGCCTTGCCGGGGCGATCATCCTCCCCCACTTCATCAGCAATCCCATTGCCATCTCGGGGGCGGCCATCGCCGGATCGATCGCCATCGCCATTGCCATCAGTGTGGCCTTCGGGGTCTACCCCGCCAGTCGGGCTGCCCGGCTGGCCCCCATCGATGCGCTCCGGAGCGAATAGGTCCCGGGCCACCAACCGACACCCACTCCAAAGCGCCCTGTACAGGCGAATGAACGAACAAGGAGCAACCAACATGAGGCAACCCACGACAACGACACCACCGAGTCCGACCTCCGCACCGGGTGGTTCCATCTCCACCGGCTGGCATCGCCGGGTGGCCATGATGGCGATTTTGGGAGGAACCGCCCTGATATTGGCGGCGTGCGGCGGAGGGTCGTCGGCCGTCAGCGCGGTAAAATCGTCCTCGTCGAGCTCGACGCCTTCGTCGGCGCCTGCAGCCATACCCGGGGCCTTCGGCACCGTCGCTTCCATCACCGGACAGTCGATGGAAGTCCAGGCACCGGCGTCCTCGTCCGCCGCCGGCGGACAGACCACCGTCAACTTCACGTCGACCACCAAATTCGACCAGACCGAGACGGCAACCTTGGCCGCCGTCACCGTCGGCTCATGTATTTCGGCGTTCGACACCTCAGCGGCGGGCCGGGCGACGAACCCGCCACCCACCACATCGACGACCACGGTTTCGACTCCGATCAACGCCGCGACCGTCCGCATCACCACACCCACCAACGGCACCTGCACCGCCGGCTTCGGCGGCGGTGGCGGTGGCCTTTTCAACGGCGGCGCCAACGGTGGCTCGGGAACACCTTCCCCGGGTGGCACCGGCCGCACCACGTCTCCTCCCGGTAATGGCAGCGCCCGCACCGGCGGCCGACCCGGCGGATTCGGCGGAGCCTCGGGCGCCGTCACCTCGGTCAGTGGTTCGACCATTGTGGTCAATGAGACCAACCCGGCAACCAAGGCGACCAGCACCAAAACCGTGGACGTGACCGGTTCCACCACCTACTCGCAGACGGTGGCGGCAGCCGCGACCGATCTCGCCGTCGGTAAGTGCGTCCAAGCCGTCGGGTCGTCCAATGACACCGGCGCTGTCACCGCCACGTCGATCAGCATCAGCACTCCCGGAGCCAACGGGTGTTCGACCGGATTCGGGCGTCGCAGCGGTGGGGGTGGAGCCGGAGCCGGGACCGGCAGCAGCAGTGGGGCGGCAAGTGCCTGATCGGACCGATGCCTCCAGTGCCGCTGAGCACCCCTCCAACGGACCCATTCCCGGCGCCGAATCGCCCCCGAATCCCCGGCGCACCCCCGGGGAAAAGCGCCCTTCGTGGATCCCCTGGCTGGTCATCGTGGTACTGGTGGTCGCCTTAGGAGGCACCGTTTGGCTCACCACCGGTTCGTCCGGCCCCGCATACCGGTTCGCCACGGTCACCACCGGCTCACCGGTGCAGACGCTCGACTCGGTTGGCACCCTGACCCCGGTCAACCAGGCCAACCTCAACTTCGGGACCTCGGGCACCGTGGCAAGTGTGGCCGTGACGGTGGGCCAGGTCGTGAACGCGGGTCAGGCGCTGGCCGTCCTCGATACGACGTCGCTGCAGAGCGCAGTACTGTCGTCCCAGGCGACGATGACGTCGGCACAAGCCAAACTCACGTCCGACCAGAACAACCAGTCCTCGTCATCGGTGGGTACGGGCGGTACCGCCACCACCACGGCTCTCCACAGTCTGTCGGTCTCGAACCCCGGCAGCGGGAATAGCGCAGCCGTCACCCAGGCCCAGTCCACGCTGGTTGCCGATCAGAAGCAGGCGGACGCCGATCAAGGCCAGGCCACGGCCGACCTTCAACAGGCCGTCGCCACTTGTGGTGCATCGACGGTCACGACAACCACCATGGACCCGCCGCCAACCACCTCAACGACCACGACCTCGACCTCGACCACCTCGACGACGACCACGACCTCGCCCACCTCAACGCCGTCGACCACCACACCAGCACCGTCACCGTCACCGAGCACTACCTGCATGAACGCACTCCAACTCGTGGCGGCCGATCAGAACACGGTCTCGCAAGACCAGGCCACGGTGGCGACCGACGAGGCGACCCTGGCGACGACGCTCGGTAGCACGGCATCCGGCGCGGCCAAGCCGACTGGCAGCGCGAGTGGTTCCGCCGCAACCGGGTCGATCGGATCGGGTGCGAGCGCTTCCGGCAACACCGGCTCAACCCAATCCGGCGGCTCATCGGGAGCGACGACGGCTATCACGCCCCAACAACTCGCCAGTGATCAGGCAGCGCTGGATGTGGCCGATGCCGGTCTCGCCGCCGCCCAACAAGATCTGGCTGACGCCAACCTGCTGAGTCCCATTGCCGGTACCGTGGCTTCGGTAGCCATCACTCCCGGCGGCGCCGTCAGTGCCGGCTCAAGCGTGGGTCCGAGCGCCAATGCATCCATTGTCATCCTGGGTCCGGGCTCGTTCGTAGTGTCAGCGAATATCGCCGTAGCCAACATCGCCGGCGTGCTGGTAGGCCAGAAGGCCATCATCACACCTGACGCCACTACCAAATCGATCACCGGGACGGTGACCTCGATCGGATTGGTGACCTCGACCTCATCGGCGTCCGCCACCTACCCGGTCACCGTAGCCATGGCCGACGGCGGTGGCATGCAGCTGTTGTCAGGGGCCACTGCCGATGTGAACATCATCACCAAGGGCGCGACCGAAGTCACCTCGGTCCCCAGCTCGGCGGTACAGACCGTTGGGGCCAATCACTTCATCACTGAATACCGGAACGGCTCGACATCGCTGGTCCGAGTCACCCTCGGCACTGTCGGGGACATCCTCACCCAGGTCACCTCGGGCGTGAAGCCGGGCACCACCATTGTCCTCGCCGATCTCAACCTGCCCATTCCGGCCAGCAGCGCCACCACCGGGCGGCGGACCTTCGGGGGGGGAGGTGGCTTGACAGGTGGAACGGGAGGTGGCTTGACAGGTAGAACGGGAGGTGGCTTGGGGGGCGGGGCCACCGGCGGCTTCAGTAGCAGTGCGGGAGGCGGCTGACACGGTCAACTCCCGACGAACACCCGTCCATTCGGTCAGGTCAGCGCGACGGTTCCACTCCCCTGGTGTCGGCCGCCGACGTCGCACGGCCGGATGAGAGATTCTCCGCCGCGGCCGGCACTCTCACCTCGAAGGTGGTGCCCTCTCCTTCGAGCAGCGTCACCCGACCGCCATGGGCCTCCACGATGGCTGTCACGATGGCCAGGCCCAACCCGGCGCCACCCGTGGCCCGGGTTCGTGACGGGTCCGACCGGAAGAACGGCTCGAAAATACGCGAGGCGACAGCGGGGCCGATGCCCGGACCGCTGTCGTGCACCGAGAGGATCACCTCATCTCCGTCGAGATGAACCCCCACATCGATCGCCGCGGCGTCCGGAGTGTGGAGAACGGCGTTGACCAACAGGTTGTCGACCACCTGTCGCATTCTCTGGAGGTCGCCGACCATTGTCACCGGTCCGCCCACGACGAGTGTCACGACCCGGTCGGGTGCGGACACCCGGACGCTGGCTACCGACTGCGCAGCCACCTCGGCCAGATCGAACGAGTCCCGAGCCAGTGGCCGCTCTTGATCGAGCTGAGCCAACAGAAAGAGATCGTCCACCAGGGTGCCCATCCGGGCTGCCTCGTTCTTGATGTTGCGCATGGCGGTGGCAAGGTCGGCCGGACGGTCACGAATTCCGAGGTCGAAGATCTCCGAATAGCCGAGGATGGATGTCAGCGGGGTCCGCAACTCGTGGGAGGCATCGGCCAAAAACCGCCGGAGCTTGTTTTCGGACGCGGCTCTGGCGCCGAATGCCTCTTCGATCTTTTCGATCATCGTGTTGAACGCCATGCCGAGTTGGCCGACTTCGGAGCCCGGTGTGACGCGAGAGACCCGCTGGGTCAGATCGCCGTCAGCGATGGCTCCCGCCGTTACCGCCATCTCCTCGAGGGGTCGCATATCCCGGCGTACCATGATCCAAGAGATGAGCCCGAGGATCATCAAGACCAATGCCGACACGATGATTTCAATGAGCAACAACCGCTGCAGGGTGCTGTCGAGGCCAGTCAACGGTTGCGCCACGACGATGGTGCCGACGTCGTCAGTCAGCGGCCGCGCCAACGCCCGGTAACTGACTCCGTCGGTGCCGGTGCTCGACGTCGTGAAGAACAGGTCAGTAGTCGAATGCCCGCCTGATCCCGGGAGCGACCCCGGAATGGCCGGTATCGCAGGGGCCTTGCTGCCGTAGCTGAAGAACACATGAGCCTGCACACGACCGCCGGCATCACGTAGTTCACCGTAGGTGCCCGGCGGTACCAGGACGCCCCGATCGGCCCCGTGGGGCGACCCCCTGAAGTTCTCACCGGGCCGGAAGGTACCTCCTCCCGGGGCACGCGTCGTGGGTGTCACCGGCGTTACCGGCGTTACCGATGGTGATACGCCGGAGGTAGACGATGCCCCCGTGCCGGACCCAGAAGTCGGGAGCAATGCCCGGCCGACCGGGAACGTCGCTACCCGTAGCTGGTTGTCCACCTGGGTGACGAGGAACGACCGGAGGGAGGTGTAGGTCACCACGTCCGAGATGACCAAACCCGCGGCCACAATGACGACGAGGAGCAACAGCAGGCGAAGGCGGAGCGTCATCGGGACCGCTCAGCCGACAGTTCCGGTGATGGTGCTGTCCGACCCCGTCATCTCTGGAGGCACCCGGAGGCAATACCCCACGCCACGGACCGTGCGGATCAATGGCGGCCCGTGCGCATCGAGCTTCTTGCGGAGGTAGCTCACGTACACCTCGACCATGTTGACCTTGCCGTCGAAGCTGTAGTCCCACACCTGATCACGGATCTGGGACTTGGACAGGACCTGCCCGGCATTCATCATCAGGAAGTGCAGTAACCGGAACTCGGTGGGAGTGAGCTCGATGGACACCGCCCCCCGCCACACTTCGTGGCTGTCCTCGTCCAGCTCAACATCGGCGAACGAGAATCGTGGCCCAATATTCTGGTACCCATCGGTCCGGCGCAGAATTGCCTTTATTCGCAGCAGCAGCTCTTCAACGCTGAACGGCTTGGACACATAGTCATCGCCGCCTGCGGCCATGCCGCGGATACGGTCGTCCACCTCGCCCCTCGCCGTCAGGAACAACACCGGGATCATCTGGGAGTTGCGGTCCCATCCCATCCGTTTCAATACCTCGAAGCCGTCGATATCGGGCAGCATCACGTCGAGTACCACCAGATGGGGTCGAAAGGGTTGCAGAGCCCGTAGTGCATCCGCCCCCGAATGGGCAACCTCCACGGTGGCGCCGTGGAGGGTGAGTGCCATCGTCACCAGTTCGGTGATGCTCCTCTCGTCGTCGACAACCAGGACCCGCCGACCCTTCATGTCCATGGCGCGTCTTCCGAGTTCACGTTGACAATTGTGAATGGAGTTCCTGTGGATTCCCTGAGAACGCGGTCCGCGTCACCCAAAATCGTGACGCCATCCCCCAGCAGGAAGGGGATCACCCTGCAGTTCGAGACGGCCCGGGTCATCGGTGCACCGTCCGATGACAATGGGGGGACGTAGTCCGGCCGTGGCGAACTCGTGTTGCATCCGGCCGGCGTCCCCGGTGGCCACAATCAGCTCGTACTCCTCCCCACCCCCCAGTACCTCCTCGGTGGTGGATCCGGGAGCGACCGGAAGGTCGTCCAGCTCGATCCCCACACCCGACGCCCGGGCCAGGTGGCGGATGTCGGCCACCAGCCCGTCGGAGATGTCGATGGCGGCCCGGGCCCCCGACAAGCGGGACACCTCGCCCTCGTCGAGTCGGGCCGGCGGCCGGCGGTGAGCCCGGATCAACTCAGACTCCTCAGCTGACGGCTTAGAGGTAATGCTCTGGTCCCGGCGCCGGCGCCGGCGCAAGAGCCGGAGGCCGGCCGCCGATCCTCCCAGGGGCCCGGTGACAAGGAGTTGATCACCCGGTCGGGCCCCCGAGCGAAGGAGGGGACCGAGTTGCGGCGATCCATGAAGCGATCCCGAAACCGCCACGGACACCACCAACGCCGGAGAGCCCGACAGGTCGCCACCCACCACCACGCACCCTGCCTCTTGTGCGGCCACCGCCACCCCGTCGGCCAGGAGGTCGAGGTCAGACCCCGGCGGAGAGGCGATGGACAACAAGACGTGATCGGGGCGTCCGCCCATGGCCGCCAGGTCGGACACCGTGACCATGAGCGCCTTGTATCCCAGGTCGTCGAGGCCACACAGGTCGAGATCGACATGTACGCCCGCCACCACCAGGTCGGTGGCCAACAGCGCCGATCCACCGGCCGGGGACCGGACCACCGCGGCGTCATCCCCGATCCACACCTCTCCCTCCGCGGGTCGACCTCCACCCATGTGGGTACCGGCCGCCCGCTCAAACCGCGCCCGCAGCCGGTCGATGAGGGCAAATTCATCTCCCGAACCGGACGAATCTGCCGAAGTGTCACCAGAGTTGGTTCCGACCATGTCCCCTGCCTACCATCGACTCCCGTCACCCCCGCTAATATTGACTGATCCCCTGCGACGCCGGCATGTGCTGTGTGCGATCGTGGCGGTCACTGACACGGAATCCCGAGGAGGAATCGCCCGCCCATGCCCCCCACTAAGAATACAAAGTTGACTGCATGGGTTGACGAGGTCGCTGCTCTCACCGAGCCGGCCGCAGTGGAGTGGTGTGACGGTTCGGCCGAAGAGTACGACCGGCTCGCCCAGCAACTTGTTGACAATGGGACCTTTACCAAACTATCCGAAGCTAAGCGGCCCAACAGCTACTGGGCCCACTCCGACCCGGCCGATGTGGCCCGGGTGGAGGACCGCACCTTCATCTGCTCCACCGACGAATCCGATGCCGGCCCCACCAACAACTGGCGGGACCCGGCCGAGATGCGCGGCGTGCTGACCGATCTGTTCAAGGGTTCCATGCGCGGACGCACCATGTATGTGGTCCCGTTTTCGATGGGGCCGCTCGGCTCGGACATCGCCCACATCGGGGTGGAGATCACCGACTCGCCCTATGTGGTGGTGTCGATGCGGATCATGACCCGAATGGGCCGTGGCGCCCTGGAGGTGCTGGGGTCCGATGGCGACTTCGTGCCCTGTCTGCATTCGGTCGGCGTTCCCCTGGCCGACGGCCAGGCCGACATTCCGTGGCCGTGCGACAGTGAGAACAAGTACATCGTCCAATTCCCCGAGACCAGGGAGATCTGGTCGTATGGCTCGGGCTACGGCGGCAACGCCTTGTTGGGCAAGAAGTGTTTCGCCCTACGGATCGCCTCGGTGATGGCCCGCGACAACAACTGGCTGGCCGAGCACATGCTCATTTTGAAGCTCACCAACCCCGCCGGAGTGACCAAGTACGTGGCGGCGGCCTTCCCGTCGGCATGCGGCAAGACCAACCTGGCCATGCTCATCCCCTCCCTGCCCGACTGGAAGGTGGAGACGGTGGGCGACGACATCTGCTGGATGAAATTCGGGGCCGACGGTCGCCTCTATGCTATCAACCCCGAATCCGGGTTCTTCGGCGTGGCCCCCGGAACCAACTTCAAGACCAACCCGAACGCCATGCTCAGCCTCGACGGGAATGCCATCTTCACCAATACCGCGCTCACCGACGACGGTGACGTGTGGTGGGAGGGCATGAGCGACGAGGTTCCCGCTCACCTGACCTCGTGGAAGGGTGAGGACTGGACGCCCGAATCGGGCACCCCCGCCGCCCACCCCAACGCCCGGTTTACGGTGGCTGCCGCCCAGGACCCGGCCATCGCCCCCGAATGGCAGGATCCGGAAGGCGTGCCGATCGACGCCATCCTCTTCGGTGGCCGCCGCGCCTCGGTGGTGCCGTTGGTGTTCCAGTCCCGTGACTGGGACCATGGGGTGTTTCTGGGGTCGATCATGGCTTCGGAGACCACCGCCGCCGCCACCGGCGCCGTCGGGAACCTCCGACGCGACCCGTTCGCCATGCTCCCCTTCTGCGGCTACAACATGGCCGACTACTTCGCCCACTGGCTCGATGTCGGGGCATCGGTCGATCCCGAGAAGCTCCCGAAGATCTTCTATGTCAACTGGTTCCGCAAGGACGAGGACGGCCGCTGGCTCTGGCCCGGTTACGGCGAGAACTCGCGGGTGCTCTCGTGGGTGTTCGATCGGGCCGGTGGCGAGGGCGAAGCCGAAGAGACTCCTATCGGCTTCATCCCGGCCCCGGGCTCCATTGACACCGAGGGTATGGACATCTCGGCCGAGGACATGGACAAGCTGCTGGCCGTGGATCTCGATGACTGGCGAGCCGAAGTGCCGAGTATCCGCGAGCACTACGCCAAGTTCGGGGACAAGATCCCGGCCACGCTGACCGCCGAAGTGGACAGGCTCGAACAGCAGCTGGGTTGACCTCGCCGGCCGGGGCTCGCCATGTCGCCCCCGTTCAGTGGTGGCGTTCGGCGGTCCGGCGCGAGCTCATGTAGGCCACCGCGCCGACAGCCGCCACAATGGCGATGACCAGGTCGCCGGCCGGGATCGGCAGGGTCAGCACTACCGGGATGAAGGCGCCCACCACCCACACCAGCTGGAGGCGTGTCTCGAAACGGGCAAACGCCCGTCCCTGGTTGGACACTTCCACGTGCCGCTGCACCAAGGCGTCGAACGACGGCTTGGAAACGGCCCCGGCCACACCCACCGCCACCGCCACCGCCACCTGATAGGCCCGACCGGACTGGAAGGAGATGATGGCCGCCACCACCGCCACCAGCCACAGGGACGCCACCAGAATCTGTTGTTCGGAGAGCACCCGACGGATCCGGGCCACCAATAACACCCCGATCAGTGCACCCCCGGTGATGGCGCCGAGCAGCAGCCCGAACCACCATGTCGCCGCCCCCTCTCGGCGGAGCCCGAAGGCGAACAAGAAGGTGAGGAAGCCGAGCACCGCCTTGAGCACCGACATCGGCATCAACGCCAGCAGCACCTCGGAGGTGGCGATGGGGCGGAAGGCGGCCAGGTCGATCTCATCGTCGCTCGGGGCTCCGACCATATCGACCCAAGGCTCGACCAACGACTGGGTGACCGGGACCATCGGGATGGCTCGTTCCCGTCCGGATCGGCGGCGCGACCTCCATGCCCGCCGACGCTGGCGGACCGGCAACCTGGCCCCGGCCACCACTGCGGCCAGGAACACCATGAAATCGAGCCACAGCACCCAAGGAGCGCCTCCCAACTTCAGGGCGACCACGGCAGGAAGGGCGAAGACGAAGGCGGACAGGGAAGCCAGCAGGCCCAACCGGGCGTTGAGGCCGGCCAGGTCCGGGGCGGCAGCCCGGTCGACAGCCTCGGGGTCGTCGTTGTCGTCGATCATCGGTGTCCCGTAGGGCGGGGTGACCATCGGGAGGGCGGAGGGCGGCCTGAGCTCGGGCAGCCGTCGCTCGGGATCGCTCCCCGGAGGGTGCCCGATGAGCTCGAGAGCGGCCATCTCCGGAACCAGTGCGCCCTTGGTGACCAGGTACACCTTGGAAAGCACCAGCATGGCGAAGGCCAGTGGGAACAACAGGAGGGAGTGGATGTCCTGGACCAAGAACGGGCACAGTACGGCCCGGCCCAGGGCCGAGACCACCACCATCCCCCGCCGGGCACCCCGGCTCCGGTCGATGAGCGGTCCGAGGGCCGGCGCCACCACCGCGAACGGCGCCATGGTCAACACCAGGTAGAGAAGCACCTTGTCCTGGGCGGCAGTGGGAGAGATCGAGAAGAACAACGACCCGGCCAGCGACACCGCGAACATGGTGTCGCCCGCTGTCATCAGCACATGGGTGAGCGCCAGCCGGCCGAACGGCTGTCGCTGATCGAACAGGTCGGCGATGGCAGAACGAGCCAGCCTCCGGAACTGCTCACCTCGCTTCCGAACGCCCACCGGGGGCATGTTAGGGGCCACGACGGGGGCGGTAGCATGCATCCGTCAACGGGAACCACCGGGTCGGGAGATTCACATGTCGGTCAGCGCCTACGTACTCATCCAAACCGAGGTCGGAAGGGCCGCCACTGTAGCCAGGGCCGTGGCCAAACTCGACGGCGTCATCGCCGCCGAAGGTGTCACCGGACCCTACGACGTCATTGTGCGGACCGAGGCCACCAGCGTGGATGAGCTGGGGCGAATGGTGGTGGGGCGGATTCAGTTGGTCGAAGGGATCACCCGCACCGTCACCTGTCCGGTGGTCAACCTCTAGCGGATAGCTCCGGACTCCCTCAGTTTGGTGATGTCGCCGGCGTCCACTCCCCAGTCGTCGAGGGCCTCGTCACCGTGCTGACCCGGGTTGGGCGGGGGGCGACGAATGGCTCCGGGGGTTCCCTCGAACCGGGGCGATGGCGCCGGTTGGACCACCCCGGCCACCTCGGTGAAGGTATTCCGGTGCACGTTGTGGGGGTGCAGATGGGCCTCTGCCGACGAGAGGACCGGTGCGGCGCAGGCATCACTGCCTTCGAAGATCGTCACCCACTCGGCCCGGGTCTTGGTGGCGAAGATGGATGCGAAACGCTCTTTCATCGATGGCCAGGTGTCGCGGTCCATCTGTCCCGGCAAGTCCTCCCCCGACAGCCCGAGGAGGCCGATGAGCTCGCTGTAGAACTGGGGCTCGATGGCCCCGACCCCGATGTAGCCACCGTCCGCCGTCTCGTAGACCTCATAGAAGTGGGCACCGGTGTCCAAGAGGTTGGTGCCCCGCTGGTCGTTCCATATGCCGGCCGCCCGCAGGGTGTACATCATGGTCATCAGCGAGGCGGCACCGTCGACCATGGCCGCGTCGACCACCTGACCCTTGCCGGTCTGCTGGGCGGAGAGGATGGCCGCCAACATCCCGAAGGCCAACAGCATGCCCCCGCCGCCGAAGTCGCCCACCAGATTGAGGGGAGGAAGCGGTTTCTCCCCGGCCCGGCCAATCGGCTCCAATGCCCCGGCCAGTGCGATGTAGTCAATGTCGTGGCCGGCGGCCTGGGCCATCGGGCCGGTCTGGCCCCATCCGGTCATCCGTCCGTAGACCAGCTTCGGGTTGCGGGCCAGGCAGATGTCGGGCCCGAGACCCAACCGTTCGGCCACCCCGGGCCGAAAGCCCTCCATCAGCCCGTCGGCACTCTCGACCAGGCGCAGCACCAGCGCTACGCCGTCGGCGTGCTTGAGGTCTACTGCCACCGACCGACGCCCGCGGTTCATCAGGTCGACGTGGGGCTCCTGTCGGGGTGGGTAGGTGGCCCGGTCGGATCGATCGATCCGGATGATGTCGGCACCGGCATCGGCCAGCATCATGCCGGCGAACGGGGACGGCCCCAACCCGGCCAACTCGATGAGCCGGAGACCGGCCAGCGGCCCGCTCATCAGGCACCAACCGGGGTGGCGGCGGACGGGGCGGCACAGCGTAGGTACGAGTCGAACATGCAGGGATGGTGGCTGCTCTATCGGTCGCCGGTCAAATGCGCCGGTCGGCGTTGGAGGAAGCCAGCGCCACAATTCCCGACGGTCGGGTCACCGTGGCTCCCCGGGTTTACTGTTCGGGTTGCCGCCGGATGGCTGACCGGGCGGCTGCACCCGAAGGAGCGCGCATGAGCCTGGCCCGACGAGCCACTGGACCCGGCCGGGTCAACCTCATCGGCGATCACACCGATTACAACCGGGGTTTGGCCCTTCCCATTGCCATCGATCTCGGCACCACCGTCGAATTCACCCCCACCGGATCATCGGGAATCACCTTCTTTTCCACCCTCCATCGACAAGGGATCACCCTTCCCCTCGGCCTGCCGCCCGACCCTGAGGTGGTGGGCACCCTCGAACCGTCGTGGGCACGATTGGTGGCGGGAGTCATCGCCACTGTCGGGCCCGAGATCGGCGGCGTGTGTCGGATCGTGACCACCCTCCCGGTGGGGGCCGGCCTCTCCTCGAGCGCGGCGTTGGCCACCGCGTTGGCCAAGGTATTCGGCGCCACCGGGTCACCGATGGCGGTGGCCAAGCTGTGCCAACGGGCCGAGAACCTCTCGGGTGTGCCTGTAGGGATCATGGATCCCCTGGTATGCGCGGGAGGGTGGGCCGGATCTGCCTCCCTGATCGATTTCTCCACGCTCTCGGTGGAACACGTGCCCATTCCCGCCTCCGCCGAGATTGTGGTGGTGGACTCGGGACAACACCGGACATTGCGGGACACCGAGTACGCCGTCCGGGTGGCCGAGTGCGAAGCCGCGGCGGAAACCATCGGACCGCTGGGGTTGGCCCACGAGTCCGACCTGGCCCAATTGCGCGACCCTCTCCTCCTGAGGCGGGCCCGCCATGTGTCGAGTGAGTGCCGACGGGTCCGCCAGGTGGCCGAAGCCCTCGTCTCGGATCACCTGTGGGCGGCCGGCACCTACATGACCGAGAGCCACCGGAGCCTGGCCGAGGACTTCGGGGTGTCGACGCCCGGGCTCGACTCCCTGGTGGATCACCTGAGCTCGATCGACGGGGTCTACGGGGCCCGGATGACCGGGGCCGGGTTTGGCGGGTCGGTGGTGGCGTTGAGCCGGACCGGTGCCATCGACGTGGCATCCCTCCCAACCCCGGCGTGGAGGGTGACCGCCACCGACGGCACTGCCGTATACCACGACAGGAGATAAGGCCTCAGGCGAGACCGTCGCAGGGTCAGGCGAGTGGGAGCAGATCCACCTCGTAATCGGAAAACCGACGATCGACAGTGACCAGCGTCAAGGATTCGATCCGTGACTGGGCGATGAGGATTCGGTCAAATGGATCGGCGTGATGTGCGGGAAGCACGCCCGCAGCCAAGGCGTGGGTGACGTTGATCGCCAGGGCATCGAACCCATTGGCATCCAAGGCATTCGGAAGATCGTCCGGCGCCTCCAGTCGGCCAATGGCCTTCTTGACGGCGATCTCCCATGCCGATGCGGCCGACACCGCAACGACTGTGTCGGGATCTCCGATGACTTCGCCGGCACGCGGCGGCAGAGCTGGGTCCGCTGCCAGCCACCACAACAAGATGTGGGTGTCGAGGAGAACCTTCATTGATCCTCACCACGGAATGCCGACCCGACGGCGACGGGAAGCTCGTCGAAGTCGGGGTGGATCTTGACCTGTCCGGCCCAGGAGCCGGGGTGGCGAGCCGATTTGGGGCGAGCCGGCACGATACGGGCCACGACGTGCCCAGCTCGGGCTATTTCGACCTCATTGACTTCACCGGCCTCCACGGCGGCCACCAATCGCGAGAGATTCGTCTTGGCCTCGTGCATGTTGACTCGCACAAAAATAGATTAGCTAACCTAGCTAATCCTGTCAATTGGCTGACCCAGAACGCAACACCGGATTTGGCCGAGGGGTGCCCCCCGACCGCCGGTCATACGGGTGTCCGGGTGGATGGCGGTGGTCCTGTTACAACCCTCCTACCATGGTAGTAGGGTTGTGTCATGCCCCGTGGGAGACCGTCACCGAAGCTCGCAATTACGGTTGATGCCGACGTCCACGAGCAGGTCCTGGCCGCAGCGGCCGACGAGGGGTCAAGCGTCTCGGCCTGGATGACCGCCGCCGCCCGCCGAGCGCTCCTCATTCGAGAAGGACTGCGCGCCGTTGCCGAGTGGGAGGAAGAACACGGCGCCTTCGCCGAGTCCGAGCTCGAAGCAGCCCGTTCTCGAGTCGCTGATGAGGTGGTCGCGACCTCTCGTCCTCGTTCGGCGTGAGCATCGTCTACGACGCCGGGGTGCTCGTCGCCGCCGATCGAGATGATCGGCGCACATGGGCCGATCACCGAATCCGCCTCGAGGGGGGTGTCATCCCGACGACCACCGCGCCAGTGGTCGCGCGGGTGAGCCGCTCGGCTCGGCAGGCGCAGCTGAGCCGTTTCCTGCGCGGCTGTGAGATCGTGGCCTTCTCGCCAGAGCAAGCCCACGAGGTGGGGTCGCTTCTCGGAAAAGCAGGTACCTCGGACGTTGTCGACGCCCACCTCGTCGTCACTGCCGCCAAGACGAGGTCGACCTTGCTCACCGGAGATCCCGACGACCTCGTTCACCTGTCGAATCAACTACCCACTCGGGTCCCGATACGGCAGATCTGACCTCATCCGAAGTGCCGCCCTGTCAGTAACCAGGAGGAAGGGTAAGGCGGCGGGCGATGATCCGCTGGAGGACGACCGGCTTCCTCACATCCCCGAAGACCTGGAGGTCGTCCTCACCGTAGATGGTGACCTCCAGGTCACCGGTGCCCGCCATCCGACGGAAGACCGACTGCACGGCGTCGACCGCCTCGATGCTGGACAGCCAGATCTCCGAAGTGCTCGACCAGACCACCCCGTGACGCTCCACGATCCGGAACGAGGTGACCACCAAGCCGGCCATCCGCCAACGAATGAATCGAATGACCAGCCAGGCACAGGGGACGAAAGCCGCGATGACCTCCACCCGGTGCCAGTCCACCGACGTATGGGGGATGCAGATGTCGAGGGTCACGGCTACGCCGATCACCACCACCGAGGTGACCAGCGGACCGATGAGGTACATCCAGTGCGGTTTGATGTCCACCAGAATTTCCTCCCCGACCACCATCCGGCGCAAGGGGGTCGCCAACCGGTTCAGCCCAGTTTTCCGGCGATCGATCCGGCCGACCGCAGCACCGTGCCATCGGCTCCCGCTGCGGTATAGGCGTGGGTCGGTCGTTGCCTGGCCTCGGCCACCAGATCGGCCAACAGGTCACCGAAGGAAACCACGGGAGCGACCCACAGATACCGGGCCAACGAGCCGGGGATGGTGTTGATCTCATTGACCACGAACTCTTTGCCGTCGGAGAGGAAGTCGATCCGGGCCACGCCCCGCAGGCCGGCCAGGTCAGCCACCCGGGTAGCCGCGACCCGCAGCGCTGCCTCCAGCGACGAGGGAATCTGGGCCGGGAGCTCGCGTGGGGCTCCGGCCATGCCCTCACCGGCCACGTACTTGTCGCGGTAGTCGAGAATATCGGCCGACCCCGGGGATCGAAGGGGGCGCTCCACCGCGGAGAGCTGCAGGCTGGGCCAGCTTCGCACCGCCAACTGCAGGTCTCCCAGGTCGGGGCGGAACGGCTCGAGGACCACCCCGGAGCGGAAGTGGGGGTTGGCGGACAGGCGGGCCCGGGCGGTGGCGAAATCCTCCACCACATCGATCCCGATCGACGATCCCCCGAACCGGGGCTTGAGGATGTAGGGACCGTCGAACGACGGGGCCCCGGCATCGGCGGTCAGCAACAACCGGGGCAGGGTGGGGAGCCCGGCATCGGCCACCAAGGCCCCGAAGGCGAGCTTGTCCATGCCCACCGAGGCACCGGCCACGCTCGGCCCGGTATAGGCGATGCCGGCCAGGTCCAACGCACCCTGGAGGCTGCCGTCCTCGCCGGGGCCGCCGTGGCAGCACACCACCGCGACGTCGATGTCGAGTTGCCGGGCTCGGCCCAGCCGGCCGCCCGATTCGGAAAAGCCCCCACCGTGAGCCGATACCAACTGCAGCCTGGTGGCGCCTCGAGGTACCCCTTCGAGGAAGGCTTCGGCCTCGAGGCCGGGGTCGACCGCGAACCAGTCTCCCGTCTTCGACCAGTAGAGGGCGGCAATCGTGCCTACTCCGGCGAGCGCCAGGCCCCGGGCAGCCTGCAGACCGGTGAGCACGCTCACGTCGTGCTCGGGTGAGGGTCCTCCAAAGATGACGGCGACATCGGACACGGTGATTTGCTTCCTGATCGGACGGTTGGTGACTGCACCGGAACGGCCGGTCGGTGACCAGAGTGCCGCTCAGGCGCTCAAGGGTAGTGGTCGGGCAGGTCATTCTCATACAGCACGGCATCGGCGGGACCGAGGTGCTCCCGCACCCATGCCACTGCCTCGGGACGATCCGCCACCCAGGTGACGGTAACCCCAGATGCCCCGGTCGATGCGGCCCCGGCCATCAGGGCCCGACGGTTGGTGCGCCCCACCACCACCAGGTGGTCGGCCCGTTCGGCGATCTCGGCGCCGAAGCGATAGTTCTCCGCCCGTTGACGAGTCCCGAGCTCGACCATGCCCGGAGTCACCACCGTCGATGTTCCCGGCCCGGTCGTCACCGGATTCGACCCGTGCCACCCGGCGAGCTCACCCAGGGCCACCAACGCCGCCCGGGCCCCGGCCGGATTGGAGTTGTAGGTGTCGTCGAGAATGGAGAAGCCGGAGGGAGACCGCACCGCCTGAAGCCGGTGCTCCACCGGGGGGAGATCACCGAGGGCGGCAACGATGGACGACGTGGTGACTCCCACCGACCGCGCCGCACCGATGGCACAGGCCAGGTTGGCCGGCTGCACGCCCGTCGGCAACACCACCTTGGTCGCCACCGTCCGGCCGTCGATGCCGATGGTCACACCGGAATCATCGCTCTCCCGAACCACGCTGGCATCGGCAGTGCTTTCCGAGGCCGAACACCGCACCACGTGCTTGCCCTCCTTGGCCAACCGGTCGGCCGCCGCGGCCAGCCGTGGATCGTCGATCTGTATCACCACGTCCCGGGCCGCCACGGCAATCTCCGACTTGGCCTCGACGATCCGGTCCTCGGACCCGAACCGCTCCAAGTGGACGGGCCCGATGGCGGTGATCACCGCCACACCGGGTGGGCACCACCGGCACATATCGGCGATCTCACCGGGGCCGTAGGTTCCCATCTCGGCGATGAAGACTTCCGTCCCCTCGGCCAGGTGCTCATTGACGGCCCGGGCCAACCCGGCCCGGTTGTTGAAACTGGCCGGGGTGACCACCACCGATGCGGTGCCGCGGACCAGGTGGGCGAGATGGTTCTTGGTCGAGGTCTTGCCGAACGAGCCGGTCACCGCCACCACCGTGGGTGCGACCCGGCTCAGCCGTCGGCTGGCATCGGTCACGAAGTGCTCCGAGAGGCGCCGCTCCACCGGAGCGGTGAGGAGGCATGCCGCATCCACCAGCAGGGGGACGACCAGCGCGGCCACCACCGCGGCCACCGAAGCCAGGCCGGTCACCACCCCGATCGCCATCACCACGATCTCGAGGGTGGCCCACACCCCGGCCAGGGTGCGGAGGCGACGGGTCCAGGCCAGGGCGGCGGTCCTGCCCTTGAGTGACAGGCCCACCGGGCCTCCGGCCACCGCCAGGGCGGTGACCACCCCGGCCAGCGGCCACCATACCGAGACGACCGCCGCGGCCAGTGCCACCGAGGCCAGCCCCAGGTTGAGGGGCGTGACCGTCCACCACCTGACCGCGAACCGGGCACACGACCCGCCCAGATAGTGCTCGCGTTGGGCTACCCGGAGCCAGCGCAGGCCGGCGGGCATGCACGCCGCCACGCAGGCGACCACCGTCAGCCAGGCCACACCCTGGTGCAGCCGGCCGACGGAATATGCCGCGGCCAGAGTTTCCGATCCCATGCCGGTCACGTGAGCTCGTCCACCGGCTGGTCGGCTTGGCCCAGCACCACCCGGCGCAGCGCCGCCGGTGCCTCGGTGGGGGTCAGATGGCCGACACCGGGCAGGGTGAGGAGGGTCGAGGAACCGAGCAGGGCGCGTGCCCGTTCGGCCACCTTCACCGGCACCTCGGTGTCGTTCGCCCCCCACACCAGGTCCACCGGGCAGCGGATGGCGGCCAGGTCATCGGCATACTCCTCGGCCAGCATCGCCACGAGTACGCCCCGCATCACCCCCTGGGCGGCTCGGTAATCGGCCGAGCCGTGGCGCTGGCGCAGGGACTCCATCCGGCTGTCGGCCACCAGGCCCCGGCGATGGAAGAAGCGGGCCACCCGGTAGGACAGGGACGGGGTGGCATGACGGTCCGCCCGGTCGAGCAGAGGCACACCCGTCAGGACCAGCCGTTCGATGCGATCGGGGGCCATGGCGGCCAGCCGCACAGCCACCCGCCCGCCAAAGGAGTGGCCGACGATGGTCACCCGTTCGGCCAACCCGTCTGCCCCGTCGAAGAGGGGAAGCAGGTGACGGGCGTACTCCTCGGTCCCCCAGGGCTCGGGTGGCGGCGGGGTGGCCCCGAACCCGAACAGATCGAGGCCGATGGCGGCATGGGCTCCGGCGAAGGCGGGGTCTCCGAAGACTGCCGAGAAATCGTGATGGGTGCGCTGCCATCCGTGGAGCGCCACCACCGTGGCGGCGCCCGACCCCCAGGTGGCGCCAAATATACGACCGCCAGCGAACGACTTCAGCACCGGCACACCCTACCGATAGCCTCGGCACCCGTGGAACCATCCGACCGGCGCGCACCGAGTTGACCAGCGTCGACGAAGGTGGCCCGGAAGCGTTCGCCCGGGTCCTGGCCGCCCTTACCGACCCCCAGCGCCACGCCGTCGACTCCCCCTCGACCGCGGTGTGCGTCCAGGCCGGGGCAGGGTCGGGGAAGACCCGGGTCCTCACCCTCCGGGTGGCCCGCCGCATTCAGGACGGATCGGCGGAGGCCGATCACAGCGTGGTTGTCACCTTCACCCGCAAAGCGGCCGGCGAACTGCGCCAACGCCTCAGTCGCTTCGGGCTGAGGGTGGCGATGCCCTCGACCACCGGTGGTCCCCCAGGGCCAGGGGTGAGGGCCGGCACCCTCCACCAGTTGGCACTGACCCTGCTGCGGCGTCATGCCCTCGATGCCGGACAGCCACCACCCCTGGTGGCCGATTACCGCTTTCGTCTCGTCTCGGAGATTGTCGGGGACCCGGCGGTGGCATCGGCCCTCGCCGCCGAGATCGGGTGGGCCAAGGCTCGCTGTCTCACCCCTGACTCCTACGGGACCGCCGCCCTGGCTGCTGAACGGTCCCCGACGATTGCTGCCGATCGGGTGGCCGAACACTTCCGCTCCTATCAGGACTCCCTGGCCCGCCGGCGCGCCCTCGACCTCGACGACCTGGTGGTGCGGGCAGCCGACCTGGTGCTCGACGACACAACCTTCGCCGAGGGGGTGCGTTGGCGCTACCGACACCTGTCGGTCGACGAATTTCAGGACATCAACCCGGCCCAGTACCGACTGATCGAGGCGCTGATGGGTGACCGATGCGACCTCTTGGCGGTGGGTGATCCCAACCAGGCCATCTACGGATGGAACGGTGCCGACCCCGGGCTCATCACCCGCCTGCCCACCCTGGTCGCCGACATGGAAGTGATCAGGCTCGACGAGAACCACCGATCCACCCCACAGGTGGTGGCGGCGGCTTCGGCGGCACTGGGGAGCGCGGTCCACGGGGTCCCCCAGGCCACCGGGCCCGCCGGTCCCATGCCGGTGGTCACCGCCTACGACGACGAGATGGCCGAGGCCGAAGGGGTGGCATCCCGGCTGCTGCACGAACTGGAATCAGGGCGGGGGTGGTCGGACCAGGCGGTACTGGCCCGCACCAACGATCAGTTGTCGGTCATCGGCTCGGCGCTGAAGCGGGCGGGCATCCCCTTTCGGATAGCTCCCCCGCCCGAGGCCCAGCCGGGTACCCGGCCCGACGGGTCCGGAGCCGAGGAGGATGCGGTGGAACTGGCCACGTTCCACCGGGCCAAGGGCCTCGAGTGGGGCTCGGTGTGCGTAGTGGGGATCGAGGACGGCTACGTGCCCATCGTCCACGCCGCCACCGAGGCAGCCCGCCACGAAGAGCGCCGGCTGCTGTATGTGGCCCTCACCCGGGCATCCGTTCAGTTGCACTGTTCGTGGGCCCGTAGCCGTCGTACCAGCGGTGGCAGGCGGGTCGACCGTGAACCGTCACCGTGGTTGGCCGCGGTGGCTCGGGTATCGAGGACCGGCAGCGGACGCATCGGCCCTGTGGACGCCGGGCGTCGGATCGCCGAGATACGCGCAGGCCTCGGGAGATAGAGAACCCACGGCAGATCTCTACGCCGCCAGGCTGTACCTCCACCAGCCCCATCGTCGATGAGAGGGCGGGTTGAAGCCGTCAACCCACTGGCGTCAATGACGATCCCGATCCTCGCGTACCCAACCCGTGACCTTCGAACGTGACGGAGGACCCGGGTCTTCCCCCGACTCGGGTGAGCACTTCATCGACCATCGACCAGCTTGCCTGTTCGATCGACTGTCTGCAGGTGCCCCTGGAGCCACTGGTGCGCAGTCGTCGCCGGCTCAGACCGCATGGTTCGGTGCGGCACACGGCTCACACCGAATCGACATCAGGACACGAGTTGGACGGGTAGCCCAAGATCAAAGGCATTGCGGGCCAATGCCCGATCGAGTGTCCACACGACCGTGCCGAGTCGGCGGGCCAGGCATACATAGGTCGAGTCGGTGGCGTGCCGTCGGCGCAGTCGAGCGGTGACGGCGGCCACTTCCGGGCCGTCCTCGGCCAGGTCGAAGGGGTGCAAAACCAGGCCCACCGCGGCAAGGTCGTCCCAGATGTCCTTCACCTCGTCGATCTCGAGTGCACCGTCAAACACCAACCGGCCGAGAACGTTGGCGACCTCGTAGGGCAACACGGCCGGGGCATGCAAGCCCTCGCCGGCTTCCAACCAGCCCTCCAAGAGAGCCCGGGCGGCATCTTGACGCTCGTCGGCCACCACCACCGCGATGATGACGCTGGCGTCGATGACGACGCTCACCGATCCGGTTCTAGTGCAATCCGAGCGTCAGCTACCAGGCCCACCGCGTCGGCCGGTGGTCGCTGCTGAGACCGTCGCACCAGCCGATCGAGCGCCGTGCGGGCGTTCTCGCTGCCTACACCGGGCACGTCCCCGCCCAGCCCAGCGTGCACCAGGATGCGGGCAAGCGTGCCCGGGCGGATCCGGAGCTGGTCGGCCTGCTTCTCCAATGCGGCATGGTCGGCTTCGTCAAGACGAACGGTGATGGCTCTCGTCATGGGTCCGAGCCTAGCGGCACCTTCCTGGCTATGACTTTTCGCTGGTTTTCGGGCCGCCGGAAAGTTTCTTCGAAACAGTCGCGTGACCAGCGCGTTTGTCACCTCGAGATGCTCGCGTTGTGACGCTGCAGGGTGTATCACCTATATATGGCATCTATCATCGGAAAGAAGCAGAAG
>Ga0208079_1000507_pt1 | contig 21190 bp, 21 predicted proteins | sample NGESurdeep092012_5_FD_184474 | JGI IMG/M metagenome (GOLD analysis project Ga0208079, IMG submission 184474) | Arctic peat soil microbial communities from Barrow, Alaska - NGEE Surface sample 210-2 deep-092012 (SPAdes) | ecosystem: Environmental > Terrestrial > Soil > Wetlands > Peat ... | reverse complement strand
AAGGCGCTTGACGTGGTCCGCAGACACGGCGTTGACCCGGATCGCCCATCAGTCATGTTCGTGGGCCGGATCACCCGCCAGAAGGGGCTGCCCTACCTGTTGCTCGCCGCTGCCCAGCTGCCGCCGGAGGTCCAGCTCGTCCTGGTGGCAGGGGCTCCCGACACTCCTGAGATCTATGCCGAGGTCGAGACACTGATTGCCGAGCTGCGAAACGACCGCCATGGTGTGGTGTGGATCTCCGAGATGTTGCCCAGGGCCGATGTGGTGGCATTGCTCAGCGCCGCAACGGTCTTCGCTTGTCCGTCGGTCTATGAACCGCTCGGCATCGTCAACCTCGAGGCCATGGCGTGCGAGCTTGCCGTTGTCGCGACGGCAACGGGCGGTATCCCCGAGGTCGTCGTTCACGGTGAAACCGGGTGGTTGGTGCCCATCGAGCAGGTGACCGACGGCAGCGGAATCCCCGTGGACTCACATCGTTTCGTGTCGGATCTGGCCGCCGCGCTCACCGAAGCGCTCTCGGATGGGGTCCGTGCCCGGGCATTCGGTCAGGCTGGCCGGAAGCGTGCCGTGGAGAGCTTCTCGTGGTCTTCGATCGGCGACCAGACGATGACGGTCTACTGGGCGGCACTGGGCCAGAGTTCCCGCTCAGGTCCGCTATAGGTCCGCCATAGGTCCGTCATAGGTCGTCGTGGCCGGGTCGAAGGCCCGCCATCCACAAGGCGGCCACGGTTGCCGCTGCCGCCATCGCCGTGTCGGCAATGCCGGAGAGGTCCCTGAGCAGCCGCCGGCGCTGTTCGGTGAGCTGGCTCGTCAGCACCTGCGACTCGGCGTTGATGCTGAGGCCGAGATCGGTGGCGACTCCGATTTGGGCGGCCGTCGCCATGACGCTCTGCGCCCGACGAGGGAGTCCGCTCGGCAGGCCCCAGACACTCGCATCGAGGTCGTCCGCCAGGGAGCGCAGCATCGCGTTCCACGGCTTGATGTCCAGCGCATCGATCCTGGCGGTCGCCTCGTGCAGATCCTGGCGCAACCGCAGCTCGATCTCGTTCAGGGACAACGCTTCCAGGGTGTGCGTGGGGACCGGGTCGCAGTCGTATGCCGTCCACGTCACCTGGGTGCCCGGGTCGTCAGCAGGGCCGAAGTGCTCGAACGTCGGGACAAGTGCGCCGCCGAGACTGGGAACGTAGACGCACTCGCCCGCATCCGTGGCCGCGGCGATCAGCTCGGGAGAGCCACGCGGCATGCCGGAGAGGTTGCCGGGGCGGGGGAGTGCGACGAGGACGGCGCGCTCACCCAGGTCATGCCACAGGGACAGGCGGTCGAGGTCGCCAGCCACATGGTCAATGTCAGGGTGTGCTCGGTCGCTGACGTCCTCGACCCGCAGCTGCCCGGTATACGCAGCGGTGGCCCACAGCGCGAGCCGGACGGACACGGGGAGGACGGACACCGCCTCATCGTAGGTGTCGATGATGGAGGTGTCGTTGACTCAGCGTGGTGGACCGTGGCCTAGGGTCAGGGACCATGAGCGACGTCCTCGAATTCGCCGGCGTTAGCGTGGTCCGTGGAGGCAACACGCTGCTCGACGACATCACGTGGGATGTCGAGGAAGGCCAACGCTGGGTCATCCTCGGGCCCAATGGGGCCGGCAAGACCACCCTCTTGCAGCTGGCGGCGGGGCGAATCCACCCCACGACGGGCGTCGCAGGGGTGCTTGGAGAGGTCCTTGGCGCGGTCGACGTCTTCGAGCTTCGCCCACGAATCGGCCTGTCCAGCGCGGCAATGGCCGAGAGGCTGCCCGCCGATGAGCTGGTCAGGGATGTCGTCGTCACCGCGTCCTACGGCATCGTGGGGCGTTGGCATGAGCGCTATGACGAGCTTGACCATGCCCGTGCCGCCTCCCTGCTCGACACATTCGGCGCGGCCCACCTGAGCAACCGGACCTTCGGCACTCTCAGCGAGGGGGAACGCAAACGGGTTCAGATAGCCAGGGCGCTGATGGCCGACCCTGAGCTGATGCTGCTGGACGAGCCTGCCGCCGGCCTCGACCTCGGCGGCCGGGAGGACCTCGTGTCGCGGCTGGCTGCCCTGGCCGCGGATATCACGGCTCCCGTCTTGGTCCTGGTGACCCATCACGTCGAGGAGATACCGCCCTCCTTCACCGATGTGCTGCTGCTGCGAGAGGGTCGCATCGTCGCCGCTGGGCCGGTCGAGATCACGTTGACCGCGGCGAACCTGTCAGCGACCTTCGGTCTGCCACTGGAGCTCGAGCGTCACGGTGAGCGATGGTCCGCCCGGGCCGCACGGAAGATCGAGCGGATGGTGCCATCTCCACCCTTGGCGTCCCAATGACCACTACGGTATTGACATATTGAGCATGGGAGAGGAACTGCATGTCGTGGTTCAGCGACAACAGCTGGCTGTCGTGGTTGGGACTTGCCCTTGTCCTGGGGGCCGTCGAGGCAGCCAGTGTCGACTTCGTGTTCTCGATGTTGGCCGGTGGCGCGTTGGCGGCGGCTGTCGCGGCTGCGGTCGGCGCTTCGTTCACCGTGCAGGTGATCACCGCAGTCGTGGTGGCTGCTGCGATGCTGGCGTTGGTGCGTCCTATGGCCAAACGCTACTTCGCGGTGCCGGAGGGCACAGGGGGCATCGGCGCTGTTGCTCACGTCGGCCGCACGGCAATGGTGTTGCAGACCGTCACTGAGCACGACGGACGAGTCAAGCTTGGCGGTGAGATCTGGTCGGCCCGCACGGCCCCGGACTCCGCAGCATGCCTGCCCGGACAAGAGGTCCGGGTGGTGTCCATCGAGGGGGCCACCGCGATCGTGAGCAGTGTCGCGGACGGTCGGGAATCGGAGTAGCCAGTGTTTTCTGGATCTGGAGCTAGCGCGGGGCTGATCGTCCTGCTGCTCCTTGTTGTGTTCGCCGTCATTGTCATCGTCCGGACGGTGCGGATCGTTCCGCAGCAGTCGTCCCTGATCATCGAGCGGCTCGGCAAGTTCGCGCGGACCCTCGAGGGTGGTCTTCACTTCCTCGTGCCGTTCGTCGACAAGGTGCGGGCGACCGTCGATCTGCGTGAACAGGTCGTGTCATTCACACCGCAGCCGGTGATCACGTCGGACAACCTCGTCGTCAACATCGACACGGTCATCTACTACTCGGTCATCGACTCCAAGTCGGCGGTGTACGAGATCGCCAACTTCATCCAGGGCATCGAGCAGTTGACAGTCACCACGTTGCGTAACGTCATCGGCTCCCTCGATCTTGAGCAGACCCTGACCAGTCGCGACCAGATCAACGCCCAGCTGCGCGGTGTTCTCGACGAGGCCACAGGCAAGTGGGGCATCAGGGTCAACCGTGTCGAGCTCAAAGCCATCGACCCGCCACGGTCGGTGCAGGACTCGATGGAGAAGCAGATGCGCGCAGAGCGTGACCGTCGCGCCACCATCCTCACCGCTGAGGGCATCAAGCAGTCGGCCATCCTGACCGCTGAGGGCGACAAACAGAGCCAGATTCTTCGTGCCGAGGGGTCCGCCCAGGCCCGCATCCTGGAGGCCCAAGGCCAGTCCCGCGCCATCACCCAGGTGTTCGAGGCCATCCACCGCGGAAAGCCCGACCAGAAGCTCCTCGCCTACCAGTACCTCCAGGTGCTGCCGCAGCTCGCGCGCGGCGACGCCAACAAGCTGTGGATCATCCCGAGCGAGCTGACCGAGGCTCTGAAGGGGATCGGCAGCGCGCTTGGCGGCAAGGACTTCGATGACCCTGCCGACAAGTGGGTCGACACCGGCGAAGTCATGCCCACGGCGTTCGAGGAGACCCAGCTCGAGGACCCGGCCAAAGCTCTGGCCGAAGCCCGCGGCCAGGCTGCCGGTGCGTCCGCCGAGGCGGAGGGGCACGCAACCACCAGCCAGCGTCAGATGAAGTCGTCCGGTCGCCCGGCAGCGGACTCCCTTGAGGACCAGGCGTCCGCGCTGCATGACTCGGAGCTGCATGTGACCGGCGACGATGACAAGAGTCCACCCACGCCCTGACAGCCACGCCACAAGGTGCCCGGTCATCTTCCCCTAGGGTGACCGGGTGCCTTGGTATGAAGTCGTTGCGCTGCTCGCGGCGGGTATGGCCGCAGGGACCATCAACACCATCGTCGGTGCCGGCACTCTGATCACGTTCCCGACGTTGCTGTTCTTCGGGTATCCGCCGCTGGTCGCCAACGTCTCCAACACCGTTGGCCTCGTCGCAGGCGGCATCACCGGTATTCATGGCTACCGCCGAGAGCTGGCCGGCCTGGGCGACATCCTGCGGCGGTTGATGCCGGTGTCGCTTGTCGGCGCCCTGACCGGTGCCATCCTTCTGCTCTGGCTCCCCGAATCGGCGTTCGATGCCATCGTGCCGGTCCTCCTCGCCTTGTCGCTGCTGCTCGTTCTGCTCGGACCTCGGCTGCAGGCGTGGGCGGCCGCTCGCCATCCGGGCCATGACAGTGGCGGGCGGCGCCTGCTGCTCACCGTCGGCGTCTTCGCCTCCGGGGTCTATGGCGGCTACTTCGGGGCAGCGCAAGGGGTCTTGATGGTGGGCATCATGAGTGCGCTGATGGCGATCAGCCTGCAGCGCATCAACGGACTGAAGAACGTGCTGAGCACGGTGGTTAACGTCGTTGCGGCGGTGACCTTCATCCTCGTGGCTCCGGAGCGGATCGACTGGGCCGTTGCCGCCCTGATTGCGGTGGGCTCACTGGCCGGGGGGTATGTCGGGGCAAGGGTCGGGCGACGGCTGTCCCCTCGGGTGCTTCGTTCGGTCATTGTCGTCATCGGTGTCGCCGCCATCGCGAAAATAGTCACCTAGCCGTGGCTCTTCACAGAACGGGTCTCTGACATGCCGATCGAGATCACCGACCCGGACGACGAGCGGGTGAGCGACTACTTCTCGTTGACCGACGTCACACTGCGCAAGAAGCTCGAGCCCGAACGCGGACTGTATCTCGCGGAGAGCGAGAAGGTCATCCGGCGGGCGATCGGCGCGGGACATCGTCCACGGTCCTTCCTGATGGGGCTGCGCTGGATCACCGACCTGTCGGACCTGGTCGAGCAGGCTGAGTCGCAGGGTGTGCCGGTGTACTTCGCGCGGGCCGGCGTCATCGAGGCCATGACAGGATTCCATCTGCATCGAGGGGCCTTGGCGTCGATGCACCGACCACCTCTCGTGCCCCCAGAGGCGTTGCTGCGCAGCGCCTCCCAACAGCAGCATGCTCGTGTTGTCGTTCTTGAAGACATCGTCGATCACACCAATGTGGGCGCCGTGTTCAGGTCCGCTGCGGCGCTTGGGGTTGACGCTGTCCTGATCACCCCGCGATGTGCTGATCCGCTCTACCGGCGCGCCGTACGGGTTTCCATGGGCACCGTGTTCCAGGTGCCGTGGACGCGCATCGAGCCCTGGCCGGCCGGTCTGCAGGTGCTGCGGGACCATGGTTTCGCCGTGGTGTCCTTCGCCCTGGGCGATGGAGCCGTCAGCCTGGACGACCTCGTGGCCAACCAGCCCGATCGACTCGCGATGGTCTTTGGCACCGAGGGCGACGGGCTCTCCCGGCTGGCAGTCAAGGGCGCCGACCTCGTTGCGAAGATCCCGATGGCCGGGGGGGTGGACTCCCTGAACGTGGCCTCAGCGAGCGCGGTTGCCATGTGGGCCCTACGTCCGCCTCGAGACAGGAACCCTGGACGGTCTCAGGCGCTGTAGGTGGCCGAGATGACGCCGCGAGCCAGAGTGTGGGCGCCCATGGTGAAGGCGGTCACGGCCGCGCTGGCCGTGTCGTCAAGGCCGAGGTCGTCGGTGTCGAGGGCATGCACCGCGAACAGGTATCGATGGTCCCTGTCACCGGCGGGCGGCGCGGCACCGTCATACCTCTTGTCGCCAAAGTCGTTGGCCACGTGAAAGGCACCGTTGGGCGCGTTCTCGGCCGTGCCTGCGTCGGCCTCCAGGGTGGTGGTCTCAGCGGGGATTCCCACCAGCAGCCAGTGCCAGAAGCCTGAAGGCGTGGGTGCGTCAGGGTCGAAACAGGTGACGGCGAAGCTCTTGGTGTTGTCGGGTGCACCCGACCAGGACAGCTGCGGTGAGACGTTGCCGCCGGTGAACCCCCAGCCGTTGAAGACGTGCTCTTCGGGCAGTCGTGTGCCGTTCGCGATGGATGTGCTCGACAGCTCGAGCGCCGCCACCTTTGGCAGCTGGGAGTAGGGATCAGGGGGCACGGGGCGGTCGAGGTTCATGCGGTCGACACTAGCGAAAACCACGCCGTCGCTCAGCCCACCAGGCGAATCAGGAGCCGCTGGAGCTCGGCCGCGGGATTGCCCGTAAGACCTCCGTGGACCGGGCCGGGCTGGACCACCGTGCTTCGGGGCGCGGCCAGCCAGCCAAAACGCTGACCGAGCCTGTGCAGCGCGGGGCGACCTGGTGCTTGCTCGCCACGGCAGATCGCGCATACGGTCTGCAGCGTCGCATCAACAGCCGCCAGGTCCAGGTCGGGGGAGAAGGACCGCAGACGGTCTGGATCGACCGCGAACGCACAGTCCAGGAAGTCGGCGGCCTGGCTGTGGAGGACGACGCCGACGTTGATGAACTCGTCGCGGTCGACGCGGGGCACGCAGCGCAGCACGACGTACTGGTAACCCACCATTGGCGCGGTCATGCGGCTACTCCAGTGGGCAGCCATACGGATGGATTATCAAGGCGGGCAAGCAAACTCAGGCGGTATGCCGTCCGGACGGCCTCAGGGTCGGGCATCACGTCCGTCGCTTCCAGCCACTCGTCCGGGACCTGGGCTAGCACGCCGTTGCCGAGTGAATCCCTGACGATGCCGGCGAGGCTCTCGTGCAGTGGCGCGAGGTCATCCGCAATGTCGCGCAGCACATGCTTGCTGGCGTCGAACGGTTGGCTGGCAAACCGGGCGGGGTCCGATCCACGGTTGGGCCACGAGTGATGGAAGTACAAGGCGGCGCCGTGGTCGATGGCCCACGTCTGGCCGTGCCACACCAGCAGGTTCGGGTTGGTCCATGTGCGGTCGACGTTGGCTGTGAACGCATCCAGCCACAGGACCCGCGCGGCCTCCTGGGGTGAGGGCGGGCGTGAGCCGTCGTAGCCGAAGGAGCCGGGCAGGAAGTCCACGCCGAGGTTCAGCCCGATGCTGGCCGTCAGCAGGTCCTGGACCTCTTCGTCTGCCTCGTACTTGGCGATCCGGGCATCCAGCGTCACCGCGCGCATCTCGGGGACGCGTAGGCCGATCGCCTTGCCGATCTCGCCGACGATGACCTCGGCCACCAGCACCTTGACTCCCTGGCCGGCACCCCGCAGCTTCAGGACGTAGGTGCCGTCGTCGTCGGCCTCGACGATGCCCGGCAGGGAGCCGCCCTCGCGAAGCGGCGTGACGTAGCGAATCGCCTGGACGTGTTCGAGCACTCGCAAAGCCTAGTGCGGGGAGCCCTATGCTAAACCGCCACGACGCGGTCGCGACCGGCTCGTTTCGCGTCGTACAGAGCGGCGTCTGCTGCTGCCATTGCTCCGTGGTCCGGGACCGGGCGGCCGACGCCGACGGAGACCGTGACCTTCAGTCCTGCGGCGACCTGCCCCCACGGGGCGTTGCGCACGGCCTCGTGCAACCGTGCCGCGACACCCTCGGCCGCCGCACCTCCGCCCAAGACGAGGATGACGAACTCGTCGCCGCCGTAGCGCACCGGCACGTCGTCGGACCGGCAGTGGGTGCGCAGGATGACGGCGATTCGGCGCAGCACCTCGTCGCCAACCGCGTGCGAGTAGCGGTCGTTGACCTGTTTGAACTCGTCGACGTCGACGAACACGACGGACAGGTCATCGCCCGCCAGGTCGACGGTGCTGGTCATCATGTGTCGGTTTCCCAGACCCGTGAGGGGGTCGAGCAGCGCGGCTTGGCCCATTCGGCTTGTCTCGGCGGTCAGGGCGCGCACCTGGTTGCGCGTCTGCAGCGAGGTGAATCGGCCGTCGCGCTCGAACCAGACTCGTCCGAGGGCATCTCGGGCCAGACGCTTCCACAGGTCGAGCGCCGGGTGTGGCCCGCGTTCCGCCACGTCCACATCGGCCAGCGATTCCATGGCAACCGCCGCCCAGAGGTCGCGGCTCGCGCGGTCGGAGTTCATCAATGCGTCGCGCAGCTGTCGGCGGGCTTCGTCGTAGTGGCCTGACTCCATCGCTGCTTGCCCCAGGACGAGACGCGCAAGGTTGGTCTCGACCAGCTCGTCGCGCAGGCTGAAGCGCTGGGTGGCAGCATTGACCCGGGCTGCGGCCAGGCCGGTGTACCCGAGCCGACTGAGCGCGTACGCCTCGATGATCTCCGCGCGTGCCGCCATCTCGGAGTTGTCGACCAGCGCCGCGATCCTGCCCATCCTCAAAGCCTTTTCGGCAGACCTGACGAAGTGCGGACCCGCCTCCCTGTCGTGGCCGACGACGAGCAGAGTCGTCCCCCAGTAGGCGCTCAGCAGGGCCCGCTCCTGCGCCACCAGGAGGTCGATCTCGGGGTCTTGATAGGGCCGGATCCCGGCCAGCATCTCGTCTGCCTGCTCGAACAGATAGACGGCCCTCAGCGCCAGCGCGACTGCCATGCTCGCGGACAGATGGCTGTAGCGGCCCGGCTCCGTGTGCGCGACGAGCCACGCTCCTTCGGCCAGCGCGTCCATGGCCCGGCTGACCTCGCCGACCTGGGTCGAGGACTCTGCAAGGATGGCCAGAGCCTTGGCTCGCCACATCGGGTCTGGGTCGTCCTCCACGTCGCTGAGAAGGTCCAGGGCCACGGTCACTGCCTCGTGGTGCAGGCCCAGCTCCTGCAGAGCGATCGCCTGGATGTAGCGCAGGAACTGGGTGGTGGTTCTGTCACCTGCGCCCGTAGTCAGGAGCATCCCTGCGCGGCAGGTGTTCACGGCGTCCTCGGAGAACCCGTCCATGTATTGTCCGTGCGCGAGATCCGGGATTGCGTCGAACGGCCCGAACTCGCTCAGCTGGACGAGCGAGGTGCTGATCGGCTCCACCTTCGACTGCCCCATCTCGAGTTTCCCCATGCCCGGATCGGCGCACGTCATAACGACCATCGGTCGAGGCTCGCTCCAAAGGGCCTGGTGTTCGCACGCTACCACCCTGATGGCAGGACAGACCCAACATGGGCGCGAATACTTTCGCGACCGAAAGTACCCAGCATTGGGGCTCCGGCCACTCCCGGTGACGAGTCTTGCGTGACCCCTTACGGTTGAGCCATGGAGCCGGTATACACCTCTGTGATCGGTGTCGCGAGAGCGTTGTTCGCAGCACAGGGTCTGAAGTTCACCATCACCGGTGCGCACAACCTCCAAACGTCCGGTGGCGCCGTTCTGATGATCAACCATCTGAGCTACTTCGACTTCGCCTACGCCGGACTGGCGGCGATCCCCAGCAAGCGCTTGGTGCGCTTCATGGCCAAGGACGACGTCTTCCGTCACAAGATCAGCGGCCCCCTGATGCGCGGGATGCACCACATCCCGGTGGATCGAACAGCGGGGGCAGCCTCGTTCCGTGCCGCGGTGAGTGCCCTGAAAGCAGGCGAGATTGTGGGGGTGTTTCCCGAAGCGACGATCTCGCGCTCGTTCGAGCTCAAGGGGTTCAAGAGCGGCGCGGTCCGGATGGCCCAGGCAGCAGGGGTGCCGATTGTGCCAATGATCATCTGGGGATCCCAAAGGGTGTGGACCAAGGGCTATCCCAAGCGTCTTGGTCGCACGAACGTGCCGATCACGCTCAGCGTCGGCGAACCGATCCTGGCTGGACGCCAGGACAACGCTGACGACATCAATGCGCAGATCCGCGCCCGGATGACCGAGCTGCTGCATGCCGCGCAAGAGGCCTACCCAGCTCTTCCGCACGATGAGCTGAAGTACCTGCCGGCCCGGCTCGGTGGCTCCGCCCCGACGCTCGAAGAGGCGACTGCCCTGGACGAGGCAGACGCTGCCCGCCGTGCCGAGCGTCGCTCGGCCGCCGGCTGAATCCCGTGTTCGTCTCGCTCCTGCGGACCTATCTGCGTCCCTACAAACGGCCGATCGCCATGATCGTGCTGTTCCAGCTCGTGGCAACGATCGCCAGTCTGTATCTGCCCGGCCTGAACGCCTTGATCATCGACAAGGGCGTAGTCACCGGGGACACGGGCTACATCGTGCGCACGGGTGTGGTGATGCTGGGCGTGACCGCGATCCAGATCGTGTGCTCGATCGGCGCGGTCTACTTCGGTGCCCGAACCGCCATGGCGCTAGGCCGGGACCTGCGCGAGGCGGTCTTCGTCACCGTCGACTCCTTTGCCGCCCAGGAGGTCGGCAGGTTTGGCGCTCCTTCTCTGATCACCAGGTCCACCAACGACATCCAGCAGGTCCAGATGGTTGTGCTGCTGACGTTCACGATGATGATTGCGGCGCCGATCATGTGCTTCGGCGGCATCATCATGGCGCTGCGCCAGGACGTCTATCTGTCCTCGCTGCTGGTGGTGATCATCCCCATCCTGTTGGTGTGCGTGGTGCTGATCATCTCCAGGATGCGGCCGTTGTTCCGGTCGATGCAGGAGAAGATCGACCTGATAAACCGGATCCTGCGGGAGCAGATCGGCGGTGTCCGCGTGATCCGGGCCTTTGTCAAGGACGCCCACGAACAGCAGCGGTTCGATGGCGCCAGCTCCGACCTGATGGATGTGTCCGTCCGCGTTGGCCGCCTGATGGCGTTGATGTTCCCCATGGTCATGCTTGTCATGAACGTCTCCAGCGTCGCTGTAATGTGGGTTGGCGGGCATCGAATTGCCAACGGGGACATGCAGATCGGCACGCTGACGGCGTTCCTCAGCTATCTCATGCAGATCCTGATGGCGGTGATAATGGCAACGTTCATGTTCGTGATGGTGCCTCGGGCCGAGGTCAGCGCCGAACGCATCACCGAGGTGCTCGACACCGTTCCGAGCGTGCGGGCGCCGGAGGCGCCACAGGTGCGCATCCGGCATACCGGACTGGTGGAGCTGCGTGACGCGTCATTCAGCTATCCGGGGGCGCAGGAGCCGGTTCTGCACGGTGTCAACCTCATCGCCAGGCCGGGGGAGATGACCGCGGTCGTCGGGTCGACCGGCAGCGGGAAGTCGACACTTCTCAACCTCATCCCTCGACTGGTGGACGTCACCGGCGGGGTGGTGCTGGTCGATGACCACGACGTCCGTTCCCTGGACCCGAAGGATCTACGGTCCTCCATCGGGCTGGTCCCGCAACGGGCCTATCTGTTCGGGGGCACGGTCGCGACCAACCTCCGGTACGGCAAGGCCGACGCCACCGACGACGAGCTCTGGATCGCCCTGGAGATCGCCCAGGCTCGTGAGTTCGTCGAGGCGATGCCGGAGGGGTTGAGCTCCGTGATCGCCCAGGGCGGCACCAACGTGTCGGGCGGGCAGCGACAGCGTCTGGCCATCGCCCGAGCAGTGATCAAGGCTCCCGACATCTATCTGTTCGACGATTCGTTCTCGGCGCTCGACTACGACACCGACGCCCGCTTGAGGGAGGCGCTCTCGACCATCACGGCACAGAGCGCTGTGATCATCGTGGCGCAACGGATCAGCACGATCCGAAACGCCGATCGAATCGTCGTTCTGGACCAGGGCTCGGTCGTCGGAACAGGCACCCACTCGGCGCTGATGGCGTCATGTGACACCTATCGCGAGATCGTGCTGTCCCAGCTCAGCGAGGAGGAGGCTGCATGAGCACGTCCGGCTCGCGGCCGGCTCGGCCACCGCGGGGTCCGATGGGTCACGTGATGGGTGGTCCGGCGGCCAAGGCCATGAACTTCAAGGGATCCCTGGGCCGGCTCGTGGCCAGGCTGCGCGAGGAGCGCCGGCTGGTGACCGCCGCGGTGATGCTCGGGATCGTCAGCGTGGCGCTGTCGGTCATCGGTCCCAAGATCCTGGGTCACGCCACCGACCTGATCTTCACGGGTCTGATTGGTGAACGTCTGCCAGCCGGTGTGACCAAGGCCCAAGCCGTCGCGCAGCTTCGGGCCACCGGCCAGGCCCGTATCGCCGACATGGTCTCGGCCATGGACGTGGTGCCCGGGCGGGGCGTCGACTTCGGTGCAGTCGGCTACGTCTTGCTCGCCGTCCTCGTGCTCTACGTCGCTGCCTCCGTCCTCTCCTGGGTTCAGGGTCGGGTGGCGACGGTCATCGTGCAGCACACCGTCTACGAGATGAGGGCCGAGGTCGAGGCCAAGTTCAGCCGAATGCCATTGTCCTACTTCGACTCCAAGCCGCGAGGTGAGCTGCTCAGTCGCGTGACCAACGACATCGACAACGTCGCCCAGTCCATGCAACAGACGTTGAGTCAGCTGCTGACGTCCCTGCTCACCGTCATCGGCGTCATCGCGATGATGGTCTACGTCTCACCGGTGCTTTCCTTGGTGGCGTTGGTGACGGTGCCCGTGTCCATGTTCATCACATTGACCATCGCGAAGCGCTCCAAGCCGCAGTTCGTCGGTCAGTGGTCGACCACAGGCAAGCTCAACGGTCACGTCGAAGAGGCCTACACCGGGCACGAGCTGGTCAAGGTGTTCGGTCGCTCGGACGAGTCAGTGGCGGCGTTCCGCGAGCTCAACGAGGAGCTCTACACCTCGAGCTTCAAGGCGCAGTTCATCTCGGGCCTGATCCAGCCGGCGATGATGTTCGTCGCCAACCTCAACTACGTCGCCATTGCGGTGATCGGCGGACTGCGCGTGGCTTCGGGCTCCATCAGTCTCGGCGATGTCCAGGCGTTCATCCAGTACTCACGACAGTTCACCCAACCGCTGACACAGGTGGCTTCGATGGCCAACCTGCTACAGAGCGGAGTCGCCTCCGCTGAGCGTGTCTTCGAGATATTCGACGCGCCCGAGCAGTCCGCCGATGCCATCCCGGCGGTGACTCCGGCACAGGTGAGTGGTCGCGTTGCCTTCGAGGACGTCTCGTTCTCCTATGACCCGTCGCGACCGCTGATCGAGCACCTGGACCTGGTGGCCGAACCGGGCCAGACCATCGCGATCGTCGGGCCGACCGGTGCGGGCAAGACGACGCTGGCCAATCTGCTGTTGCGCTTCTACGACGTGGACGCCGGCCGGATCACCCTCGATGGTGTGGATGTTCGGGACATGCGTCGCGAAGATCTGCGGGCCCAGTTCGGCATGGTGCTGCAAGACACCTGGCTGTTCGGCGGCTCGATCCTCGAGAACATCGCGTATGGCGCAGAAGATGCATCCCCCGCACGGATCAGCGCGGCGGCCGAAGCGGCATACGTGGATCACTTCGTGCGGACCCTGCCCGAGGGCTATGACACCTTGATCGATGACGACGGCGCCAGCGTCAGCGCCGGACAACGACAGCTGCTCACGATCGCCCGGGCCTTCCTGGCCGATCCAGCAATCCTGATCCTGGACGAGGCGACCAGCTCGGTGGACACCCGGACCGAGGCCCTGGTGCAGCGAGCCATGGCTGCGCTGCGCACGGGTCGCACCAGCTTCGTGATCGCTCACCGGTTGTCCACTATCCGTGACGCCGACCGGATCGTCGTCATGGTCGAGGGCGCCATCGTTGAGCATGGAACGCATGCACAGCTGCTCGCAGACGAAGGTGCCTACTACCGGCTGTATGCCGCCCAGTTCAGTGGGGCGATCGTGGACGAGGACATTGAGGAGATCGCTGCGGCCCAACCCGTCGGGTGACCTGGACGGCTGAGCTGGATGGGGAGCACTGCCCTGTGGACGGAGGGCAAGGGTGACCGCGGAGGCGCCTAGGGTCGTTCCCATGCCAGGAGCCCTGAGTCCCGAACGTTCGCGCATCGCCGCACGTGTGATCACCGCGATCGCCGGCGACGGTGCCGTTCTGCGCGAGGACCAGAGCCTGGCGGTTGCGGCATTGTGCGAGCCGGCAGCCCGGGTGCTCGTGGTCCAGGCCACCGGTTGGGGCAAGTCGGCCGTCTACTGGGCGGCGACGGCGATCCGTCGCCACGAGGGCGCCGGACCCACTCTTGTCGTCTCACCGCTCCTGTCGCTGATGCGCGACCAGGTTGCGGCGGCAGGTCGGGCCGGACTTCGAGCGGCGACCCTGAACTCCTCCAACATCGACGCATGGTCCCAGGTCGAGGCCGCGCTGCGCGCTGACGAGCTCGACGTGCTGCTCGTCTCTCCGGAGCGGCTGGCCAACCCGGGATTCGGCCGTCGGGTGCTCGATGAGCTGGCCGGTCGGCTCGGGCTGCTGGTCATCGACGAAGCCCATGCCGTGTCCGACTGGGGGCACGACTTCCGCCCCGACTACCGACGCGTCGCCGACGTCCTGCAGACGCTCAACCCGCAGACTCCGGTTCTGGCGACCACGGCGACCGCCAACGAGAGGGTGACGCTGGACGTTGCGGCGCAGCTCGGTGAGGCGACACTCGTCCTGCGAGGTCCGCTGGCTCGGAGAAGTCTGCAGCTGACCGTCGTGGATGCGCTCTCGCCGATCGAACGGTTTGCCTGGGTCGTCGACCACCTGCCACGGTTCCAAGGGTCCGGGATCGTCTACACCTTGACGGTCGCGGATGCCCAACGTCTCGCAGCAGCGGTGCAGTTCGTCCACGGCGACAGTGTCAAGGTCGCGGCATACACCGGCGGTCTGGAGTCCCGCGAGCGCGAACGGCTCGAGGACGCGCTGCAGGGCAACCGGCTCAAGGCACTGATCGCCACGTCCGCACTGGGTATGGGCTACGACAAACCAGACCTTGGTTTCGTCATTCACGTCGGATCGCCGCCCTCGCCGGTCTCGTACTACCAACAGGTCGGACGCGCTGGACGAGGGATCGACCACGCTCTCGTGGCTCTTCTTCCCTCGGACGCGGACGCCGGCGTGTGGGACTACTTCGCGACGGCGACGATCCCCGACCGGACACTGGTCGAGCGACTGCTCGCCGGACTCGCGACCTATGCCGGCGGACAGACCGCGACCGTCCCGGCGCTGGAAGCCGAGACCGGACTCCGACGTGGCAGGGTCGAGCTGATGCTGAAACAGCTGGCCGTCGATGGGGCTGTCGAGCGGGTCCAGGGCGGGTGGCGTCCGACCGGGGTCGAGTGGACCTTCGACAAGGCGCACTACGACGGCATCCTCGCCACCCGGCGGCGTGAAGCGGACATCATGCGTGCCTACACGCGCGGGGAGAGCTGTCTGATGCAGCTCTTGCAGGAGTCCCTGGACGACTCCAGCGCCGAGGAGTGCGGACGATGCTCGGTGTGTCTGGGGCATCTGCCCGAGCCGATGACGGAACGACCCGAGCCGGCCACCGTCGAGGCGGTGACCCGCCGGCTCAGGGGTGAGGTCACCGTCCTTGAGCCGCGCAAGATGTGGCCCGGGGGAGCGTTTGGGAGCAGAGGCCGGATCCCGCCGGGGCTGATGGCCGAAACAGGCCGGGCCATCGTCTATGCCGATGCTCCCGAATGGCGCGAGCTGGTTGCGTCGACGTTCGTCCGTGACGGCGCACCGTCGCAGGAGCTGAGGGATGCGGCAGTGGGTGCTCTGGGTCACTGGCGTGACTCATGGCCGGCGCGACCGGAGGTTGTCGTGGCCCTGCCCGCGGCCGGGTACCCCCTGATGACTGGTGGGTTGGCTGATCATCTGGCTCACGTGGGCCAGTTGGACCGAGCCGACCTCACGGTCGCGATGGGTCCTGAGGCAGCCGCCGATCTCTCCTCGTCCCAGGAGGCAGCACTGTGGCGGGACGCGATCCGCGTCAACGACCAGCTGCTGTCTGCGGTCTCCGGCAAGGTTGTGCTGCTCCTCGTCGACGCCACGTCGACGCAGTGGCCGATCACCGTCGCAGCGGCGCATCTGCGCCGGGCCGAGGCGACCATGGTGCTGCCGCTCCTCGTTCACCGCCGCCCATGAAATGACCCACCTTAGGGTGTCGGTCGTGGCCTCGTCCTGGGTGCGGCTTGGGGCGGTGACGACTGCGGCATACAACGCGACGTGGCTCGATCCTGGCCGGGAATCAACTGAGGCATAGCCGTGTCCGACCCGCGGCCTGCACGTGCGTTCCCTGATGGCATCCTTGGTCTCTGCGCCGGATCCGGCAAGGTCCTGCCCGGGCACGATGGGACCAGTGAGTTCCACACGTCTTTGGAGGTTCCGATGGCTGGGATGGGAAGCTTTCACGTCGACTCCGAGGTTGGTCGGCTGCGGCGGGCGATCGTTCATCGGCCTGGCCTCGAGCTGAAGCGGTTGACTCCAACCAACAAGGATGACTTGTTGTTCGACGACGTGTTGTGGGTCGAGCGGGCGCAGCAGGAGCACGATGGGTTCGCCGAGACACTGAGCAAGCTGGGCGTCGACGTCATCAACTTCGACACGTTGTTGCGCGAGACTGTGGAGATACCCAAGGCACGGGACTACATTCTGGGTCACATCTTCGACGAAAGGGTCTACGGGCCCGTTGCGCTCGACGCGGTGCGGGCGGCGCTCGCCTCACTCGACTCGCAGACGCTGGCCGAGACCCTTGTCGGGGGGTTGACCAAGCGTGAGGCGCTCGAGTGGATCGACGAGCCTCCGTCCCTGTCCTTCCGAGCGATGCACGATGACAGGTTCCTGCTCTGGCCACTGACCAACCACTTGTTCACCCGCGACACCTCGTGCTGGGTCTACGACGGCGTGGCGATCAACGCGATGCGCAAAGACGCTCGCATGCTCGAGTCGCTGCACTACGAGGCGATCTACCGGTGGCACCCGATGTTCGCCGACGCGGACTTCCGCCAGTGGTCTGAGGGAACCTCCGGCGGCAAGGCCACGATGGAGGGTGGCGATGTGCTGGTCATCGGAAACGGGGCTGTGCTGGTCGGCATGAGCGAACGGACCACGCCACAGGCGGTCGAGCGACTTGCCCTACGACTGTTCGCTGCCGGCTCAGCACGCTGCATCGTCGCCGTCGTGCTTCCACAGCGCCGGGCATTCATGCACCTCGACACGGTCATGACGATGGTCGATGGCGAGACGTTCACCAAGTACGAGGGTCTGAGCATGTTGGAGTCATTCACGGTGCGGCCGGGTGACACCGACATGGAGCTTCGGGTCACCCAGCACCCACCCGAGGACATGCACAAAGTCATCGCGGAGGCGTTAGGTCTGGATGCCATCCGGGTGCTCACGCCGACCCAGGACGTTCACTCGGCTGAGCGCGAACAGTGGGATGACGGATGCAACGTGCTCACAGTCAGCCCGGGTCTGGTCATCGCCTACGAGCGCAACGTCACCAGCAACACGCACCTTCGCAAGAACGGGGTCGAGGTGGTGACCGTGTCCGGTAGCGAGCTTGGGCGAGGCCGCGGCGGCCCTCGCTGCATGACCTGTCCTATCGAGCGGGAGGCTACCTAGCATGTCGAACAACCTCAGTGGTCGGAACCTCAGTGGTCGGAACTTCCTCAAAGAGCTCGACTTCGGTCCGAGCGAGTGGCGTGAGCTGCTGACTCTCTCTGCATCCCTGAAGGCGGACAAAGCCGCGGGGAGTGAGCAGCAGCACCTGTCTGGCAAGAACATCGCGCTCATCTTCGAGAAGACGTCGACCCGCACCCGGTGCGCGTTCGAGGTTGCGGCGTTCGACCAAGGAGCGCATGTCACCTATCTTGACCCGACCGGCAGCCAGATCGGGCACAAGGAGTCGATGAAGGACACCGCGCGGGTGCTCGGCCGGATGTACGACGCCATTGAGTACCGCGGGTCGCGCCATGAGCTGGTGGAGACTCTGGGGCAGTTTGCCGGCGTCCCGGTGTGGAATGGCCTGACCGACGAGTGGCACCCGACCCAGTCGCTGTGCGACATGCTCACCATGCGTGAGTGGTGTCCCAAACCAGACAACGAGATCGTCTTCGCGTTCTGCGGTGACGCCCGTAGCAACGTGGGCAACTCGCTGCTCATCGCCGGCGCCATGATGGGGATGGACGTCCGCATGGTTGCCCCGCGTGCGCTCTGGAACCCGGACGAGGTCATCGCCTCAGCAATGGCGATCGCCGAGACCACCGGCGCACGGATCACTCACACTGAGGGCGTTGGCGAGGGCGTCGCCGGTGCCGACTTCGTCTACACGGACGTGTGGGTCTCGATGGGGGAGCCCAAGGAGAAGTGGGCAGAACGGATCGATCTGCTGCTCCCGTACCAGGTCAACGCGGACCTCATGAAGCGCACGGGTAACCCCGACGTTCGGTTCATGCACTGCCTGCCCGCCTTCCACGACCGGCACACGGCCCTCGGCGAGCAGCTCTTCCAGACGACCGGACTGGGCGCGCTCGAGGTTACCGACGAGGTCTTCGAGTCCGACGCGTCCATCGTGTTCGACCAGGCGGAGAATCGGATGCACACCATCAAGGCGATCTTGGTCGCGACACTGGGCGACTGAGGACCACGTACCGAACGACCTCCCAAGACCTCAAGACCTCACAACCCAAAGACCTCACAGAGCAACGATGAAGATGGAGCAGTAATGATTGAGACGCAGACACTCTCCCAGCAGCAGATCCAGCTCGCCGAGCAGGTGACGGCGCACAACTACCACCCGCTGCCGGTGGTCATCGAGTCCGCAGAGGGGGCCTGGGTGACTGATGTTGACGGGCGCCGCTACCTCGACTGCCTGGCCGGATACTCGGCGCTCAACTTCGGCCACGGGCACCCGGTGCTGCTGGCCGCCGCCCGTGAGCAGATGGACCGGGTCACACTGACCAGCCGTGCATTCCACACCGACCGGCTCGGGCCCTTCTGCCGCGACCTGGCGGCGCTGGCAGGGATGGAGGTCGTCCTCCCGATGAACACGGGGGCGGAGGCTGTGGAGACGGCCATCAAGGTGTCGCGCAAGTGGGGTTATGACGTCAAGGGTGTTGCGCCCGACCAGGCCAACATCATCGTCTTCGAGGGCAACTTCCATGGGCGGACCACGACGATCGTGAGCTTCTCGACGGATCCCGTTGCCCGCGACGGCTTCGGACCCTTCACGCCCGGGTTCCGGATCGTTCCTTACGGTGATGCGGCGGCGGTTGAGGCAGCCATCGACGCCAACACGGTCGCGGTGCTGGTCGAGCCGATCCAGGGCGAGGCGGGGGTGCTCATTCCGCCGGCGGGCTTTCTTCAGGCGGTGCGCGACGTCTGTACCCGCGAGAACGTGTTGTTCGTAGCCGACGAGATCCAGTCGGGGCTGGGCCGCACCGGCAGCACATTCGCCTGCGAGCTGGAGAGTGTCGTGCCGGACATGTACATCCTTGGCAAGGCCCTCGGCGGTGGCATCGTGCCCGTGTCGGCTCTGGTCTCGTCGCGGGCGATCATGGAAGTGATCCATCCGGGCAACCACGGGTCGACCTTCGGCGGCAACCCGCTGGCGTGCGCCATTGGACATGCGGTGGTTGGGCTGCTCGAGACCGGTGAGTACCAGGCTCGTGCGGCCGCGCTGGGGGTTCGCCTGCGGCAGAACCTTGACGCCCTCGTCGGCCATGGAGTCGTGGCGGTGCGTTCACGAGGTCTGTGGGCGGGCGTCGACGTGGACCCGAACCTGATGACCGGACGGGAAATGTGTGAGCGTCTGATGGCGCGAGGCGTCCTTGTCAAGGACACGCATGGGTCGACGATCCGGTTGGCGCCGCCCATCGTGGTCGAGGAGTCTGACCTGGACTGGATGACCGAAGAGCTCAAGGCCGTGCTTGTCTGAGCCGGCTCAGGCCTGCTGGCCCACATGATCCGAGCGGGTGACAAGGAACTGCGTGACGGCTTCGACGCTGCGCAGGCCATCGGCGTCGGGGACGATCTCACGAAGCGTGGTCTCCAGCATGGTGCGGGCCTGGTCAGGGGTCATGTCTCCTCCGGGGTTTGCAGGATCCGGTCGATGGTCTTGAGCAGGCGAGCACCGATTGCGGCATCGGTGGCTCGGTGGTCTGCAGCGAGCGTCACGGTGACGAGTGGCCTTATCCCGAGCAGGCCGTCGACCGCCCACGGGCGCGGTACCACTGCTGCGAAGCCGATCAGGGCCACCTGCGGCGGGTAGATGACGCCGATCACACTCTCCACACGTCCCTGGTTATCAGTCACCCGAGCGACTCATTGGTCACCCAGGTGATCCCCACCATTGGAGCACCCGAAGGGCGCGCAGCGTGGCCCATCGGCTTGGTCCCTTCGGCTCCATCCGAAACCATGTCTTGCCCGGATAGGCGCTGTATGCCGGCCATGTCCCGTCCGCCCGACGTGCCCGGCGGATGCGAGCGACGGCATCGGCCAACCGGTCATCCGGTGCCGCACCGGCCGCCCGGAAGTGCTCGAGCCCGCGGAGCACGTCGAAGTGCCACTGTGGCGGGAAGGGGAACCGGGTGAAGGCCGGGTTGACCACCTCGCCCGTGCGGTGGGAGCGATAGAGCTGGTGGTCGAGGAAGAAGCTGTGGCCGCGCTCCATCGCGTCCGCCACGACCAGCTGCCCACCTGACTTCTGGTACTGCAACAACGCATCGAGGGTCGAGATCGAGGTGTGGAACGAGCCGTGCCGGGATCCGGAGCGGACCGTCTCGCAGTTCCAGGCGCCGTCGTCGAGCTGCTGGTCGAGGAGCCAGCGGACCGACCCGTCGACCCGGTCGTCTGCGTATCCGAATGCGGATGCAAGCAGGACGAGAATTGCGGTCACGCAGGTTTCCGGCTCCTTGATGCTCTTGGCGAGGGTGAGGCCGCCGTCGTAGAACCGCGCATCGTCCCACACCTGCCGGCAGCCGGCCAGCGCCTACGGATGACGTGACGGGAGGCCGAGCCAGTGCAGCAGCAGAAGCGTGTACGTGGTCGAGGTCCACTTGGGGCTGTACAGAGCGTGGCTCCACTGTCCGTCGACGTCTTGAGCCGCCAGCAAGCGCACGCCCCAGCCTTCGACGGCAACCCGTCGGCACTCGGTCTCAACGTCGTGTGGGGACGCACCGACAAGATCGCGGAGGACCTGCCACCGGATCGACGGGTCACCGGAGAGCAGCCATGGCATCAAGGTCTCGTCACTGACATCTACTGCATCGCGCCACGACAAGCTGTGAGATGAAGGCACAGATCCACGTTATCCAGCACTACGAAACGTGAGTAGTGAAAGCCAGGAACGCCCCTCAGGAGGCGACGAATCACCTACCGAAGAAGTAGTGTGTTTCGTCGGGGGGC
>Ga0208079_1000505_pt1 | contig 21214 bp, 19 predicted proteins | sample NGESurdeep092012_5_FD_184474 | JGI IMG/M metagenome (GOLD analysis project Ga0208079, IMG submission 184474) | Arctic peat soil microbial communities from Barrow, Alaska - NGEE Surface sample 210-2 deep-092012 (SPAdes) | ecosystem: Environmental > Terrestrial > Soil > Wetlands > Peat ... | reverse complement strand
CCTGCGTCGCCATGACTTCCATGGCGACTGGAACTACACCCTCAGCGCTGATACCGAAACAGCCGGCAACGACAACACGACACGCCCGGACCATCGGGCCTAATTATTCCTCGAGCCCTAAGGTTTCCAAGAACGGCCACCATGTCTACGGCGGTGCCGACGACACTGACTTCGCCACCCGGCTGCAGACGGTGGATGAGCTGCGCAAGGCGCTGACCGATAACCAGCTCGTCGTGTACTACCAGCCCAAGATCGACCTGCGCACCGGCGAGGTCCACGATGTGGAGGCACTGGTGCGTTGGGACCACCCCACCCGCGGTCTGCTCTACCCTGACGCCTTCCTGGACCTGATCGAAGAGGCGGGTCTGCGGCGCCACCCGGCGTAGTAGGTAAGGACGCCGCCGAGGAGTATGCCGACAGCTGCCCGGCGGTAGCCATCATTGACCAGTAGCCCAGCGCACGGCTTCGCTCCTGCCTTCGTGAAGGTGGGAGTCGAAGGATTCACCGAATCGGTCATGAAAACGCCTCTGCGCCAACACTTCCGTGCCCGCCAAGGTATCCTCAAGCCCTCAGTGGCCGCAAGGCGACGACCAGTGGCAACGCGCTCGAACGGGTGGAGGGCCTCCGCCGCCCGAGGCAGCTCTACGTGATCGCCGTCAAGCGGTCGAGTCGTGACGGAGACCTCGACTGTCAGACATGAGGCGTTATCCCGTGGCGGGTGCGGAGTGCGGCCCGGCTGTCATCCAGCGTTCGGCGATTCGGATCCAAGAGCCACACCCCTTCGTCAAAGGGGCTGAAACCCAGCTGCGACCACACTCCTGTCATCCGCTGGGCAGCGTTCTCATGCTCCTCGTCAGTGGCGTCAAATCGCTCCAGGGGCCCGGGGAAGCAGAGAGCGACCCGGCATCCTGTCCGCAACTGATCCAGGGACTCCCCCGCGAGCAAGGCAGCCAGGTTGTGGCGTTGCCACTGGGGTTGCAGCTCCACACGGTCCAGAACCAGCACACGATCCCCCACCCGGTCGAGGCGGGCGTCCAATCGTTCCGTCAGCTGACCGCTGTTGACATCAAAAACCGTCTCGCCGATATGCGCGATGTTGTCGTTTGAGCTGTCCAGTGCCTCCCACGGGTCAGGGCACTTCAGCAGGTCGACGATGAGGATCTGGAGCTCGCCGACCGGTTGATGCGTGGCCTGGCCATCTCGGCTCTCTGGCCCGTTGGCGACTGCGCTCACTGTCCATCGCTCAATGCCGCGGGAGCCGTCGTCGATGATGGGTCGACGCACTGAGAAGCTGAGGTGGATGTCCGAGATCTTCGCTGGCAGCTTACCGCCTTCGTCCCGGTCGCTGGCTGACTCGGCAGAGTCCTCGCCGGGCTCGACATCTTGTGGGGTGTTCATGTGCTCAGTGTGGCTATCACGTTCACGATCCGGAAGCCCGCAGGACGCGACGCTCGAGGCCGGTCCCCGTGATGACCTGGCCGAGAGCATCAGTCAGTTCGGTCACCGAACCATCGTGCGCTAGCCTTGCGAGGTGGCGCTGGGTAAGAGCTATGTGCGGCAGGACTGCTCGCTCGCCCGCGCGCTGGAGGTCGTTGGCGAGCGCTGGACCTTGCTCCTGGTACGCGACTGCTTCTACGGCGTACGACGCTTCGGGGACCTGCAGGCCCACCTCGACATCCCGCGGGCCGTCCTGACCGAGCGGCTGAACGCCATGGTCGCGGCCGGTCTGCTGGTGCGCCGTCCGTCCGGCGGCAGGCACGAGTACGTCCTAGCCGACCGCGCTCTGGCCCTGTGGCCGGCGGTGTTTGCGCTGGCTCAGTGGGGTGAGCAGTACTGGTCGCCGGCAGGACCGCGGCGTATCTTCAGCCACGCCGCGTGTGGCACCGACGTCGGGCCCAGGGGCTTGTGCCCCTTCTGCCACGACGTCCCCGAGCCGGCGGACCTCCTCGTCCGGCCCGGTCCCGGCGCCGACCCGACGGCCCGCGCCGACCCGGTCAGCATCGCCCTGCGCCGCCCGCACCAGCTGCTCACCCCGCTTCTACCCGTCCCCCAATCGGCACGCGCCGCATCCTCAGGAGAACCCGATGACCGACCCGGCCGAACAGCCCACCACCGGCATGCCGAACCTTGACCTGGAGGCGGGCAGCCGTTTCATCGCCGCCGCCGGCCTTGTCGTTGACGAGGTCAGCGGCACACGGCTACGCGGTCACCTTGACGTCGGCCCCGAACACCACACCCCTTGGGGCGTCGTGCACGGAGGCGTCTACACGACGGCCGTCGAGAGCGCCGCGAGCATCGGCGCTTCTACGGCGGTTGCGGATCGCGGCCAGTTCGCGGTCGGCGTTCACAACGCGACGGACTTCCTGCGCCCGAGCACCGGCGGTCGTGCGGAGGTCCTGGCGGTGCCGTTGCACCAGGGACGCACGCAGCAGCTGTGGCTTGTGACAATCACCAACGACCAGGGCAAGGAGCTCGCCCGCGGACAGCTCCGCCTGCAAAACGTGCCCCTCACCCCGTCAGGCGCTTGAGCCGGAGCTGGCTTGACCGTTCGCAGCGCAACGCCTTGCACGCGGCTGGTCGCGGGTCGCATCCGGGACATAGGCGCTCAGGGCCACTCGCGTGCTTCTTTGCTCGGTCTATCACCCAGGACGCGGCGTCATTCCGTGTCATTCCGGTCGACAGGTGAGACAACCGGAGAAAATGCCACGAAACTCTTATGGAACGCAATGGAAATGTGGCATGTTGGAGTCTCGTTGACGAGATCGGAGTGACGTGCCATGGCATTTCCCAGCGCGCTGGTGCTCGGCGGAGGTGGCGGGATCGGTGCCGCCGTCAGCCGTCGTCTGGCCATGGATCACGCCGTGACGGTCGGGTGCTGGCATGACGTCGACCGGGCCAGGCGACTCACCGAGGAGCTGACCGCCCTGGGCCAGACCGCGCAGCTTGTCCAGGCCGACGCGACCACCGAGGAGGGAGTCGTCGAGACGTTCGATGCGGCGAACCGTCACGGCGACCTGCGTGTCGTCGTCCACTGTGTCGGTGGCTGGGACTACCCGCGCATCACCGACCTCACCCAGCAGTCGATCGACGACTCGCTCACCCTCAACCTGCGTTCGGCGCTCCTGGCCCTGCGCGAGTCGGCGCGTCGCGTCGTCGATGGCGGCCGCGTTGTCCTCCTGTCGAGCGCAGCCGCTCAGCTCGCACCGGCACGACAGAGCACGTATGCCGCCGCGAAGGCCGGCCTCGAAGCGGCTGCCAGGGTCGCAGCCAAGGAGGTCGCCGCCCGCGGGATCACGGTGAATGTGGTGCGGCCCGGGGCAACCGACACGGACACACTGCGGCGGGGCACCTCGCCCAGGGCCATCGAGGCGATGGCCGGATCGAATGCCATGCGACGGCTGGGCACCCCCGAGGACATAGCAGGAGCCGTCCTCATGTTCTGCGCCGAGGACTCCGGATGGGTCACCGGTGCCATTCTCGATGCGACTGGAGGACTGACATGACCGAGGCGATCGAGCAGATCCGGGCGAGAGCGGACCTCGACCTGCGCCTGCCAGCACGTTGTGGTGTCGTCGGCGGCGGCCGGATGGGGGCGGGCATCGCGCATGCCTTGCTGCTCGCCGGCTGCGAGGTCGTACTCGTCGAGCGCGACGATGAGTCGGCGACCGCTGCCACAGGGCGGGTGGAGCGTGCCGTCCAGGCCAGTGTCAAGCGGGGCACGGTCGAGTACCCGGGCAAAGTGATGTCCCGATTCGAGGCCGTCACGGGCTACGCCGGCCTGGCCGGAGCAGGGCTCGTGGTGGAGGCCGTTCCCGAGGACCTGGACCTGAAGCTGACCACGCTGCGGGCGATCGAGGATGCTGTCGATCCGGACACCGTCATCGCATCCAACACGAGCAGCATCTCGTTGGACACGCTGTCCCACGCTCTCGCCCGGCCGCAACGGTTGCTAGGGCTTCACTTCTTCAATCCCGTCCCGGCGAGCAAGCTGGTCGAGATCGTCATCGCCACTGCCACCGCGCCGGGGCTGCGCGAGCGCGCCGTGTCCTGGGTGGAGCAGCTCGGCAAGACACCGGTCGTCGTCCGCGACGCCCCTGGCTTCGCCAGCAGCCGCCTCGGCGTGGCGCTCGGGCTGGAGGCCATCCGGATGGTCGAAGAAGGTGTCGCCTCGGCGCAGGATATCGACGCCGCGATGACCCTTGGTTACGGCCACCCGACCGGCCCGCTGCGGCTGACCGACCTGGTGGGTCTGGACGTGCGTCTGGGCATCGCGCGTTACCTGGAACGCGAGCTGGGGCCGCGGTTCACGCCACCGGACCTGATGGTGACGCTGGTTGAGCAGGGCCACCTCGGCCGCAAGAGCGGTCGGGGCTTCTATGACTGGACACAAGGGGAGAGTGCATGACCGCCGACGTACTTCAGAGCTGGGTTGCGGGCCAATGGAGGGGCGGCGACGGTGACGGTCAGCTCGTCCGGGACGCGGTCACCGGCGAGGACGTCGCGCGCGTCACGAGCGCCGGCCTCGACCTGGCCGAGGTGGCTCGCTACGCGCGACAGGTCGGCGGACCGGCACTGCGCGGGCTGGACTTCGCCGGGCGCGCCGGGGTGCTGAAGGAGGTAGCGGCCGCGCTCGACGCCCGCAAGGAGGAGCTCTACGACCTGTCCGCCCGAGCAGGCTCGACGCGTCGTGACTGCGCCGTTGACGTCGACGGGGGCATCGGCACGACCTTCGTCTACGCCAGCATCGGCCGCAAGGGGCTTCCCCAGGGACGAATAGTGGTCGAGGGCACCCAGGAGCAACTGGGCAAGGCCCGGACGTTCGCCGGCCAGCACATGCTGACCTCACCGCGCGGACTGGCCCTGCAGGTCAACGCCTTCAACTTCCCGATCTGGGGAATGCTGGAGAAACTGGCCCCGGCACTACTGGCCGGCGTCCCCACCGTGGTCAAGCCGGCAACCCAGACCTCCTACATCACGGCTCACGCGGTGCGCATCCTCGACGAGGCGGGAGTCCTGCCCGAGGGCGCCCTGCAGCTGATCTGCGGGTCGCTGGGTGACTTCTTCGACCTCCTCGGGGGCCAGGACCACGTCGGCTTCACCGGTTCCGCCGCCACCGCATCACTGCTGCGAAGCCACGCGGCGGTCACCTCCCGGTCGGTTCGCTTCAACGCCGAGGCCGACTCGCTGAACTTCTCGGTGCTCGGGCCGGACGCGGGTCCGGACACCCCGGAGTTCGACCTGTTCGTCAAGGAACTTGTTCGGGAGATGACCGTCAAGGCCGGACAGAAGTGCACCGCCATCCGGCGCGCTTTCGTGCCCGCCGCACTTCTGGACGACGTCACCGCGGCCGCCGCCGGCCGGCTGTCCAAGGTGGTTGTCGGCGCGCCTGGCGCCGACGGCGTCACCATGGGAGCCCTCGTCAGTACCGCCCAGCGGGACGACGTCCGCGGGGCGGTCAAGATGCTCGCTGCCGCCGGTCGGATCGCCTTCGGCGACCCCGATCGGGTGGAGGTGGTCGGCGCGGACGCCGAGGTGGGAGCGTTCCTCTCGCCGGTGCTGGTGCAGGTCACCGACCCCGACCGGTCCCAGCCGCACGAGGTGGAGGCGTTCGGGCCGGTCAGCACGCTGATGCCCTACGCCGACACCGACGGGCTGCTCGACCTCATCGCCCGCGGGCAGGGGTCCCTGGCCGGCTCGGTGGTCTCACATGACCCCGACTTCGTCCGTGAGGTCGTCCTGGGCGCGGCACCCTTCCACGGCCGACTGCTGGTCCTTGACCGCGACGACGCAGGGGAGTCCACTGGTCACGGCATACCCATGCCGCAGCTGGTCCACGGCGGGCCCGGACGGGCCGGCGGGGGACAGGAGGAGGGTGGCCTGCGCGCCGTCTACGGACACCTACAGCGGACGGCGCTGCAGGGCAGCCCGCAGCTGCTGGCCTTCGTGCTGGGCAATGGGTCGAACCAAGAATAGTCGACAAAACGTCGGCGTCTTCGCAGAAGAGGTGTAAGGCACTATCAAGGCTGTCCTGGCCGTGAACCGGCTGCTCGAACGCGCTCGTGTGCGGCTGAGCGATGAGGGGACGATCGAGCTCAACGAGGCCTTCGCATCACAATCGCTCGCTGTCCTGGACCGCGCTGCAAGCCGGAGCCGACAGAGCGCTAGAGGTGGCGAGCGCATCGGCTGGACCAGGCGGCGCATACCGCACTAGGAGACCTAGATCCCTTCAACCAGATGCTGGCCATCCTTGAGTCCGCAGCCCATCTGGACGTGCTGGCCGAGCGAGGGCGTGTGCGCAGAGCCCCGTTCGGCGCGACGGTTCACTAAACCCTCGAGCGGCCGCAGTCTCGAGCCACCTTCGGGTTATGCGCTGGACCGATGAACCCCCGATCAGCTGTCCCGGCGGCTTCGGTGCGTGGTCAGTGTCAGGTGAGCAGGCTGCGACGCGGGCCATCTGCGCGCGGTGCCGGGAGGGCCAGGACGGAGGTGGCGCCTGCCACCGCGAGTCCGTTCTCTGCGACGATTACTGGGTTCAGTTCGAGCTCGGCCACCTCCGGCAGATCCTCGGCCAGGCACGACAGCCGGGCGGCGAGGTCCTCCAGCGCGGTGACGTCCAGGCACGGAGCGCCTCGATATCCCATGAGCCTCGGAGCGGCTCGGACCGAGTGGATCATTTCGGTCACGTCGACGTCGCTCAGAGGCGGAATGCGGTGCGCCAGGTCGCCGAGCAGCTCCGAGGCGTCCCCGGCCAACCCGAACGAGATTACCGGACCGAACAAACCGTCCTCCATCGTCCGCAGCACACATGAGGCGCCCTCGGGCGCCATGCGCTGGATCTGGAAGGAGGTGCCGGACCCGGTCCGCTGCGTCAGTGCCCGCAGTCCGGCACGCAGCTCCTCCGGCCCTGCAACATCCAACATGACGCCACCGAGCTCCCGGCGGTGACGAAGCCGCTGGTCCGTCGTCTTGAGTGCGACAGGCCACCCGAGACGATTGCCTGCCTCGACTGCTTGCTCCTGCCCGGTCACTGTGGCCGTCGGCCAGAGAGCCACGCCGTAACAGGCCAGCAGCTCGCCGACATCCGCCGTGGCCAGGGGAACTCCAGTCATCCCCTCTACCCCGGCCAGGAGCTGTTCGACGAACTGACGGGCCCGAACCCTGTCGATGCCGGGCGGGTCGACGCGGATCTCCGGGTCGCGTGCCCGCCATTGTCCGTAGCGAACCGCCGACCCAAGCGCCAGGACGGCGTCCTCGGGTGTCGGGTACGCCGGTATGGACCGTCGTCGACGGGCCTGCGTGACCCCGGCGTCGGTGACCCCCCGCACCCCCAGCAGGCAGGCCACGGTGGTCTTTTCGCTGGCGGCCGAGACCTCCTTGAGGGCGTTGAGGACCTCTGGGCTGACCGCACCCAGGGGCGGGATGAAGCAGGCCACCACCGCGTCGATCCCTTCATCGGCGTAACAGAGCTCGAGGGCCTCTCGGAACTCCGTAGCGTTCGCCTGGTTGCGCACAGTGAGCGGTTCCAGACCAACGCTGAGACCGGAGCCTCTGGCTGCGTCCGAGACCAGGACCGCCATGGCCTGAGAGTTACCCACGATCCCGATGCGTGGGCCTGCCGGCAGTGGCTGGTACAGCAGCAGCTGCGCCAGGTCGAAAAGCTGGTGCACGTTGTCGACCCGTATGACACCGGCCTGGCTCAGTAGGGAGTCCAGCACCTCCCGGGGTGCTCGGGAAGCGCGAACCGCGTGTCCCGGAGGCACGCCGTACCCGCCGACGCCGGACTTCACAACAACCACCGGTTTCTTGCGGGACAACCGCCTGGCGATCCGGGAGAACTTTCGGGCGTTGCCGATGCTCTCCAGGTACAGGCCCACCACCGCTGTGTTGGGGTCCTCCTCCCAGTACTGCATGCAGGCGTTGCTGGACACATCGGCGCGGTTGCCGGCCGAGACGAAGCTGGAGATCCCCAGAGCGCGCCGCCCAGCTGAGGCCAGTACCGCGACTCCAAGCGAGCCGGACTGGCTGAACAGGCCCAGCCCGCCCACCGGGGGGAGCTCAGCGGCCATGGAGGCGTTAAGTCGCACACCAGGGCTGGTGTTGAGCAGGCCCATCGAGCTGGGGCCAACGACGCGCATGCCATACAACCGGGCCACCCGGACCAGCTCACGCTGGAGCTCAAGCCCCTGATCCTCACCTGTCTCGGCAAAGCCTCCGGACATCACGATCAGGCCCCGCACGCCGGCGAGGCCGCACTCGCGTACCACCTTCAGCATGGCGGCGGCGGGGACGGCAATAACTGCAAGATCGACGCGCCCGGGCACCTCGCCGACTAATGGGTAGGACCGCACTCCCTGGAGCTCGTCCACCTTGGGGTTCACCACGTACACCTGACCGGTGAAGCCGGCGTCCAGGATATGCTGCAGAGCCTGCGCGCCGACCGATTCCGGGTCCCGGCCTGCGCCGATGACTGCTACCGAGGTCGGTTCCAGCAGCGCTCGTAGGCTGGTCGCCTCGGATCGGTGCTCCCGCGCCTCCATCACGGCCAGCGATTGGTCGGTGGGATCGATGTCGAAGGCGAGTGCGATCATCTCGTGGTTCGGGTGGTGGGTGACCTCATAGCCCGCGTCACGGAAGACGGCCACCATCTTCTGGTTCTGGGGCAGGACGTCTGCGACGAACCGGTGGATGCCTCGCTCACGCGCGGCAGCCGTGAGATGCTCGAGCAGCACCGACCCCAGACCCCGGCCATGATGCGGGTCGGAGACGTTGAAGGCGACTTCGGCCTGCTCGCCGATCCGATCGTAGCGAGCCACGCCGACGATCTCGCCGCTGATCAGCGCGACGATCGCTACCCGGGTGATGTGATCGACATGGGTGAACTGTTTCAGGAGCTGCTCGGAGAGTTTGGGCATCGGTACAAAGAAGCGCAGAAATGCAGACTCCGGGGACTGACCGACGTGCATCCGCTGCAGCGCCCCGCCGTCCTGGGGAGTGATGGGTCTCAGATGCGCGGTCGTGCCGTCCCGCAGGACGACATCGGCTTCCCAGTGCCGCGGGTAGTCCACATGGGCGGCCGAAGGCATGAGCCCAGAGTAGGGCTCTTCCGTCCCGCTCTCCGGGGCAGGGCCATCTCGGCCCCAAGAGCGGCCGGGCTTCTATGAGTGGACGCAGGCGGAAGACATATGACACCCGAGGCACTCCGGAGCTGGGTGGCCAGCCAATGAATCTCGGCGAAAAAAAACGAATAGTCGACAAACCCTTGGCAGAGACGCAGAAGAAGTGTAGAACTTTATGTAGGAACTGACGTCCAACCACAGGAGAGCTGATGTCCACCGACGACCGAACCGGACCCGCACCGCGCCCCAGCGGCCCGCTCAGCACGATCGACTACAGCGAGCGCATCCCCAACAACGTCGACCTGGCCGGCGATCGACGGCTGCAGCGCGCGCTCGAGGGCTGGCAGCCCAAGTTCCTCGACTGGTGGAAGCAGCTCGGTCCCGCACTGCCGACGAAGGATGTCTACTTGCGCACGGCGACCGCCGTCGGCCGCGACGGCTGGGCGCACTTCGACCACGTGCCGATGGAGGAGTACCGCTGGGGCATCTTCCTGGCCGAGCAGGACCCGGACCGCAAGGTCGCGTTCGGCAAGCACAGGGGTGAGCCGGCCTGGCAGGAGGTGCCGGGAGAGCACCGCGCCGACCTGATGCGTCTCATCGTCGTCCAGGGCGACACCGAGCCGGCATCGGTCGAGCAGCAGCGCGTCCTGGGCAGTAACGCGCCGAGCCTGTACGACCTGCGCAACCTCTTTCAGGTCAACGTGGAGGAGGGCCGCCATCTCTGGGCGATGGTCTACCTGCTGCACGCCTACTTCGGTCGTGAGGGTCGCGACGAGGCCGAGCAGCTGCTGAAGCGCAACTCGGGCGACCTCGATAGCCCGCGCATCCTGGGTGCGTTCAACGAGGAGACCACCGACTGGCTGCAGTTCTTCATGTTCACCTACTTCACCGACCGCGACGGCAAGTACCAGCTCGGCACCCTCAAGGAGTCGGCCTTCGACCCGCTGGCTCGCACCTGCGAGTTCATGCTCAAGGAGGAGGCTCACCACATGTTCGTCGGCACCACCGGCGTCCAGCGGACGGTCGAGCGCACCGCCGAGATCATGAACGCGCACGGCACCGAAGACATCTTCGAGCATGGCGGCATCCCGCTCACGGTGATCCAGAAGTACCTCAACTTCCAGTTCTCGGTGTCCATGGACCTGTTCGGCTCCGAGCAGTCCACCAACGCGGGCAACTACTACTCCTCGGGGCTCAAGGGTCGCTGGATGGAGACCCGCCGCAAGGACGACCACGAGCTACTCGAGGGCGAGCGCACCATGAACATCGTCGAGGACGGCAAGATCGTCCAGAAGACCGTCCCGATGCTGAGCGCACTCAACCTCGACCTGCGCGACGAGTACGCCGCAGACTGCGCCAACGGCGTCCGCCGCTGGAACCAGGCACTGGAGGACGCCGGGCTGCAGGAGCGCCTCATCCTGCCGCACGAGGGCTTCAACCGGACCGTCGGCGCCTACTCCAGCCATCACCTCAGCCCTGAGGGCGAGATCGTCGATGAGGCGACCTGGCAGGCCCGCAAGTCCGAATGGCTGCCCAGCGCCGCGGACCGCGAGGCCGTCGCCAAGCTGATGGTGCCCGAGTACGAGGCGGGGAAGTTCGCCGGCTGGATCGCCCCGCCGCAGGCCGGCATCAACGAGCAGCCGGTCGAGTTCGACTACGTGCACCTCAAGGATGAGGCGCTCGCCTGAGCGGACCCACACGTATGACGGCCGGTTGGTGCCCGTGGGCACCGACCGGCCCGTCCGCCATACCGGGTTCGGGTCAGTACTGGTGGTCCTCGATGTTCACGTAGCCGCCACTCTCCTCATGGCCCGGGGCCATGGAGTCCGCAGGGAGGGCTCGGTCAGCGGCCGGGGCTGCCGGCCGTGCAGCTGCCGGATCGTTCGCGACCCCGACTCGCTTACGCAGCGCCGTGTCGCTGTCGCTGCCGCGGTAGCCGCGGCTGGCCAGCCAGTCGTGGACCTGCTCCCTGTCGGGATGGGTTGCCCGGACGGTGTTGTAGACGTAGTTGGTCCCCCGCGCCCCTGCCTCACGCTCGAGGTTGTCCAGGATGTAGGCGCCGACACCCTTTCGCTGAGCGTCCAGCCCGACGGCCAGCAGGATCTCGGTGTCCCCACCCCACGTGGAGTCCAGCCACCCGTAGCCGACCGCCCGGTCGTCCTGCATGGCGGCGAACCAGTCGCCGGGAAGTTCGGTGCCCGCCGGGTAGCTCACGTCCAGCGCACCAGGGGGCGCCCCGCCGATGACGCGCGCCTTATCGTCGTCCCACCGGGGACGTTGTTCGCGGACCCAACGCAGCGGCATGGCCTGACCTCCAAAGATCGAGCAGGGAAAGCGTCCCCGAGTCTGCCACCGCCGGCGCCCTGGCGCACGTCGATCTTGCGCACGTCGATGTCGGCGGGGCAAGCGTGCCGGTCAGCTGCGCTGGCCCGCCCCTCGTCCATGCGGTCCCACTCGGCCTGGGCGCGGCGGTCCCGGCGGTCGTGGCTGTCATGGAACGTCGCGGCCGCGCGCGGGCCGGGCCAGCCGTGGTCGAGGAGCTCGCTGGGCAGGTCGGGGTCGAGGAACGGGAATCGGCGCCACTCCTGGACGAGCCGCACCTGGTTGACGAACGCGTCCTGCGGGGTTGGGGCGTTGAGGCCCTCGAACTGGTCGATGAAAGCCAGGTAACGCTTCTCCACGTCCTGCAGGTCCCACGCTGCCGCAAGCATTTTGGTGGGGTCGGCGTCGGAGATCGCCGACCCGGACCATGCGAAGGCGCGATCCTGCAGTCCCAGCTCTTCGATCGCGGCCCGCACCGCATTCGACTTGCCCACCTCCGGGACCACCCACAGGCCAGGCGATGGTGAACCCAGACCCAGCCAGGTGAGCCGGGCGCGCAGCCGGTGTCGCAGCTGCCTCTGGCTTTCCGGGATGCCAACGGTCAGCACGAGCCAGCGGCCGTCCCACGGGCGAACCTGCCGCATGAACCCATAGATGCGCTCGGTTCCTTCGCGCAGGAGTTGCTCACCGGCAATGGTGAGCTGCCAACGGACCCGTCGGCCGTGCCGCGTCGAGGACATCAGACCCTCGGCGGCGGCTCGGGACAGCGCCTGCCGAGCCGACTTCTCTTCGACCCCGAGTGCGCCCAAGGCTTCGACCAGGGTGCCCGTCCAGACCTCTCCGCGCCGGGGATGGACGAACTCGCCCAGGAGCGTAAGCAGCAGCGAGCGCGCGCTTGGGTAACCCGACTCGCGCTGGCGACCGTTCGTGTCGGCGGCGCTGGCGGGCACGGGTTCCTTCGGGGATGCGCTCTGCAAGCCTCTGCCCTCCGTTTCATTGGCATCGTCTCTGGCCAGAATTGTCTCAGCCCCTGGAGTCGTCCTGCGGGATGCCACCACCAGCGGGTCTCAGGGTTGAAATAAATGCTACAATCTGTTGATGAACCACACAACATGCGTCGAGTATTTGTTGTGAAGCGCGATTCGATCCGATCTGCCGCCATCCCATCCGACCTGCTGAGAGGTGTGACATGTCTGTCGCTCCCGCCAAGACCCAGAGCCCTGACCACGAGGACGTCTACCCGTCACCAGCCGCGCCCCCCGTCGTCAGCTTCTTCACGGCACCGGACCGCTACCGCCACTGGCGCCTTGACGTCGATGGCGAGGTGGCCACGGCAACCCTTACCGTTGACGAGAACGGCGGCCTCGTTCCCGGCTACGAGCTGAAGATGAACTCCTACGACCTCGGCGTCGACATCGAGCTCTACGACCTGGCGCAGCGCCTGCGTTTCGAGCACCCTAACGTGAGGTCGGTCGTGATGACTGGCGGTCTGGAGCGCATGTTCTGCGCCGGCGCCAACATCCGCATGCTCGCCCAGTCCTCACACGGCTGGAAGGTCAACTTCTGTAAGTTCACCAACGAGACCCGCAACGGCATCGAGGACGCCACGGCCAACTCCGGCCAGACATGGATCGCCGCCCTCAACGGCACCGCAGCCGGTGGTGGGTACGAGCTCGCCCTGGCGTGCGACCAGATCGTCCTGATCGACGACGGCTCGTCCGCCGTCTCGCTGCCCGAGGTGCCGCTGCTCGGCGTGCTGCCTGGCACCGGCGGCCTGACCCGCGTCGTCGACAAGCGCTTCGTCCGCAAGGACCGGGCCGACCTGTTCGCCACCAAGTCCGAGGGCTACCGAGGCGCCACGGCGGTGGAATGGGGCCTGATCGATGCGACCGTCCCCCGCCACGCCTTCGCGCAGGAGATCAAGCGGCGTGCCGCCGAGGCCGCCGCGACGTCGAAGCGTCCGGCGGGCGCCCAGGGAGTGCAGCTGACCCCGCTGGCCCGTCAGGACTCCGACGACGAGATCACCTACCCCTACGTCAGCGCAAAGATCGACCGCGCCGGGCGCCGCGTCGACATCACCGTGCAGGGACCGACGAAGGCTCCGCCCGCCGACGCTGCTGCCGTGCTCGCCGAAGGCGTGGACTACTGGCCGATGGCCCTCACCCGCGCCCTGGATGACCTGATCCTGCACCTCCGCACCAACGAGCTCGAGATCGGCACCTGGGTGCTGCGCACGGTCGGGGACGCCGACCAGGTGCTCGCCTACGACGCCCAGCTCGGCGAGCTGTCCGACGACTGGTTCGTCTCCGAGGTGCACCACTACTACAAGCGGACGCTCAAGCGTCTGGACGTCACCAGCCGCAGCCTCTTCGCGGTCGTTGAGCCGGGTAGCTGCTTCGTCGGTCTCCTGCTCGAGCTGGCTCTCGCTGCGGACCGTCAGTACATGCTCGATGGGGTGTACGAGGACGTCGACCCCGACGCGGAGCCCGCCACCATCGTGGTGACCGCGTCCAACGACGGCGCGTTCCCGATGGGCAACGAGCTGACCCGGGTGCAGTCCCGGTTCTGGGGCCACGACGATGACCTCGACGCGGTCCGGGCCCGTCTCGGCCAGAAGCTCGACGCTGCAGCAGCCGTCGAGCTCGGTCTGGTCACGATGGCCCTGGATGACATCGACTTCCAGGATGAGCTGCGCATCGTCCTGGAGGAGCGCGCCTCCCTGTCACCGGACGCCCTGACCGGCATGGAGGCCAACCACCGCTTCGTGGGCCCTGAGACCATGGAGACCAAGATCTTCGGCCGGCTCACGGCCTGGCAGAACTGGATCTTCCTCCGGCCCAACGCCTCCGGCCCGGACGGGGCCCTGAGGCGGTTCGGCACGGGTCGCAAGGGCGAGTATGAGCTGAAGCGGGTCTGACGTGGCGCCCGCTTTCAACGCTGCGACGTGGCTGGTCGACCGCCACGTCGAGGAGGGCCGGGGCGAGCGCACCGCGGTGCGGGGGACCCGGACCCTGACGTATGCCGAGCTGGCCCGGCTGAGCGGTGACGTCGCCTCGTCCTTGCGCCGCCTCGGGCTGCGCCGCGACGACCGGGTCGTCTTTGTGATGTCCGACGACGTCGAGCTGATCGGCGGCGTCCTGGGGGCGTTCCGCGCCGGCGTCGTCGCAGTCCCGGTGTCGACCATGCTCGGCGCCCAAGAGCTCGGCAAGATCCTGGCCGACTCTGGCGCCCGGGTCGTCTGCTCCACCCATGAGTACGTCGACGCCGTCACTGCGGCCATCGACCTCGCCCCGGAAGTGGAGCACTTCGTGCTGGCCGGCGCGGACCCCTCCGGCGTTCTGTCGGCAGCGTCGGCCGCCTCAACGCGGTCGTGGGACGACTTCATCGCCGTCGGGCGCGAGGGCACGGACCAGGACCGCGCGGTGGCGAACACCGACGAGGACGCCTGGGCCCTCTGGCTCTACACATCGGGCACCACGGGTTCGCCCAAGGGCGCCATGCACCGTCATGCCAACATCCGCCACGTCTGCCAGACCTACGGTGACCAGGTCCTGGGCATCACGTCCGAGGACTCGTGCTTCTCGATCGCCAAGCTGTTCTTCGCCTATGGCATCGGCAACTCGGCGTTCTTCCCGCTCTCGGCCGGCGCGACCACTGTGCTCGAGCCGCGGCGTCCCACACCCGCAGTGCTGCAGGAGCGCATGCACCGGGACCGCCCCACGCTGTTCTTCGGGGTACCGACGTTCTATGCCGCTCTGCTCCACAGCGATATCCCCGATGACACGTTCGCGTCGGTGCGCCTGGCGACATCGGCGGGCGAGCCATTGCCGGCTCCGCTGCAGCGCCGGTTCACCGAGCGCTTCGGGGTGGAGATCATCGACGGCATCGGGTCCACCGAGGCCCTACACATCTTCCTGTCCAACCGCCCCGGCGACATCCGCCCAGGCACGACCGGTCTTCCCGTGCCTGGCTACGAGCTGGCGCTGCGCGACGCCGAGGGTGAGCTCGTGCCCCAAGGGCAGCCTGGGACCCTTCACGTCCGTGGTGAGTCCATCGCGGTGGGCTACTGGCGCCGCACGGCGGCCTCCCGGCAGGTCTTCGGCGGGCAGTGGTTGAACACCGGTGACACCTACCTGGAGAACCAGGACGGCTCCTACACCTGTTTGGGCCGAAGCAGCGACCTGATCAAGGCCGGCGGCATCTGGGTGACCCCCAGCGAGGTCGAGAGCCGTTTGCTCGAGCACCCGAAGGTGGCAGAGGCTGCGGTCGTCGGGTTCCCGGACGTGGACGGGCTCGACAAGCCAGTGGCGTGCGTCGTGACCCAGGGCTCGGTCACCCAGGACGAGCTCATCGCGTGGTGCCGCGACGGACTGGCCCACTTCAAGAGTCCGCGCACGATTGTCTTCGTCGGCGAGCTGCCCAAGACAGCCACGGGCAAGCTGCAGCGCTTCAAGGTGCGCGAGCTCGTCGCCGACAACGTCCATCGAACCGACGACGTCAATCGACAGATCGAGCAGCCCTCGACCACAACCACGGCGGAGCAGGGAGTGCACCAGTGAGCGCGGTCGACGTTGACCTACTGATTGTCGGCGCGGGCCCGGTGGGGCTGTTCGGCGCCTACTACGCCGGGGTGCGTGGGCTCAGGGTGGCCGTGGTCGACTCGCTGAGCCAGGTGGGTGGGCAGGTCAGCGCGATGTACCCCGAGAAGCAGATCTTCGACATCGCCGGCTTCACGGCCATCTCGGGGCGCCAGCTGATCAGCAACCTCGTCGCGCAGGCCGCGCCGTACGAACCCGTCTACCTGCTCGGCCAGGAGGCGCAGCAGCTGGACCGGGTGGCCCGAGAAGGCGAGCCGGACCTGCTGGTCGTCAAGACGAGCGCCGGCACCGAGATCTCGACCGGCGCCGTTGTCATCACCGGTGGCATCGGCACCTTCACCCCGCGCCCCCTGCCGGCCGGAGAGGAGTTCCTCGGCAAGGGTCTGGAGTACTTCGTGCCGTCATCGTCGGAGTACGCCGGCAAGGACGTCGTGATCGTCGGCGGCGGTGACAGTGCGGTCGACTGGGCACTGATGCTCCAGCCGATCGCTAGCAGCGTCACCGTCGTTCACCGCCGCGAGGCCTTCCGCGCGCATCACGGGTCGGTCGAGCAGCTCAAGGCCTCTCCGGTGCAGATAATCACGAACGCACAGGTCACTGCGGCGGCCGGCGGCGACCAGCTCGAGAGCATCCAGATCGCCGTCAGCGGCGAGAGCGAGCCCCGCAGCGTCACGTGCCAGAAGCTTGTCGCGGCACTGGGCTTCACCGCGAATCTCGGTCCGTTGCGCGAATGGGGGGTGCAGCTGCACGACAACCGGCACCTGGTGGTCGACTCGGCGATGCGCACCAACGTCGACGGCATCTTCTCCGCCGGAGACATCACCGACTACGACGGCAAGGTCCGCCTGATCGCCGTAGGGTTCGGCGAGGTGGCCACCGCGGTCAACAACGCGTCAGTGCACATCGACCCCGCCGCCCAGCTGTTCCCGGGGCACTCCACGGACAACCCGACCCGGGTGCCCGTGCCAGCCTGACCAGACCCACAACTCAACAGTCCCAACGCTTTTCGAAGTCAGGAGGCTCACCATGCCGTACGTCATCGCCGCGCCGTGCATCGACATCATGGACAAGTCGTGCACCGAGGAGTGTCCGGTCGACTGCATCTATGAGGGTGACCGCAAGCTCTACATCAATCCCCGGGAATGCATCGACTGCGGCGCGTGCGAGCCTGTCTGCCCGGTCGAGGCCATAACCCAGGACCGCCGCGTCGCGCAGGAGCACACGGAGTTCGTCGAGGACAACCGTCTGTTCTTCACCGAGCTGCTGTCGGGCCGTGACGCGCCGATCGGGACGCCGGGCGGGTCGCACAAGACCGGTCCCATCGGGGTCGACACCCCGATGGTCGCCGAGCGCTAGGCAGTCACTGTGCTGGACGGCATACCGCTGGTCGACGCCCATGTTCATGTGCCGTCGCTGGCCACCCTGCGCCCGGCCTGGGTGGAGTGGGCTCGCGAGTTCGGGCCTGACGGCATCCTCGAGGACGTCTGGGGTCCGGACGGGCTCCCCCGTCCCGAGCGGCTCGACGAGCTCTTCGCCGGCCAGGGCGTGGACGTCGCCCTGCTCTTCTGCGAGTACAGCCCGAAGACCACCGGGACGCAGTCCTTCGACGACCTGCTTCCGATCGTCGAGCACAACCCATTGCGGTTCAGACCAGTGGCCAACGTGAACCCGCACCTGCATTTCCCGATCGCCCTCGAGCTGAATCGTCAGCTCGACCTCGGCGCCGCCGCACTGAAGCTGCACCCGGTGCACGGTGGGTTCCGCTGTGACGACCGGGCCCTGTATCCCGCGTACCAGGTCCTGCAGGAGCGAGGGGTTCCGCTGGTGGTCCACTGTGGGACGAGCTCGTTCCCCGGCTCGGCCAACGAGAACGCCGACCCTGCGCTCCTGCTCCCGGTCATCCGGGACTTCCCTGGCCTCAACATCGTTCTGGCCCACGGCGGCCGGGGCTGGTGGTACGACGCAGCGGCCGTCATGGCGCTGTCCAACGAGACCGTGTGGATCGAGCTGTCGGGTCTGCCGCCCAAGCGCCTCCCGGAGTACTACGCCAAGTACGACCTGGGCCGGCTCGCCCGCAGATGGATCTTCGGAACCGACTGGCCCGGGGTCCCCGGAACCGAGCAGAACGCCCGCGCGGTGGCCGGCCTGCTGTCCGACGACGTCGCAGCCAACGTTCTCGGTGGGAACGCGATGCGCATCTATGCCGGAATGCCGCAGCTGCCGGTCGGCGTCGGCGTCGGCGTCGACGTCGACGTCGACGTCGCCCGTACCCAGCGAAAGGAGCCCTGAGTAATGCCGATCTATGCCCTTGACGCACTCGTGCCCCAGATCCACCCCGACGCCTACGTCCACCCCGACGCGGTGGTCATCGGCGACGTCAAGATCGGAGCGCAGTCGTCGATCTGGGCCTGTGCCGTGCTTCGCGCGGACTTCGGGCAGATCGTCATCGGCGAGCGCACGTCGATCCAGGACGGAACCATCGTGCACACCACCGAGCAGTGGCCAACAGTGGTCGGGGACGACTGCGTCGTCGGTCACAACGCCCATCTTGAGGGCTGCACGGTCGAGAGCCGGTGCCTGGTGGGCTCCGGGTCGGTCGTCCTCAACCGCGCGGTCATCGGGACGGGTTCGGTCGTCGGCGCCAAGGCCCTGGTGCCTGAGGGCCTGGACATCCCCGCGCACCACATGGCGCTGGGCATCCCCACAAGGCCCAGGCCGATGAACCCGGAGAAGCAGGCGGAATGGATCGACTTCGCCGTGCGCGAGTACACCGACAACGCCAAGCGCTACCGACACGGCCTGCGCAGGATCGACCAGGAAGAGAACCCCGATGAGTGACAACGACAGCCTTGGACGGCCGGCCCGCGAGCTGAGCGACGAGGAGCTCGAGCAGCAGGGAACCCAGGCGCACGCCACGCGCAACTGGGTCTTCCTTCATGGGAGCGCCGAGCAGTTCGCGCACCACACCACCCGCATGCTCGAGCTCGAGCGTGAGTACGTGCGTCGCCACCCGAGGCGCACCTGGCAGGGCTCCGGTGGTGTGCCGAAGGACGTCATGGCCACGGCGGAAGCGTGGCGCGAGAGCGTCCGAGGCGTCATCCAGCAGCTTGAGGCACTGGTCGAGCTTCCTGATGAGCCCGCGGCTGCGGCGGTCACCGGAGACCCCGAAACGGCCTTCCTGAAGCGGATCGCCGATGCCCCCGGCGGCCGCCTGCACAAGCTCGAAGCGCACCAGGCAGCCCGCGAGGTGGGGCTTGAGCGCGCCGCGTTGGCCAAGCTCTACAACACCGACCCGCCATTGCTGGCCACCGAGCTGCAGGACCGAGTGATCACCGATGTTGGCCGGGCCCGCATCGAGGGGACATCCGCATGAGTGGTGCCCGCGCGGCATACCTCGTCTCCGGGGTCCGCACCCCGATCGGTCGGTATGCCGGTGCGCTGTCCGGTGTCCGGCCGGACGACCTGGCGGCGCACGTCATCCGCGAGCTGACCAGGCGACACCCCGAGGTCGACTGGTCCGCGGTCGACGACGTCATCCTGGGCTGCGCGAACCAGGCCGGGGAGGACAACCGCAACGTCGCCCGCATGTCGGCGCTGCTGGCGGGACTGCCCGTCGAGGTGTCGGGGACCACCATCAACCGCCTGTGCGCCTCCGGCCTGGATGCCGTGGGCTACGCGGCCCGCACGATCATCACCGGCGACGCCGACCTGATGATCGCCGGCGGTGTCGAGAGCATGAGCCGGGCGCCGTTCGTGCAGCCCAAGGCGCAGACACCGTATTCGCGGTCGGCCGAGATCCACGACACCACCATCGGGTGGCGCTTCGTGAACCCCGCGATGCGTGAGCAGTACGGCACCGACGCCATGCCGAAGACGGGCCAGAACGTCGCCGACGACCACAACATCAGCCGCGAGGACCAGGACGCCTTCGCCCTGCGCTCGCAGGACCGGGCGGCCAAGGCACAGGCGAACGGGCGTCTGGCCCGTGAGATCGTGCCGGTGTCGGTGCCGCAGAGAAAGGGCGAGCCGGTCGTCGTGTCGCGCGACGAGCACCTTCGCGAGACCACGGCAGAGACCCTGGCCGGTCTGCGGCCGTTGTTCCCGGGCGGGTCGGTCACGGCGGGCAACTCCTCGGGCATCAACGACGGGGCCGCAGCGCTGCTGGTCGCGTCGGGGGAGACCGTCGAGCGTTACGGTCTGCAGCCCTTGGCACGGATCATCTCCATGGCCAGCGCCGGAGTGCCGCCCCGGGTGATGGGCATCGGCCCCGTGCCCGCGGTGAACAGGCTGCTCGAACGCACGCGTGTGCAGCTGGGCGACGTCGGGACGATCGAGCTCAACGAGGCCTTCGCGTCACAGTCGCTCGCCGTCCTGCGGGCCCTGGGTCTGGGCGACGACGCGCCTTACGTCAACCCCCACGGAGGCGCCATCGCGCTCGGTCACCCGCTCGGGATGAGCGGAGTACGGCTGGCTCTCACCGCCGCCCAGACCCTGGCCGACGAGGGCCTCGACCGCGCGATCGCCACGATGTGCGTGGGTGTCGGGCAGGGCGTCGCCATGCTGCTGGGTCGCCCCTGAGCCGCATCCGTCCAACTCTGGGCAACCCGGCACGCCGCCGAACCTCGCCCTTGAGCAGGTGTGGCTAGGGGGTGAGGTTCTGCAGACGGACCTGACCCCGTGCCACCATCCGGTCCTGGTCGTCCGTGGTCTCCACCACCCAGACCTGCTGGGACCGGCCTCGGTGCAGGGGTCGCGCCCTCGAGTTGAGGTTGCCGTCGGAGGATGCGCGGTAGAAGTCGGTGGTGTTCGAGACGCCGACCACCGTGCCGCGGTCACCGAACCACAGGGCCGCGCCGAGGCTGGCCAGGGTCTCGACCACGCTGCAGTGGACGCCGCCGTGTAGGATGCCGTGCGGTTGGTGCAGCTCAGGACTCACGGTCCAGTGCGCCGTCACCGTGTCTGCGTCAGCGCTGTCGATCACCATGCCCAGGCTCGTGGCGAACGGTCCCAGCTGGTCGATGCTGATGTCCACGGTTCAAAGCTCCCTTTTCCTTCGCGAAGACGCTGGCCCACAGTATGGACGAGGCCGTTGGCGCTGTGGCCTGCGGGCCAGCGCTGCCATGACTACCGTGGGTTGCTGTCCAACTGCTCACTCGGAGGAGAAGTCGAATGTCCCAC
>Ga0208079_1000504_pt1 | contig 21235 bp, 15 predicted proteins | sample NGESurdeep092012_5_FD_184474 | JGI IMG/M metagenome (GOLD analysis project Ga0208079, IMG submission 184474) | Arctic peat soil microbial communities from Barrow, Alaska - NGEE Surface sample 210-2 deep-092012 (SPAdes) | ecosystem: Environmental > Terrestrial > Soil > Wetlands > Peat ... | reverse complement strand
AGTTCCTCGGCCTCGGCAACCCCAACACGGTCAGCTGGGGCACGATCCTCTACTTCGCCCAGCAGCAGAATGCGCTGCTGACCGGCCAGTGGGTCCTGGTCTTTGCTCCCGGCCTGGCCATCGCCCTGCTCGCAGTCTCGTTCACCTTGATCAACTTCGGTGTGGACGCACTGTCCAACCCACGTCTTCGGGAGAAGTGATGGCACTACTGGAGGCCATGGGCGTCAACGTCGTCTACGAGCCCAACCGCGGCCAGAAGATCTGGTCGGTGCGCGACGTCGACCTGACACTGGAACAGGGCGAGTTCGTCGGCCTGGTGGGGGAGTCAGGGTGCGGAAAGAGCACCCTCGGCTTTGCCCTGACGCGGATGCTGCGGCCACCGGCACACCTTGAGGGAGGTGTCATCGCGTTCGACGGCCAGGACATCGCCACCCTGGAGGGCGAGCCGCTTCGACGGCAGCGTCGCAACGGCTTCGCCATCGTGCTCCAGAGCGGCATGAACGCCCTGAACCCGGTCCGCGACATCCGGCACCACTTCGCCGACATCTTCAGGGCGCACGCCCGCGGTGGTGAGGACCTGGCCTCAAAGGCGCTCAGCGTCCGTGGTGCGGCGTTGCTCGAGAGCGTCCAGCTGGACCCTGGAGTGCTCGACAGCTTCCCGCACGAGCTGTCCGGCGGCATGCGTCAGCGAGTATCGATAGCCCTGGCCCTGGCTCTGCAGCCGCGGCTGATCGTGTTCGACGAGCCCACGACCGCACTGGACGTCATCGTGCAGGGCGCGGTCATCAAGACCATCAAGGACCTCCAGGCAGAGAAGAGCTTCACCGCCATCCTGATCAGCCATGACCTCGGTGTGGTGCTCGACGCCACGGGCCGCGTGATGGTGATGTATGCCGGCCGGATCGTCGAGGATCAGCCGTCCAAGGAGCTCCTGCGCGGACCGCACCATCCCTACACGGAGGCGCTGCTGGGGTGCTACGCCGATCCGCGAGCCGACGAGATCCACCTCGGCGGGATCGCAGGCAGCCCGCCGGATCTGTCACTTCCGCAGGCCGGTTGCTCCTTTGCTCCTCGCTGCCCCCTGGCCGAGGACATCTGCCGGGAGGTTGACCCTGAGCTGACCGCTCTGGGTTCGGGCACGGTCGCCTGCCACGTCCGTGCGCGGGAGTCCAACGCCGAGACGAAGGTGCGCCCATGACTGCTGACCCCGCCGCCTCGCAGGCGCCGGCACCCGTGGACATCAGGCAGTCCGGTGCGCCGTCCCGGGCGGTCCCCCCGCTGGTCGTCGACAGCGTCACCAAGACGTACGCCACGCGCGGGCGCCGCAGGAACACGGTCACCGCCGTGGACGATGTGTCGTTCACGATCGCTCCCGGGGCAGCCATGGCGCTAGTCGGCGCCAGCGGCAGCGGCAAGAGCACCCTGGCCAAGATGATCACCGGCTCGGAGCGGCCCTCCAGTGGCTCGATCCGCTTCGGCGACACGGCCGTGGAGAGGCTGCGCGCAGGCGGCCTACGGGAGTACCACCGCCGCGTCCAGATGGTCTTCCAGGACCCCTACGGGGCGCTCAACCCGCTGCACACGGTCGAGTACACCGTGTCGCGTCCGTGCCAGAACTTCCTTGGGCTGTCCGCGGCCAAGGCTCATGACCGGGTAGACGAGCTGCTTGAGACGGTTGGCCTGACCCCGCCGGATCAGTTTGCCGCCAAGCTGCCGCACCAGCTCTCCGGCGGCCAGCGGCAGAGGGTGGTCATCGCCCGGGCTCTGGCCTGCGAGCCTGACCTGATCGTCGCCGATGAGCCGGTCTCGATGCTTGACGTGTCGATGCGCGCCGGCATCCTGCGACTGCTGGCCAAGCTGCGTGAGGAACGCGGGCTCAGCCTGCTGTACATCACCCACGACCTGCTCGGCGCCCGCGTGGTGACCGACGAGATCCTGGTACTCAACCACGGACGAGTCGTCGAGCGAGGCCAGACCAAGCACGTCCTGCAGCACCCCGAGGACGACTACACGATCAAGCTGCTCGACGCCGTAGCCACTCCTTACGCGGCGCAGGAGTCCCCGCCCGCGCGGTGATGCGGCGTCCGCCGAGGCCGGTCGACGGCAGTTCCCAAGGACCGACCGAATCCACGGCCCGGCGAACAGCTGGGTGGGCCGCACCCCGACCGCCTCAAGCAGCTCCCAACGCCGGTTCATCGAAAGGATCCCCACCAGCGGCATCACGTGCACCCACACCAACCACACCATGGCTCAGCAAGGAAATCGCATGACTGACAACGCCGTCACCCGCAGCCCGTTCGTCGCCACCCGTCGCCAGCTCCTGGCGGGGACAGCCGCCGTCGCCGCGGTGAGCCTGACCACAGCGCGGGCCAGCAGCGCGCACGCCGCCGGGGTCGCTCCTGCTGCACCGACCGTGTCTGCCCCGGGGGCACACGCCGGCATCGACCACGCCACCATCTTGCGTTGGGCCCATGACACCTGGGCCTCAGTGGCCGCCATGGTGGCTCCCGGCACCGGGCTGCCCGCCGACAACATCAGCGGGCCGTTGGCGTCGCCCACGCGTAGCGGCTACACCTCGCCGACCAACATCGGTGGCTACATGTGGAGCACCGTCGTCGCCCGTGAGCTGGGCATCATCAGCGCCCGGGAGTGCCGCAGGCGGCTAACCCAGACCCTTACGACCATGTCGGGGCTGAGGCACCACCTTCCCAGCGGGATGTTCTACAACTGGTACGACGAGGCCACCGGGGACGTGATCACGGTATGGCCCTCCGACGGCAGCACCATCTACCCCTTCCTGTCCAGCGTGGACAACGGCTGGTTCGCCGCTGCGCTGATGGTCGTGCGCAACGCCGAGCCAGCTGTGGCTCATCTGGCCAACGCGCTGCTGAGCAAGATGAACTTCGGGATGTACTACGACAAGGACGCCCGTCCTGGAATCGCGGCCGGGCTGCTGCACGGCGGCTTCTACGACGCCGTGCCCGCCGTGGGCTACACCGTGGGCAACTACTTGCACAACGGGCCCGACGTGTACTACACGCTTAATCATTATGACATCCATGTCACCGAGCCCCGGATCGCCAGCTACATCGGCATCGCCCACGGCCAGGTCCCGCCGGCTCACTACTTCGCCACCCAGCGAGTGTTCCCGTCCTCCTGCGACTGGGACTGGCTGAAGGAGCAGCCGTTCCCTGTCGATGGAGGCCACCACACCTACTACGGGATAGATGTCTATGAGGGCGCCTACACCTACCGTGGCATGCACATCGTCCCGAGTTGGGGCGGCGACATGTTCGAGGCCCTGATGCCCGACCTGTTCGTCCCCGAGGCCAGCTGGGCGCCGCGGTCATGGGGGGTCAACCACGCGCTGACAGTTCGCGCCCACCGCGAGTTCGGGCTCGAGGACGCCAAGTACGGCTACTGGGGCTTCTCACCGGCCAGCCGTCCCGGCGGCAAACCCGACTACAGCGCCTGGGGTGTCGAGGCGATCGGTATGAGCCCCGGCGGCTACCCCTCGGACCTGGAGAACACAGTCTTCGACCCCGGCTTCGGCACCTGCCGGGTGGGGAAGTTCCCCAAGCCCACCTGGGGTGACGGAGTGGTCACGCCCCACGCGGCCTTCCTGGCCATGCAGTACGAACCACAGCAGGCCTACGACAACCTGGCCAAGATCGAGCGCAAGCTCAAGGCGTACGGCGAGGGCGGCTTCTACGACGCGGTCGCGGTCAAGTCGGGAGTTATCGCCAAGCGCTACCTGTCTCTGGACCAGGCCATGGTGCTCGGCGCGATCGGGAACGTGTTCTGCGACAACCTGATCCGGCGCAACTTCATCAAGGGTGAGGTCCAGGCCAAGATCAAGCCACTCATCGGGATCGAGCAGTTCGGCGCAGGGGTGATCTCCTGAGCACTGAGCACGTGGGAACCGTGAGGGCCCAGACCGAACCGTCGGCGGCCCGCTGCGTCAGCAGCCGGTCCGGGATGCAGGCGCAGTTCACCACCAGCGGCGTTCTGCACCGGCTGGAGGTCGACGACCGTAGCCTGCTGATGTACCCGGCCGACGAGCTCGAAGCTGGTCCGGCCAACCTGTATCTGCGGATTCGACGCGAAGATGGCACCGACGCTGTGGCCCTGGCCGGGCCGGGCAGTGACAGCACGGTGAGCTGGAGCAGTACCGGGCCCGTCATCACTGGCACCTGGTGTGACCTGGAGTACACCGTCACCTTCGCACTTGCCGACGCGGTGACCGCCTGGTACTGGCATGTCTCGGTGAAGAGTCTGCGCTCGGCCCCGACCGAGATCGACCTGGTCTATGCCCAGGATCTTGGGTTGGCGCCCTATGACGCCCTGCGAGCATGTGAGTACTACGTCAGCCAGTATCTCGACCTCACGCCGGTGGACACCTCATCTGCGGGCATAGTCCTCGCAGTGCGCCAGAACATGCCCGGCCCGACGGCCCCCTGGGCGGTCATCGGCGCGCTGAGCGGCGGCCTCGGCTGGGGCACCGACGCCCTTCAGCTGGTGGGGCGCGCACACCGCGCCGGAGCCCAGCCGCCGGCCTTGTCCGCCAGGGACCTGCCCAACACCCGCCTTCAGCATGAGCACACCATGGCCCTCCTACAGGTTCGACCGGTGGATCTGGCCGGCGGCGAGACGTTCACCACGGGGTTCTTCGGCGCCTACCAGCCCGACCATCCAGCCGCCACGTCAGCCGATGACTCGGTCGTCGTGGATCAGGTCCTGAGCCAGCCGGAGGCCCAGCCGCCGACCCCTGACCGGCCGGCGAACTACCCCCTGACCACTGGCTACCTTCCGGCCAGCCGACCAGCCGGTGGAGCCCCCCACGTCGCGCCATCGTCGCTGTTCTCCTCAGCCCCGGTACTGCGATGCAGGCCGCTGACGAACGGGCAGCTGCTGCGGCTCACCGGGGGTGCCCGCGAGCATGCCGAGTGGGATGGCCCCACGCTGCTCAGCTATTTCACCGGCGACGGCAGTCACGTTGTCACCAGCGCCAAGCAGGCTGCCGTCCTGCGCCCACACGGCCACGTCATGCGGACCGGAACGGCCTTGGTACCCGACGAGGGCAGCTTGACGACCACATCCTGGATGGCCGGGACGTTCCACTCGCAGGTGACACAGGGCCACGTCAGTCGGAACCGGATGCTGTCCACCCGTCGCAGCTACCTTGGACTGCGCCAGGCCCAGGGTGTGCGAGTCTTCGTCCAGCCCCCTGAAGCCTCGCACGGATGGACCCTGCTCGACGAGCCCAGCGCGTGGGCCGTCAGCCTTGACTCCTGCCGTTGGTGGTACTCACACGAGGGCGGGCTGCTCGAGGTCGTGTCCGCGGCACCTGCCCAGTCCCATGAGCTGAGCCTGGCGATCCGTGTGGTGCAGGGACCGCCGGTGCGCCTCCTGATCTGCGCGAACGTGGCCCTGGATGGGGATGACGGCCAGGACCCCGAGCCGCCTGCCCTCAAGCAGGACGACGGCGGGGTCACGGTGCGACCCGTGGAGGGCTCCCAGGCCTTGACCCGATTCCCGGCGGGGTCCTTCCGCTTCTCCTGGGAGCGTGGATCGATCGACCGGGTCGGCCGCGACGAAGCCCTTTTCCTGGACGGGCGCACCCGCCATCTGCCATGGGTCACCATGCGCACCGCGCCCACCATGGCGGTACACATGTCACTGACCGCCGACCTGGTCCCGGCCGCTGACCTGGCCAGGCAGGACCTGGTCGAGCGGGACGTCGCCGGCACAGACCCGCTCCCGTTCTGGGACGGGATACGCGGCGCCGTGCAGCTCAGACTGCCGGCCGGCTCACCGCTGGACACGGAGGTTTCGCAGCTCAACACGGTGCTGCCGTGGTTCGCGCACGACGCCCTCGTGCACTATCTGTCACCGCGCGGACTGGAGCAGTCCACCGGCGGAGCGTGGGGGACCCGGGATGTCTGTCAGGGCCCCGTGGGCCTGCTCATCGCCCTGGGACAGACCGCGCCGTTGCGCGACCTGATCGTGCGGGTCCTGGGGGCCCAGAACGCGCGCGGCGACTGGCCCCAGGCCTTCGAGTTCTACCCACGGGAGTTCCGTGGCGGCCAGACACAGGCCCACGGCGATGTCGTCTTCTGGCCTGTTCTGGCACTCGGGGAGTATCTGGCCGTAACCGGCGATGCCAGCCTGTTCACCGAACAGATCTCGTTCATCGACGACCTCGTGGCAACCTCGGGGGAACCGCTGCTGGAGCATGTCCGGCGGGCACTGACCATCATCGCTGCCAGCACAGTGCCTGGCAGCCCGCTGCCTGCCTATGGGCACGGGGACTGGAACGACTCGCTGCAACCAGCAGACCCGCTCCTGGCCGCGCGCCTGACCTCCACGTGGACGGCGACCCTTCAGGTGCATGCGCTGCGCACGCTGGCTGGGTCGCTGCGAACCGTCAGCCCTGCCCTGGACGGCCAGGACGGCGCCGACGCCATCGACTGCGCAGAGCGATCCGAGCGAATCGCGGCCGAGACCGCAGAGGCTATCCATGCCCTGCTCATGCCGGACGGCTTGCTCGCCGGTTACGGCCTGTTCGGCGATGACGGGTCCATCGAACACCTCGTCCACCCCTGCGACCAGCGCACTGGTCTAAGCTACGGCCTCCTGCAGATCATCCACGCGATCTCCGGCGACCTGCTCTCCTGCAGTGAGGCAAGGGAGCACCTCGAGGTTCTGGGCGAACATCTGATCGGCCCCGACGGGGCTCGCCTCTTTGACCGCCCTGCCCGCTATCACGGTGGCCCGATGGAGGTCTTCAAGCGTGCCGAGGCCAGCACCTTCTTCGGTCGCGAGATCGGGATCATGTACACCCATGCCCACCTGCGCTATGCCGAAGCCCTGGCCCGCCATGGCGACGCCGTGCAGCTGCTCCGAGCCCTGACCCTGGCCAACCCCATCGGGGTGACCGAACGCGTCCCCAACGCGGCGCCTCGACAGTCGACGTGCTTCTACTCCTCCTCCGACGCTGCGTTCGCAGACCGATACGAGGCTGCCGCACGTTACGGCGAGGCCATGGCGGGCGCCGTACCGCTGGAAGGTGGCTGGCGGGTCTACTCCTCAGGCCCGGGGCTCTTCCTGAGACTGGTCGTCGAGTGCCTGCTCGGCATACGCCGGCGCGGCGATCTCCTGGAGATCGACCCGGTGCTGGCTCCCGACCTGGACGGGCTCTGCGCGACAGTCCCTTGTGAGGGCGCACCCCTGGACCTGACCTTCCGGGTTGGCCCTCGCGGGGTCGGACCCGTGGCGGTGACGCTGAACGGCGTCACACTTGCGATGACGCCTCTGTCGAACCCCTACCGTCCGGCCGGCGTCGCCGTCGACATGGCACGGGTACGAGCGGCCATGAAACCCACCGGCGGCAACCACCTTCAGATCCAGGTGCTCTGAGGTGGCGACCGGTCCCGAGGAGGCGAGCCAGCGTGGCAACATGGCGCGGCCATGGTTGCGGCTAGAGCTCCCGCAGGAGGAACGCGTCCAAGCCCTGCTGGCCGAGATGACCTTGGCCGAAAAGGTCGGGCAGACCCACCAGATCCACAATCTGGATCCCGGCTCGGACCGGGAGCTCATCGCCAGCGGTGGGATCGGTTCGAGTCTGATGGCCAGCGGGGCCACAGCGGGAAACGAACGCGACGAGGGCGTTCGTGCCTCCGCGGTCAACGCGGCACAGCGGATAGCCGTCCAGGAGTCACGTCTGGGAATCCCGCTGCTTTTCGGACGGGACGTCATCCACGGCCATCGGACCGTCTTCCCGATCCCACTCGGGCTTGCCGCCACATGGGATGAGGACCTCGTACGCCGTGCGGCCCGGCTCGCCGCAACCGAGGCGAGCGCAGAGGGGGTCACCTGGACGTTCGCCCCGATGCTGGATATCTCCGAGGAACCCCGATGGGGCCGGGTGGCCGAATCGCTCGGCGAGGCTCCGGTCCTGGCCGGCCGGCTTGGGGCAGCGATGGTGCGCGGTTTCCAGGGCGAAGTCCTGGGCGGCCCGGGCACAGTGGCGGCCTGCGCAAAGCATTTCGTCGGCTACGGGCTGGTCGGGGGTGGCCGGGACTACGAGACCGTGCACGTCGGTGAGAACACCCTGCGCAACGTTCATCTGCGGCCGTTCCTGGATGCCGTTCGGGCGGGTTGTGCCACCGTCATGGCCGCTTTCACAGACGTCGATGGCGTTCCCATGCATGCCCATCGTCGACTGCTGCGGGATGTGCTCAAGGGCGAGTGGGGCTTCGATGGTGTCGTCGTTGCGGACTGGGACGGTGTCGGCCAGCTGGTCGCCCAGGGCGTTGCCACCGATCTGAGGGATGCCGCTGCCCAGGCGATCGCAGCCGGGGTGGACATCGACATGGTCTCCGGCGCGTACGCGGCACACCTGGCTGAGCTGGTCGAATCCGGCCAGGTGCCGCTAGCCGTGGTCGATGACGCCGCACGGCGTGTGATCCGCCTCAAGATAAGACATGGCCTTTTCGAGCATCCCTACGTGGCGGCGACCACCTCAGCACCGCAGCCCTGGCCGCAGTCCCGGCTCCTGGCTCGGGAGGCGGCCGCCGCGTCATTCGTGCTGCTCACCAACAAGGGCACCCTGCCGCTGGCTCCGGATACGGGCCGCGTCCTGCTGACCGGGCCGTTCGCCCAGGAGGGAGAGGCTCTTCTGGGCACCTGGACCCTGGACGGCCGAGGCGAGGAGGTCGCCAGCCCTGCCTCGGCCATCCAGACACTTCTGCGCGGCGAAGCCGTCATCGACGACGGGCGCTTCAGCGACCAGACGATGCACCTGGCCCGCCAGGCCGACATCACCGTCGCCCTCGTCGGCGAGCACCCGTCGCGATCGGGGGAGGCCCACTCTGTGGCCGACCTCGGGCTGCCCGCCGGTCAGCTCGAGGTCCTGCACGCGATAGCCGCCCTGGGCAAACCGCTGGTCGTGGTCGTGTTCACTGGCAGGCCTCTGGACCTGGGCGAGGTGCTGGACTTCGCCGACGCTGTGCTCGTCGCCTGGCACCCGGGCCTCGAGGCAGGGCCGGCGCTGATGGAGACCCTCTTCGGTGAGCGTTCACCCGGTGGGCGCCTGCCGATGACGTTTCCGCGCAGCGTCGGCCACCTCCCGTCAAGCTCGCTGGCTCGCCCCACCGGCCGGCCCATCGATGCGGCGCGCGATCCGGCGGCGGGTCGCTACCTCGATGCCTTAGTGGTGCCGCGTCTGCCGTTTGGATCCGGTCTGACCTACACGACGTTCAGCTATGGGCCACTGCGGCTGTCGGCCACCGAGATGGCGCTGCATGGCGGCTCCATCCAGGTAAGCATCGATGTCACCAACTCGGGAGAACGCCCAGGGCGCGAGGTCGTGCAGCTGTACCTGCGCGACATCGTTGCCGATGTGACGCGGCCGCTGGTCGAGCTCGCGGACTGGGTCAGCCTCGTGCTCGATGCGGGTGCGGTCGGCACGGCAACCTTCACCATCACCCCGGAGCAGCTCGCCTACTACGACCGCACGATGACCCGGCGGATCGATCCTGGCGAAGCCCTGGTCACGGTCGGGCCGGACGCCGCCGGTGGCTCCTGCGCCCGGATCACCGTAACGGACTGACCAACCCAGATAGCATCCTGCACAGCGGACGCAGTGTCGCGAGACGTGCAGTGAGTTCACCAGATGACGGTCACAGGGAGTGCGATGGCGGCGACAGCGGGACCAGCGCAGAGCCCTGCGCCGGCGACGCTGCGCATGGGACGGGCCAGGGTGCCGCTGTCGATCTGGCTGCCGGTGGCTATCTTCACCCTGACCCGGCTCTATGACTTCGTGGTCATCACCTGGGCAGCTCGTCAGCAGGTAGCCCTTCCCTCACCCCATCACCCGGGCATCTACCAGTTCACGGCGCACCCAGCCTCGCCCGGCTATCTGGGCCTGATTACCAACTGGGACGGTCAGTGGTACGAGCGCATCGCCACGCTCGGGTACCACCTGCCTGCGCCCGGGGCCCCCGGTGCCAAGGACGCTCTGTGGGCTTACGCCTTCTCGCCGCTGTTCCCCACCGTCGTGGGCGCGATGATGGCCATGACCGGCCTGAGCTTCGCCGTGTGCGTCACAGTGGTGAGCCTCGCGGCAGGCGCCGCGGCCATGGTCGTGATGTTCGCTCTGATCGAGCGTACGGCCGGCTGGTTCGGGGCCACCGCCGCAGTCCTGTTCACCTGCTGCTCGGTGGCGGCGCCGCTGTTCCAGGCGGCGTACTCCGAGAGCATCTCGTTGCTGCTTGTGTGTACAGTCCTGCTGCTGGTCGCACGGCGCCACTATGCATGGGCCGTGCCAGTCGTGGTCCTGCTGTCGCTGACCCGGCTGGTGACCCCGCCGCTGGCCGTCGTCGTGATCGTCCACGCCGTCCTGCGCTTCCGCAACCGAGGTCAGGATCCGATCCGACGGACCGAGGCCGTCTGGATGGCAGTCCTGGCGGTCGTGTCCGCCACCTCGGTCACGTTGTGGTCCACGATCACGTCCGCGCTGACCAGCGGGGTCAAAGTCACCGGAGCCAGTCGCGGGAACGTCTCCGACGCCGTGGCGGTCGGCAGGTTCGGCTGGTTCACCAACGCCTACGAGCACATCGGCTGGATCGGGGTGGTCGGACTTGGTCTGCTGGTCGTCCTGCTCGTGGTGCTGGCGCTCAGCCCGCTGACCCGGACGTGGGGCGTCGAGGTCCGGACCTGGTTCGCGATCTACCCCATCTTCTTGTTGTTCGTCGCGGGTGTGCACACCGGGATGTTTCGATACCTGTTGCTCGCATTCCCGTTGGCACTACTGCTGGTCGGAAGCCCGCAGCCGGGTACGATCCCGCACAAACGGGCGACCCTGGTGGTGGTCGTGTCCCTCATCGGTCTGGTGCTGCAGGCCCCCTGGGTCTCCCACGCGCTGGTGGTCACCCCGCTGGCCGGCAAGCCCTGGCTGCCCTGAGGGGCTGACCCGGTTGCCTGACCGGTCATGGCATGGTCCTTTCAGGCTCGCCTGATCGAGCGGGCATCTGCAAGGCTGGGAGTCTGAAGGGAGCGAGACAGTGAGCGAGCTGGGTATGGACCATGGGTACGTGAGCAAGCGGGCCGGCGCGGTGAGGGTGTGGGTCAACGGTGAACGGGTAGACCCCGCGGCTCCTTCGGTCGCCGCGCTAGACCACGGTCTGACCGTCGGCGACGGTGTTTTCGAGACCTGCAAGGTCCTGGACGGAGTGCCGTTCGCGCTGACGCGGCACGCGAAGCGGCTGGACCGTTCGATGGCCGGACTCGGTCTGCCCCCGGCAGACCATGGCATCATCGCGGCCGGGATCACGTCCGTACTGGCAGGGGAGCCGATTGTCTACGGGCGACTGCGTTACTCGGTCACGGCCGGCGCGGGTCCACTCGGATCCGACCGCGGCGAGTCACCGCTGACCTACATTGTCACCGCAGCCCCGCAGGCGCCGAATCCTGACACGGCCAAGCTGGTCGTCGTCCCGTGGACCCGGAACGAACGCGGCGCCACGACCGGCCTGAAGACCACGTCGTACGCCGAGAACGTTGTGGCCTTGGCCTTTGCCAAAAGGCGCGGGGGAGTGGAGGCGGTGTTCGCAAACACGGCCGGCAACCTGTGCGAGTGCACCGGGTCCAACGTCTTCGTGATTGTCGACGGGGAGATCCTCACCCCAGACCTGGCATCCGGGCCGTTGGCAGGAGTGACCCGCGACCTGGTCATCGAATGGTGCCGGCAGGAGGGCCTCACCGTTCGGGCTCAGCCGCTGCCGATGCCCATCCTGGATCGGGCAGATGAGGTGTTCATCACATCCTCGACCAAGGACGTGCTGGCCGTCCACGCGGTCGACGACCGGCCGATCACAGCGCCGGGTCCGCTGACCGCTCGTGCTGCCGAGATCTTCGCCCGCCACTGCATCGAGCATCTCGACCCATGAAAAGGGGGCCTCCCGGGGACGGTGAAGACCGCAAAGTCACCCTGGACGCCGCCGGCGAAGACTGGTGGTGGCGCCGCAGGATCCGCTCGAACCGGCCCTCCCGCCTGATCTACCGCCTCGTCGTCGCCGTCATCGGACTGGTGATCGTCGCGGTGGGTCTGATCATGGTGCCGTTCCCAGGCCCCGGCTGGCTGGTGGTGTTCATTGGCCTGGCGGTCTGGGCCTCCGAGTTCGAACTGGCCCAGCGGCTGCTGCGACTGGCCAGAGGCACGCTCGAGGCCTGGACACGGTGGCTCATCCGCCAGCCCTGGTGGATGAGGGGGCTCGTGCTCCTGATCACCATCGCGACAGTTGCGGCAGTCTTCTGGTTGCTGCTGCTGATCAGCGGAGTCCCGGTCTACTTCCCTGACCTTGTCCAGGAGTGGCTCAAGAAGGTACCCGGCCTGCGGCACTGAGGCCTGAGCACGCGGGTGGGCCGACAGTGCTCACCGGGCCGGCCCGATTGGCGGTGGAACCAGGGGAGCGGCTATTCTTCCTGTCCGCTGCCCGTACGCGAGGCACCACAGTTCGGACGTGTAGCTCAGCTGGTTAGAGCGCTCGCCTCACACGCGAGAGGTCAGGGGTTCGAGTCCCTTCACGTCCACCACGAGGAAGCCGCCACGGGGGGTCCGGCCCTGATCATTGCGCCCTTGTGCTCGGATGCTCGGTGGTTGCCCGAGCGCATGTCCGCGGCTGGGCGGATGCCGAGGCCCCAGGTTGCCGATCTATCAGTCGAGCTCCTTGACGGGCGGTCACCGAGAAGGTGGAGGTGCGATGACCCGCCGGACCATCCCAGGCCGGGATCGACTTTGGCACCGACTCTGGTGGGCGTCACGGACAGCTCTGCTGTCCTGCGTGGCTACTTGGAATGACCTGCGGCTCGATGCGCGAGTTTCCGGTTGGGGCCGGCTTAGCTGCCGGCTCGAGGTGCCTAGGCGAAGACTTCAGCGCAGGCTGTGATGGGCACCGTGGATGGCTGGGCCGTGGACCCGTGGATTCAGCTGAGGGTCCTGGGTTGCCAGGTGGGGTCGAAATCGGTGTGCTGGACCTTCCAGGCCTGGATGCGCGGCACGACCCAGAAACAGCAGAGGCCGAACGTGACAATGACGAGCAACAACCACTTGATCAACATACCGGACAGACCCAGGCCTGTGCCGGTGAACATCAGCCGCTGGCCGTCAACGTAGGTGTGCTTGGCACGCCAGCGCTCGAACAGCACCAGTGCGAACGGAAAGCCGATCCCGAACGTGCAGATGGTGATGAGGTCAGCGAGGATCCCGGTGCCCAGGTAGCTGGCTGCCCCACCATCGAAATGGAACCGTCCAGACTTGTGATCCATGATCTCCCCTGTCACCGGTCGAACCGGGCGGGACCCTCGTTCTGGACGTTAGACCTCGTGCCGGCCCAAGGGACACTGGCTGGTCGCTCAGCCTCAGCTGTGACGCGCTCTGACCTGTTCGCGAATCTTTGAGCCGGCGGTGGCACGTGCGGGGCGCAACCGCGGCGTGTCCGTGCCGAGTCCACGGCCTCGTCGTGGCGTCTGGGCCAGGTCAGGTGTCTGCCCTCCAAGATCTTGGGCTGGCCCAGGTGGGTGTGCGACGGCTGGCCCTGACGCAAGGGGCATCAGCGCTGATTTTGCAGCCCCGTCACGTCGCCCGCGATGATGCCCACACTCTCAGCTGTGCCCTCCTCTGTTGATAGACCTGCGGCTCCTTGCGACGATGACGCCATGAGCCTTGCGGACCGCGGTGCATCGAAGTCCCGGTCCGACGGGAAGGACGGGGCCGTCCTGACGTGGCTCCTGCAGGGCGACCCATCGATCAGGTGGCAGGTGCTTGCTGATCTCGTGGGTGCTGCCCAAGACGAGATCGACGCCGAACGAGCTCGCGTTGTCGTTCAAGGCTGGGGGGCGCGGCTGCTCGCCGCTCAGTCCGCCGACGGACGGTGGGCCGATGGTCTCTACAGCCCGAAGTGGACCTCCACGACGTACACCCTGCTCCTGCTGCACTGGCTGGGTCTGCCACGAGGTGAGCCTCGGGCAATCGCCGGTTGCCGGCAGGTATGGGACGGAGCCCGGTTCTTCAACGGTGGCCTCACCCTCGCCAAGAGCATTCGCCAGGCGGAGACATGCATCACAGCCATGCTCATCTTGGTGGCGTCGTCATTCGGTCTCGACGACGATCGGCTCGATCCCGCAGTCCAATGGCTGTGTGACCAGCAACTAGCCGACGGGGGGTGGAACTGCGAGTCGATCCGCTCGGGATCACGACATGGCTCGTTCAACACCTCCATCTCGGCTCTGGATGCGCTGCTGCAGTACCAGAAGTCTGGCGGCAGGATCCGGGTGTCGGGCAGCATGGACAGTGGCCGCACGTTCTTCCTCGATCAGAGGCTGTACCGCTCGCATCGCACCGGTGAGGTGGTGAACGCGGCGTTCACCGCCTTCCCGTTCCCACCCCAGTGGCATTTCGACGTGCTCCGCGGACTCGACCACTTTCGAGCGGCGGGCGCGGCCACAGATCCGCGGTTGGGCGATGCCGTAGACGTCATCCGTCGTGCACGCCGTGTCGATGGGAGATGGCCGGCGTACGCCGCTCACCGCGGTAAGACCTGGATCCGCATGGAACCGGCCGGGCCCAGCCGTTGGACAACACTACGGGCCCTTCGGGTCCTCCAGTGGTGGGATCAGGACAGGCAGACCCAATCTCAGGTTGGCGACCCGGTGCGCGGGCAAGAGCTCAGTGAGCGTCTCCTTGTGGAACCGTCCCAGGTTCGACCTGCTGCTGAGGGCGGGTAGCACGACTGAGGGGGATGGCGACGGCGAGGCCGATCAGCCAGGCAGTGAGGTGACCGAGCCCGGTGAAGTTCCGCAGGATGAGGAGCTGACCGACGACGACGACCAGGCTGGCGATGACGTACCGTCTCCGCCAGGTATCGGCCACCCGGAGGACCAGGACCCCGGCCACAGCGGCAAGCCCGTAGCTGACACCGACGTCGGGACTGACCGCGACGCTGAACCCGACCCGCCCGTTGGCCGGGGAGGAGATCTCCATCGTCGCAACGAACAGAGTCGCGCCGACATGGCCAAGCACCCCGATAACAAGCGCGCTGGCCCGTCCGAGCCACCGCTGGAGCTCACCATATGCCACGGCCATCGGCTCGACGATCCACAGGCCAGCCACGGGGGGACACGACAAAAGGACTCGCGGTCAGCACCGCCAGCGGGCGCAGCCGCAGGTTGGCCAGATTGGTGCTGCTGCTCTGGACGATGTCTCGCAGCAGCGCTGGAGGCTGAACGGCGACCACAATGCTGATCACCAGGACCAGGACCGCATACACCACCGCGACATCCCGGCCGCGCCAAAGTTCGCGAAGCTGACTGCGCACCCATGCGCCCCTCACGGGGTAACGGTCCGTGATCGATGACTGGAGTGAGACGGTGCTCCGTTCGGGAGTCGCATCAGGGAGGGCACCCGACCCGGTGGCCTGCACCGTGGTAGGAGTCAGGTCCCCCACGTCCCTCGATCAGTCGCAGGCTGGCTTCAGGAGAGTCCCACCGCGGGTACCAGCGCGCCGACGGTGGCCTGGTTCGCGGGAAGTCGTCGGCCCGGCGCGATGCCGAGCGGTTTCATCGCGAGTCCGCCGCTGAAGGATGGGGTGAGGCTGGCAGGTTCGCTGCCAGGGGAGTAGGGCTCGTCAGCCGGATCTGTTGAAACCTGACCCGACCCGGACGAGTCACGGTGACGCACTCTCGCATGGCAGGCTCCGGGTTTGCGCTCAGGCTCGCGCCGCAGGTGGCGACCCCATCTCGACGCGCGCCAGAGCGGGAGAGCCGGCGCTGGCCGGGAGTGCCGCGAGGGCAGCGCTGACGCCACCGTCGGCCAGCGGGGCAGGTTTGGCCGACTGAGAGGGTTTTGCTCCGGGCTGCGTTAACCCACGCGGCAGGGCGCGGCTCAGTCGGAGCCTGTGGGAAAGCCAGGGAGTGTGCCGGGAACTGCGTCAGCGTGCAGCACAGCGGCGCAAGGTTCAGCCAAGGGCAGCCGCCCAGCCGTGGCCACTGCGGCTGTGCCTGCTGCGTCATCGGGATCTCCCTGGGTTCGATGAAGCGCACCTAACCCTAACGGGGCTTCGCCCCAGCCCGACGAGCCGTGTCGTGGTCACCTGAGAGTTTCCGCGCAAGCTCGCGCAGGGACCTGCGGTCAGTGGGGCCGACCGCCGCCACCCGCTACGCCTAGATATGTTGGCCATGACGCGAAGTGCGTATCTGCAGGTCAGGTGCGCTGTCGTTGCGCAAATGGAGCGAGGAGTACTGACGCTACACCGGCTATTCGGGCCTCCGCGAGCCAAACTTGACTCCAAATTACGGCTCCGCCGGACCTAGATTTTTAGATTTCTAGATTTCTAGGAACGTCAAACAACCCTGGGTTCTCACTGACAGTTTGATGTGGATCTTTCGTTGTCCTGGTCACGCCGCCGGGCCGGGCGGTGGAGCCACCCAAGACCTTGCCTGCGGTGACAGGGCTCGACGCCGGCCTGTTCTGACCCACTCTCGTGGCCTGCACGCAGCGTCACGGGCTGGTTGCGGGTCCAAAGGCTCCTCAGTCTCAGCAACGGCCAGTGCCGGAGTTGCTTGGCACTGATCGCCGACCGGTTCTTGACGACTCCGGTGAGGCCTCCTACGGTCCCGGGCCCGGTCGTGACCAACGTCGGCGACCGGGCTCGGACCTAAGGCCGATACCATCGGGTCGGACACCTCGGAAAGGTGACCGACCCACGTCGCCCTGCCGGGCGCCATGACGCATCGACTTTGCAGGAGCCCACAAGTGTCTCTGTCCTCTGCCGACATCACCGTGTCCGTCGCCGGGAGCGAACGAACGGTAGCGGCAGGCACCACGGCCGCCGACCTGTTCGCCCAGGACAAGACCACCCTGCTGGCACGGGTCAACGGGGAGCTTCGAGACCTCGTCCACGTTCTTGCCGATGGCGATCTTGTTGAGCCGGTCGGGCTCGACTCGCAGGATGGCCTCGCTGTGCTGCGTCACTCGGCCGCCCACGTGCTCGCCCAGGCCGTGCAGCAGATCAACCCCAAAGCCAAGCTGGGCATCGGCCCGCCGATCCGCGACGGGTTCTACTACGACTTCGACGTTGAGACCCCGTTCACCCCCGAGGACCTCAAAGCCCTCGAGAAGGCCATGCAGCGCATCATCAACGAGGGTCAGACCTTCCAACGACGGGTGGTCACCGACGAAGCCGCTCGCGCGGAGCTGGCGGACGAGCCGTACAAATGCGAGCTGATCGGGCTGAAGGGCGGGGCCGGTGAGGCTGTGTCGTCGGTCGAAGGCGCCTCCGCCGAGGTTGGCGCCGGGGAGCTGACGATCTACGACAACATCCGACGTGACGGCGGGCGCGCGTGGGGCGACCTGTGCCGCGGACCCCATGTGCCGACCACAAAGGTCCTGGGCAACGCCTTCAAGCTGATGCGCACCGCTGCCGCCTACTGGCGAGGGTCGGAGAAGAACCCGCAGCTTCAGCGGGTGTACGGCACAGCCTGGCCAACCAAGGATGAGCTCAAGGCGTATCTCGAAGGTCTGGCCGAGGCGGAGAAGCGCGACCACCGCAAGCTGGGGGCCGAGCTCGACCTGTTCTCCTTCCCTGAAGAGATTGGCTCCGGGCTGGCTGTGTTCCACCCCAAGGGCGGTGTCATCCGCAAGGAGATGGAGGACTACTCACGGCGACGTCACGAGGAGGCCGGTTATGAGTTCGTCTACTCCCCTCACATCACCAAGGGCAAGCTGTTCCAGACCTCGGGTCACCTCGACTGGTACGCCGATAGCATGTACCCGCCCATGCACCTGGACGAAGAACGCGATGCGGACGGCACGATCACCAAACAGGGGCAGGACTACTACCTCAAGCCGATGAACTGTCCCTTCCACTGCCTGATCTTCCGCGCACGAGGACGGTCCTACCGCGAGCTACCGTTGCGGCTGTTCGAGTTCGGCTCGGTCTACCGCTACGAGAAGTCGGGGGTTGTGCACGGCCTGACCAGGGTTCGGGGGATGACCCAGGATGACGCCCACATCTACGTCACGGCCGGGCAGCTGCAGGACGAGCTGAAGACCTTGTTGACCTTCGTCGTTGACCTGCTCAAGGACTATGGCCTGGACGACTTCTTCCTGGAGCTGTCCACCCGAAACGAAGACAAGTACGTCGGCACGGACGAGGTCTGGGCCCAGGCCACCGAGGCGCTCAGGGAGGCGGCGACCGACTCCGGCCTCGACCTGGTCCCGGACCTGGGTGGCGCCGCGTTCTACGGCCCGAAGATCTCGGTTCAGGCCCGCGACGCGATCGGCCGCACCTGGCAGATGTCGACGATTCAGGTCGACTTCAACACCCCTGAGCGTTTCGAGCTCGAGTACCAGTCCGACGACGGCTCCAGGCAGCGTCCGATCATGATCCACCGCGCGCTCTTCGGCTCGGTCGAGCGGTTCTTCGCCGTGCTGACCGAGCACTACGCCGGCGCCTTCCCGCCGTGGCTGGCTCCGGTCCAGGTGGTTGGCATCCCGGTGGCGCAGGAGTACAACGACTACCTGTTCGACATCGCGGATCGTTTGAAGGCAAAGAGGATTCGCGTCGAGATCGACACTTCTGACGACCGGTTCCCGAAGAAGATCCGCACCGCCCAGAAGTCCAAGGTGCCTTTCATGCTCATCGCCGGCGAGGACGACCGGTCCGCCGGAGCAGTCTCGTTCCGTTATCGCGACGGTTCGCAGAAGAACGGCGTCCCGATCGCTGAGGCGATCACGCAGATCATGGAGGCCGTCGAAAGCCGCCGCCAGGTCTGAGCGCTGCCGTGGACATTGTCAGTCAGGTGTGGCATCGCGCCCTGAGCACCCAGCCGGCTCCCTCCGGGTCGGTCATCGGGTGGACCGCCGTCCTGGCGGTGTTGCTGGTCTGGGCTCCGGGCGCCTGGCCGGTCACCCGCAACGTCGTGACCATTGCGCACGAAGCGGCTCACGGCCTCGTTGCCCTCATGTCAGGGCGCAGACTGCACGGGATCCGGCTGCACTCTGACACCTCGGGCCTGACGGTGTCGGCCGGGCGGACCACAGGGCCGGGCATGATCATGACGACTGCGGCGGGCTACGTCGGCCCGGCCATGCTTGGCCTGGCGGCTGCCGCGTTGCTGGCCAATCACCGAGCCGTTGGGCTGCTGTGGGCATTGCTGATCCTGCTGGGGCTGTTGTTGCTCCAGGTTCGTAACTGGTTCGGACTCTGGTCGCTGCTGGTCAGCGCGGGCGTGGTCTTCGCCGTGTCCTGGTGGCTCCAGCCACAGCTGCAGTCAGCCTTCGCCTACAGCCTGACGTGGTTCCTGCTCCTGGCCGCGCCGCGGCCGGTTCTTGAGCTCCAGGCACAGCGACGCGGCGCAGGAGCCACGAGTTCTGACGCCGATCAGCTGGCGCGGCTCACCAGGGTGCCGGCGATCCTATGGGTCGGGTTCTTCCTGGTGGCAACGGTGGGCGCACTGGTGCTGGGCGCGCGCTGGATGGTTACCGCTGCGGTCTGACGCCAAATGCGTAGGATCGGCACCATGACGCAGGAGAAGAACGGCGAGGGGCCGGCGCTGGAGTCGCAACAGGAGTTCACGTTCGTCGACGACGGTTTCCAGCGTCTCTGGACCCCCCACCGGATGGTTTACATCAACGGCGAACGCCCGACCGATCATGCCGGCGAGGGCTGCCCGTTCTGTGCCGTCACCGGCAAGGCTGATGCCGAAGGCCTGATCGTGCACCGTGGGCAGAGCTGCTATGTCGTGATGAATCTCTTCCCGTACAACCCCGGTCACGTGCTGATCTGCCCATACCGTCATGTATCGCTGTACGTCGACCTGACCGATGAGGAGACCCTTGAGTTCGGGATTCTGACCAAAGCGAGCATCGCTGCGCTGGAGTCTTCGTCTTCGCCCATGGGCTACAACATCGGGATCAACCAAGGTGCTGTTGCCGGGGCAGGCGTGCGCGCCCACCTGCACCAGCACGTTGTCCCGCGATGGAGCGGCGACTCGAACTTCCTGCCGATCATCGGCCAGACCAAGGCCCTGCCCATGCTGCTCGAGGACGTCCGCCTGCGCCTCGTGGACGCGTGGCCGCCAGGGTGAGCAAGGGTTCAAGGGGAACTGAGTGACTTCGAAAGCTGCCCGCCCAGTGCTGGTCTTCGATGGAGACTGCGTGTTCTGCACGACCTGTGCCCGGTTCCTGGCACGTCGGGTGCTCGCGGGCCGGTCGGTGTCGGTGTCGCCTTGGCAGGGACTGGACCTAGCTGAGCTGGGCCTGACCCCGCACCGGTGCCGCGCGGCGGTGCAGTGGGTCGGGCACGGTGGTCAGGTGGCGAGCGGCCACCGCGCCATCGCGGCGGCCCTGCGCTGCGGCAATCACCTATGGCGACCCGTCGGCGCGCTGCTGGTGGCTCCCGGGTTCTCCTGGCTGGCTGGGCGCATCTACTCCTGGATCGCCGGTCACCGTGACGCCTTGCCCGGTGGGACTTCGGCCTGCCGCACGGATGGGACTGGCCCCGGTTAGACGGTATGTAGGTGCCCGCATCTTGCGGGCCGGGGCCTCGCTTGCACAGTCTCGTGGGTTACCGAGCAGAGCCCTGCTTGGCAGTGCCTACATGTGTGGGAGGCCCCGGTGTTTACCGAGCGTACGAGTGTTGGTCTGGATGTGCACGCACGATCTGTGGTCGCGGCGGCGATCGACGGTGATACGGGTGAGGTGTTCCGGAAACGGTTGACCCCCGGACGCGATGACGTGATCGGGTGGGTCCGGTCGTTGCCCGGGCCGTCGGCGGTGGTCCATGAGGCGGGCCCGACCGGGTTCGGTCTGGTCCGGGCTTTCGCGACGGAGGGGATCAGGTGTCAGGTGGCGGCCCCGTCGAAGATCCAGCGCCCGGCTGGTGACCGGGTTAAGACCGATGCCCGAGACGCCATGTTGCTGGCGAGGCTCCTGCGTCTGGATGACATTGTCTCGGTGACCGTTCCGTCAGTGGAGCGCGAAGCTGCCCGTGACCTGGTCCGGGCCCGGGAGGATGTCCGTGGTGATCTGATGCGGGCCCGGCACCGGGTCTCGAAGCTGTTGCTGCGCCGCGGAATCGTGTACTACGGCGGCCATGCTTGGACTGGCACCCATCTGGTGTGGTTGCGCAGGCAGCACTTCGACGTGCCGGGGCTACAGCTGGCCTTTGACGCC
>Ga0208079_1000503_pt1 | contig 21269 bp, 19 predicted proteins | sample NGESurdeep092012_5_FD_184474 | JGI IMG/M metagenome (GOLD analysis project Ga0208079, IMG submission 184474) | Arctic peat soil microbial communities from Barrow, Alaska - NGEE Surface sample 210-2 deep-092012 (SPAdes) | ecosystem: Environmental > Terrestrial > Soil > Wetlands > Peat ... | reverse complement strand
CCGCCCGCTGGCGGCGTCTTCGTTGACTTCCTAGGTCTGCGACGTGGACATGTTCTTTTCATGTGGGGCAGAGCGCCGGTAAACAACCGGCGCGCAGATTGCCAATCTGCCCCACAATTGAACGCTTTCACGCGGTCGCGCTAGTTCGGTCTCCTTGAAATTGAGTTACAGTACACTCTCTGCCGCGCCGCGGCACGAGCGAGCCAGCAAAGGAGGACACGATCATGGATAGCAGTCGGGCAATCTCACGACGCAAATTCGTTCCGGCGGGACTGGCGGCAGCCGGCAGTGCGGGCGCCGGAAAGCTGCTGGGCCAAGCCGCGCCGGCCAGGCTGCGATCCGGGCATCCCATCCTCGATTCGGTGGACGTGCTCGTGGTGGGCGGCGGCCCCGCGGGGATCGGAGCCGCGCTGGGCGCGGCACGCACCGGCGCCAAGACGCTGCTGATCGAGAACTACTCCTTCTTCGGTGGCGTGGCCGCCTGGTCTCTCGGCATGCAGATGAACCAGATGCGCCCCTTTGGCCGGCCGCGCTCGGCGGTTCACGAACTGCTGATTGAGAAGCTCGCTGCCTATGGCGAACAAGCCGTAGCGCTGGGCGAACACGAGGTGTGGAGCAACGTCGAGTATCTGAAAGTCGCCATCCTCGACGCGCTGGACGAAGTCCGCGCCGGCTATCTCGTGCACCTGCGCGCGGTGGATGCCATCGTCGAACGCAACCGCGTCACCGGAGTAACGGTCGCCACCAAGCGCGGCCTGATGGAGATTCGCGCCAAAGTCGTGGTCGATTGCACCGGCGATGCGGACGTGGCTTACTTCGCCGGCGCCGAGACCATGACCGAGCCGGACAAGCTGATGCCGATGACGCTGGCGCTGACCGTAACCAACATCCCCCGGCCCGGGACCGAAACCGCGGTCATTGATGCGATGCGCGCCGGAAGGCGGAAGTATCCGCTCATCACTTCCGGATTCCTGGAGGTCAAGCAAGTGGCCCACTGCAACAGCCTCTGGATCAACCACGCGGGCACCGCCGACATGGGACGGGTAGACGCCACCGACCCGCGCCAGCGCAGTGAGGCCGAATGCCGGAGCCGCCGCCAGGCGCTGCAGATGATCCAGGCGATACGCGATTCCGAGAATCCCAACCTTCGCCAGATGGAATGGGGCTCGGCGGGGCCGCAGGTCAGCGTCCGGGAAACCCGCCGCGTCAAGGGCTGCTACGTCGTCACCGAAGAGGACGCCATGGCCGGGCGCCAGTTCGCGGACACCATCGGATGGCGGACCGGCTACGTCGATCTCGGCGGCCAGACGGGAAGCAAGCTGGTCCGTATGAAGGTCCACGACGTTCCCTACCGGTCGCTGGTTCCCGAGAAACTCGACGGCCTGCTCGCCGCCGGGCGCTGCATGTCGGCTACCCACGTGGGCGCCGCCGCCGGCAAGAGCATGGGCAACTGCATGGCGACCGGCCACGCCGCGGGCCTGGCCGCCGCTCTCTGCGCGCAACAAGGAATTCTGCCGCGCGCGTTGAAGGTCGAGCGGCTCCAGGACAAGCTGCGTGCCGACCGCGTTCGGCTCGACATTCAGAACCGCGAGCAAACGAATCTGCGAGGCTGACGGGGGGAGGAATAGTCTCGGGTGGGGCCCTTTTGCTTCCTCCGTGAAGAACTTGTTTTGCGCAGTTCAGATTCGGGGATGAACCGGGATGCCTGCCGGTAGATGCCGTGGAGCGTGCCGCGATCGATCTCGTCGTGGTTGGGAACCGTTATTGTCTGGGTTCGGCCCCCCGGCACAATTCGGCGCAGCTTGATGTGACTTCCCCATTGTGCGAAATTCTGGAAGCCAAATTCGCCCTGGATCTTCAGGACCTCACGGCCGGAAAGAACTCGCAGTTCTGACATCACGTTACGGCTGCAAGTTCCATGGTCGCGAGGATCGTCGGATCGCTGGAGAAACCGAGTTCAGAAAGGTCTTCGCCCTCGATATGCAGGCCGATAGCCTCGCGGATATTGAAAGCCAGTTCGTCCAAGGTGGCAGCTTTGGTGACAACGGGAAGATCGAGGCACTCGGCCACAAACTGGCGTTCGCGTTTGGTTATGCGCACTCGGATCGTTCGCTTCATCGCTAGTTCGCCTCAGGCTACAGTATGCACCAAGACTGTCCTGTGCCACGGCGGCGCCCCTCCGCGAAATATGTCATATTGGACATAGGCGATAGATGGCTAACCTCGGGGACAAGCCGCTGGTTTGGTTGAAGAGCGAAGTGAAAACCCCTCCGTTCAGCAGTCAAGCCCGTTTGGAAGCTGGGCTGCTCCTCAGGCGGCTCCAGCAAGGGCAAGGGTTGAGTCTGCCCCATTCGCGACCAATGCCCGCAGTCGGTCGCCAGTGCCACGAGTTACGTATCGGCGATCGTGACCAGATATGGCGAATCGTTTACCACGTCGCGCCGGATGCGATCGTGATTCTCGACGTCTTCAGCAAGAAGACCCAGGCTACACCGGTTCAGATCGTAAGAGTCTGCGAAAAGCGCCTGGCTGCCTACTTGCGAGCGATTTCGGATAAGGAGTACACATGAAGGGTATCAAGAAGCAACGTTTGGAACGCACCGGCTGGGTGGTTGGCGACAGCGCCCAATTCCTGCAACTGAGCGTGGAAGAGAATCGCTTTATCGAATTGAAGCTGGCGCTCGCTACTGGAGTCCGCGAACTTCGCGAACGAAGGGGGTTGACGCAGGCCGCGTTGGCGCATCGGCTGGGATCGAGTCAGTCGCGCGTCGCCAAGATAGAAGCAGCCGACCGCTCGGTGTCGCTCGACTTGATCATGCGGTCGCTCCTCACCATCGGAGCCACGGCCACCGACATTGCCAAGTGGATCAAACGCGCCGAGACCATGCGAGCGGCATAGAGACACGCCGTCCCATCTTGGATTCGAACCACATTTTCAAGCACTTGCGAAGACAGTCTGGAACTGAAGTGCTTTGATTTCAACGCGACGATTTGTGGCTCCCCGAGAGCGACATTACAAGAAATAGAAATTGGCGTGCGCGACCAGAGAGTCCGTAAACCACTGATTCGAAAACCACCTCGGCAAAATCGGCGACTTGAACACTCGCGCTTCCGTGCGCCGACGATTCTCCGTTTCGATGTAACGCTCGGGCAGCCGAGCGTTACATCTCAAAAAACGAGGCTGGCTCCTCAAAAAGACGGCTTTCCAACTGTTTCTCCAGCGCGTTGTTGGGATGTGGGTAGATTTCTTCGTGCTTGCGCCGAACCAGAACAGCGGGTGGGCGCTGGTGAACTCTTCGATTGGTTTGAGCGTATCTGCCGGCAACGCATGTGCGCATTTCTTTGCGAATCGAAGGACGCGCTCGATCCCAAGGCGTCCAAGCAGCGTGCGCGTAACGGGACAAACGAGCCAAATGCGAGTATCCGAAACAGGGAGGAAGCGTGCGAGGGTGAAAGCCGCCGTTGCTTCCGCCGCTGTCGTGAACACCACGATGATCCGCGCTGCGCACGCCGCGGAATCTCCCAAGGCACAAGGCTCACCGCGCTCGGCATGCAGCAAAACAGCACCTCTTCAATTGCCTGTTTGGAAACGACTCTCACGTACATCGTTAAGGTCGCTGTTGTGTTCTTAGCGCGGCACCGGGGCCCGGTCGGAGACGATGACAACCTGCATGTCCTTGGCCTGGCTGATGATTCTCTGTACCGGATCTCTGGACAGTAGCGGGACCCACATGCGCCCGCTGGGCCGGGTGACAAAGATCTGAGTGACCCCATTTCGGCGTGCGAAATCAAGCAGCACTGCCGCGGCGTCCTCGCCCCCGAGTATCCGAGTCTCGATATGCAAGTTGCGCGCAAAACTCAGGTGCTTCTCGATCGCCTCGCGCTCGGGCTCTGGCACACCACTCAAGTCTTCAGATGGTTGCACGGCGACGGCGAAGCACTCTGCACCGAGAAAATCACTCACACGCCGGGCACGCCGGATCACCATCACGGTTTTCGGATCAGAGGTTACCATAACGAGGACCTTCTGGTGCTTGCGTTTGTCGCTCTGGATTCGTTCTTCGGCTGGAGCGCCGGTGGCGTCGTCCCCGATCCGGTCTTTCACTTCATGAGCTGCTTCGCGCAGGGTGAGTTCACGCAGCGCAACCAAGGACGATTCGCGAAAGAAGTTCTCCATGGCCCTTTGTGCCTTCTCCCGCCCGTACACAACCCCGCGTTCCAGCCGATGCAGCAGAGCCCGAGGCGTCAGATCGACCATTACTACCTCGTCGGCCTGCCGAACTACCCAGTCTGGAATCGTTTCGCGGACCCGGATGCCAGTGATGTTCCATACATGGTCGTTCAGGCTCTCCAGGTGCTGTACGTTCATCGTCGTGAGAACGTCGATGCCGGCGTCCAGCATCACCTCCACATCTTCCCACCGCTTGGCTCGGTCTAAACCTGGGACATTGGTGTGCGGAAATTCATCGACGACACACGCGCTCGGATGTCTCGCCAGAATAGCATCGGTGTCCATCTCTTCGAATTGGGACCCGCGATAGTCGATTCTCTTCCTGGGCACGATCTCGAGCCCTTCGGTCTTAGCAATCGTGTCTGGGCGGCCGTGGGACTCAAAGTAACCGACAACAATGTCGACACCCTGCGATTTCAGCCCCTGGGACTCCTCAAGCATCCTGTAGGTCTTGCCGACACCGGGGGCGTAGCCCATGAAGATCTTGAGTTTCCCGCGCTGTTTTCCCGGAATGGTCATTGAGGAAAAAGTCGAACGTCCATGCCGCGTGAGAGCCGGATCAGTCTGTCGACCGGACTGCCCCACAGACGCGCCCAGATTCCGGTGCGCTGGGTGTGCCCGATGAAGAGCTGCGTGATACCTCGGGACCTAGCGAACTCAAGAATCGTATCCACAGGATCCTCGCCATCCAGAATTTCGACCCGAGCCCCTGCCGCTTGGGCTACCGCCAGCTTTTGGTCGAGGGTAGCTTGATCGGCGGGTGAGATTTGCGGTTGGCTGACATACGCCACAATGAGTTCCCCGTGGAACCTCTCCGCGACGATTCGGGCCAAATCAATCATCTCCTGTACATTGGCACGCGGCGTTACGCATACAAGAATCCGCTCGTGCGTGCCGAACTGTTGGCTTATACCGCTGCGGTCCAGGTAGCCGCTGAGCTGATGATCCACGACGTCCGCGGCGAGTACAAGCGCCAGTTCCCGCAGCTTCGATAGCTGTTGCCGGTGCCTCTCCGCGTCAGACTGTTGTTCCGGGGAGTGATCGATTGGTTCTTCGGGCGGGACGTCGACGATCTCTATTTCATCGGCGCTCTTGATGAATGAGATCGGCACCGTCTGTGTCACGTGTTTGCCGGTGATGGCCTCCACCTGCTCACTCAACTCTGCGACATATTGAATGTTGATGGATCCGATCACCTTGACGCCGGACCTGACCAGGTCCTGAACGTCCTGCCAGCGTGAGGGATTCCGAAGGCCAGGCGGATTGTCATAGGCAAGACCGTCGATCACACAGATGGCAGGGTCCCGTCGGATCAGCGTCTCCATGTCGATCGCAGCGCCCTGGCCAACCGCTCTGAGGGGTACCACCTCCAGGTTCCTCAACAGTTCCTGAGCCTCCGGCGGCACATGGGGCTGAATCGCGCCCACAACCACGTCCTGGCCACGCTCGCGGCGGCGTCGCGCTTCATCCAGCATGCGGAACGTCTTCCCGACACCGGAGGAGTAACCAAGGAAGATCTTGAGGTATCCCCTCCTGGCCGCGACTTCTTCAGCCTGAACTTCGCGCAGGAACTCCTCGGGCGTCTTCCGGCGGGTCTCACGCGCCATGCCGCGATCCTCGGATTCGAATGTATGTGCTCACGTCAGACCTCTCAGCATAAACACTTTCGCCGTGGAAAAACAAATCACGAGACCGGAGACGTCACCAAGGTGGCTACGGCCGGCGCCGATGCGCTCGCATGGCCACGGATCCAGTGCCGCCAGGAGCGATGAACGCTCATTTCGGGGAGCGTCCTGGATCAGATCGGCTGCGTCATCGGGAGCCAATGCCTGCAACCAGGTAGGGCGTTCTTCCTCCGGCATGGAAAGGACGAGTTCGACGGGATTGCGCATCGGATTACATCAGAACCATGATCTCTACGTCTCCCTCTCGACGCAACACCTTCACAGCCACGTCGTGATCATGCCGGGTTAGTAACAGATCCACTTCTGCGTTGGCGACCTGCAGGTTCAGAATTCTCGTCTCGCCCAGGAACGCTGGTAGCGTAGGGCGAACAAACGATAGCTGCGGTTTCGATCCACCTACCCGCAAACCCAGACATGCCTGAAGGAGGAGAAACACGGCGCCCGCTGACCATGCCTGTGGGGCGCAGGCGACCGGGTACAAAACGGGACCCTCCCCCGGATCCCGTGGAAAGCCGCAAAAGAGCTCGGGAATCCGGTGCAAGTCAAAATACATGCCAGCATCGAACAAGCCCTCGAACACTCGCAAGGCCTCCCCGGCAAATCCATAGCGCGCCAGGCCGTACGCGATCAATGCGTTATCGTGAGGCCATACGCTGCCGGTGTGATAGCCCATCGGGTTGTATCGTTGTTCAGAAGCTGCTACCGAGCGAATGCCCCAACCGGAAAACGACTCAGGCGCCAGTAAGGTTTTGGCAACCCGCTCAGCCCGATCGGTCGTCGCGATTCCGGAGAAGAGGCATTGTCCGGCGTTCGAGGTGCGCACCCGGCAGAGGCGCTTGTCTCCGTCCAAAGCCAATCCGTAGGTTGACAGTTCCTCACACCAGAACATCCGGTCAAATCGCGTCTTCAGCATCACGGCCTGAGATACGAAATCCTCGGCTTGACCTGCCCGGCCGAGGGCGGAGGCCATGGTTGCACCTGCCCGCCAGGCGGCGTAGGCATAGCCCTGCACTTCACATACGGCGATCGGCCCTTGAGCGGGTGAGCCGTCGGCATGGAAGATAGCGTCGTCAGAGTCCTTCCAGCCCTGGTGCAAAAGCCCGTCGCTCGACTGTCGATCGTATTCAAGGAATCCGTCCCCGTCTCGATCGCCGTAACGATCCATCCAAAGCAACGCGGCCTCGATGTTCGGCCAGATCCCCTCAACGAACCGAGTGTCACCAGTTCGCTCAAAGTACGCGCCCGCCAACACAACGAAAAGCGGCGTCGCATCCACGGTGCCGTAATAGCGGCCGAAGGGCATCTCTCCAAGGGTCGCCATCTCACCATTTCGCGTCTCGTGCAGAATCTTACCTGGCTCCGCGTCCTGGCCGGGGATGACTTCGGTCGCCTGCGTCGATGCCAGATAGGCCAGGACGCCTCTTGCCAGACTCGGGTGAAACCACAGACACTCCAGCGCCGTGATAATGCCATCGCGGCCGAAAGGCGCATTGAACCACGGGACGCCTGCGTAGGGATAGGGTCCCGAAGGAAGCGTAGTGATCATCATGTGCAGGTCAGATGCCGCCCGTTGAACCAGGGCGTTGAATTGTCCGTTCACAGACTCGATGCGGCATAGCTGTGCTTTGTGACGACCAAGATCCGCCTTTGCTTCAACTCGCGCCTGATCGAAAGCCACGAGTGGCCGCTCCTCGGGCCCGCTCTCGAAACCAACAACCAGTTGGAACGAAGCCGTCTCCTTTGGAGCCAGCGCAACTGTGAACTCGGCGCGTCCGGCGGTCAGCCTGTTCGGTGAGGGCGTAAATTGGAGCACGGTGCGGCGGATGGTCAGGTCCAGTCCCCGGTATCGCAACGTCACGCGATCAAGGCTGGCGATAGGCTCCAGGTCCTCGCCACGAGCTTCCCTTTTGAGACCTCGGACCTCGTAGATATCGGCGAAGTCCGCCCCGACCTGGAGCGTGACTGTTGCGTCGGCGAACTGGACTCCATGGTTCTGAATTTGGATTTCCTGGTGTAGCGCCCCCTGCCACAAGAACTTCTTCACCGCGAGATGCAGGGTGCCCAGCGGAAGGTACACCACACCGTCGCGGCAGAGATCGGGATTCGTCAGTGCGACGGTCAACTGGTCGTTGTCGTCCCGGACCGTCGAACTCAGGAAGAAGGGTCTACGGCCGTCCAGTTCAAGAATCAAGCGGGATAAAAACCGCGTACCGTCATGGTAGACGCCCTGCTCGCCTGCCTTGCTGGGCTTGATATCGCCGTACTGGTCGAAGAGGGCAAACGTGTCCCCATGCTTCAGTACCCGGATGCGTTCATCCGTCAGGCTCGAGTCCGCCACGATGTGGTGGACATCCTCTCCCGGCTTTCCTTCAGAGCGCAGGGATTCGTGCATCATGCTCTCGGGCTCGAGAACCTATTGGCATCGTGGCAGACGCCGACTCGAGAATCCGGCTCGGGCTTTCGTGGATCAACCGCTCGTAAACCCGGACGTAGTTCCGTGCCATGCGCACGGAATCGAAGCGTTCCTCAAAAGCTCGACGACAAACCAGGCGATCCAGGGACTCGATTTTGCGGACGGCTTCAACCGCTTCGGCGACCGTTTCCACGACAAACCCGGTCTTTCCGTTCTCCAGGATTTCAGGCACCGAACCGTTGCGCCATGCGATGACGGGCGTACCGCAAGCCAGCGCTTCGATCATGACAAGTCCAAAGGGTTCCGGCCAGTCAATCGGAAACAGGAGAGCGCAGGCGCCGCCCAGTAACTCGTCCTTCGCGCTCCCACCGACCTCGCCAACGAATTCCACGAACGACCTGGAGGCCTGGAGCAGAGGCTCAATCGATTGCTGATAGTAGCCCCGATCCTCGTCATAGATTTTTGCCGCAACCTTGAGCTTTCGTCCCGCGCATTTCGCGATCTCGATCGCACGGTCGAGTCGCTTTTCAGGCGAGATCCGTCCGACAAACACCAAGTACTCTCCTGGCTCCTGCTGGAACGTATGGGTGTCTCGCGGCAGGCCGTGATAGACGGTTGCCTGCCAGTTGGCATCGGGCATAGGACGGCGCTGGTCCTCGGATATCGACACCAATGGCACTTCCGCGAACTCACGGAACAAAGGCTGCACGTCATGCAGGTGCAGACGTCCGTGCAACGTGGTGACGGTGGGCGTTGGGTTATGCCGGAGGAGCGGAAAGTGCAGGTAATCGTTGTGGAAATGAATCACGTCGAATTGCGAAGCCTTCCGAAAGACGAGTTCCATCAGCCGCACGTGTTGGGGCAGCGTCTCGCGACAGGCCGGGTCGCGCCAGAGGGCGCGCTCGCAAGGAGCGACGAGTGTTGCCATGGTTTTGGAATCGCCGCTGGCAAAGAGGGTAACCTCGTGGCCCAGCCGAACCAGTTCCTCCGTCAGAAAGGAGACGACGCGCTCCGTCCCTCCGTAGAGGCGCGGCGGCACGCTTTCATACAGCGGCGCGACCTGCGCAATTCGCATCCTCGTCATTTCCTGTGGTTCTCCACGCGCGCCTGTGGCAGTCCGGATCGCCGTTTCTGAAAGTACGCGATCTCGACCAGTGTCGGCCATAACTGGATCGACGCTTTGATCACCCCGACAACATCGTCGGCGATTCGCGTCAGGTTCTGCTGAAAGAAATCCGGCTCAAAACCGTAGAATGCCTTGGCCAGGTTTGCGGCGAAAATCCGCAGTGCCTGGGCGCGATCCGCGTTTCGTGCTGCGTCGGCCGCCAGCAGTGCCCGGCTGTGGAGGGCAGTAATCTTGTCGAGGATCTCGCTGGCATCCTCGACAGTGACATGGCCGTCGTAGTCGAAAGCGATGCTTAACTCATCGAGGCTCGTCACGCTGGCCTTGATCTTGCGCTTGAGAAGATTCGACACCTCCTCGTTGAAGATCTCCGCAGCCGGCGGATTGCGCATGTAGTTGCTCTTGCTGTGGTTCTGCGCCGCGTCGACGTGGGCGGCAGCGACGCCGTCCTGCTGTACCCAGAGCCGGTAGATGTAGTCCTCAAAGCGCAATCGCGTGGGGAAGAAGGGAGGCAGCCCAAACGTGTTATCGTAGCCCGCGACTCCGCAATCCATTCGCCAGTTCTTGTTCGTGATCACCGGCCTGAAGTTGACCAGCACATATACGTCGTTCAATGTGTCGAGATTCGTTTGCCCTTCGTCTTCCAGAAACATGTCAACGAAGTCGATTGCATCCACGTCGTTGGTGCCGGAGCGGAACGTCTGGGCAATCTTCACGCGGGAGTCCGCGGGCACTGTTCCTCGTTCAAGAATCAGCGAGTTCTCGTGTGCCAAGCCCTTGGTGGCGTTTGTTTCCAGGTCCATCGCGGTGTCCACCAGTAGCTCGCCGCGCTCGTAGTTGTCCGGCACTTCGCTAACGGGCCGGCCCAGCACATCCAGAAAGGCCGCCATGACGTCGAACGATTTCCGGGTATACCCGTTCTGATCCGCTTTATGGAGTCTTCCCCGGCTGACCTCGCCGGCTCCGAGCGACTCCCGGCTGTATTCGATCAGCGAAAAGGGCCGCATATCGTCGTCGGAACTGACCATCAGTCCGCCGAGTGTGTACATCAGCGTGAAGTTGCGGTTTCCACCATAGCTTGGGCGGAAGAGATTCTTCACCAGCGCCCCTAACCGCTGGTCGCGCAACCTGCCATTGAGGTAGCCCAGGAACTGCTCTTTTTCGCGAGGTCCTACATAATAGACGTCCTGGTGGGTGTGCGTCTGCTCGAGCAACGGATAGTACTTCTCCTGATTCGGCGTTGTCGAATCGTCGAATACGATGATTCGAACCGAGTGTCCATTTCGCCAGAAGTGCTCGTCGTACTGCTCAACGGTTTCGCCTACGTCACGCAGCCGGTGCGTGGGAATGACAAACGATAACTCACTGTCTTGCATAAAAGTCTGGAGACACGACCAGTCTACTTGAGCCCGGCACCGCGCCTGTGCGGGAACTTACCGTATATTGTTGCCAAAGATGAAACCAAATTCAGCCATGGCCCGGGTTTGGTGTTGGAGAGTGCCGTCGCTGCCGAACGCGCTGCCCGGAGCTATGCTGCCCGCGTGAACATAGGCAAGTTCGCCGCGGACGAAGAAGCCGCCGCGCTGATAGGTGGGCGTCACGGTGATCGACGTGCCGGAGCTGCCCGGGCCGTACATCAGATTGACCGATTGATCGGAGGCCGAACCCGAGCTTTTGATGTACTCAAAGCGGGCGGGGAGCGAGAAGCCGTGTTTGAAGGTCCGACTCACCAGGATCGCGGCCGCATTGGTCGTTGCCCCCTTCACAACGCCGATACTCGGGTTGGTTGGAATATTGGTGTATTGCCAGTAGGGCTGGATGATCCAGGGCGCTTTGTTGAACGTGTACAACACGGCGTACATCGTGCCGTTGTTTTGCACCGGCGTGGCCAGACTCTGAAACTTCGTCTGCGCCAGGTTTCCCATGCCTACGAATGCCAAACTGTGGGGGCCGCTGGCATAAGTCAAGGAGCCGCTCAGCCAACTGTAGCGGTTGGAATAGAACCCGTCGTTCCAACTCAATGAGGCAGTGAATTTGCCCATCGTCTGATTCACTTGAATTCCGCGATTGACGGCGTTTTCCTGGTTCCACAACAGGCCGCGCTCGATGTTCATGTTTTGGAAGGTGAACGTTGACTCGGCGCCCATCAGTGTCGGTAGGGCACCGATCATGATGGAGGTGTTCTTCCCCGGCTGCAGCTTCAGAAAGGCGACCGGAACCGGGCCGTAGAGGTTGCTCACGGCTTTGTCGGTAGCGAGGAACGGCGTACCGAGAGCCGGAAGGTTGTAAGCGCCCGCCTGCACGTAGAACTGAAACCAGCCGTCGGTCTTCTGAATAAATACCTGCCCGTTACTTAGAGCCGCATGAGTGGAGTCATCACCCGGGATGTGATTGCTCTGCCACAGGCCCATGCCGCTGAGAAAGCCGTTCACAGCGAGCTTGCCGAAAGGTCCGGCGTCGAAGATAGCTGGGGGGAGCCCCTGCAGCGGACCCGTTATGGAAGGAGTGGGTAGCGCGGCCGGGGCTGGAGGCGGGGTCGCCGGCGCGGCCGGCGGAGCCTGTGCAGTCGTATCAGCCGGCACCGGCTGAGTTTGCGGCGGCGGCGGGTTCTGGGTCTCCTGACAGAATGCAAAGGGCACAGCAAGGACAAAAAACAACAGGGTTTTCATGATCTGTCTCCTAAAGACACGTATTGGTCTGGGATGCGTCGAAAAAGCGTCCTCGCGGGTAGCCACCTACACACAGAACTCCTTCTAGGAGTAACTGGGGCCCCCGCGAGGGCATTAACTTCCGAACTGAGTTGGCTCTCTACTTGCGCGGGAACTGCTGGTCCATCGCGAGATTCAGCTTGAGCACGTTGACCCGGGGCTCACCGAGAAGGCCCAGATCGGGCCCTTCGGTAAACTGGGCAAGCAATTGGTTAGCCTGGTCCACTCGGATGCCACGAGCCTTGGCGACGCGAGCGGCCTGCGCCCGCGCGGAATCCGGACTGATGTGCGGATCGAGGCCGCTTCCCGACGCTGTTACTGCATCGGCGGGGATCGGCGCCTTCGCCTTGAACAACAACGGCGCTTTGTCGTCATTGAAGGCCTTGATCAGCTTCACATCATCGAGGCCACCAGTGGCATCTTTAAACCGGTCCAGCGGCTCCGATGATTCATAGGGAATGTCGTTGTCAAGGCAGAAGTGCACGATGCGAAGGTTGATGCCATCGAAATCGACCACCTCTTTCTTTTTGTCGTCCATTTTGGTCGTGCCGCGAACGAGCTTGGCGCTCGTCGATCCAAGGTTCGAGCCGCTACTGGCGGTCGCGTCGTACCCGCTACCGGCCGATGACGGCCGCGGGTGAAAATACTCGGGTTTGCTGAAGTTCTGGCCGATGAGTTCCGAGCCGATCACCTTGCCTCCCGCGGTAATTAGGCTGCCATTGGCCTGATGCGGAAAGAAGACCTGGCAAATGCCCGTGACGCTCAAAGGATAAACCACGCCTAGCAAGACCGTGGCGAAAAGATTGATTCGAAGTCCCGGCAACAATTCTGACCACATGAGATTCTCTCCTTTAGGCAAGATGCAACACAACGAGCAGTTGATCGATCAGCCATATGCTCGGGAACGGCACGATGATGCCCCCCACGCCATAGATCAGCAAGTTGCGGCGCAGCAGGCTTGCGGCGTCGCGCGGCCGGTATTTGACGCCGCGCAACGCGAGCGGAACCAAGGCGATGATGATCAAGGCGTTGAAGATCACCGCCGAGAGCACCGCGCTCTGAGGCGTATGCAGTCCCATGACGTTCATGTGGCTGAGGACCGGATAGGTCGCCATGAACATCGCGGGGATGATCGCGAAGTACTTGGCTACGTCGTTAGCGATCGAGAAGGTGGTGAGCGCTCCGCGCGTGATCAGCAACTGCTTTCCGATGGCCACCACCTCAATGAGCTTGGTAGGGTTGCTGTCGAGATCCACCATGTTTCCGGCTTCTTTGGCGGCGATCGTGCCGGTGTTCATGGCCAGGCCGACATCGGCCTGGGCCAGCGCCGGAGCGTCGTTGGTGCCGTCACCGGTCATCGCGACCAGCCGGCCCGCGGACTGCTCCTTCTTGATGTATTCCAGCTTGTCTTTCGGCGTCGCCTGCGCCAGGAAATCGTCCACGCCCGCTTCGGCCGCGATGGCCGCGGCGGTGAGCGGGTTATCTCCGGTGATCATGATGCTGCGGATGCCCATGGTGCGGAGCTGCGCGATGCGCTCCTTCATGCCACCCTTCACGATGTCCTTCAGGTTGATCACGCCCAGCAGCCGTTTTCCGTCGGCGACCGCGAGGGGCGTTCCGCCCTCGCGCGAAATGCGGTCGCTCATCTCTTGAAAGTAGGGAGGAACTTCGCCGCCCTGCTCTTTGGCGAACCGGCAAATCGCCTCCGTGGCGCCTTTGCGCAACTGCCTTCCTTCGAAGTCCACGCCGCTCATTCTCGTGTAAGCGGAAAACGGGATGAACGTCGCGCTGCCTTCCGGGATGTGACGGCCGCGGAGTCCATATTTGTTCTTGGCGAGAACCACGACCGAGCGGCCCTCCGGCGTCTCGTCCGCGAGGCTGGATAGCTGCGCCGCGTCGGCCAGTTCTTCAGGCGTCACGCCGTTGATCGTCAGGAACTCGACGGCTTGGCGGTTGCCGAGCGTGATTGTGCCGGTCTTATCCAACAGCAGGGAGTTGATGTCGCCCGCGGCTTCCACGGCCTTACCGCTCATGGCCAGCACGTTGTGCTGCATCACGCGGTCCATGCCCGCGATTCCGATCGCCGATAGCAGGCCGCCGATCGTCGTCGGAATCAAGCACACCAGCAGTGAAACAAATATCAGCACCGCTGGAACCGTGCCGGCGCCCGCCTGCGCGACGCTGAAAGCGGCAAAGGGCTGCAGCGTCACCACCGCCAGCAGGAAGATCAAGGTCAGGCCGGCGATCAGAATATTCAGCGCCACTTCGTTAGGGGTCTTCTGGCGCTCGGCGCCTTCCACCAGCGCGATCATACGGTCTAAGAACGTCTCGCCGGGGTTCGACGTGATGCGGACCTTGATCTGGTCCGAAAGGACCTTTGTACCGCCCGTCACCGCGCTACGGTCGCCGCCCGATTCGCGAATGACCGGCGCGCTTTCGCCCGTGATTACGGACTCATCCACGGTCGCAATTCCGTCGATCACCTCGCCGTCGCCAGGAATCGGGTCGCCGGCATCGCAGAGCACGATATCTCCGCTTCGGAGGGCCGAAGCGGGCGCCTGCTCGATCTGTCCGGATGAAGAGATGCGTTTTGCCGGAGCGTCCGTCTTCGTCTTCCGAAGGCTGTCCGCCTGCGCCTTTCCGCGGGCCTCGGCCATGGCTTCGGCGAAGTTGGCGAATAGGACCGTGAACCAGAGCCAGAGTGAAATCTGGATGGAGAATCCAATCCCGCCAGCCCCGGTGAATATGTCGCGGATCAGGAACAACGTGGTCAGCGTGGCGCCGACCTCGACCACGAACATGACCGGGTTCTTAATCAACGTGACCGGGTTCAGTTTCCCGGGCGAGGCCCGGATCGCGCGTTTCACGATCTCGCGGTCAAACAGCGGCCGGGAGCGGGCCAGCCTCTTAGGCAGCAACGACGTGGGGTCGTCCTGCGGAGCGCTCGATTTCGAAATTGCTTCTGGAGTGATGGTGGACATTGGCTTAACTCCCAAACGGCAACAGGATTAAGGAAAACAGCTTGCCGCTGTGCATTAGAAAATGCTCTGTTATCGGCCCCAGCGCGACCGCCGGGAAATACGTCAGCGCGGCTACGATGACGACCGTGCCAACCAGTAGCCCGACGAAGAGCGGTCCGTGAGTGGGGAACGTCCCGCTGGTGACTGCCACCTTCGTTTTGGCCGCCATGCTTCCCGCCACGGCGAGAATCGGAATCAGGAAGAGGAAACGGCCGATGAGCATCGCCAGGCCTATCGTCAGGTTCCACCACGGCGTGTTCGCGTTCAGCCCGGCGAAGGCGCTGCCGTTGTTCCCGGTGCCACTGGCGTAGGCGTAGAGGATTTCACTCAACCCGTGCGGGCCGGTGTTTCCCAGGTTGGCGATCGCTGCCCCTGGATTCCAGTATCCTTTGGCGGGGAAGTTGATTTGCGAACTGATGGCGGAAAACAACAGAACACAGGCGGAAGTAGCAATAATGGCCAGCATCGCCATTTTCACTTCTTTCTTCTCCAGTTTCTTGCCCAGGTACTCCGGCGTCCTGCCCACCATCAAGCCGGCGATAAAGACGGCGATGATGCAGTAGATGAGGATGCCGTACAGCCCGGCGCCTACGCCCCCAAAGATGACGATGTCGGTCATCATGTTGAGCAGCGGCACCAGGCCGGCGATCGGCGTGAGACTGTCGTGCATGTTGTTCACGGCGCCGCAACTGGTGTCGGTCGTGACGTTCGCAAAGAGCGTGGAGTTCACCACGCCGTTGCGCACTTCCTTGCCCTCCATGTTGCCCCCGGCCTGGCCGGGAGTCGCCGCGGCCTGGACCCCCAGCTTGCATAGAATGGGGTTTCCCGCTTGCTCGAATCCGTAGCAGACGAACACCCCAGCCAGCGCCATCACCATGAAAGCGCAGAGAATCGCCCAACCCTGGCGGGTATCCCGGACCATGCGCCCGAAGGTGTAGGTGAGGGCCGCGGGGATGACCAGGATCAAGAACATCTCGGCGAAATTGGTGAGCGGCGTCGGATTCTCGAATGGATGCGCAGAGTTTGCGTTGAAGAATCCGCCGCCGTTCGTCCCGAGTTCCTTAATGACTTCCTGCGACGCCACCGGACCCTGCGCAATGGTCTGCTTCCCGCCCTCGACGGTAGTCGCGGCAGTGTACGGCTTCAAGTTCTGAATCACGCCCTGAGAGCAGAGGAACACGGCGAAGATAAGCGATATCGGAAGCAGGACATAGACGATTCCGCGCGTCATGTCTACCCAGAAATTGCCGATGGTCCGGCTTCCGCTGCGGGCGAATCCGCGCACCACCGCGATGGCGATCGCCAGCCCGGCGGCAGCGGACACGAAGTTCTGCACCGTAAGCGCGGCCATCTGCACGAAGTAGCTCAGCGTGGACTCGCCGCTGTAGGACTGCCAGTTCGTGTTGGTCAGGAAGCTGGCCGCGGTGTTGAATGCGGAGTCCGGGCTGACGTTGCCCGCATTGAAGTGCTGCGGATTGAACGGCAGGAACCCTTGCGCCCGCTGCAAGAGGTAAACCAGCAGGAACCCGAAAATGCTGAAGCTGAGGAGCGAAGCCGTGTATGTTGTCCATCGCTGCTCGACGTCTTCGCGGATCCCCGCGGCCTTGTACGTCAGTACCTCGAGCCATCGCAGAGCCGGGTGCAAGAACGTGCGCTGCCCTTCGAAGACGCGCGCCATGTAAGCGCCGAGCGGCTTGACGCAGGCGAGCACCACGCCAAAGAAAACCGCAATCTGTAATACGCCATTGGCTGTCATCTGTTATCTTCTCTCCTTAGAAACGCTCCGGCCGAAGCAGAGCGTAGACCAGGTAAACGAACAGGCCCACCGCGGTCAAACCGGCAATGATGTAATCCATCGCTTTCCTCCTAGAGCTTGTCGCAGGCTTTCGTAAAAGCCCAGCAGACAAGCAAGAACACACAAGCTATTCCGATGTAAAACAGATCGAGCATGGGTTTACTCCGTTTCCGTGAGAATCACTTCGTGACCGGCGCGACGCAGCGTCCGCGCCAAACGTTTTTCGGCTGTCGGCCACCATCGTTTGGGACCACCGACGACGACGAGCGAGCGGGGACTCAGCACGGCGGTCAGCGTCTCCAGTCGATCGCGACACAGGTATATCTGGACGGTCGTTTCTACGGGACTCTGGCCCGCGATTACGCGAAAGCGCTTCTCGTTCCAGTCCAGCAGGACGGGCGGACTGGTGAGCGGGAGGGGATACGGAACGACCTGCGGGACCACTAGGGTGATGCGACCGCTCAGGCGATTCGCCAAGGCGCCAGCTTTCTTCAGTGCTGCCAATGTTGACTGGACCGACGTAAAGATAACGGCGACGTTGAGCCGCGACTCCGTCTCCACGATCGCTGGCGGTCTGGGAAATCCCGGCGCCGGTGCCAGGACTCTTTTAAGGGCTAGTGACATGTCGTTCTTCGCTCCCACAATTGAGCGTACGCGGAAAGGCCTAAAGAAGTCATAGAAAAGCCATGAAGATTTCATAAAGACCAGCAAGTGCCCGACCGGTCTTGGTGGTCGCCGGCGCGGGCCCATCTGGGGGGTGAGAACCGAATCAGGGTTGCACGGCAACCGTTGCGCAGTATACGTGGGCTCCTTGTTTCCTTTTCGGGTCAATGCGATGGGCTGTACGGAGACGACAGCGTTGGCAGTGACCGTCGGTTGCCCTTTTTGGCCTGCAACACTTCCTGACACGCCAGAGTTGCCGACTCGACGGGCCGGTCACATCATTCCGGTTCAGGCCGGGCGCGAAAGCGGTAGCCAACCCATGGTTCGGTGATGATGTACTCGGGCTGCTCCGGATTTGGCTCGATCTTCTTGCGGAGGCTGGCGATCAAGACGCGAAGGTACTCGACCTCGTCACCGTAGTCAGGTCCCCATATTGCCTGCAGGAGTTCCCGATGGGGCACTGCCTGATTCGCGTGTTGCGTCAGATATCGAAGAAGGTCGAGTTCCTTCGGCGTGAGATGGAAGCTCGCGTCACCGTTCGTCACCGTCCGCGCGGCAAAGTCGATCACAAGGCTGCCAGCGCGAATCCTTTCCTGCGATGACTGTGGCGCAGCGGGCACTCGCCGGAGCGAAGCACGTATGCGGGCCAGAAGCTCAGGAGTGCTGAACGGTTTCACCACAAAATCGTCGGCGCCCGCGTCCAGCGCCTCGACCTTATCTTTCTCGGTGTTCCGGACCGTGAGCATGATGATGGCGATGTTCGTGTCTTCTCGCATCACTCTGCAGGCGGCCACGCCGCCCATCCCAGGCATATTGACGTCGAGCAGGACCAGGTCAGGACGGAACTCACGGACCTTCTCAAGAGCCTCCTCACCGGTCTTGGCGTCGTCCACTTCGTATCCGGCGCCAATCAATGTGGTTCGCATGATGCGCCGAAGTTGAGGCTCGTCATCAACGACCAGAATGCGACCTGCGCTCAACCTTGCTCTCCCTTGTGTTCCGTTGGCAAGATCAACCGAAAGGTAGTCTCGCCGGGACGGCTTGTGACAGTCAGATCTCCATTATGAGCACGGGCGATGCCATGGGCGATACTGAGGCCGAGGCCAGAACCCGGCATTTGTTTCTTGACGGAAGGACTTCTGTAGAGTCTTTCAAAGACGCGGGCCTGCTCGGCCGGCGGAATCCCCTTACCTTGATTGGTGACGTCCACCGTCATCATGCCATCGCCATCCCGGATCTGGACAGTCACCGGTGTCCCTGGAGCCGAATACTTTAGAGCATTGTCGAGAAGCTGCTTGATCGCGAGCTTCACCAATCGCTGATCGACGGCGATTGCAGGCTGTTTTCCATCGCAGGCCACCTCAATCGGTCGACCGTCGATTTCTTTGTGCATTGAGGCGATCACGTCTCCAACAAGCTCGCCGAGGTTGGAGCGTTCCAGATTAACTTCAATATTCGCGGTGTCGAGCCGCGCCATTTCCACCGCATCGTTGATGAGATCACGCAAATGCACCGCTTCCTCATCGGCGATCCGGAGCAGTTCCATCCTGGTATCGAGAGGCTGATCAGGCACGGACAGGAGTGACGTTGTCGCAGCCATGATCGACGTCAGCGGTGTCTTGAACTCGTGCGACATGGCATCAATGAGCGTCGTTCGCAACTGCTCGCTTTGCTGTGCGGCTTCGATCTGTTGGGCGAGTTCCTGTGCCCTTGCGCGCTCCAGTCCGATGGCAACAAGGTTGGCGATTCCTAGCAGCACGGAATCTGGCATTCTGGGACCTTGTAGCGCCAGGCTCGCGATCGGCTCGGAGCCCAGACGGACGGCTGTCATCGTGCGATTCCGTTGCGCATCGGAGAATGACGTCCCATGCAAGGCCGCATCGCGAAGCTGGTCGTCTAGACCCTCGAAGTCCGATGGACCTGCTCGAAAGAACTCTCCCGTGCGACGCTCATACAGGACCGCTGCGCTCAGTTGGAAGAGCTCTGCCAGTTTCACGGCCAGTTGCTTTGCGAATGGCTCGCCAGTGTCGATCAGGAGAATCGCACGGCTAAACGTGTACAAACGCTCAACATCCTGCTGCCGCTCAATCGCGTCGAGGGCCTGCCGTTTGGCTTCCGTGGACAGGCGGCTTGCTATCAGGGAGGTTGTCAGAAAGCTGAAAAGCGCAACCCAGTTCTGCGGGTCGGCGATCGTGAGCGTTCCGACCGGCGGGAGAAAGAAGAAGTTGAAGCTCAGCGTAGCCGCAACTGAGGCAAGCGCTGATTCAACAAAGCCCCATGTGCTCGCAATCAGCAGAACGAGCACGAGGTATGCAAATCCCACCGTGGTCGCGTTAACTGGAATCAGGTTGTGCGCCGTGTACGTGACGACTGCCACACCAGCGAGCGACAAGAGCAAGCGCAGTGCCATGCGAGCCAATGTTTTGCGTCACCTCTGGTTGATATTCTAGACGATTGCGATCCGATTGGCGGCCCGCGCGTGGCTTGTGGCTAGCTTGCGGCGGTTCGAAAAGAGTCGGCTCACCGTCTAATCTACAGCTACGAGAGCGCGGTGAAAGTCCCCAGCGCGGCCCGACGAGCGCGCAACTCTCTCAGTTCCTCTTCGCAGAGTTTTTCGGCGCAGCCTGCCACTATCCGCGTTCCGCGCTCGACGAGTGCCCGGCGGAACTCCGTATCGGGCGTCGAGACGGCGATATCGCTAAGGGCTCGCAGCAATCGCAAGCTGACGGCCACGTCCGACTTCGAATAAATGCGGATCTGGTCAAAGGCTGAGTCCAGCAGGCGTTCGAAGTGGATCCATCCAATGCTGGCGCGAACGATGCCCGGAGGATCGTAGAGCAGTTCCTCCGGCGGCTCTCGGGACGCGAAGCGGATCAGAATGCGGCTCAACTGATCGACGCAGCCGATGGCGGTGGTCGGGTCGTTGACGGCGGGCGAGATCGCCTTCAACGCAATATCGACAATCTGCAGGACGCCAAACTCCACATCCTGCTGCAACGTTCTAGTCGGGCCGAAGTCGAACGCGGCAAGCAACTCGGAGTTTCCTTCGGGGGAGAGACGGTCCCCCTTTACGACCATCATCACTGGGATTCCCGCCGGAACAAAGTGGCCGACCCGCCGCAGAACCCGGATGCTGACGTGGTAGTGCTTCGCAGTGGCAACCAGGCGTCGCGTATCAACGAAGCGGATGTAACCGGAGGCATTGCTCGAAACGGCCACCTCCAAGGGGTTGGGGCTGAGTGGTTCAGCATCCTTCAGGCGGTTCAACCGGTGCGGCGAGGGCATCATCTCATCGATCATTGCTTCCGTTTCTTCCGCAATTCTGTCGACGATGTGATTGACACTGATGGCCTGCGAGATGTGGTGAATGAAAAAGAGTAGCAAACCGATGCAGACTAGCGCCAACACCATCGCGCCCAGGACGGTAGCCACTGGCGCGAAGGGCTGAGGGAGGGATCGCGCTGCCGGAAGTGCCGCCATGCAGTACGAGAAGGTGCCGAGGAAGATGCCGAGCGTCCACTGCGTCACGCGGTCCCTGGAAAAGCTGACGATGATGCGCGGGGAGAACTGCATCGATGCCAGGGTGAGCGTCATCAGCAGGATGGCGAACACGATGGAAACCACCGTCATG
>Ga0208079_1000501_pt1 | contig 21320 bp, 21 predicted proteins | sample NGESurdeep092012_5_FD_184474 | JGI IMG/M metagenome (GOLD analysis project Ga0208079, IMG submission 184474) | Arctic peat soil microbial communities from Barrow, Alaska - NGEE Surface sample 210-2 deep-092012 (SPAdes) | ecosystem: Environmental > Terrestrial > Soil > Wetlands > Peat ... | reverse complement strand
AAATTCCAACCCCAGCGGTAATGCAAAATACCTACACAATGCACCGTTTTATCAGGCCTTCAGCCGCAAAACTCTCCCACTCGATTCCACGAAGACCCTAAATGATTTTGCCGTCGCGGCGCGTGGACACTAGGCCGTCCGCGCGCAGACGTGCGAGTTGCTGCGACACGGTTGGCTGGCGCAAGCTGAGCAGCTCTTCCAATTCGCTCACCGACTTCTCGCCCTCGGCCAGAATGCAAAGGATCATCAGCCGGCTCTCATGCGCGAGCGCTTTGAGAAATTGGCTGGCGCGCTTGGCGTTGCCGAGCATACGATCGAGTTCATGCGAGCGGTCGCGCCTATCGAGATGCTGCAATTCCATTCGTACACCCATGATCGCATTCCGGCGGCGCCAGAATACAGAAGATCAATCGATTGTGCGGAATATTTTTTAAATAATTGCGCGCGTTCTGCACCTTCACCCAAACCGCAAGGCCAAGAGATTATCGAACGAGCGCAGCTCGATCAGTACGCGATGCAGCAGGTCGCCGTCGCGCGTCGCGATCGCCTGCGCGATCAGCGCGAGGCCGGCTTTGGCGCCGTCGATCAGGCGGCGAAACTCCGGCGCCTGGCGTACCGCTTCGCTGGCGATGCCGTCGCAACGGTCGAGCACAGTGCTGTAGATCGACGCCTTGTTGGCGATGCCGAAACGCGTCTCCGGCTTGGCGAAGTCGAGCGCGCGGTCGTTGTAGACCATGAGCGCGTCCATGATCGTAGTGGCGTCGCGCACGCAGTCGGCCAGCACCACGATGCCGCTCGCCTTGCGCAACTCGTAGAGATCGCCGCGGATGGCGGTGAGCGAAGAGCTGGCGGCCTCCGGCCGTCCTGATTTGAGCATGAAATCAGCGGCGACCAGCCGCGCGCTCACGCCGGTGAACAGAGTGCTGTAAAGCGGATTGCCCTCAAAGGCGTGCGGCCGCTTGGCCGCAAAGCGCTCGACCAGTTTGCCCCAGGCCGCGCGCAGCCGCTCGATTTCGAGCAACGCCTGATCGGTATTGCCGGTGCGCAAATAGCTGATCGCCGCCCGGTTATGCGCGGACGCAGCCTCGACCGCGGCGTTGAAATCGGCGAGGTCGCCGGCCAAAACGGCGGTATTGGCGGCGCTCGTCCAGACGGCGACAACGAGGATTGCGGCGCGCGCAATGGACAGCATCGATCTCCACCGGTTTTGACGAGATGATATATAGCTATAAGACCATAAGCTCTGGCCGGGAATGCGGCGAGGCGGCTTTTTCGGTATCCCGCGCTGGCGGCCGGCGTTTTGCGTCGACGCACGCTTTCGCCTATGACTCGCGTCGTTAAGTGAAACCTAGCCCGGACGCCCCATGGCCAAACTCAATCTTTCTCTCGCCGTCGGCCCCTATGACCGCACGCGTGCGCTGATCGACGGCACCGTGCAGATCGACGGCGTGACGCCTGCCTGCATGACACTGTCGCCGGAGGAAATCTTCTTCCGCGCCTTCCGTCACACGGAATTCGACATCTGCGAACTGTCGCTGTCGAGCTTCACGGTCAAGACCGCCCAGGGCAATTGCCCCTATGTCGGGGTGCCGGCCTTCGTCTCGCGCGCCTTCCGCCACACCTCGATCTATGTGCGGACCGATCGCATCAAAAAGCCGGCCGACCTCAAGGGCAAAAAGGTCGGCGTGCCGGAATATCAGCTGACCGCCAATGTCTGGGCGCGCGCCATTCTCGAGGACGACCACGGCGTCAAGCCGTCCGATATCCAGTGGGTGCGCGGCGGCATTCAGGATGCCGACCGGCCGGAAAAGATCAGCATCAAGCTGCCGCCCGACGTGAAGCTCGAGGATGCGCCAGCGGGCAAGTCGATCTCCGCGCTGCTGGCGGAGGGCGCGATCGACGGCTTTATCGCGCCGCGGCCGCCGTCGCTGCCGAAGAATACGCCGAATGTCGGCTGGCTATTCGCCGACCCGGTGGCGGCCGCCAAGGATTATTTCAAGCGCACCGGCGTGTTTCCGATCATGCATCTGGTCGGCGTGCGGCGCTCGCTGGCCGAGCAGCATCCCTGGTTGCCGGGGGCGGTGCTCAAGGCCTTCGAACAATCCAAGGCGGTGGCGCTCGAGCAGTTGAGCGATACTTCGGCCACCAAGGTGACGCTGCCGTTTATCGAGGAACGCCTGGGCGAGGCGCGCGCGCTGATGGGGCAGGATTTCTGGTCCTACGGCATCGCGCCCAACCGCAAGACGCTGGAGACCTTCCTGCGTCACCACCATTCGCAAGGCTTGTCGCCGCGGCTGGTTAAGGTGGACGAGATGTTCCATCCCGGCACGCACGAGTCGTTCAAGCTTTAGCGCATGATCCCGAAAAGTGGCAACCGGTTTTCGAAAAAGATCATGCGCAAGCTAATTATTAAGGCTTCGCCGGCTTTAGCTTCACGTGGATGTTCTTCTCCTGCGTGAAGCTCAGCATCTCCTCGAAGCATTCCTCGCGCCCAAGGCCTGACTGCTTGAAGCCGCCGAACGGCGCGCCGAGGAAGTGCTTGCCGAATTCATTGATCCAGACATAGCCGGCTTCCACCGCCATGGCGGTGCGGTGCGCGGTATTGAGATCATTGGTCCAGATCGAGGCGGTGAGCCCGTATTCGACCTGGTTGACCTCGGCCAGCATCTTGGCCTCGTCGCTCCATTTGAACACGCCGAGCACGGGGCCGAATATTTCCTCGCGCGCAATCCGCATCGACATGTTCACGTCGGCGAAGATGGTCGGCTCGATATAGAATCCGTTCGCCAGCGCCGGATCGGCCGGCCTGCCGCCGCCGGCGATGACGCGCGCGCCTTCCTTTTTGGCGGCGTCGATGTAGCTCACCACGCGGTCGAATTGCGTCTTGGAGATGATGGCGCCCATGGTGGTGGCCGGATCGGTGGGGATGCCCGGCTTGAAATGGGCGATGCGCGTCTTGATGCGTTCGATCACCGCGTCGTGGATTTTCTCGTGGATGAAGGCGCGGCTGGTCGATCCGCAGGATTGCCCGCACCAGGTGAAATTCATGCCGCCGATCACAGCAGCAGCGACCTCGTCGGGATCGGCGTCGCCATAGGCGATCAGCGCGTTCTTGCCGCCGAGCTCCAGCATCGTGCGCTTGACCGTGTCGGCGGCGGCTTTCATCACCGCGCGGCCGGTGGGCACACTGCCGATCAGCGCGATCATGGCCACGTCGGGATGGCTGGCGAGCCGCTGGCCGGCCTCGCGCCCGCCCGGCACGACGTTGAATACCCCGGGCGGCAGCAGCCCGCCGATCAGTTCGGCGAGGCGGAGCGAGGAGAGCGGCGCCTGTTCCGGCGGCTTCACGATCACGGTGTTGCCAGCGGCCAGCGGCGCCGCCGATTTGCCGGCGCAGAACATGAACGGATGATTGAACGGAATGATGCGGCCAACGACGCCGAGCGGCTCGCGAACCGAGAAATTGACCACGTCGGGCCCCATCGGTATCGATGAGCCCTTCATCTCGGTCACGAAGCCGGCGAAGAATTCCATCTGCGCGGCGGCGATCATGGCGTCGCTCACCATTTCGCGCACCGGATTGCCGCAGTCGGCGGCGTCGATCATGGCGAGTTCGTTGGCATTTTGCCGGAGGATTTCCGCGATCCGCCGCAGGATCTTGGCGCGCTCGAGCGGCAGCACGCGGCGCCATTCCTTGAACCCGGCCTTCGCCGCCGCCACCGCCGCATCGATATCTTCGCTGCCTGCGTCCGCCACCTTCCCGAGCGAGAGTCCGGTGCCGGGGCTCATCGAATCTACGAACCGCCCGGATTTCGGCTCGTGCCAGGCGCCGCCGTAATAGGCGCCGCGATTTTTCGGCAGCACGACGGCTTGCGCCGAAGCAGCCTGCGGAGACACGGCGGTGGTCATGGCGGGCACTCGCGGTTCAATATTACTTCTTGCGTGGCGGGATCTGGATCAGCTCGGCTGTCTGCTCTTTCGTCAGCGGTGCCGAGATGAATTTCAGGTTAACCGCCTCGGCCATCAACGAATCCAGACCCTTGATCTCGTCCGGGTTGATCAAGCTCTTGGGGAAGAACTCGTCACGCACGCGTTTCGCCATCGTTTCCGACACTTTGACGAACTCGGCGTAGTCTTTGATCACCTGCGGATTGCCGGAATACATGTAGTCGATGGATTCGCGATAGGCCTGCATGAAGCGCTCGACCACCGCCTTGCGGTTCTTCAGCGTCTCGGCATTGACGACGTTGACGCGAATGGTCTGTCCGCGCACCATTGCCGCATCGGTGGCCTTGGCGACGATGTGGATCTTGCCGTCCTCGATCTCCTTGAGGCCGAACGGTGGCGAGGCCCAGCCGATATCGACCTGGTCGGTCATCACCGTGGTGAGCGTCGCGGCCGGATTGCCGGTCGCCGTCGGCTTGGCGGCGGTCAGCTTAAATTCATTGATAAAGGCGCGGACGATGCTCTGGGTCGACGAGCCATTGGTGGAGAAGGCAATGCTGTGGCCGTCGGCATCCTTGATCGTCTTGATCGCGGGATTCTTGGCGTACCAATAGTCGGCGGCGCCGGTCGCCTCCGCCGCCATGATGCGGACCGGTGCACCCTTGGAAAAGGCCGCCATGGCGCCGTGCGTGCCGACGGCGAAACCCATGTCGACGCTGCCGGAGACGATCGGTTGCAGCGTCTCGCCGGCGCCGGACGTGTAGATGATGTCGAGCTCAAGGTCGTGCTTCTTGAAGATGCCGGCCTTGTCGCCGAGATGCAGGACCGCGGTATCCCAGTTGCCGCGCTGGCCGACGGTCATCTTGAGCTTATCGGCGGCCGCGGCCGGATGGACGAGAGCAATAGCGGCAATCGCCGCGGCGCCCGCAAGCTGTCGGATATGTTTCATGTCATTTCCTCCCGTTTGTTCAGATTTTTTAAAGTCGCTTGATGTCGTGCAGGCCGCCGAACCGGCCGACCAGCGCATTGGCGCCGATCGCCAGTACGAACAGCACGATCAGCATGGCGTACATGCGCGGCATGTCAAAAATACTGTAGGCCTGGATGATCAGGAAGCCGATGCCTTTGTTGGACAGTTTAGTTTCGGCGAGCAGCGTGCCGATCAGCGCCACGCCCAGGCCGAGCCGGATGCCGTTGATGATCGGATGGCGCATCGCCGGCAGATAGATTTTCACCACCATCTGCCAGGAATTGGCGCGGAAGCTCTTGCCGACGCGGATCAGCACCTTGTCGATCTGCCGCATGCCGGCAGCGACGTTGAGCGCCACCGGAAAGAAACAGGAGAACGTGCCGAGCGCGATCTTGGATTCCGGGCCGACCCCGAACCACATGATCATGATCGGGAAGAAAATGATCTTCGGCGTCGGCCCGAGATAGTAGAGATAGGATTCGAAGGCCTTAGACATGAACTGGTTAGCGCCGAGCAGGATGCCGACCGCGACGCCCGCCAGGCCGCCGATGGCGAGCGCGGTGCCGATTTCGGCGGCGGTGACCGACAGATGGAAATAATAATCTGCGCTTGCGAACAGTTCGGCCAAGGCGCTGCCGATCGCGAGCAGCGAGGGCACCACGTCGCGGTAAAGCCAGCCGGAATGGGACAGGAATTCCCAGACCGCCAGCATCGAGAGGATGATGGCGATGCGCAGCAGCATCACCGGGCTTAACCCCGGGGCGGCAACCGCCGCTTGTCTCAGTCGACCGGTCTCAGCCATCGTTCAGCCTTTTCCAGCGCCATGAAGAACAGCACGCTCACCAGGATCACGAAGCAGATCGCGGCATAGGTGCCGGCGAGGTCGTAACGTTCGGCGAGCTCGTTGATGAGCTGGCCGAGACCGCCGAAATTGATCAGGAATTCGACGCCGACGATATTGATCAACGCAAAGATCAATCCCAACCGCACGCCTACGAAAATCGTCGGAAGCGCCGCCGGAAACAATATCTTCCAGAACTGTTGCGCGGGCGTTAGGTTGAAGCTGCGTCCGACATTGACCAGCACCTTGCGGGTGCCGGAAATGCCTTCGATGGTCTTCAGGATCACCGGCGGCAGCGCGGCGACGAAGCCCATCATGATGATGGTCCAGACGTTGCGCCCGAAGATCACCAGGAACAGGGGATACATCAGAACGATCGGCGCCGAGGCCATGGCCGCGACCCAGGTCTCGCAGGCCTGCTGCAGGAGCTTGAAGCGGTGCATCAGCACGCCGCCGGCGACGCCGAACACCGTGAGCATGACGCCGGCGGTCAAGCATTCCCCGAGGGTCAGCAGGAAGCGGCTGAAGACTTGCTCCTCGACAATCACCCGGCCGAAGCTGCCGATGATCTCGGATGGCGGCGGGATGATGAAACGGTTGAGCACACCGATCTGGATGAGAAGCTCGACCGCCAGAAAGAAAGCCACAACCACCCCAAGGCCGACCATGGCGGGCGCAAGGCCACGCCATGGTGAATGCTTGGTGAGCGCGGCTGCGGTCATGACGCTGCACCCTCGTGATGCAAGACGTGCGATTCCTCGTCGCGCATGCCGCGGCTCGCTTCCTCGCGCAGATCGGCCCAGATTTTCGCGACGTAGCGGCCGAAGGCCTCGCTGCTGACGACTTCTGAGGTGCGCGGGCGCGGCAGGTCGATATCGACGATGCGCTTCACCCTGCCGGGCCGGTAGGTCATCACCAGGATGCGATCGGACATCTGCACCGCTTCGGTGATGTTGTGGGTGATCAGCAGGGTGGTCTGCTTCAACTGCTGCTGGATCTGCAACACCTTGTCGCCGAGCAGCAGCCGAGTCTGCTCGTCGAGCGCCGCGAATGGCTCGTCCATCAGCAGGATTTTCGGCTCGGACGCGAGCGTGCGGGCCAGCGAGACGCGCTGGCGCATGCCGCCGGACAATTCGCCGGGATAGCGATTCTCGAAACCGTCGAGACCGACTAGCGCGATGAAATGGCGCGCGCGCTCGATGCGCTTGTGCTTCGGCATGCCGACGAGCTCGAGCGGGAAGGCGACATTGTCGACGACCGTGCGCCAGGGAAAGGTGGATTCCTCTTGGAACACCATGCCGATCGATTTGTGCGGGCCGGAAATGGTTTCGCCGGCGACGCTGACCACGCCCTGGTGGTGGCTGAGCAATCCGCCGATGACGTTGAACAGGGTCGATTTGCCGCAACCTGAGGGGCCGATCACGGAGAAGAATTCGCCGGGTTTAACCTTAAAGGAGACGTCATCGACTGCGGTGATGGTACCTTCCGTCGTCTCGAAGCGCACGACGATGTCATCCACCACCAGGATGGCGTCATCGGGTTGCGGTGCTGGCGCAGGCGACATCGGCTTCCTATTCGCTTTTGCGGGTCATCACCGCGGTCATCGCGGCAGTGTAGCCCGGTTCCACGCGCACATCGACCACGGCCACCGCGCCAGCCTCGACCGCCGCAATTGCCTTCGCAAAAGTGGGCGCGAGATCGCCGATCGCGCTCACCGGGCCGAAGCCTTGCGCACCTTGGGCGCGAGCGATGCCTGCTAGGTCGATGTCGGGCTCGGAAATGCGCTGGCCCACCCAACGGTTCTCGACCGGGCGGTTGCGCATGCGGGCGACGCGCTCCTGGTGCAGTTCGTCGTTGAAGAAGGAGCGATTATTGGCGACGACGATCAGCAGCGGAATGCGGTAATGCGCCGCCGTCCAGAGCGCGGTTACGCCCATCAGGAAATCGCCATCGCCGCAGACGGCGACCGGCAGCCGGCCGGAGCCCTTGAGCGCCAATGCCGCGCCGACCGAAATGCCGGGGCCACCGCCGACACCGCCGCCGCCGTCGGAGCCAAGATAGTCGAGCGGATGGCGCAACGCCCAGCTCGCGCCGTTCCACGACAGCGACACATGGGTGAGGGAGGTCGGCCGCTCGCCGACCGCGCGGCGCAGGCTATCTGCGAGATGGTCGACGGTGAGTTTGTCGCCGGCGGGCTTGGGAAATTCCTTCGGCGCGGAAGCGACGGCGCGCGGGCTGCCGGGCCCGAGCGCTGCGATCAATGCCGGCACGGCGGCCTGCGGCTCGCAGGCAATGAACACATCGACCGGCGGCAGGCCCTGATAGTCCATGCTCCAGCCATTGTGCAGATGGTGATCGACCGAGACCTGCACGACTTTGGCGGTGACATTGCCGCCGGCATTCTTGAAGGTTCCCGCCACATCGAGCCAGTCGAGGCTCAGGATCACATCGGCGGTGCGGATGGCCTCGACGGCTTCCGGCGCCAGCACGGTGCCGCCGGGCGCGCCGGCATGCAGCGGGTGATCGGTGGGGAAGGACGCGGCGATTTTGAGATCGGTGATGACGCGCGCATTCAGCCGCTCGGCGAGCGCGACGCGTGCGTTCCAGGCATCGAGATCGCGCGACACCCGGCCGGCCAGGATTACCGGATGCTTGGCATTACGTAGGAGTTCGGCGGCCGCCGCGATGGCATCGGCGGGCGGAGCGCTTGCGACGTTTGGCATGAAACGTCCGGCGTCGATCGGCGTCACCGGTTCGGGCAGTTTCGATTCCTGCAACTCGACATCGAGATTGACGTAAGTCGGCCCGCACGGTGCGGTGTTGGCGATCCAGTTCGCGCGCAACACGGCTTCGCGCGCGGCAAGCGGTGAGCCCGGTTGATCGTCCCATTTGGTATAGCCGCGGACCAGCGCGCCCTGGTCGCGCGCGGTGTGGATCCAGTCGATCCACGGCCGCCGCTTCACCGCGTCGACCGGCCCGGTGGCGCCGAGAATGACCATCGGCATGCGGTCGCACCAGGCGTTGAAGATCGCCATGGTGGCGTGCATCAGGCCGACATTGGAATGCACCGCCGCCGCCATCGCCTTGCCGGTGACCTTGGCGTAGCCGTGCGCGATGGCCACCGCGCTTTCTTCGTGCAGGCAGAGCAGCATCTGCGGCCGCTCATTGCCAAGGTAGTTGACCAGACTGTCGTGCAGGCCGCGGTAGCTGGCGCCCGGATTGAGCGCGATGTAGGGAATGTCGAGCGCGCGCAGCGCGTCGGCCACCACGTCGCTGCCGAAGCCGGCGGCGTTGACGCCGGCCGCAATGGGGCGATCGACCGCGGAGGTGGCGGTTTGCGCCTGGCCTGGCCTGGAAACTGACATGTGATGTGTTCAAGCCGTCGCACCTTCGACCGTTGCGGTCGCGGGCGGCTTCCGGCTGACGTTCTCCCTACGAATTGGCGCGTGTTTGCCGCGCGCCTTCTTACGGTTTGCGCGTGATCCTTTCCGAAAACCGGTACCCACTTTTTGGGATCACGCGCTTGTCCTTGTCGCACACTATAGGCTTTGACATTAGCGCGCAGAAGCCGCTAAATGCGCACACTATTGTTGCATATTGTACAACAATAAGGAGGGCGCTTGGACCGCTTCCGCACCATGGAAAGCTTCGTGCGCGTGGTGCGCGCCGGCAGCTTCACGATCGCAGCAAGCCAGCTCGGTCTGTCGCGTGCCCTGGTGTCGCGCCATGTCAGCGACCTGGAGGCGCGGCTCGGCGTGCGTCTGCTCAACCGCTCCACGCGCTCGCTCAGTGTCACCGAGGAGGGCACCGCCTATCTCGAATTCTGCGAGCGGGTGTTCCGCGACATCGAAAGCAACGAGCGCTCGATCCTGCGCACGCGCCTGGAGCCGGTCGGCATGCTCAAGCTATTGGCGCCGAAATCGTTCGGCACCATGCATTTGTCCGACGCCGTGATCGCATTTGCCAAGGTGCAGCCGCGCCTGCGCGTGTCGCTGATGCTGGAGAACACGCCGTATCGCGGCTCTTATGATTTTGCCGAGCGCGGCCTCGATCTGGTGCTGTGCTTCTCAACCGTGCGCGGATCATCCGTGGTTGAGCAGGAGATCGCGACACTCGAATGGGCGGTCTGCGCGTCGCCCGAGTATCTTGCGCGCGCCGGACGACCGCAAAACCCATCCGACCTGGGTGATCATGCGTGCCTTGTGCATGTCGATGTCGTGCCGAATGACAGCATCTGGCGTTTCGAGGGACCGAAGGGGGCGGCATCGGTCAAGGTGCGTGGTGCGTTCTTTTCGAACGCAGCGCTGACGTTGCGCAAGGCGGCGGTCGCCGGATTGGGCGTCACGCTGGTGCCGCGCTATGCGGTGGCCGACGATCTCGCCGCCGGGACTTTGGTCACCGTGCTACCGCGCTATCGCGTTGCGTCGCGTCCGCTGCTCGCGGTCTATCCGCAGGCGTCGGTCATACCGCGCAAGGTGCAAGCCTTCGTCGATTTCTTGAAAATCTGGATGGCGGAACAGGATCTCGGCCGCCGTCGGCCAAGCGTGCGGGTTGCCGCCAGCGCATGATCCCGAAAAGTGGGAACCGGTTTTCGCAAAAGATCATGCGCAAGCAATTATGCCTGATCCGCGTTAAGCCAACTCAAGAGCCCTGACGCAAACGAGCGAGAACTTTCAATCCGGCATAACCGTCGGCCGGCTCCATGCCGACCTTTTTTTGGAAGGCGATGATGGCCTTGACCGTATCGGTTCCGGTGCGTCCGTCGATGCCGTCGGTCTTGAATCCGTGTTCATTGAGGCGGCGCTGGATTTCCTTGACTTCCTCCAGCGTGGGCGTGCGCTCGCCGCCGGGGAACTGTTGCCGAAACGGCGGGTCGCCGCGGACCAAGTCGCCGAGATGGAGCAGCGCGAGCGTGTAGCTGGCGGAGGGATTGTAGGAATAGACCGAACGAAAGTTTTGCCCGACCAGGAAAGCGGGACCACCGGCGACCGGCAGCCAGAGCTTCACCTGATCATCTGGCCGCGCAAAGGCTGCGCCGTCGGCGCGCCGCACGCCGAGCTCTTGCCATTTGGCGTAACTGCGCGTGGTGCGGTTGTCGGCCATGCCGGTTCGGAAGCCGGCTGGCAATTTCGCCTCGCAGCCCCAGGCTTCTCCGCGGCGATACTTTCCGCGTTCGAGCAGATAGCGCGCGGTGCCGGCGAGCGAGTCGTCGGGTTTGCCGAATGGCGACACGCGGCCGTCGTGATCATAATCGACGCCCATGTGCAGCCACACCTCCGGCATCCATTGGGTATGACCCATGGCGCCGGCCCAGGAGCCGATCATGTCGGACGGCTGCGACCAGCCATGATCGACGATCGTCAGCGCATTGAGCAATTCCGCTTCCCAATAGGCTCGCCGGCGCGGCTCACCCCAGGCGAGTGCCGCCAGCGCCGGGATCACCGGCCGCATGTATTTCGGGTTGGTCACCACGTCGCCGAACGACGACTCCATGCCCCACAGTCCGAGCAGGGTGTAGCGGTCGACGCCGTAGTCCTTTTCCACCCGCGCCAGCAGGCCGGCATATTCGCGCGCGCGCTCCTTGCCGGTGTTGACGCGCCATTCCGAACAGCGGCGATTGATGTACTGCCACATCTGCTCGGTGAATTCCGGCTGTGAACGCTGGAGCTCGAACACGCTGGTGTCAGGCGTGACGGCGTTCATGACCCGATTATAGGTCTGCTCCGAAATGCCGCGCTTGATCGCGCGGGCGCGAAACGCCTCCACCCAGCGATCGAAGCCCGCAGGCTTCGCCCAGGCCCGCCCGCCGAAGGCGAGGCTTGCCGTAGTTCCGAGCGCGCCGGAAATCAAGGCGCGGCGGCTCAACTGCGTTGCGGGTCGGGTGGCGTGTCGGCTGATGATTCGCGGCATGGCGGCATTCTAGTCGCTGCCGCTCTGCAAACAATCGCAGACACGAGACCATTTCGAGATGGCTAACGCGCAATCGGATAACAAAACCCTCCGCGACAAGCTGCCGCGGACGCCACGCGACCGGCGCTAGCCTTGGTGGTGCTTGCGCTTCTTGCGGATGTGCCGCCGCTTGTGCGGCTTTGGTTTCACCCGCACCGCGGCCTTTTCTTCAATTTGTGCGACGGCAGTGCGTACGGCGGGTGCCTCGGCGATGGCCGGCACCTCGGAGGGGTGCGCGATCACTGGCGCTACCGGTTTCGAGGGCGGGATCGGGTCGCCGTCTTTGATTTCGGTGCCACGGGCGCCAATGAGATGCTCATAGGCGGTGACCAGCGTCATATAGGGATTGACAAACACCCAGCCGATTTTGGTCGGCACCTGCATGTCGAAATGCAGATGATAAGTGGTGCCACGCTCCTTGTTATTGTAGTTACCGACTTTGCCGATCACCTCGCCGGCATGCACGAGCTTGCCGCTGATGATGCCGTCGGCGTCGAGCTGGTTCGGGTTCATATGCATGTAGCGTACGCGCATATGCGTGTTCGGCGTGTTGATGAACAGGTAGACCGATTCCTGCTTGCGGGCGCGCAGGATGATGCCGTCATGCGCAGCCACCACCTCATGCTGATAAGGCTCGCAGCGGTCGGCGCCGTCGTTGAACAGCGTGCAACTGCTTGGCCGGATATCCTGGCCCTGATGGCCTTCACCGCCGGGGCACTGGCCGACGAAGAAATTCCGGTGCTCGCAGAAATTGTCGCGCCATGGGTAGGCGTAGTTGGTGGACTCGTCGAACACCAGCGGTCGTCCATTCACCCTGCATGAATAGGGCGAGCGCTTGCCGCGAAGACTGCCGCGCGACCTGCCGGTGAAATCGCAGTCGCCCCAGTTGTTGAACGATTGCGAGTTGGCGAAGTCCGGCGCTTGCCTAAGCGGGAAGCGCAAGCGCGCATAGACCGTGTAGTCGGGGCGCCCGCCGAGGTCCTTCTTGAGCCCGGTACCCGGAATCAAAAATCCGGGACTGAAATAGTTGAAATCAGGCGCCACAGGCTCGGGCCGGTCGAGCGGCACAGCGTCAACCGTTTCGCGAGCAGGAGAGGGCGTGCCGCCAACGAGTTTCAGCGCGCGCAGGAACCGCTCGGCGATGCGGTCGGCCTGCTTGCAAATCAGCCGCTTCGGGCGCGGCCGCATGTCGAGACAGTAGATCGCGGCGACATAGGTCACGCCGTAGCGCTCGAAGCTGTAGCGAATATACGACTCGTGCAGAGTGCGGCGGATGCCGGGGAAGTCAGCTTCCAGACTTTTGACCGGAGTGCCTTCCGGCAGTGGCGGGCCGTCGAGCTCGTAGACGAGCCGTAAGCCGGAGAACAGGACATAGACTGGATCGCCGTAGCGGATGTCGGACAGCTCCGACACTTCCGCGGCCCGCAATGAAAAGACGGAATTGTATCCGGCCGGTCCGGCCTGGAAGAATATTGCGGCGTGGAAGCGGCCGCGGACATAGCTGTCGGCGTCGATATCGGATTTGCCGCTGGCCTGGTCTTTCCGCAGGGCATCGGCGTCGAACGGCAGCAGCACCGGGACCGGGCTCTTGCCGATATCTGGAAAACGCAATTGCGCGGCAGCGTTGACGCGGGCAAAGGCCTCAATTGGTGGACCGGCCGGGCGCTCGGTCAAGCTCGCCGCCGCCGCATCCCAATCGACCTGCGCGACCGAGATATGCGGGCTCTTCATCTCCTCCGCTGGCGCAGCATTGGCGAAGAGCAGCGCAAGGCTTACAAGAACGGCACGTTTCAATACGGGTCCCTCGTTTTGCCCGCCAGCCAAGGGCCAAAGACGTCCTCAACCCGAGTTAAAGCCATCGGCCCGTGGCATACAAGGGTCGTGCCCTGGTGTAGTTTTGCCGCGGCCGCGAGGCCGCGAGGGGGGCGCCATAATGGGAGATGCGCGCGACATGACGGTCAACGAAGCGAATAGGATCGGGTCGGCGAGCACGGATCGCGAGCCGGAGCTCATCGAGAGCGGCGGCATGGCGCGGCTGCATCTAACGCTGGCCACCACCGATTACGACCACGTGCGCGACTTGATGAACGGCGTGGTGCGGCCCGAGGGCATCGTGCTTACCGCCTTCGTCTTGCCGGTTGAGGAAGTCTTCTTCCGCTTCATCAAAAACCGGGAATGGGACGTTTCCGAAATGTCCTTCGGCAAGTTCATCGGCTATGCCTCGCAAGGCTCATCACCTTTCATCGGCATTCCGGTATTCCCGTCGCGCGTGTTCCGTCACTCGGCCTTTTATGTGCGTGCGGACCGCGGCATCGCCGCGCCGAAAGACCTGGAGGGAAAAACCGTCGGCATTCCGGAATGGGCGCAGACCGCCGGAATTTATGCGCGCGGCTTTCTGAGCGAGACGGCGAACGTCGATCTGCGCAAGATCCGTTGGGTGCAGGCCGGCATGAACGAGGCCGGGCGCGAGGAGAAGGTCGAGTTCAAACTGCCGCCAGGCATTCAATACCAGCAGCGGCGCGACACCAGCATCAGCGCCATGTTGCTGTCGGGCGAGATCGATGCGGCGATCTCGGCGCGCGTGCCGGACGCCTTCAACGCGCCCGGGGCGAAGATCGTGCGGCTTTATCCGAACTACCGCACGGAGGAAATGGCCTACCACGCCGCGACCGGCATCTATCCGATCATGCATGTCATCGCCATGCGCCGCGCCGTGTTCGAGCGCTATCCGTGGGCGGCGATGAACCTGTTCAAGGCCTTCGAGCAGGCCAAGCAACGCAGCGTCGAGCGCATCCAGGATCTGACCGCATCACGCATTCCGGTGCCGTGGGCGGCCGCGATCGCGGCTGAGTTCGCCAAGAACTTCGGCGCCGACCCGTTTCCTTATGGGCTCGAGGAGAACCGCAAGACGCTGGACGCGTTCTGCCGCTTCGCCCACGACCAGGGCGTCACCGCGAAGAGGCTCACGCCCGACGATCTGTTTCCGAAAGAAGTGCGCGCCAGCGTGAGAGTCTAGCGCATGATCCCGAAAAGTGGGCATCGATTTTCGGGCAAGATCCTGCGCAAGGAAAATCCTTAATCCTTGGCGCGTTCGACATAGGCGCCATCGGCAGTCATCACCACCACGCGAGTGCCGGCGACGATGTGGGTCGGAACCATGGTCCGCACGCCATTCGACAGGATCGCCGGCTTGAACGAGCCCGACGCGGTCTGGCCTTTCATCGCCGGCTCGGTTTCCTTGATTTCGAGCGTCACCTTCTGCGGAATTTCGATCGAAATCGCGATGCCCTCGTGGATGGCAAGTTGAACTTTCATGCCTTCCTGAAGATAGACGGCCATGTCGCCAACGATATCGGCCTGCAGGGCGACCTGGTCATAGGTCTGGTCGTTCATGAAATGGAAGCCGTCGCCGTCCTGGTAGAGGTAAGAATATTCCACTTCCTCGACATGGGCGCGCTCGACCTGGTCGGTAGTCTTGTAGCGCATCTGGGTCTTCACGCCGTCGGAAATCCGGCGCATATCGATCTGCGTGGTGGGGGTGCCCTTGCCGGGATGAAAACTTTCCGCGTTGAGGACGACACAGAGTTTACCGTCGAGATCGACGATGTTGCCTTTGCGGAGTTGGCTAGCGATGACCTTCACGATAACAGTCCTTGATTGGGGGGCGGCCTGGGGGTGGCGCGGTTTCGGGCCGCACCATAGCGATCTTCTCGCGCGATGCCAGTGTTTCCCGAAGGCCATTGCGTCGAGGTAAATGTGCGCGAAACCACGCCGTTCTGGCTGCCCGGCCTCCACGCCGCCCGCCGGCCGTTCCTGCTGGGGCGGGGCCGCATCGCGGCGGCCCTGCGGGCCTGGTTTGCGGCGCGCGATTTCGTCGAAGTCGAGACCTCAGCCTTGCAGGTGTCACCCGGCAACGAGACCCATCTGCATGCATTCGCGACCGAGCTGATCGGGTCGGGCGGGGAGCGACAGCCGCTCTATTTGCGCACCTCGCCGGAATTCGCCTGCAAGAAATTGCTGGCAGCGGGTGAGACGCGCATCTTTGATTTCGCCCGCGTGTTCCGCAACCGGGAGCGGGGCGCGCTGCATCATCCTGAATTCACTCTGCTGGAATGGTATCGGGCGGACGAGCCCTACGAGACGCTGATGGACGATTGCGCAGCGCTCATGGGCGAAGCCGCGCATGCCGCCGGCACGAAACAATTCATTTTCCGCGGCAAAACCATCGATCCGTTTGCCGAGCCGGAGCGCGTGACCGTGGCGGAGGCGTTCGAGCGCCACGCTCGCGTCGATCTGCTGGCGACGGTGAACGGAGGGCAGGGCGACCGCGAGAAACTTGCCGCCGCCGCGGTCAAAGCCGGCGTTAGGATCGCCGACGACGACACCTGGGGCGATATCTTCAGCCGCATTCTGGCCGAGCGTGTCGAGCCTCGTCTCGGCATTGGGCGCGCGACCATATTATATGAGTACCCGTTGCCGCTTGCGGCGCTGGCGCGGCGCAAGCCGGGCAGCAGCAAGGTGGCCGAGCGCTTCGAGCTCTATGCCGGCGGGGTGGAACTCGGCAATGCGTTTGGCGAGCTCACGGATGTTGCCGAACAGCGCGCGCGCTTTGCCGCGGCGATGGTGGAGAAGGCGCGCATCCACGGCGAGAGTTATCCGGTGGACGAGGATTTCCTGGCGGCGCTCGCTACCATGCCGCAGGCCTGCGGCATGGCGCTGGGTTTCGACCGGCTGGCGATGCTGGCGACCGGCGCGCAACGCATCGAGCAGGTGATGTGGACGCCGGTGGTCGAGCCGTGAGCAAACAAAGGATCGAAGAGGGACAAGCCATGCCGACGCTACGCACACCGGCGCAACTCTGTGAACACGGACTGGCGCCGCCCGAGCACCGCGCTGCGCTGAAGGCGGTGGCCGCGCGCTATGCGGTGGCGCTGCCGCCGACATTGGCCGCGCTGATCGACCGGCAAGATCCGCGCGATCCGATCGCGCGCCAGTTCGTGCCGAGCGCGGCGGAGCTCGACCACAAGCCGGAGGAGCTCAGCGATCCGATCGGCGACGACGCGCACAGCCCGGTTGCCGGCATCGTGCACCGTTATCCGGACCGCGTGTTGCTCAAGCTCACGCATGTCTGTGCGGTCTATTGCCGGTTCTGCTTCCGCCGCGAAATGGTGGGTCCCGACAAGCCAAATGCGCTGGCGCCGGCAGCGCTTGCCGCTGCGCTCGATTACATCCGCGGCCGGCCCGAAATCTGGGAAGTGATCCTCACCGGCGGCGATCCGCTGGTGCTGTCGGCGCGCCGGCTGCGCGCGGTGATGAAGAGCTTGGAGAGAATCGACCACGTCAAGGTTGTCCGCATCCATACTCGCGTTCCGATTGCCGATCCGGCGCGCATCACGGGCGATCTGGTGCGGGCCATGAAGATCAAGGGCAAGCCGACTTACGTGGCCGTGCACGTCAATAATGCGCGCGAGCTCACAGCCGAAGCGCGCGCGGCCTGCGCAGCGCTAGCCGATGCAGGGATGCCGCTGTTGGCACAATCGGTGCTGCTGGCGGGTGTGAACGATACGCCGGAGGTCCTCGGCGAGCTGATGCGTGCCTTGGTCGAATGCCGGATCAAGCCGTACTATTTGCACCACGGCGATCTGGCGCCCGGCACCGCTCATCTGCGCACCGACATCGCAACCGGGCAGCACGTGATGCGCGCCTTGCATGGGCGTTTGTCGGGTTTATGCCAGCCGACCTACGTGCTCGATATTCCCGGCGGCCACGGCAAATCGCCTATCGGCCCGAACTATCTCGAGCGGACGGGTATCAACGGCAGTGAGCACGTCGTGATCGAGGATTTCAACGGACAGCGGCATCATTATCCGCCGTCGGCGGGTTAATGCATGATCCCGAAAAGTGGAAACGGGTTCTCGGAAAAGATCACGCGCAAGCGTTAGCGCATGGTCCCGAAAAGTGGGAACCGGTTTTCGGAAAAGATCATGCGCAAGCGTTAATGCCGGATCGCCAGCAGGTCGAGCAGGGCCGCCGCCACCGCGAGGCTGGCAAAGCCGATAAACACGACCGCGACCACCGCGTTTCCAACAAACGCCACGTCGCGTCGCAGCGCTGCCACCACATTCTGTCTTTTCATCATGGCCTGACGCTCCAAAAGAGCTAACTGCAGGACACCGAAATTGTACCCGCAAGGAATCATCCGGCCCATAATTTCTATGTTAAATATTGGGTGAAATGCGGAACATCTTCGCATGGCAGCCATGACCGCGCGGGGTGGAACAATGGTGCGCCCTACGGGATTCGAACCCGTGTTACCGCCGTGAAAGGGCGGTGTCCTAGGCCTCTAGACGAAGGGCGCAAATCGTGAATTTGAGCGCTGGCCGCGCTCGGAACGCGGCGAGGTATAATGAGCTTCGCCGCCAGCGGCAAGGGAACTCCGGTTGGCGATTACCACTTCCCGGTACTGGGCATCGACTTCCATGGCTCCTGCGGGGCTAAAGCGGCGCCCTTTTGCAAAAGCTCAATGGAATGCTTGTCGGGTGAGCGCACGAAGGCCATGACGCCGTCGCGCGGCGGGCGGTTGATCGTCACGCCGGCCTTCATCAGCCTGTCGCAGGTGGCGTAGATGTCATCGACCTCGTAGCAGAGGTGGCCGAAAAAACGCGCCTCGCCATAGTCCTCGCTGTCCCAGTTGTAGGTCAGTTCCACGACCGGTGCGTCGCGCCGTCCGGCCTTGAGCGCGTCGGTCGCAGCCGGGGCGTCCTCCGGAGCGGCCAGGAAGACCAGCGTGTAGCGGTTCTTCTCGTCCACGCGGCGGCGGACCTCCTTGAGGCCGAGCTTGTTGCCGTAAAAATCGAGCGCGGCGTCGAGATTGCGCACGCGCAGCATGGTGTGCAGATATCTCATGGTTGGACCCTCATGAACGATGGCCGGCCGCCCTTAGCCTTAGCGACTATATAGCAATGATCGCTTCCAATCTTGAGACCGCGATTTCCCATCTGCGCGACCTGATCGCGGGCGCGCGGACAATCGTCCCGTTCACGGGAGCGGGGATATCCACGGAATGCGGCATCCCGGATTTCCGCTCGCCCGGAGGCTTGTGGACCAAGAACCAGCCGATCCCGTTCGACGCTTTCATGGCGAGCCGCGAGCTGCGCAACGAGGCCTGGCGGCGGCGCTTCGTCATGGAGGAAAGTTTTGCCAAGGCGAAGCCGGGCCGGGGTCATCGGGCGCTCGCGAGCCTCTACCGCGCCGGCAAGGTCCCGGCTCTGGTGACCCAGAATATCGATAACCTTCATCAGGACTCCGGCATCCCGCCGCAAGATGTTGTCGAGTTGCACGGCAATACCACCTACGCCGTCTGCCTCGAATGTGCGGAACGCTACGAATTGTCGTGGGTGAAGGAAAAATTTCAGGCGAGCGGACACCACGCTCCGGATTGTAGTTGCGGCGGCACCATCAAAACCGCGACCGTGTCGTTCGGGCAGGCGATGCCGGCCGATGCCATGCGGCGCGCCGAGGAATTGACGAAGAGCTGCGATCTGTTTCTCGCCGTCGGCTCGTCGCTGGTGGTGTGGCCGGCGGCGGGATTTCCGTTGATGGCTAAACGCAATGGCGCGGCACTCGTCATCATCAATCGCGAGCCGACCGAATTCGATGAGATCGCGGATCTGGTGGTGCGCAACGACGTCGGCGACGCGCTCGCACCCTTCATCTCCTACTGATTCGCAAGGGTTTCCGCTGTGCACAGACCTGTGCGCAAGCACATTTTGCTCTTTGCGGTTCAAGGGCCGGTGTTATCTTCGTTTCACAGATTCGGGGAAGCGCTCTTGAAGAAGCGCCAGATAGACGGCGGCGCACGGCATCATGGCGTCGGACGGGATTGAAACAAAAATGACTGGGACCAATCTCCGACCCGGAACGGTCCGAGAACTAATCGATGAAACGACGGCCAATCTCATCGAGTTGGCGGGTGTCATCAAGTGGTTCGATGTCGCCAAGGGTTTTGGTTTCATCATTCCCGACAATGGTATGCCGGACGTGCTGCTGCACGTGACCTGCCTGCGCCGCGACGGCTTCCAGACCGCCTATGAGGGTGCCCGGGTGGTGTGCGAAGTGCTGCAGCGCCCCAAGGGCTTGCAGGTATTCCGAATTCTGTCGATGGACGAGACGACCGCAGTGCACCCGGCGCAGATGCCGCCGCCGCGTACCCACGTCTTGGTGACGCCGACCAGCGGGCTCGAGCGCGCCCAGGTCAAGTGGTTCAACCGCTTGCGTGGCTTCGGTTTCCTCACCCGCGGTGAGGGCACGCCCGACATCTTTGTGCACATGGAAACGCTTCGCCGTTACGGGCTCGCCGAGCTGCGGCCGGGGCAGACCGTGCTGGTGCGTTTCGGGCCTGGACCGAAGGGCTTGATGGCGGCCGAGGTTCGGCCGGACGGCGGGCCGCTCGGCTTGGCGTTGCACTGATCGCCGGCCGGTCCCACCGGCTCATCCCAAATCTGATCCGTTCAAGCTGAATCAGAGACCGGCTAACATTTTGCTGGCGCATGATCTTTTCCGAAAACCGGTTCCCACTTTTCGAGATCATGCGCTCGTCTATTTTCCCATTGCCGCGCGGCTGTCGTCCGCGTAAAGGCGGGCGCATGCGCGCATTGCGGTGGACTGCCTTCGTTCTCTTTGGACTGCTCGTCGCCGCCGGTCCGGTCCGGCCGGCTGGACTGGAGACGCTTGAAATCGCCAGCAAGACCGGCGTGCATGCGTTCTCGGTCGAAATGGCCGTAAACGACGCGGAGCGGGCGAAAGGCCTGATGTATCGCAAGGAATTGCCGGAAGGGCGCGGGATGCTGTTCGACTTTCAGCGCGAACAGGAGGTCTCCTTTTGGATGCAGAACACCTACATCTCGCTCGACATGCTGTTTATCCGCGGCGACGGGCGGATCCTGCGGATCGCCGAGAACACCGAGCCGCTGTCAACGCGGATCATCTCCTCCGGGGGGCCGGTGCGTGCCGTGCTGGAGGTGATCGGCGGAACTGCCCGAAAACTTGGGCTAGCGCCGGGCGACCGCGTCGCCCATCCGATTTTCAATAGCCGCTGAGCCTCGCTTGCTGGGCTGCGGCGAAGCGTGTATCGACCGCATCGGTTTAGCGGGGCATAGCGCAGTCTGGTAGCGCGTCTGGTTTGGGACCAGAAGGTCGCAGGTTCGAATCCTGCTGCCCCGACCAGCACTTAGACCAAATCAGATACCCTCTTAAATGCCTCTGGGTAACGCCTGGGGTAACAGTAGACGAATCTCGTTTTAAGCGGGTTTTCTGGCCTATTTTGCCCGTTTTTCGCGGTTTTCATTGCATTTAAGCGGCCAAAGTCGGTTTTCGGCGGGCCGAAGGGGGTGCTCTGGATTCGGTCGCTGTCCAAGTGGTGGGCCCGGGCGGTTTCGGGGCTTGAAAGGCTGGCAAGGCGTTGACCGGCTACCCCTCGACCTGCACCTCGACCACCAGTTTCCCCAATGTTTTGCAACGCTTCGTTGGGCGTCGGCTGGCAGTCTGATATCATTTGCGTTGTTGAGCAGAAAGCAAACGGCAAACCGCGCATTACCATGATTGCCAACGCTGAAA
>Ga0208079_1000497_pt1 | contig 21381 bp, 20 predicted proteins | sample NGESurdeep092012_5_FD_184474 | JGI IMG/M metagenome (GOLD analysis project Ga0208079, IMG submission 184474) | Arctic peat soil microbial communities from Barrow, Alaska - NGEE Surface sample 210-2 deep-092012 (SPAdes) | ecosystem: Environmental > Terrestrial > Soil > Wetlands > Peat ... | reverse complement strand
CGCGACTATTCGTGCGCCGCCGCGGTCCGAAAGGGGGCGCGGGCGGAATTGGCCGACCTAAGCCCGGAATCCACTCATCGGGACGAGAATATCCCTCAGAGTCGCTTGCTCGCAGCACAGGCGTGCGCAACGATGAGTCGAGCCATCGATCAGGGTCTGCGACGTATTCGGGATAGATGGCTAAACGCTCGACAAGTACTTTGTCGGCCTGGACAGTGTGCCGTTCCAACATCTTGAGCGCTGGCCACGGCGCCTCAGGATTTACATGATCGACGGTGACAGGCGACACCCCGCCCCAATCATTGATTCCCGCAGCAATTACGTTAGCCAGCGGTCCACCGCTCAGGTTGGGGGGGGCCTGTATGTTCATCTCCGGACCGAACAAGATCCGTGCGACCGCGATTGTCCATAGATGATCCGCAACATCCGGCTCTGGAGCATCCGCCATGCGTGTCATCGGCTTGGCGCGAAAATTCTGAATAATAATTTCCTGAATATGCCCGTGACGCCGGTGCAGGTCGCGCAAGGCAAGCAGCGCTTCGATGCGCTCACGCCGTGTCTCCCCAATGCCGATGAGGATGCCGGAGGTAAAGGGCACTGCTGCTTCTCCGGCCGCGGCGATGGTTGCGAGCCGGACTGATGGCTGCTTGTCCGGTGAACCGAAATGAGGCCCGCCCCTGCGTGCCAACCGGTCTGAGACGCTCTCGAGCATGATCCCCTGCGACACCGAGACGGCGCGGAGGCGTCTAATATTTTCGAAACTCATCACGCCAGGGTTTAGGTGGGGCAACAATCCGGTTTCTTTGAAGACTAATGCTGCCATCGCAGCTAGATAGTCGAGCGTAGTCGCATATCCGAGCTCTGCGAGCGCATTGCGCGCCACCCGATATCGCAGCTCCGGCTTATCGCCCAGCGTGAATAAGGCTTCGCGACAACCCGCTTGTGCACCGGCGCGCGCGATCGCTACCACTTCGTCGGGGGATAAATAGGCTCCGTCGCTCCTATGTGGCGGCTGTGCGAAAGTGCAGTAATGGCAGGAATCACGGCAAAGCTTGGTGAGCGGAATAAATACTTTCTTGGAATACGAAATCACCGTCCCATGGCCCTGATCGCGTATTGTTGCTGCCGCGTGCATCAGCGCGGGGAGGTCTTCGAAATCGGACATTGCAAGCGCCTGCTCGGCGGTCGGTTCTGCCCCGTTCCGAAGGCAATCGGTAAGATTGTGGGTTATTGGCATTCTGCATCTTTCGCTTGAAGGTTAGCGTTTGGGACACGTCCCCAATCCGCAAAGCTGGTTCGGTCCAAAAAAGCCTGCGTGCGCGTAGCTGAGCCTAAGCGGGCAAAAACGTCGAGGTCCTCCGCGTTATCTATGTCACGACCAATGCCCGGCAGCCGTACGATCAGAGGATCGATACCGCAACGCTGGGCAGTTCGCAGATGAGGAAAGAAGCTGTCCTCGCCAAAGGTCAAAGGCACCGCGGTCGGCGGCGATACAACAATCGTATTCGAGCCGAAATCATCATGTGAAGGGACGATCGTGAAAGACCGTGCTTCCCGATGCATGGAAAGAACGAAGGAGATTTCGTCGGGCGTCACTAGTGGGATGTCGCCAGGCAACTGCATCATTCCTCCAATACCTTCGGTAGCAAGTTGTCGAGCTGCCGCTGCTACCGAGGCAGTGTGGCCACCACGCGCGTCGCCGGTCAGAATTCGGGCGCCGTAGCGTTGCGCCAAGCTGCTCGCCTTAACATCAACCGTGACGAGCGCGATGCCCGCAAGACCACGTGCCTGCGACACTGCCGTAAGCACGTCTTCGAGCATGGTAAGCACGAGCTCCTCGCGCAAATGTGGGGGGACGCCTGCCGAAAGGCGCTGCTTTGCGCCTGGCGTCTCTTTGACGGGAATAACCGCCCAGATGTCCGGTCTGCTTGTTGTCAACCGCGCTCTCCTCGCACTACTTAGGTCGTCGGATTTGCCAGACGGTCGGCAAACTTGAGAACCGCATGGGCTAATGTCTCGCGGTCCGCGAGACTGAGCATTAAAATGGGTCGAACTTCAATCGGAAGGTCGAGCTTGGATGCCAACTGAGCATCGGTGGTATCGATGACAAAGCCATCAATGACATCACGGTAATGGTCAGCTACGGTCAAGACGTCGACCGTGCGACCTAGTTCTTTCATCATCTTTGCCGTAGGACCCTTGACAGCGTGCCCGCCGATGATCGGGGAGACCGCAATTACGGGAGCGACGCTAGAGGCCAGCGCTGATCGAAGATCGGGCAACGCAAGGATAGGATCGATGCTAATGAAAGGATTTGAGGGACAAATGATGATTGCGCGCAAAGCTGGATTTCTTATCGTTGCGAGAACCTCAGGATGCGGTTGTGCATGTGCCGCGCCATCAAAGAGGAAGCCAGTAACCTCCGGGAGACATTGCGCTTCGACGAAATAGCGCTGGAAATCGAGGGTGCCGCTTTGTGTTATCACGCGCGTCCGTACGCGATCATCCGTCATCGGCAGAATGCGGCTTGTAATGCCAAGCGACCGAGCGATCTCAGAAGTTATAGTCGATAGCGTCTCGCCAGCTCTTAGGCGCCGCGTACGTTCTACGTGAATTGCGAGATCGCGGTCACCGAGTTTGAACCAAGTTTCGCCACCCAACTCGCCAAGCGCTGCCATGAACGACCAAGTTTCGTCACGACGCCCCCAACCCGTTTGCTGATTTTGTAGGCCAGCAAGTACATAGATCAGCGTATCGATGTCGGGCGAAATATGGAGTCCCAAGTGCTCGAAGTCATCCCCAGTATTGGCTACAATAGTTAGTGCGCCATGGTTGAGAACACGTGCGAGGCCCAGCGCAAGCTTAGAGCCCCCAACGCCGCCTGATAGCGCGAGGACTGGCCGCTTATCACTGGTTTGCACGCGTGTCATGATCGCCGTTGCAACTTCATCGGAATAAATCTTCGGATGCGGGCCGAATCAATGCGCTAGCTGGAATTTCCCTTGTCGCTACCGCAAAGCCGGAAACGAGCACCACCGGATGTGCTTCATCGGCTTGCCCCATCAGCAGTGAGGCAGCCGCTGCAACTTCATCCGCCATGGCGGTTTCGGTCACTTCAAGCGAGTGTCCAAAAAGATCGGGCCGGCCGCGCAAGTCGTTGAGAGCGGGAATGCCGGCAGAGCCGAGCGCGACCCCGACAGTGCCCCGGCGCCAGGGGCGGCCAAAACTGTCGCTCACAATGATGCCTAGGGGCGTTTTAAAATGCTTTTCCATTTGCGCGCGCAAACTTTTCGCGACCGAGTCGGGCTCGGTCGGGAGGAGCAACACCATGTCTCTGGCTGGCGAGGCAGACACGTTAGAACGATCAACCCCGGCATTGGCAGCAATGAAGCCGGAGCGGTGCTCTACGATTAATACATTCGGATGTTGACGCACGACCCGCACCGATTCCGAAAGAATCACTTCGACGAGTCGTGGATCTTTGCTGACTAAGACGGCAAGTGCCTCGGCGCGCGCCGAAGGCACAACCGTAGCAAGGTCAACGTAACGCCCTTGCGCCTTCGACACCACCTTCTGGGCCACGACAACAATATCACCGGCGTGCGGTTTCAAACCGGCTTTATCCATGGCTGCGATTATGATTGCACCGAGATCGTCGCCCGGCGCGATCAGCGGAATTCCGGGGACGACGCTCAACGTCAATTGCTGAGGTGCTCGCATCATCGCAACGCGCGCAACCGCGGCAGAACCTGCTCGCCGTAAAGTCTCAAAAAGCGCTTCTGATCCGGCCCGGGCGCGTGGAAAACAAGATGGCGGAAACCGAGATCCAAATAACTCTTGATTTTAGCCACATGTTCATCCGGATCGGTCGACACAATCCAGCGCTTTGCGGTGCGTTCGACGGGCAGCGCATCGGCAAGTTTCTCCATCGCGACAGGGTCCTCGACAGATATTTTTTCTTCGGCCGAGAGTGCCAAAGCCGCCCAGTGCTTTGTATCGTCAAGCGCTCGCTGACGGTCTGTGTCAAAGGAAACCTTCATTTCGATCATGCGATCGATAGAGTCGGGTGGACGCCTGGCAGCTTCCAATCCGGCGGCTACATTCGGTAGCAATGTTTCCGTATAGAGTTCAGGCGCCTTGCCACTGGTGCAAATATAGCCTTCAGCGATCTCGCCAGCCATTTTTGCGACAGTCGGGCCAGATGCGGCCAGATAGACTGGAACCGGCTTAGACGGTCGATCGTAAAGTGTCGCCTTCTCGGTCTTGTAGTATTGACCTTCAAAAGTGACGCGTTCCTCGGTCCACAGCCGCCGCATCAGCATTATGGATTCCTGCAGCCTGGCAGTGCGCTCCTTAAACCCTGGCCATTTGAAACCGAGCGCTGGCACGTCGTTGAGCGATTCGCCGCTGCCCAGGCCGAGAACGACGCGACCAGGAAACATCACGGCGAGAGTTGCAAAGGCCTGTGCTACGATTGACGGATGATAACGAAAAGTAGGCGTCATCACGCTAGTACCCATGATGACGCGCTTGGTGCGGGCACCGAGTGCTCCTAGCCATGGAATGGAAGACGGCGCGTGACCACCAGTATGTTTCCATGGCTGAAAATGATCGCTAATAAAGACGGAGTCGAACCCAACTTCCTCCGCGGTGCATGAAAAATCCAGTAGTTCATTCGGACCAAACTGTTCCGCCGATGCTTTGTATCCGATCTTAAGCAAATTAAGCTCCTCGCGTGGTTGGGGCACTGAGAATCATGCCGCTATGGGTTGAGCTTCAAAGATGTCCGGACTTCTCCTTCGATCATGTTCCAAATTTGATCGACTATTGCCATGAACGCCGGTTGACGCTTGACTTCGAGAGAACGTGGTCGGGAAATTGGAATCGGGATTTTCGCACGCACGGTCCCCGGTCGAGCGCTAAATACAATAACCGTGTCCGAAAGAAACACCGCTTCGTCGATTTGATGCGTGATGAGGAGAACTGTCTTGCGGCTCGCCTGCCAGATCGACAGCAACTCGGTCTGCATAATTTCGCGGGTCTGGGCATCGAGTGACGCGAACGGCTCGTCGAGCAGCAGGATTTTTGGGTCGACTGCGAGCGCGCGCGCAACGTTCACCCTTTGACGCATGCCGCCGGAAAGCTGGTGTGGATAGTGGCTCTCGAAACTCGTGAGGCCTGCCAAATCGACAAAGCGCTGCGCGATCGGTTGTGCCTTTGCCCAGGGCATACGAGCCAGCGTCAGTCCGTAGGCCACGTTCTCGATCACGGTCTTCCAAGGCAGCAGCGAATCCTGCTGGAAGACCATGGCCCGATCCCGTCCAGGACGGGTTACCAACTTGCCATCAACATAAACGGTTCCCGCGCTGGGCGTCAGCAACCCATCAATGATCCGGAGCAACGTCGACTTTCCACTACCGCTCGCGCCGACGATGGAAACGAATTCTCCTTCCTTGATGGACAAGCCGATACCTCGCAACGCTTCTACCGCCGGCTTGCCCCTGCGGGTAAAGGTCTTGTCTAGATTGTCGACGCGTAGCAGTTCCACGCTCATTCGTGCTTCCACGGGGCCAGACGGCGCTCAAGGGCTTCGAACAGCACACTGCCGAAGAGGCCCATCGCGCCGAGCACGATCACATAGCCGAGCACGCGGGCGGTATCGAACGTCTGGCTGGCCGAGAGGATGGCAAAGCCGAAGCCGGCAAACGATCCAAAAAATTCGGCGACCACGATGCCCACAAGCGCGCGCGCCCAGGAGACTCGAATGCCGCTGACGATGAACGGTAGCGCGTAGGGGAAGGTAACGGTGGTGAAGATCTGCATCGAAGTCGCGTCAAACGAGCGCGCCGCCTCGATCAACTGCCGGTCGGTTGCCCTCAGGCCCGCCTCGGTCGTCACAACGACCGGAAATACCGCGACCATAAGAACGAGTACGAACTTGGACGCGAAGCCGAGGCCAAGCCAGGCGATGAATAGCGGCGCGAGCGCGATGATCGGCACGGAGTTAAGCGCACTCAACACGGGCCCCGCCGTCAGCGACAGCGCCCGGCTTGATGCCAGCGCGAACCCAATCGATATGCCTAGAGCCACCGAAACAAGGAACGACGTACCGACCGCCGTCACAGTCGCCACCGCGTTGGTCCACATAGCGCCGCGTTGGGTTTCGGTGACAAGCGCAGCGGCAACATCCGCTGGAGGCACTAGCAAAAGCCGGTTAGCGACGAAGACCGATACCACTTGCCACAGCAACAATACGCAAAGCACAGAAAGTGTAATACGTGCGATGGCTGCCGTTCTGGAATCCTGCTCGAAGAATTCGTAGATGCTACGCACGCGTTCCTCACGGGGCCTTAGGCAGGATGGCGAGCGCGCGCCTGGCGACCCCATCCCTTTTCGCCGATCACCTTTCCATCCCGATACACGGTGCGTCCACGAACGATGGTGCGGACCGGTTTAGCTTTGAACTTGCGGCCGGCGTAAGGGCTCCAGCCCGTGAGGCTCAGCACGTCCTCGTCCTTGATCTCGTACTCACGTTCGAGATCGACTAGCACCAGGTCGGCGTGGTAACCCGGCATCACATCGCCCTTATTCTCGATGCCAAAGATGCGCGCCGGCGCGGTGGAGCAAGCCTCGACCACCCGCTCTAGCGAAATTTTTCCTTCCAGCGCGGCGGTTAGGAACATGCTGAGGTAGAACTGCGTCGAAGGCGTTCCCGTGTGCGCCTTCCATCCATCCTGCCAGCCAATCTCTTTTTCTTCGCGGGTGTGAGGCGCGTGGTCGGTTGCGACTATATCGATGGTGCCGTCATTGAGCCCTTCCCAGAGACTGGGAACGTTCTTTTCCGGCACCCAGTACGACAAAGCGTAGGAGCCGAGCCGCTCGATCGCAGACCAGTCGCAACCGAGAAATAGGGCCCAAGGATTGATTTCGCATGTCACACGCTGGCCGGCCCGCTTCGCTCGGCGGATCAGATCAACACTGCCTGAGGTCTGGGTGTGCAGGACGTGTAGGTGGCACCCGGCGGCCTTTTGCAGGCGCAGCAACGTAGCGATCGCGCTTTCCCAGATCACGCCGTCATGCGCCGCGTAAGCCTTGGCGTAGGCGAGCGCGTCGCGCTGCTGGCGCTCCCAGAATCCCTTTTCGATCACGTTCATCAAGGCCTGATCGTGCGGATGCACCATCAGCGGTACGTTCACCTTGGCGCAATGCTGCATGATTTCAAGAATGCGGCCGTGGTCATGTACGCCGATACCCGGCATGTGCGGATAGCTGCGGCCAGTGTCGACCACCATGAAGATTTTGAACGCGGCAATACCTTGCTCCGCCATGCGCGGGATTTCGTCTTCAATAGTCGGAGCGGGATTGAAATTCCAGTCGACGATGGCGTCGCGCTCGTAGATGGCGAACTGCTTCTTGAGCAGCGCCAGCGAATTCGGCGGCGGAGTCACGTTCGGCATGGCGACCGAGGTAGTCACGCCGCCCGCAGCGCACTGCTGCGTGGACGTATAGATCGTGTCCTTGTATTCGAAGCCCGGCTCACTGCCCTCGCGATGATGCGAATGCATGTCGATCACCCCTGGGATCACTGCGAGCCCGTTTGCGTCGATGATCTCGTTCGCCGTCGGCTCCTGTCCTGGTTCGTATAGACCGGCAATCTTGCCGTTCTGAATGCCGATGGAAGTCTGAATACGACCCTTCGACGTAATCAGCAGGCCGTTCTTGATCAAGGTGTCCATATCTCTACTCTCCTAAAAGAACCGAGGAAGGCGTCACTGTCGTATCGGCAGTGGTCGCGTCGCCGGCAACTCTGCGTTTACTGATCGTATCGTAGACTGTCGCGACATAGTCGCGTGACAGTCCACGCGTGATGAACACGATGCGCGACGTTCGGTCGTCGCTGGGCCACTGCGACAGTTCGAACGGCGGGTGGAACAGGCGCTGCACGGCCTGGACCACGATTGGCTTCTCGCGTCCGAGGACGTTGAGAATGCCCTTCACGCGCAGCAGGTCGTTGCCGTGGCCTAGCACCAGGGCGTCGAGCCAATTTGCGACGTGCTCCCAGTGCAGCGGAGTGTTAAACTGTAGACAAAATGAGCCGATGTCGGCACTGTGACGGTTCACATCATGATGATGGTGGTGGTCGTGTGGCGCGGTGGCGGACGGTTCCGGCTCCTGTTCGTATGCCTCCGCATTGAGCCACTGCAACACGTTCTCGCTTTTGGTTTTCGGATTGTAGATGTCCGCCACCGCAAGGTCGGACGGTAGCGGAATGCCCGCAAGAGACGACCGATGGATGCGAGCACCGGGATTGAGGGTCTTCAGCCGGGCATGGAGCGGCGCGATGTCCGGGCTGCCGATGTCCAGCTTGGTCAGGATAATATCGTCAGCCACTGCCGCTTGTTTGACCGACTCGATATGCTGATCGAGCGTCGTTAGACCGTGCAGGGTATCAATCGCGGTGACAATCTGCTGCAGGCGGAAACGCCGCGCGACCGGGAAGGTCATCAGCGCTTGGATAACAGGTGCAGGATCTGCCAACCCGGTGGTCTCGATGATAATACGGTCGAATGCGCGCACCTCGCCTTTGGCGCGCTTGACCTGCAGTTCACGCAGCGTATCGACTAAATCGCCGCGCACCGTACAGCATAGGCAGCCAGTGCTGAGCTCAATGGTGTTGTCATTGCTAGACGCGATCAATGCGTGGTCGATACCGATCTCGCCAAACTCATTGACGATCACCGCAGCGTTGGCAAGATCGGCAGTCTGCAGCCACGCATTGAGCAGCGTGGTCTTTCCGCTGCCCAAAAAACCAGTTAGCAACATTACCGGCAGGCGATCGTCGGTCATTGCACACTCCGACGTCTTATCTCGCGGCAAGGAAGCTTGAATCGTAATAGCGGGCTAAATCGAAGGGGCGCGACGAAGCCGGGTTTGCACCGATCGCTTGATCGATCTTGATGATGTTCTCAAGCCCGGCCGCCGACACGGTCAGCCCGCGTCCGATCGCCTTCTGCTGCTCCACGATGAATTTATAGGAATCGGCGCAAGTGTCCTTGGGAACGTTCGTATAGCTCGCCAGAATCTCAATAGCCTTTTCCTTGTTGGCTGGGTCGTAGATCCAGTCGGCAGCCTTCTTCAGAGCCTGCGTAAGCGCAACGGCAGATTCGCGGTTCTTCTGCGCCCATTCCTTGTTTACGACCAGCGGAGTCTGGACATAGGGATCGGTATAGACGTCGAGAATTTTCATTCCCTGTTGCACCGCTAACGTGTCAAACGGTGCGATCAGCAGCGCGCCCTTAACCTGGCCGTTGCCCAGCGCCACGACGCGGTCCCTGGAATTGGTCAGCGCCACCATCTTGACGCTGCGCGGATCGACGCCCCCGCGTTGAAGCTGAAAGCGTAGCAGATTGGCAGTCCCGCCTTCGACCGCGCCCGCGGTGACGGTGGTGTCCGTGAGCTGCTTGACCTCGGAGACTCCCATGCCGCCGATCAGTTGCAGGATCGTCTTCTCCAAAATTGCGCCAGTTATAATGACCGGAGCGCCCTGGTCGATGGCCCGGATGACGACATCGCCCAGCGAGATGCCAGCCTCCACGCTGCCTGAAGACACGGCCTGCAACAGAGCTGGACTGCTGCCAGCCACCAGTTCCTTAACTGTAATCTTTCGCTCGGCATAGAAACCCTGATCACGGGCAATTGCGTGCAGCCATAGAAGCGCACTTGGCGCGAGGGTTGCTAAGCGAACCTCCGTCATTTGTTGCGCACGACCTTCTGTTGCTACGGTCGCAACGAGTAAAGCCGCTAACAAAGCACGAAACATAATAGCCATTGGCAAGCTTCCTCCGCTTGAGCGATCGCGGCAGGCCGCGGCAAAGTCGGACTGGGGACCGGCCAAAAGACTAATGCACCCCCCCGAACCTTGCAACGGCCGAAAGACAGAATTGTTATATTTTGACAATTTTGACATTTTCCTAGAAAATGACAATTTAACAACGGTACAAACTCCGCATCATGAGCCGTTCAAGTCGACTAATCCTGATCCTGCAATTGTTTGAACAAGACCGGCCGGTCTGGACGGTCGGGGAGATGACTCGTGCGCTCGGACTATCCTCAAGCACGGTGTACCGACACGTACGCAACCTCGTCAGGGCAGGATTCCTAGATCCAGTAACCGGTGCAGGCTACGCGTTAGGGCCGGCGTTTATCCGCTACGATAGAATTCTCAGGCAAAGCGACCCTCTAATCCAGATTTCGGCCCCAGTGATGGCCGGGTTGCTAGGTCATACCAGCCAGAGTTGCACTGTTGTTCTTTGCCGAAGATTCAAGGACTGCGTGATGTGCGTGCATGAGGTGCGCGGCAATAAATCCCGTGAAGAGACTAGCTATGAACGAGGCGTAGCAATGCCGATGTTTCTCGGCGCAACATCGAAGGTCATTCTCGCGCAGCTGCCGGATCGAATGCTCAAGGCCATATACCTAGCCAACGAAAAGACCATCCATCGCGTGTTGCGAACTCGCGACTGGAGCGAATTCAAAGCGCAAATCAAAGAAATACGCCGCGCCGGCTTCGCGCTGACAAAATCTGAAGTTGCGAGAGGGCGGGTTGGTCTAGCGGCGCCGATTGCGCGCAACGGACAGGCATTTGCGAGTATCAGCCTCGTAGGATCCGGACACAGGTGGGACAAGAGAAAAACCGATCGCTTCATCCAGCACGTCCGCGATGCCGCTGATCAGATATCGCAAGCTCTCTCGCGCGAAGCCGCGGTCATTTCGCGTTAGCGGCATGCGCGCGGCGACAATCGAATTTGGTAGAGGAGGATGATAAGTGAGACAAGAAATAGTTCATTTTTACAGCGAAGGAAGCAAGCTTCAGGGACTGTTGCGACTGCCAGAGCAAGGAACCGGACCTTGGCCCGGAATTGTCCAAGGACCTGGCTGGCTGGGGTTGCACGACGCCAAACTTTATGAGCGGTATCACCGTAGCTTCACCGAAGCAGGATACGCCGTTCTCGTCTTCGACTATCGGGGGTTCGGCAACAGCGAAGGTGAACCAGGTCTGATTTTGCCGATGTGGCAAGCGGAAGACATCAGGAATGCCATCACTTACATGCAGACGCGAACCGAGGTCGATCCCAATCGCATAGGGCTGTTCGGATCAGGCGGTACCGGCGGAGCACTTCCTATTTATGTGGCAGCTCTCGATCAGCGCGTGAAATGCGTTGTCAGCAATTACGGTTTTGCAAGCGGCAAGGATTGGCTTCGTAGCATGCGACGGGAATATGAATGGATTGCACTTCAACAGCGGCTGGATAACGACCGTAAGAAGCGCGTGCTGGAGGGGAAGGGCGAGATGGTGAACCCGCGCGAGGATTTGATGGTGGTCACACCGGAGCGCGTCCAGACGGCCGTGAAGAAGGATGTGGATTCCCGTATTCCGGAGCGCGTGCCCTTACGTTGCGCGGAAGCAATCATTGAATTCACTCCAGAAAACTATGTTGCTGCGATCTCTCCGCGTGCCATTCTTTTCATCTCGACCGAGGGCGACGCCGTAACGCCTGAAGAACAGACGTTCCGGTTGTATGAAAAAGCCGGTCAGCCAAAGAAGCTAATCATCCAGAAGGCGACATCGCACTATCAGGCTTATGACAAATATTTTGACAAGGTCACGCCCCAGATCATCGATTGGTACAATCGCTATCTGAGATATGAGGTAGTGGAATCGATGGAACAAACGAAATGAAAATTTGGGCCGAGAATCTGAAGCCTGAGTCGAAAGTTAGGAAGGACTGGGAACGTCAAGCCGGCTAATTGTCACCTTATGACAACCGTCGCGATCGCCGGGGCGTCATTCGACTAGAGGAGCGTTCAACCAATGCCTACACAATATGGCCTGCTATTGCCGCATTTCGGACCTCAAGCCAGTAAGGACAAGATCCTTGAGGGTGCAAAGAAAGCGGAATCGTTGGGATTTGATTCGGTATTCGTCCGCGATCATCTGGTGTTCCATCCACACGGAATGGAAGGAACCGATAACACGTTCATCGATCCATTTGTCGTGCTAGCCTCGATCGGCGCGGTGACTTCGAAGATTCAGCTGGGTTTCGGTTCTTTGATTCCACATCGTCATCCGTTGCTGCTGGCGCTAATGATCAACTCACTCGAATATATGGCCGGGCAGCGACTCATCCTTAGTCTCGGGATCGGCAATTTCCAGGTCGAATTTGACGCCCTTGGCATGAAGGATTGGCCGCGCGATGAGGTTGCCGCGGAGCAGGTTGAGATTCTTCGCAAATCATGGACCCACGATCATTTTGCGTTCGACGGCAAGTTCTACAAGAACGCCGAGGTGGGATTCAAACCTCGCGTCGCGAAGCCCATCCCGATTTGGTATGCAGGCGCCACCCCCGCTTCAGTTCGGCGCGCGCTCGCCTTTTGCGACGGTTGGATGCCCGGCCGCATCACGTTGAATACCTACAAAAAGCGCGTGGAAAAGCTTCGGACCGATGCGGCCGCCATGGGCAAGCCGCGTTTTTTAGAGGGTTGTATCCCGATTATAAGTATCGATGTCGATCGTGAGACGGCTTTGCGCAAGGTCAACGTGCAAGGACTGCTGAAAAATGCGAATGAGCAAAAATTCTGGGTCAAGCCCGAATCCGGATCGTTCACAACTTGGCAGGATCTTGAAGGCTCGTTCATGGTCGGCAGTCCCGACGATGTCGTTAGAGATGTTGAAAAATATCTAGAAGTCGGCATCGATCACATTGTCTTCGATCTTCGCTTCCGGTTCGATGAATGGGACCGGTGCATGGACTTGCTCGGAAAAGAGGTTCTCCCAAAGCTGCGCAAACACTCATGAGCGCCCCCGAGCCGACGGAAATTGCATGATATTGGTGGTTGGCGGCCGCTTTTGGCGCCCGCCAACCCAAGGTTTCCTTTGCATGGCGTCCGGGATCAACTTGCTCGTCCACGACTCCGTCAGAAGCTCCGCGTTTAATTGTTGGTAGCTAAGTCAAGGGTGAAACAAATGAATCCATTGAAAGCCCTTCAAAAGTATCACCAAGCCCAGGCCCGTGCTGACTTTAGCGTGCTGGCGGAGTGCGGACGCCGGGAAATGCGCGTTTATCTCAAAGGCAATACCTCTTCCGGGCTTGCCGTACTTAGTCATGCCATCAAACGCGCTCTGTCTTAATCGGAGGGTCCGATGCAAATTGGAATGATCGGGCTGGGTCGAATGGGCGGCAATATCGTTCGACGACTTCTGCGACATAGTCATACAGCGGTGATATACGATCGGGATCCGACGGCCGTCGAAGCTTTGCTTTCAGTCGGAGCGGAAGGCGCCGCGACGCTCGACGATTTCGTCAGCATGCTCACTCCGCCACGTACCGTTTGGGTGATGTTGCCAGCTGGCGATCCAACTGAGACGGTCATCCAGCATCTTGCTGATTTGCTTGATCCTGGCGATGTCATCATCGACGGAGGGAATACCTTCTGGCGCGACGACATTCGCAGGGCAAGCGCGCTCAGGCAGAAAAGCCTGGAATATGTGGATGTCGGCACGAGCGGTGGCGTGTGGGGGCTTGAGCGCGGATACTGCATGATGATTGGAGGCGACAAGCAGGTGGTCAATCGTCTCGACCCCATCTTCAGCGCGCTTGCGCCGGGTGTCGGAGAAATTCCGTCGACACAGGGCCGAAGCAGCCAAGATTCCCGGGCCGAACGGGGTTACATCCATGCAGGCCCAAATGGCGCCGGTCATTTCGTGAAGATGGTGCATAACGGCATCGAGTACGGTCTCATGCAAGCCTATGCCGAAGGCTTCGATATTCTGAAGAATGCTGGCAGCGATTCGGTGCCAGAAGAGTTCCGTTTCGATTTTGATCTGGCGGAGATTTCCGAGGTGTGGCGTCACGGGAGCGTGATCACATCCTGGCTCCTGGATCTGACCGCAGCCGCTCTGGCGCAGGACGCAGCTCTCGAAGCATTTTCCGGTTTTGTGGAAGATTCGGGCGAAGGCCGCTGGACTATCATGGCAGCGATCGATGAAGCGGTACCAGCGGAGGTCTTATCTGCAGCTCTCTTTGCGAGATTCCGATCGCGTCAACAGCATACGTTCGCGGAGAAGATCTTATCTGCCATGCGTAAGGGATTTGGTGGACATGTAGAGCCAGGGCGTCCTGCTGCGAAGTAGCCTGCCGGTCGTCGTCAGTCATGGCGAGGTATTGTTGATGCGGCACAATGGGGTGGCCGGTCAGCCATTTCCAAGATTTTATGGCCAACTTGCGGATGCCTCTGAGGGCCACTCCTGTAGCGCCTGGCGTGAAGCGTTCGGCAGGTGATCAAAAGCATAGACGGGCAGCAAGAGTGGAAACAAATACCTGACGTTGCTGGAGTCGGATACAGGAGAGATCATAATGCCCAAAGGGCGACCTGAAATCGTCGTGACCCCCGATTTGTCGACGCTCATCGAGATTGCTGTCAAACGAGTTGCTGCCCGAATTTCTCAAGCCAGGTCCACAGTCGCAATTTGCCTGACAGGCGGCTCGACCCCGAAGCCGATTTACCAGCGGTTTGCCACTGAACCCTATCGAAGCGAACTTCCTTGGAATAGCATCCAATGGTTTTGGGGGGATGATCGTTTCGTTTCTCTGGACGATGAGCGTAGCAACGCCGGGATGGCGCGCGCGGCTTTCTTGGACCGATTGCCAATTCCGCCCGCCAACATTCATGCCATACCGACAAGCGCTCCAAATCCGCACGAGGCGGCGCTTCAATATGAGAAAGAGCTCAAGCGTTTCTATGGGTGCCATCGGCTAGATCCTGAGCGACCGCTGTTTGATCTCGTGCTAATGGGCCTCGGTTCCGATGGCCATACGGCCTCGCTCTTCCCAGGAGATCCTGCACTCTCTGAAAAGGATTGTTGGGTCGTTGGGGTTGAAAAGGCAGGACTTCCGCCTTTCGTTCCGCGCGTGAGCCTCACGTTTCCTGTCCTGGCCTCGACGCGAGAAATGATTTTCCTGGTCAGCGGTCAAGACAAGCGAGATGCGGTGGATCGCGTGCTTTCAGGACAGGATTTGCCGGCAGCGCGTGCACATGCGATCGGAAATCTTGTCTGGCTAATGGACCGTAGTGCCGCCCCCGAGGCCTATCGAGTTTCTTCCGGCGGGCCCTAGTGCGCTGCCGCTGTTCGTGACATGGGACATCCAAACTATGAATCTGCCGATGCCATTGCACGTGGCGCGATTCCTGCGGGCGCGGTTGCGCGCCGAAGGTCAGCTCTACCACTTCCTGGCCTGCGTATTCGCCTCATCTTGCAAGCTCGCGACGCTTCAACCGCCGCACCAGATAATCGAAATTGACCACGAACTGCTCGGGCCGGGCGATGTCGTGCTTGAGCTTCTCGATGTCGGCGCGCGGGAACTCGGGCGCTGGATCGCCGGCCGCCTCGGCAGTCAACTGCACCATCGCGGCGTTCTCTAGCATGATCACGCCGACGACCGCCTCCGCGATGCTCGCGCCGACCGCGGCGACGCCGTGGTTCTTGAGCAGCACCGCGCGGTGCGGACCGAGCGCCTTGGCGACGCCCGCGCCCATCTCGTGGGTGCGGATCAGGTTGATCGTATCGGCGTAGACGCCCAGCGCCTCGTAGAACAACGCGCCCGGCTGGCTGTAACAGCGCATCGGCCGACCGGTTGCCGACAGCGCGACGGAATAGGGCGGATGCGTGTGGATCACGCAATGCACGTCGGGGCGCAGCTTGAAGATTTCCGAGTGGATGTAGACCTCGCTGTGGCGGCGTGCGGTGCCGGCGACCACGTTGCCGTCGAGATCGATGGTGAGAATGTTCTCCAGCGTGATCTCGTCGAGTCCCAAACTGTGCGGCTTCATGAAGAACCGCGAAGGATTGTCGGGCAGCCGAAACGAAATATGGCCGCGCGTGAAATCGTCCTGTCCCTCGGCGACGAGTACCCTGCCGGCCCAGATCAGCTGCTGCTTTATATCGTCGTGGGTCATGTCGATTGTTTCTCCGTGCGAGTGAGGGGCGGGCCGGTGCCGGTTCGGCGCGCCGCTATATAAAGCATGTCGAGGCGGTGAAGGCACGCAATGTTAGCGATCAATGTGGCGCCCGCTGCCCCCGATCTGCCGTAGGTCACCGGCGAGCCAATTCCAAAACAAATCTATTTTTCGAGCAAGAACAGCAAGCATCATCGCATCAATCGTATCAATGTTTAGACGGAAAGCTGTCGCGCCAGTGGGCTGACGAATGGCGCCACGCCGCAGCCTGGCGGAACGCTTGCGTTCGCTGCTGGCGATGTCTTTCAGCCGAATCCCCCTGCGACCATCAAGCTTGCCATGCTGGACATGATCTCGAATTCTCATTTTCCAGCGCTTGCCGCGATCGAGCTTGGCTTCTTCAAGTAAAAAGGGTTCGACGTCGAACCGAAAATGATCTTTCCGGTTACCAGCTTGGTGGATTGGCCTGGCCTATAACATTCACTGGCACGCAGTCAGGTTCTGGTGATGGAGCCGCGATGTATTACCAGTTAATGCGGTAAAGCAGCCGCTTGGTTTCTGGATTGCCCACGAGACGATCTCGATTTACCACGGCGGCGGATTGGGTTCGATCACCATGTCACTTCCTGATTAGCGCCAGCGCCTTTGCGCGCGGGCCTTCATCCACCAGCGTCTTGATGTCGACCACCTCGGCGAGATTTCCGGTCTTGATCAGGAGGTTCTGCATCCATGTCAATTTTTCAAACGGGATCGGCATGGCCGGGTCAATCGCCGAATATTTCTTGACCTCGTCGAAGATATATTGGGGACGTATATCGTCCGGCTTGCTGCCGGTAATCTCGTGTGCCAGCGCCACAACGTTGGCTTGGTTGTCGAGGGCGAAGCGCCACGCCGCCATCTCGGCGGCAAGAAACTTTGCGAGATCGTCGCCCCGCGTGGCGATAGTCTTGGCACTGGTTATGGTGCAGAAACGCAGATAGTTTGGCACCACGTCATGCGCATGCACCAGCAGTTTGACACCCAACTTCTCGGCGATGGGCGCGAACTCGGTCGACGCCCCCGCTGCATCAATGATGCCCGCCGAAACCGCCTTGATGCGGTCGGTGTCGCTGCCCATGGCGCTAAACCGTACCTCAGAGAACGGGATGTTATATTTTTCGAGCACGGCGCGCGCCAGAAGATCAGGCAAGGCACCGGGCGAGGAAATCGCAATCGACTTGCCCCTCAGATCCATCGCGCTTTTCACATCGGGCTTGGAATAGATGCCGTATGTTAAGATTTGCCAGTAGCAACCGGTGATCTTGATGTCGCCGCCGCGTGTGCCGGCGAGCAGCGGGCCGCCCGGGCTGCCCTCGTAGCTGTCAAGTTCGCCGGCGAGTAGCGCGCGAAGCGCCAACGCGTCTCCCTTGAACTGCATCATCTCGATCTTCAAACCCTGTTTTTCCGCAAAGCCGCCCTTGGCCGCCATGAAGACGAAGCCGGCATCGCTCTTGGCTTCTACCACGCCGTGACGCCAGGGCTTGGTTTCCTGCGCGTTCGACGCGACCGCAGTGAAGATCGTGAACAGCAATATCGCGGCGTGAATACTTGCACGGCGACGGCGTATGTTTATCTTAGATCTCTTGTCCATTCTGTTGCCCTGACCGCGGACCGCGATTTCGAGTTGCCGTATTTTCATTTTGAAATATTACTCGATGCGTCGCTACTCGTCACGTACAATTGGCTGATTCATCACGACATCGCCACGTCGCTGTTCTGCAAGCTCCGTGTCGAGCATGAAATAATCGCTCTGCGTCGCCAACCGCGCCTGGCGTTCAAAATCTGCGGGCCAATAACCGAGATCATAGCCGTGCCACGGAGATTCCGGCTTGAGTGCCGGCAGACCGAGGCGCTCCCATATGGCTCTTGCGTTTTCCATGAACTCACGCTTGGGCAACGCGACAGGCGCGAAAGTGCCCTTGAGCGTCGCGTTGATAAGCACCGCCGCGCTTTCACCATGGTCGCGGGGACCCCGCGGCCCGTGACCGGGATCCTTGTGTTCGAGCACCTTGAGATCGTGCTGCGGCTGGCAGCGATAGGACATGGCCCAGAATAATGCATCGGCGTTCTCCGGATCGATATCCTCGTCGATGGCGATGATCCACTTGCCGGCAAACCGATGCAACGTCGATGCGCCATAGAGCGCGCGCCAGATTTCCGTCTCCGGTGTACCGCGCTCAAACTGAATGGCGATGACGGCATAGAGGCTGGTTAGCGGCTCGTGCATCGCCACGCGCTTGACGCCGCGTATAGCCAGTGCCGATTTCAGGTGATTAAGGAACACCGGCTCCATCGCGACGCGCCGGATGACGCTCGACTCGCTCGGCGTCACCTGGCTGATGAATGAAGTCAGGATCGGATGCCGCCGGCGAGTGATCGCCGTCACATCCATAAATGCGTTGTATTCCTGCAAGTTCACATAGCCATGCGACTCGCCGAATGGCGCCTCCGGCTCCAGCAGCTCGGTACTGATGAAACCTTCGATGACGATCTCCGACTCGGCCGGAACCAGCAGATCGACCGTCTTGCAACGCACGACATTAATCGGCTCGCCCGCCAGAGCGCCGGCGACCGCGACCTCGTCGAGGTGCTCCGGCATCTTCTGCACGGCGGCGTAGGACACCACCGGCGGGCAACCGACCACGACGGCGCACGGCATCGGCTCCCCGCGTGCCTTGTATTTGAGCCAATGCGCGTAGATGCCGGCCCGCAGTTCCACCGAGGGATTCATGCCGAGCCGGCGCGGCGCCTTCAACTGGCCGCGATAATTGCCAACATTCTGGATACCGGTGTCTGGATCCTTGGTGATGTAGTGACCGGCCGAGAGATAGGGCGCATTATCCCAGCCCGGCGTCGAGATCGGCACGGGCAAGCCGTCCAGCGCGTTGCCATCCTGGTCAAGATCGGCGCCGGCGATCACCACGTCATGGCATGGTGCCTGCTCGACAATGCGCGGCGCGATCGGATTGGCGATTGCTGCGACCCAGATCCGGCCGATGTCTTCCAACGGCTTGCCGAAGCCGAGTTGATAGACCGCGCGGTTGGCAGCGAGCCCCGCGACCAGCACGGAAATGTCAAAACGACGGCCCTTTGAATCGGTCGGGTGGGTGAACAGGAACGCCTTGCGCTCCGGCTCGGGAATGCCGCCGCGATATTGCCAGCGCACCAGCGGATGCATCTCGGTATCTTTGTTGATCGCCTCATCAACCACCACCAGCAGACCCGCGCGGGCCAGCGCCAGCACATGCTCGTGCAGGTCGGGATAGCCGCGTGGATTGGTCGGTGTGGCGTCGCGAAAGCGCGCGAGCGAGGCAGACAGCGGTGCGATCGGCTCAGCCATGGTGGCCTCCCAGTTCCTGCATCAGCCATGCCGCGACCGCAAAAGTCTCGGCATCGCTGCCTTCGAAGCCGGTCACCTGCAACCCAAGCGGCAATTTCTGTTCGTGCAGCAGCGGCAGCGAGATCGCCGGCACGCCGAGCAGCGAGAATGGCACGACGAACGTCGGATCGCCGGTCGAGCCGAGGCCGATGGGTGCGGCGCCCGGCGCCGCCAGCGTCACGCACGCATCGCATTGCGCCACTAGCGCGGCGTAGACACCGCGCACCCGCGCGCGCTCCGCCAAAGCGGTGCGATAATCGTCAATCGTCATCGCTTCGGCCTGCTCCAGGCGGTCGAGCATGGCGCGGCTCAGCTTGGCGGCATCGCGGTCGCGATAGGTGTTGAGCGGCCAGCGCGATTCCCAGGCATTGATCCCAGTCGACAGCGGCCTTGCCGCAATGATGGCGACTTCCAGCGCCGCGACCTCCGCATTGGAATGGCGCGTCAGAATCTCGATGCCCGCGCGCTTAAGCCGCGCGACGACATCCTGCAGCTCGGCTTGCGCCGCTGGCGAGGCCACACCCCAGCCGGCGGTTTCCAACACCGCCAGCCGGCGCGGCTTGGCAGCGACCGGCGGCAGCGCTGGGCCGACAAGGCCGGGCCACCCGGGATCGCCGCCGGCGCGGATCGCGGTCTCGCGCGCGACCTGCCAGGTATCGTGGAGAGTTGCCCCGAGCACGCCGGTGCAGCTCTGGCTTAGGTAATCGTAACTGCCGCCGCGGTTGATCGCGCCGAGACTCGGTTTGAAACCGAAGCAGCCGCAGAAGCTGGCCGGCCGCACGATCGAGCCGATCACCTGGGTACCGAGCGCGGCGCTGACGAGGCCGGCCGCGACCGCCGCAGCCGAACCGCTGCTGGAACCGCCCGGCGTGCGCGTCGAATCCCACGGGTTGCGGGTGCCACGCGGTTCGGTTGCAGCGAATTCGGTGGTCACGGTCTTGCCCAGGATGACGGCGCCTGCTTCGCGCAATGCCGCAACAGACGCCGCATCGCGCCCTGACCGCCAGCCGACAAACAGCGGCGAACCCATCTCGGTTGGCATGTCGGCGGTCTCTATGATGTCCTTGATGCCGACCGGCATGCCGTCGATTGCCGATAGTGGCTTGCCGGCGCGCCAGCGTACGCTTGAGCGGTCCGCCGCCGCCCGGGCGCCGTCGAGATTGATATGGACGAAGGCGCCGATGGCTGGCTCCCAGGCTGCAACAGCGTCGAGGCAGCGTTCGAGGAAGGCACGCGGTGCATCATCCCCGGAGGCAAAACGTACCGCTGCGTTAAGAAACGGCGCTGGCCGCGGCGTGCGCGAAAGCTCCATCATGGTATTTCCATCGTAACTGTGTTTCGGCGGCGGGGTCACTTCTTCGGCGCCCATGGAATCAAGATATTAGCAGGTGATCCGAGCAATTTGAGTTTGTTTCGAGAGAACATTCAGTCAAACAAAACTTGAGCCAGCAAAGCCATGTGCGCGTGGGGGATTTGGATTCGCCGAATGGCAGGTTACGGAACACAGCAGTGGGCGATGCGCGGCACTCGTCCCGGCTTGGTGAAAGCCAGGCAAAAAGCCAGGTCAGGTCAAGCAATGCTTTTTCCAGACTTTGATCCAGGTCATAAGGGAATTGCCAAGTGAAGCATTTGCCGGCGCAGCGATTTAATCGGCCTTTCTGCGCGGATATTTGCGGAAGATCAAAACGAAATAGCCCGCCTTGCCGTTCAATTCGCTTATAGTCGCTCCCGATGTCCGGTCGGCGACAACGACCGTGGCGCATGTCTGCTTATCTGCTTTCCTGGCTTCCGTTGGCGGTAAAATTGACGTTGACGGCGGGAATCGTCGTCACCGCCTCGGTGATTGCAGAGCGCGTCGGCGCTCTCGCCGGAGCGCTGGTCGCCACCCTGCCGGTCACGATTTGGCCAGCCTATGTGTTCCTCTCGCTCGATCATGACGCCGCCTATAT
>Ga0208079_1000496_pt1 | contig 21392 bp, 15 predicted proteins | sample NGESurdeep092012_5_FD_184474 | JGI IMG/M metagenome (GOLD analysis project Ga0208079, IMG submission 184474) | Arctic peat soil microbial communities from Barrow, Alaska - NGEE Surface sample 210-2 deep-092012 (SPAdes) | ecosystem: Environmental > Terrestrial > Soil > Wetlands > Peat ... | reverse complement strand
AATTCGCCGCCATAGATGAAGATCGACGCGCAGACATAAAGGAAGATCAGCGCGACCATCACCGAGGCCAGCCCGGCATACATCGACACATAGGTGAAGGCGTAGTTGGCGAGATAGCGGCCGAAGGCGGCGCCGGTGATTAGCCACAACAGCAGCGTTGCGATAATTCCCGGCGCGATCTCGGTAACAGAACGCCGGCCGGCCGGCAGCCAGCTGTGCACGATCATCAGCGCGATCACCAGCACCACCACCGCCACCGCGTAGCGGGCGAAGGTGATGAGGTTGCTCAACGGCTCCAGCGTCGGCACGTATTGCACGAGCTTCGCCCAGATCAGCGGCGCCAGCACCACCAGGAACGAGAATGCCAGGATCGCCACCGCGCCCACCAGCACATAGCCGATCGACTCCAGCCGCAGCAGCCACCACGGCCGTGACTCGCTGATGTCATAAGCGCGGTTGAGCCCGATGCGCAGGCTTTCCACGCCGCTGGAGGCAAAATAGAGCGCAAAAAACAGGCCGAGGGTCAGCACGCCGGTGCGGGTATCGGTGAGCACGCCGGCGATGTCGAGCGCGATCGGGCCGGCGACTTCCCTTGGCCAGGCTTCCAGCAGGATGCGCGCAGCCTCGTCGGCAAGCTGCTTGGAGCCGGAGAAAAAGCCGGCGAGCGCGGTGACCACGATCAGGAACGGGAACATCGCCATCAGCGAGGACAGCGCGATATGGCTCGCAATCGCCCAGCCGTCATCGGCGAGAAAATGGCGGAACGCGTCGATCGCGATCCGCAATGCCAATTTGAGAATGCGCAATGCGCTTGCCCCAGGCGGCCTCGTCCGCTCTTTGAAATCGGCTATCGCCGCCCGCTTTGCAAGGGGTGAACGCCTATTCCGAAATCGGGCCGCAAGCGAATTGGACGGATTACGCCGCCTGCACGTTGGTGAGGAACTGGCGTACTTCCGCTTCCAGGCTCTCGGCCTCGACCGCAACCGCGTCGGCGAGGTCTTTGACGTCGGAGGCAGTCGCACGGGCATCGGTGGTGACGCCGGCCACCCGGCTCATCGCCTCGGCGCCGGTGCGCGCCTCGGCGGAGGCGCGGCTGACGCCCTCCGCGATCGAGGCCACTGCCGAGTTCTGCTGATCGACGGTGGCCGCCACCATGGTGGCGATCGACGACATGTCGCGGATGATGGCGTTGACCTGCTCGATCGCCTGTGCGGCGTCGGCCGCGGCCGATTGGATCGAGCCGATCTGCTCGGCGATCTCCTCGGTCGCTTTCGCCGTTTGCCCGGCCAGCGATTTCACCTCGGCCGCGACCACCGCGAAGCCCTTGCCGGAATCGCCGGCGCGGGCGGCCTCGATGGTGGCGTTGAGCGCGAGCAGGTTGGTCTGCCCGGCGATCGCCTGGATCAGGCCCACCACCTCGCCGATGCGGGTGGCGGCGCTGCCGAGCTCCGCCATGGTGGTGACGGTGCGCTGGGCTTCCGACACCGCGCGTCCCGCCACATCGGTGGATTTCGCGGCCTGCGAGGCGATCTCGCCGATCGACGCCGCCAGCTCCTCGACCGAGCTCGCAGCCGCCGTGACGTTGTCGGAGGCGGCGGTGACGCGCTGTTCGGCGGTATGGGCTTCCGACGATACCGTATCGGCAGTCTTGTTGAGGCTGGTCGAACTGGTTTCAAGCTGCATCGCCGCCGAGCGAAGCTTGCCAAGTGCGTTTTGGACCGAATGCTTGAACTGGCCAATGGTGGCGGCAATGGTTTCGCTGCGCTCCTCGCGCGTGCGGCTGGCTTCGGCCTGCGTCTGCGCCAGCGTTTCCCGCTCGATCATGGTGTCGCGGAACACGATCACGGTGCGCGCCATCTCGCCGATCTCGTCGCGCGCGTGGATGGCTGGAATACGCGCGCTGGTGTCGCCGGCGGCGAGCCGTTTCATCACGCTGGCCAGGCCATTGAGCGGACGCGTGATGCTGCGCCCGATCAGCCAGCTGAAGCCGAGGCCGAGCGCGACCATGGCGATGCCGACTGCGATGATCCCGGTGCGCGTGCGCGCCTGCGATACGGCAAGTCCTGATGATGCCTCTTCCGCGGTCTGGCGCGCCTGGTTGATGATTTCATCCGCCCGCGGCAGCATGCGCTGGCTGTCGATATCGATCACGACGCGCAGTGGGTGGGCGCGGTCGAAGCCCTCGATCCATCGCGCGAAGGTCTCGGCATAGGTTTTCACCTGATGCTCGAGCGTCGCCTTCATTTCGGGCGTGCCGTCAATCTGGGCAAAGGTATCGGTGAATTGCTTGTAGCCGGCGAGGAATTGTTGCCGGGTCAACTCCTTTCGATCGAGCCGATACTCGGCTTCTTGGTGCCGCATAATCAGCAGCGTCATCATCAATTTATGGGCTTCCGCCTCGGCCCCACGTCATGTTTTCGTTGATGATACGCTCGACCGAATTGCCGGCGTTGCGAAGATTGCGCCGCAGGCCCGATGAATCGTCGAAGCCGAGCGCCTCCTGTTGCCGCACCAATTCGGTGAAGTTCCCGCGCAGCTCCATCACGTCTTTGCGCAGGCCCACGATATTTTCGGCGTGGCGGCGATCGATCGAGGCCGCGATGCTGTCAAGGCTTCGCAGTGCGAGCGCATGCGCCTGCGCGAAGCTCATCACCAGATCGCTGCTGGGCGTAGCGCTGAAATCCTTGACGATGATTCGCATCTCCGTGACCGCGCTCTTGAAATCGCGGCTGGCATCGGCAAGTCCGCCGGAACGCTTGACGGTCTCGAAGGCGGTGCCCACCTCGCCCTCGCCGGAGACATAAGTGAGCCCATTGGCGAGAAAGCCCACCACCGGGACGAGCGCCAGCACGACGATGCGGGTGCGCACCGAGAACGAGGTGAGCAGTTGGTTCAGCCGGTTGAACGGAAGCGATAATTGGATGAAGCGCATGGAGCCGGTTCGAGTCCCGCCGATGGCATGGGGCACTGCGCAGAGGTACCGCTGTAAGAAAGCGCGAAATGGTTAATTTTGTAGCAATTTGCCAACGCCATGCCGGGAAAACGGTCGGGAAACCCGCGCATTTCGTGCCACTTTGCTTTTGTGCACTGCACGCGTAGTGTCGCTGGCGCAGCCGGCACAATACTATCGCCTGTCCCTGAGGATCCCATGCCGATCGCCGCCTCCCGCCCCGCCTCCGAACACGAACTGCTCGAGCTCAGCCGCGAGGCGACCGCCGCGCTCGATGCCTTGCTGGCCGACGCCGTCGCCAAGGTGCGCGAGCGGGTGGTGGTGGAAGGTCATGCGGTCAGCCGCCTGTTCGATCGCGAGCAACGCGCCACCCACGGGCTGGCCTGGCTCGCCACCTATGTGGAGGCGGTGCGCCAGCTCGCCGCCTATACGGAACGCATGGTCGGCGACGGCACCTTCGGCGAACTCGAGGAACACCTCGTGCGCATCGGGCTCGGCGAATTTCTCGCCCAGATCGTCGGCGGCATCCCGATGAGCCAGGGCGAGGTGGTGCGGCCGGGCGACCTGGGACTTTCGCATGCGCAGGTTGCCGCCCGCATCAATCCGATGGTCGAAGGTCTGATCGCCGGCGGCAACACCGCGGAGCGGCGCGCCCGCCTGATCGAGCTCATGCGGGCAAGCCACAGCGCCACCGTCGGCGTGTGCGGCCTCGACGAGACGCTGGAATCGATCCGCGAGGAAATGCGCAAATTCGCCGACAGCGAAGTGATCGGCCATGCGCAGACCTGGCACCGCACCAACAGCTACATTCCGCTCGAGATCATTGCGCAGATGTCCGAGCTCGGCGTGTTCGGGCTCACGATACCCGAAGAGTTCGGCGGCATGGGGCTCGGCAAGGAGTCCATGTGCGTGGTCTCCGAGGAACTCGCGCGCGGCTATATCGGCGTCGGCTCGCTCGGTACGCGCTCGGAGATCGCCGCCGAGTTGATCCTCGGCAGCGGCACCACCGAGCAAAAGGAAAAGTGGCTGCCGAAGCTCGCCTCCGGTGAAGTGCTGCCGACCGCGGTGTTCACCGAGCCGAACACCGGTTCTGATCTGGCCTCGATCAAGACCCGCGCCGTGCGCGAGGGCAACGTCTACAAGGTCTACGGCAACAAGACTTGGATCACTCATCCGGTGCGCGCCGACCTGATGACGCTGCTGGTGCGCACCAATCCGAAGGAAATCGGCCATCGCGGCCTGTCCATGCTGCTCGCCGAAAAGCCGCGCGGCAGCGACGACAACCCGTTCCCGGCCGCGGGCATGAGCGGTACCGAGATCGAGGTGCTCGGCTATCGCGGCATGAAGGAATACGAGATCGCCTTCGACGGTTTTGTGGTGAAGGCGGAAAACCTGCTCGGCGGTGTTGAAGGCCTCGGCTTCAAGCAGCTCATGCAGACCTTCGAATCGGCCCGCATCCAAACCGCGGCGCGCGCCATCGGCGTGGCGCAGGCGGCGATGGAGCAGGCGCTCGACTATGCGCAGAACCGCGTGCAGTTCGGCGGCCCGATCGTCGGCTTCCCGCGCGTCGCCGACAAGATCGCGATGATGGCGGTGGAAATCATGATCGCGCGCCAGCTCACATATTTCGCGGCGCGCGAGAAGGATTCTGGCCGCCGCTGCGACCTGGAGGCCGGCATGGCAAAATTGCTCGCCGCCCGGGTAGCCTGGGCCGCTGCCGACAACGCGGTGCAGGTGCACGGCGGCAACGGCTTCGCGCTGGAATTCCCGGTATCGCGCATTTTGTGCGACGCCCGCATCCTCAATATTTTCGAAGGTGCCGCCGAGATCCAGGCTCAGGTCATCGCCCGCCGGTTGCTCGACGGCACCAATTGACGCAGGCCTTTCGCAACGAAATCGCGGGCCCATGCGTTTGATCCAGAGCAAAACGCGATCGTCGCGGCTGTCCTAGGGTGGCGTGCAAGTTGAGGAGGTCGGTTCATGTCTGGTTTATTGATCCAACACGGCGAATGGGTGGTGGTATGCGACGGCGCCAAGGCGCTGGTGCTGGAGAATACCGGCGACGCCAAGTTTCCCAATCTCAAGACCCTCGAGGTGTTCGAGCAGAAGGACTTGGCCACCCACGAACTCGGCGACGACGTGCCCGGCCGCGCCATGAGTCCGGCCGGAACCCGGCGCAGCGCTATCGAGCAGACCGACTGGCACGACCAGGCCGAGCGGGCCTTCCTCGTGCAGTTGGTCAAGCACCTCGACGCCGCCATCACCGCCGGCAAGACCAAGTCGCTGATCGTGGTGGCGCCGCCGCGCGCGCTCGGCATGATCCGTCCGGCCTATTCGCATGCGTTGCGCGGCGCCGTGCGCGCCGAGATCGACAAGGATCTGGTCAAGCAGCCGGTGCATCAGATCGAGAAGCACCTGACCGGCGCCTGACAGCGTCAGCGCAACGCCTTAGCCCGTGCTTTGCGATTATGGCTGGCCCGCCGCAATGGCGATGCTATGTTCGCCGCGATTCCGGCGCATGATCCCGAAAAGTGGCAACCGGTTTTCGGAAAAGATCATGCGCTAGGACGCTATCGAGGACGGCGAATGATCTTAACCAGCGGTCAGTGCGCGCGCGGCGGCGCTATGTTCCTGCTCGCCGTCATGCTGGCCGTGGTCACGATCGCGGCGGCCACCGCGCAGCCGGCCAAGCAACCCGCCAAGCAACCCGCCAATCCGCCGGCCGCGAACCCGGCAGCGCCCGCGCCGCCGGCGGCCAGTTCGACGACCGACCCGATGGCGGTGCCCGGTTTCTGGGATCCGCGGCGGCGGCCGGAACGGCCGGATCTCTCGCGCATCAGCATCATCCGCTTCCTCACCGAGATCGATTATCCGCCGTTCAACTATGCCGGGCCGGACGGGGCGCCCGCCGGCTTCAATGTCGATCTGGCGCGCCTGATCTGCGAGGAGATCAAAGTCGCCTGCACGATGCAGATGCGGCGGTTCGACACGCTGATCGGCGCCTTGAACAGCAACAACGGCGACGCGGTGATCGCCTCGATCGCCGAGACACCGGACATGCGCAAGCAGGTCGATTTCAGCGATCCCTACTATCGCACCCCGGCGCGCTTCGTGGCGCGGCGCGATGTCGAGATCGACGACGTGCGGCCGGAGGCGCTGGAAGGCAAGAAAATCGCGGTGGTCGCCGGCACCGCGCATGAGGCCTATCTCAAGACCTTGTTCACCGAAGCCGAGCTGCACCCCTATCCGAACGCGGACGCCGCTCGCTTCGCGCTGAAAAAAGGCGAGGTCAGTCTGTTGTTCGGCGACGGCATTTCGCTGGCGTTCTGGCTCAACGGCACTGACTCCGCCGGCTGCTGCGAATTCCGCGGCGGGCCATATATGGAAACCCGCTTCTTCGGCGAAGGCGTCGGCATCGCGGTCAAGCGCGGCAACGACCTGCTGCGGCAGGCATTCAACTGGGCGCTGTTCCGGCTGTGGGAGAAGGGCCGCTTCACCGAACTGTGGCTGCGCTATTTCCCGATCAGCCCGTATTGAGCCGCAAATTTGACGTTGGCGCGTGGGATTCCTACTGTCCGCGCCCGGAGATCATGATGTCCGTTACCGAAACTGCCGCAACTTTGCGCGAGCTCGCCGAGCAATCGAATGCCTGGCCGTTCGAGGAAGCCCGCAAGATCGTCGTGCGGCTGAAGAAGCAACCCAAAGACGAAGTGATCTTCGAGACCGGCTACGGCCCGTCGGGGCTGCCGCACATTGGCACCTTCGGCGAGGTCGCGCGCACCACCATGGTGCGTCATGCCTTCCGCGTGCTCACCGACGACAAGATCAAGACGCGGCTGATCGCCTTCTCCGACGACATGGACGGCCTGCGCAAAGTGCCGGACAACGTGCCGAACAAGGACATGCTGGAGCAGCATCTCGGCAAGCCGCTGACCAAGGTGCCGGATCCGTTCGGCACGCATCCGAGCTTCGGCGAGCACAACAATGCGCGGCTGCGCGCGTTCCTCGATCATTTCGGCTTCGAATACGAGTTCATGTCCTCGACCGATTGCTACACGTCGGGACGGTTCGATAGCGCGCTGCTTAGAGTGCTGGAGCGGTTCGACAAGGTGATGGCGATCATGCTGCCGTCATTGCGCGAGGAGCGCGCGGGAACCTATTCGCCGTTCCTGCCGATCGATCCGCGCACCGGCATCGTGCTGCAGGTGCCGGTGCTGGCGCACGACGCCAAGGCCGGCAGCATCATCTACGAAGACCCGGATACCAAGGAGCAGGTCAGCACGCCGGTCACCGGCGGGCGCTGCAAGCTGCAATGGAAGCCGGATTGGGCGATGCGCTGGGTGGCGCTCGGCGTCGATTATGAAATGGCCGGCAAGGATCTGATCGATTCGGTGAAGCTGTCGGGCGAAATCTGCCGCGCGCTCGGCGGCTTGCCGCCGGAAGGATTCAACTACGAGCTCTTCCTCGACGAGAACGGCCAGAAGATTTCCAAGTCGAGGGGCAACGGGCTCACCATCGACGAATGGCTGCGCTATGCCAGCCCGGAGAGTCTGTCGTTGTTCATGTATCGCGAGCCGAAGGCGGCCAAGCGGCTCCACTTCGACGTAATCCCGCGCACGGTCGACGAATACCAGCAGTTCCTCGACGGCTACCAGCGGCAAGATCCTAAGCAGCGCCTGTCGAACCCGGTCTGGCACATCCACGAGGGCAATCCGCCCCAAGTAGAAATGCCGGTGACGTTTACGATGCTGCTCACGCTGGTGTCATCGTCCAATGCGGAAAACGCCGAAACCTTATGGGGCTTTATCGGCCGCTACCGGCCCGGCGTGACCGCGCAGACGCACCCTAAGCTCAACGCGATGGTGGAATACGCCATCCATTATTTCCGCGACTTCGTGCAGCCGACCAAAAAATTCCGCCAGCCCACCGATGTCGAACGCGCGGCCTTGATCGACCTGCGCGACGCGCTCGGCCAACTGCCGGCCGGTGCTACGGCTGAGCAAATCCAGGATGTCGTTTATGAAATCGGCCGCCGCGAGCCGTTTCTCGACGAAAAGAAAAAGGCCAAGGACGGCAAGCCGGGCGTTTCGCTCGACTGGTTCAACATGCTCTACCAGGTGCTGCTCGGCCAGGAGAAGGGTCCGCGCTTCGGCTCGTTCGTGGCGGTCTATGGTCTGCAGAACACCGTCGACATGATCGACGGCGCGCTGGCGCGTAGCGCATGACTCTTAACCCCTCCCCCGTTTGCGGGGGAGGGATAGAGAAGTCGCCTAGCTGAACATTTCCACTTTGCCGTCGAGCGCCATCAGGCCGGTCTCGACCGCGAGCTTGGGCTGGCGCTCGGCCACCTGCTTGCGGAATTCCATCAGCACCGCTTTATGCGTCTCGGTTTCGATCTGGGCGGTGGCGACTTTTTCCGCGCCATAGGCGATCTTGGCCGCGCCGCAGTCGCGATGATTCATCGCGATCACTTTCGGAATGTGGTGCAGCTGGATCGAAGCCGCGAGGTTGTCCCAGAACGCCTTCGACCAATCCTTGAACGCGGGCGCGACCACGCCGATGGCGGCGCCGGCGAACGTAAATTGACTGTACTTGCCGACCATGTTGCGGCTCTTCATGTAATTGATCGTCGGCTCGGGAAAGCGCGGATCGATGCAGGTGAGCAGCATGGCGTCGTAATTTCCTTCCGCGCCGAACGCGAGCGAAGGAAAGGCCGCCAGCAATCCGGCGCCGGCCGTCAAATGAAGGAAGCGCCGCCGATCGAACCGCGTCCGCAGCATGTCGCCGCAGCAGGCGCATGTGGCCGGATGAACGATGGTATCTTGAGTCATGAATGCCCCCCACATTGGCAAAATGATAATAGCGCGAGCTTAGCGGGAGTCGTCGAGCGCGGCCAGATGCCTGCGCGCCGTTGTGAGCTCTATTGGCTCGCCCAGACGATGCGCGCGATCCACACCACGTCGGACATCGGCAATGTGCGGTCGCGGTGCTCGGCATTGAGCGACTTGAGCTCGATGCTCTTGGTTGTCTTGCGCTTGAGTTCCTTGACCATGACTTCGTCGTTCTTGGTCTTGACCACCACGCGGTCGCCCTTGCGTACCGGCGCTGCCGGTGAGACGACGATGACGTCGCCGTCGCGATAGGCCGGCTTCATCGAGTCGCCGGAGATTTCCAGCGCATAGGCGTGCTTGTCGGTGACCGAGGGGAAGGCGATCTCCTCCCAGCCCTTGCCGACCGGGAAGCCGCCGTCGTCGAAATAGCCGCCGGCGCCGGCTTCGGCGAAGCCGATCAGCGGCACGTTCGAAATCGCCACTTTGCCGCTGTCGGTGATCAGGCTGACGAAGGTGTCGACCTTGGTGCCGGTGGCCGCCAGCGCCTTGGCCACCGATTCGGTGGAGGGCCAGCGCGGCCGGCCTTCCGGGGTGACGCGCTTGGACTTGTTGAAGGTGGTGGGGTCGAGGCCGGCCTTTTTGGCCAGTCCGGATGCCGTGAGGTCGGCGCGGGCGGCCAGCCGGTCGATGGCTGTCCAGATCTGATTATGTGTCAGCATGGGGAGGCCGGAGCTGCTTGGGTTCGAATAAGACTGTTATCCAACATATAGGAATTATAGCCGTGAGTCGCCCCCTTCTGCAACAGTTTCGTGCAGGATCGCCTTGAACAAAGCTCGCCCCCCGCCGATAGGGTCGGGAACGCGCAACCCCGGAGCCGCCTGTGGTAATCGGTCTCATCGACCGCCTGTCCCGCCCGCTGATGCGGGCCCTCGACCCGGAGGATGCGCATACGCTGGCAATCAAGGCCTTGCGCTTTATGCCGCTGGCGCGGCCGGCCGCCGATGCTCCTGAACTCGCAGTGCGCGCCTTCGGGCTTAATTTCCCCAATCCGGTCGGCCTGGCCGCCGGCTTCGACAAGAACGCGCAGGCGCCCGACGCGCTGCTGCGCCTCGGCTTCGGCTTCGTGGAAGTCGGCACCGTGACCCCGCGCGGGCAAGCCGGCAACCCGCGCCCGCGCCTGTTCCGGCTCGAGGCCGACGAGGGCGTGATCAACCGGCTCGGCTTCAACAACGAGGGCGGGGCGGTGGCGCTGGCGCGGCTCGCCGCGCGCGCCGGCAATGGCGGCATCGTCGGCGTCAATATCGGCGCCAACCGCGATTCGCCCGACCGCGCCGGGGACTACGTCCAGCTGATCGAAACCTTCGCCGCCATCGCGAGCTATTTCACCGTCAACGTGTCGTCGCCCAATACGCCGGGCCTGCGCGACCTGCAGCAGGCGAGCGCGCTCGACGATCTGCTCGCGCGCGTCATCGATGCGCGCGAACGGGTGCACCCGCACGCCGGGCCTGCGCCGGTGCTGCTCAAGATCGCGCCCGACCTCACGCTGCCCGATCTCGACGACGTGGTCGGCATCGCGCGCAAGCATCGCGTCGATGGCATGATCGTCGGCAACACCACGATCGCGCGGCCCGGCTCGCTGCGCGAGCGCGGCAAGGCGGGCGAGGCGGGCGGACTGTCCGGCCGGCCGCTGTTCAAGCTCTCGACCCGCATGCTGGCGGAGACCTTTGTGCGCACGGAGAGCGCGTTCCCGTTGATCGGCGTCGGCGGCATCGACTCCAGCGCCACCGCCATCGCCAAGATCAAGGCCGGCGCCACGCTGCTGCAGCTTTATACCGGGCTGGTGTATCGCGGCATCGGGCTGGTGACGGAGATCAAGGCGGATCTGGTGGCAGCGTTGCGACGCGGCCATCGCAATTCATTGGCCTCGATGATCGGTTCGGACGCCGCCGACATGACGGCGGAAAGCTGGCCGGGCTGAAAATAATTATTTGCCGCGCGGCGCGTTGACGAGGCGCATGACCAGCCAGATCGGAATCACGATCGCCGCGCCGAGCAGGAAATAGCGCCACAGCCAGCGGAAGGCATCAAAGCCCAAGTCCCAGATCGAGCGGAACAGCCGCTCGATGCTGCGAATGATGTCAAACGGATCGAGCCCGAGCGCCGACAGGATAACGCCGACCAGGATCGACACCAGGACGAGGCGTCCCAGCACCGCCAGCGGCGAGCCGCCGAAAATCCGGGTCACGGTGTCGTTGCTCATGGCTTCCTCAGTCCTATTCGGAGTCGTTTTAATGCTACCACGATTTGTCGGCGGGAGCTTTTGCAAGAGCATGATCTTTTCCGGAAGCCGGCCCCGATTTTCGCGACCATGCCCTACATATGCTTTATAAGCGCCGCCGCCATCCCTTGAGGCTACGCATTGCCGCCGCTGCCGATCCATCTGCCGTCCGGCAACCTGATCGCCGACCGCCGCTTCGAATGGGCGCGCGACCTCGAGGCCAAGGGCGATCTTGCCGGCGCCGCCGATCTGCTCGTGCAGGCCTTGGAACTGGCGCCCGATTATGCCGCGGCCTGGTTCGCGCTCGGCGAGCTGCGCGAGAAGATCGGCGATCGCGCCGGCGCGGTCGCGGCGTTTCGCCAGGCGGCGCAAGCCGACCGCCAAGACCGCCACGGCGCCGCGCTGCATCTGATCCGCCTCGGCGCTCAGCCTGCCGCCGCCATGCCGCAAGGCTATGTGCGTGCGCTGTTCGACGGTTACGCGCTCGCGTTCGACCAGGCGCTGACCGAGGGGCTCGGCTATCGCGCGCCGGAGCTTCTTCTGCACGCGGTGCAGGCGGCGCATGCCGGCGGGCGGATGAAATTCGGCGCGGTGCTCGATCTCGGCTGCGGCACCGGCTTGGCAGGTGCGGCGTTCCGGCCGCATTGCGATTGGCTGGTGGGCGTCGATCTGTCGCCGGCCATGCTCGCCCAGGCGCGGACGAAAGGACTCTATGACCGGCTGGTTGAAGGCGAGATCTTGGGTTTTCTCGCCGATGAGGCAACGGCCAAGGCGCGCTATCATCTCATCCTGGCCGCCGATGTGTTCGTCTATCTCGACGACCTCGCGCCGGTGCTGACAGCGGCCGCACGTGTGCTGGCGCCGTCCGGACTGCTCGCGTTCAGCGTGGAAACGCATGACGGCGATGGCGTAATCTTGCGCGAGACTCTGCGCTACGCGCATGGCGCAGCGCATGTGGGCGCCGCGCTGGCGGCGGCGAAACTTGTCCCGGTCAGTCTCGATTCCGCCGCGACCCGCACCGAAAAAGGCGTAGCCGTGCCCGGCTTGATCGTGGTGGCGGGAAATTAGCGCATGATCCCGAAAAGTGGGAACCGGTTTTCGGATAAGATCATGCGCGATTAAAAAAGTCAGTCCCGCCGGAACACCACGCTGCCGAACCAGCCGGTGAGCAGCGCCATCAGCGAGGTTAAAATGCCGTACAGCAGGCCGTGGTCGCGCGCGGCGTCGGCGACATATTGCTCGAAACCCGCCTTGATCACTTCCAGCGCAGAATTGGTGCGCGCGACCATCGCGCCGTCGGCGAACAGCTTGACGTCGATCGCATAGTTGCCGGTCGCCACGTTGGCCGGCATGGGGATCGCGGCGCGGAACACGGTCGGCGTCAGGAAGGTCACCGCGGTGCCCGATTCCCGGTAAAGACCATACTGAATTTCCAGCCGCACGAACGCGGCGCGGAACGGGTCGTCGCGCACGGTGTCCGCGATGTCGGGGCCGATACGTTGCGGCAGCAGAATATTGTCCAGCCCCACCTGCAATCGCCGCAAGCTATCCTGGTTTGCGATCTGGGCGACCGGGCGGTTGCTCAGCACGGCGAGATAGGACGGCACGCGCACGAATTCGCGCGAATCGACATTGACCCAAATGCCGAACACGCGATGCTTGCGCCGCGTGCGCAGCGTCTCGCGCGGCCCGGTCACCGTGACCACGAGATCGTACGCCGAGCGCAGTGCGGGTTTGCCGGCGTCGGGCTCGATGGTGCCGAACAGCACCAGATCCTCGCCGATGAAACTCGAGGTCACAGCCACCCGGTGGTTCGACAGCGACACCACCAGCCGTTCGGCGGCGGCGGGCTTGAGGCCGCAGGCCAGCAGGACGAGCGCGAGGGTGAGTGCGAGCCGGTGCATCATTCGCTCCCGACGTGGCGCAGCGAATACAGATCGTCCGGCTGCACCCCCAGCTCGTAGGCGAAGCGCAAGCCGACGGCGAAGACCAGCAGGCCGAGCAACAGGCGCAGCCGCTCGCCGCGCATCTTCTGCCCGGTGCGCGCGCCGAATTGCGCGCCGATGACGCCGCCGACCATCAGGATCAGCGCCAGCACCGCGTCGACCAGATGGTTGGTGGCCGCATGCATCACCGTCGCCGACGCCATGGTGACCAGCGTGAGCACCATCGAAGTGCCGATCACGGTCACGGTCGGAACCCGCAGGAAATAGATCAGCATCGGCACCAGCAGGAAGCCGCCGCCGATGCCCATGATGGCGCCGACGAAACCGATAATGAATCCGATCGCCCAGACCGGAATCGCCGATACGTAGATTTTCGAGCGCTTGAACCGCAGCTTGAACGGCAAGCCATGCAGCCAAGTGTGGCTGCCCGGCCGGCGCAGCGTCGCCGGCATGCCTTTGCGCGCGCGGCTCTCTGCACGCAGGCTCTCGTAGATCATGACGGCGCCGACCGCCGTCAGCAGCGTGACGTAGGAGAGCCCGATCATCAGGTCGAGTTGGTCGACCGCGCGCAGTTCGGTGAACAGCCAGACGCCGGTCGCGGTGCCGACGATGCCGGCGCTGAGCAGCATCATGGCGAGCGGAATATCGAGTGCGCGCTTGCGCCAATAGTTGATTGCGCCGGTAAACGAGGAGGCCGCGATGTGGCTCGACACGCTCGCCACCGCGACGGCGGGCGAAATGCCGATGAAGATCAGCAGCGGCGTCATCAGAAAGCCGCCGCCGATGCCGAACATGCCGGAGATGAAGCCGACCGCAAGCCCCATCCCCAGCACAAGGAAGATGTTCACGGGCAGGTCGGCGATCGGGAGATAGATCTGCAAGCGTCGTTGTCCGGCGTTTAAGGCCCATGCTGCCGGTCCGCGCCGCCCGGCAGCTCACCGTGCAGTTAACACCTTGCGCGCGGAATCGTCAGCGATATGGGGCGAAAAAAATATGGCCCAAGAAATCAGTCCCAAGACTTAAGTCGATCTAGACCTGGCTCGATCTAGATCTGGCTCGATCAAGATTCGGGGTCGATCTTAGCGGCGGACGCGCGCGCGATCTCGCCTTTGCGCCCTACGCCACGCTTGTTCACCGTTTTCCCACCTCGAGCGCGCCGAGCGACAAAGGTCCGGCAGGCCGCGGCTTCCCATGCGGCGGCGGCGCGGCGCTGGCGCGATCCCAGCCGCCGGGCGGCTCCGCAACGGCAGTGGCGTCCGCCGGCTGCGGCTCGGGCGCGAAGCTCTTGACCGCCTGTTGGGCGGCGGCGAGCGCCTCGGCGGTCAGATGAGCGGCGACCTCGTCGCGCTTCTTGGCGGCTTCCCGGTCGCCCTGGGCGGCGGCGAGAGCAAACCATTTGTAGGCTTCGTCAAAGCTCCTCTCGGCGCCGAGGCCGCGCGCGCACAGGACGCCGAGATTGTACTGGCTGTCGGCAATGCCCCGCTGCGCGGCCTTGCGGAACCATTGCGCGGCGGTGCCGTAATCCGGCTTGCCCTCGATGCCTTCGGCATACAGCACGGCGAGGTTATGCATCGCCTTGCCGTTGCCCTTGGCGGCGGCGGCGAGATAGAGCCGGCGGGCCTGGGCGAGGTCCTTTTTCACGCCCTGGCCCTTTTCCAGCAGGCTGGCATAGCGGAATTGCGCGGGCGCGAGCCCCTTGTTCGCCGCGCGCTCGTACCAGCGCGCCGCTTCTTCCAGGTTGACCGGCACGCCGCGGCCTTCCGCAAACCGTACCGCCACCTCGTAGGCGGCCGCACCGTCGCCGGCCGTGGCGGCGCTGCGCAGGTGCGGTCCGCCGATGGTGATCGGCAGCCGATCTGACGTTGGCGGGGTCGGCGCAGTTGACGCAGCCGGCGGTCGCACGGGCCGGGCGTTGGCGGCGGGGCGCGCGATCGACCCGGTGACGTCACCCTTCGATTCCAGCAGCGGGGGGTTCAACAGCGACGGCAAGCCTTGTGGCGTCAAGCCTTGCGGCGCCGGGTTCAAATCCAGCGGCGGAGTGATAGCGAAGAGGTTGCTGCCGGTTGGGGCCGCGAACGGCGCGATCCCGGGCAGCTTCGGCAGCTCGAGCGGATTGGCGGCGGGGGTTGCCGGCACCTCCGGCTTGTCGCTTGGCGTCGCCGTGTCGCTCGGGCCGGTGTCCGCATCGGGGGCTTTCGCGGTTTTGACGTTGGGGACGTCGGAGGTACCAAAGTCGAGGAAGTTGCCGGCGATCTGGATCGATCCGACCACCACGGCGATGATGCTCGCGGCGATGAACAGCGATTTGACCCGCTTCATCAGCTTGCCGCGCAGAGATGACGCCTCATCCTCGTCGGTCTCGACCGGTTCGGGGCGCGGCGCTCGCTCGCGGGGCGCTTGCACCGCGGCTTGCGCGGCGCGGCGGGCGGCGGCGATGAAGCCGGATTTGCCGCCGAGAGTGTCGGCGGCGGCGGCCCGAGCGCCGCCAAGCGCTGCTTCCGAGGCGGCGATGCGCGCGGCCGGATTGGCGCGCAACGGCGGCGGCCCGGACCCGGGCTCGAGCGGCTGATCGGGCGGCAGATCGGGATTGATCGGCAGCCGGCTGGCCGGCGGCAGGCGTTTGGGCGCGGGGGCGGGCGGGGCCGCTGGCGGCAGTACAGCTTGCGGTGCCGCGGCCGGCGGCGGAGCTGCGGCTTGCGGCGTTTCGCTGACCATACGGGCCGCGACCTTGCCGACTGGCTGTTTGATTTCGGCAAATTCGGAGTCGGTCACGGGGCGCGTGCGTCCCTCGCCACGAATATCGTTTTCGATCATGACCAGGCGGTCGACGACGTGGCCGAGCGTGCCGTTAACCGCCTCCAGCGCATCCTGGGTGCGGGCCATGTCGTGCTTGAGCGCATCGACGCCCGGTGAATTCTCCGCGCGCAGGCCGCCGGCCTCCTTGTTCGCGCGCATGTCCTCGATATGAACCAGCAGGTCGGCAAGTCCGCGCTCGATCGCTTCCAGATGGCCGAGACGAGAATCGGAAGCGTCCAGCCGCTCCACCAGCGTCACGATCCGATCCTCGAGATGGCCGACCGCGACATTGTCGCCGCGCGATTGCTGGATCAACTCGATCTTGTCGGACAGCGACTGCACCAGCGCTTCCAGCATGGGCGGCACCGTGCCGCCGTTCTGCGCGCGCTCGGCCAGCGCATCGGAGAGCGCGGCGATGCGATGCTCGAGATTGTTGAGCGCGTCGCTGGCGCCGCCGGACAGCGAGATGTGCTCGACCTTCTCGCCCAGCATCTGCACTTGGGTCGCAAGCCCGCTTACGGCGTCGTTGGAGGCGACGTGGCCCGCCATATCGCGCAGCGTGGTGATGGCGTGCTCGAGCTGCTGAAGGGTCGCCGGGTCTTTCTGCGCGACGATCAGATCGATCTTGTGCGCGAGCGCGGCCACCGCGTCGTTGAAGCCGACCAGGTTTTCCGCCGGCGTCAGTCCGCGCAGCGCATCGCGCACTTCGGCGAGCCCGTGCTCAACGCCGGAGAGCGCGCCGCCGTCGATGCCGGCTTGGCGGCCTTCCGCGATGCGCTGGGTCAGGCCCTGGATCTGCTTCTCGATGGTGTCGATGGCGCGCCGCGGCATCGCGTCGTTGAGCGCGCGGCCGATCTCGCCGAGTTCGGCGCGCAAGGCATTGATCGCTTCCTCGACGCCCGGTTTCCGCAGCGTCTCGATCTGGTCGGTGATCCTGCGAAGCTGATCCTCCAGTCCCGACAGGTCCTGCGTCGGCACCGGCGCAAGCACCGGCGGGGGCGCAGGCGCAGGCATGGGCGCCGCCACCGCGGCCCGCGGCTGTTGCCGCGCCGGGGCCGGTTGGCCGTTGAGCGCGCGCTGGCGTGTGGCGATTTCAGCGATGGCGCGATCGAGCGCAGGCGGCAGCGGCAAGCTCGGCAAATTTGGCAACATGGCCGGCGGCATTATTGCCGGCGTCGGCGCCATCAGGCGCGAGCTATTGACGAATTGGTCGAGCCGCCGGTCGAGGCGGCCGATCAGCTCGGCGATCTGGTTGTCTTCGTTGCGGCTGCGCTTGGGCGCATAGGCCGCAGGCCCGGTGCGCGTGAATTGCTCGATGCGCCGCGTGAGGTCGTCAAGCCGCTGGTGCACGGTGGAGAGTTCATCGCCGCCGCCATCGTCATCGTCGTAGGCGAGCGACGGCGACTGCACGCCGTCCTCCGCCGCTTGATGGAGGATGACGGAGTTCAGCCATTCGCCCAACGACATGCCCGACCGGCGCGCCGCTTCTTTCGCTGTCTCGCGGGCTTCCGGCCGTATGCCTTTGACACTCCACGGGACACCAAATTTCATGCTCACCCACATCCGAGGTGGAGGCGCAAAGAGCCTGGATCGAGCCTCGTGGAACCGGCGCGCGTTAACGCCTGGTGGATACGGGCTCGGTCCTCAGTCCACACACTGACTTTTTGCCGTTCGCGGTAAACAAGCGGTTAAAGTTCGGCCGAAGTGTCGGATTTTACCGGCAGTTTCGCCGCCCGCCCCGGCGCGGCGTGGTTTAACGCTGTAAGCCGGATACGTCATTCTCGACTGGAGCCGGTTGTGGCATCGTCGGGGAAAGCTGCGGCTATTCTTAAATCGGGTGCAACCGTTCAGTAGTTAACGAGTTGTTAACGGCGCTCGCGTGCTACCGGCCCGCGGCAGAATGCCGGGGAGATGAAAATGCCGACCTACAAAGCACCCGTGGACGATGCGTTGTTCCTGCTCAACGACGTCCTCCACTTCGACCGCTACGGCAACCTGCCGGGCTTCGCCGACGCCTCGCCCGACGTGGTGGAGGCGGTGCTGCGCGAGGCGGCGAAGTTCAGCGAGCAGGTCCTCACCCCGCTCAATCGGGTCGGTGATCGCGAAGGCTGCAGGCGCCACGCCGACGGCAGCGTCTCCACGCCGACCGGATTCAAGGACGCCTACAAGCAGCTGGCCGAGGGCGGCTGGATTGGCATCTCGGTGCCGGCCGAATTCGGCGGCCAGGGACTGCCGGCGACCCTGACCGAGGTGATCAACGAATTCCTCTGCTCGGCCAACATGGCCTTCGCCATGTATCCGGGGCTCACGCAAGGCGCCATCGCCGCGCTGCTCGCGCATGCCTCGCCCGAGCTCAAGACGAAATATTTGCCGAAGATGGTGGCCGGCGAATGGACCGGCACGATGAATCTCACGGAGCCGCATTGCGGCACCGATCTCGGCCTGCTGCGCACCAAAGCGGTGAAGCAGGCCGACCGCAGCTACCAGATCACCGGCACCAAGATCTTCATTTCCGCCGGCGAGCACGATCTCGCCAAGAACATCGTGCACCTCGTGCTGGCGCGTATCGAAGGCGCGCCGGCCGGCACCAAGGGCATCTCGCTGTTCGTGGTGCCGAAGTTACTCGTCAATGACGACGGCTCGCTGGGGCCGCGCAATGGCGTTAGCTGCGGCTCGATTGAAGAGAAGATGGGCATCCACGGCAACGCCACCTGCGTGATGAATTACGACGGCGCCACCGGCTGGCTGGTCGGCGAGGAGAACCGCGGGCTACCCGCCATGTTCACGATGATGAACGAGGCGCGGCTCGGGGTCGGCGTGCAGGGGCTGGCGCAATCCGAAGTCGCTTATCAGAACGCGGCGATTTACGCGAAAGAGCGCTTGCAGGGCCGCGCGATTTCCGGCGCCAAATATCCCGACAAGGCGGCCGATCCGATCATCGTGCATCCGGACGTGCGCCGCACGCTGATGACCATCCGCGCCTTCAACGAGGCGGGGCGCGCGCTGGTGCTGTGGACCGCGCTCAAGGGTGACATCGCGCGCCGCTCCGAGGACGACAAGGAACGCCAGGGTGCCGACGATCACATGGGCCTGCTCACGCCGGTGATCAAAGGCGTGCTCACCGACGGCGGCTTTGCCAATACGGTGATGGCGCAGCAAGTGTTCGGCGGCCACGGCTACATCGCCGAGCACGGCATGGAACAGTTCGTGCGCGACGCCCGCATCGCGCAGATCTACGAAGGCGCCAACGGCATCCAGGCGCTCGATCTGGTCGGCCGCAAGCTCGGCAAGGACGGCGGCCGCGCGCTGATGGCGTTCCTCAACGAGGTCGGCGGCTTCATCAAGGAGAAGGGCGCCGACGAGGCGATGAAGCCTTATGTGACGCCGCTGGGCGCTTCACTCGCCCATCTGCAGCAGGCGTCGATGTGGTTCATGCAGAACGCGCTTGCCAAACCCGACAATGCCGGCGCCGGCGCCACCGACTACATGCACATGTTCGGGCTGGTGGCGCTCGGCTACATGTGGTGCAAAATCGCAGCTGCCGCGCTCGCCAAATTGCCGAAGGCCAACGGTTCGGCGCAGCGTTACAACGCCAAGCTCACCACCGCGAGCTTCTTCATGGAGCGCATGCTGCCGGAAACCGCGGCGCATCTCACGCGCATCCAGTCGGGCGCGGCCACCACCATGGAACTGCCCGACGAGCAATTCTGACGCTTCAAGGCCGCGTGATCTTAAACGAGCCGAAGAAGTCGTCCTTCATGCTGGTCGCCGTGCTGTACAGCGTATTGGGAAATTGGATGACCAATACATAGCCGGTGATTTTGGTCCGGATCAGGCGGAAATAACTGCCGTCTTTCGGCTCGGTGAGCGAGAATGACAGCGTCTCCGTGCCGTCTTTATTCTCATGGCGCACGTCCGATACGGTGGCGCCTGGCCTCTTCTTGGCGACCTCCATGAAACTATCGAGTGGCAATGGTTGCCCTTGGATCGGCGTTTCCGTTGCCGAGAATCTGAGCCCCTCGCGGCTTAAGCCCGACAGCATGTGCACCACAAGGGTGGGGGCTTTGGGGTCTTCAACCCTGAACTCCGCATCTTTGTAATCGATCGGAAAGCGGATCGAGAACGAACCGCTGGTCGGGACGGCTTCACCCGCGGGGACGGCGGTTCCATGCACTATTGTTTCGGCATGCGCGGGTGCGGCAAGGACAAGCGCGACGAGGATCGCAGCCACGCGGCGAAATGCTGGCACGGGCAAGCCCCTTCTTGATCGACCGCCACATGATGAAGCACCTTGCGAACCGCGACAATGTGAAATTTCACGCGGCCTGTACGAGCGCCGGCCGGCGGGGTGAGCGCAGCAGCAGCCAGGTCATGATCGATACGTTCAGCAGGTTCCAGCCGACGCCGTTGAGGAACGCGGTCTGGTAGGAGCCGGTGAAGTCGAAGATCGCGCCCGACAGCCAGCCGCCCAGCGCCATGCCCAGCAGCGTCGCCATCAGCACCATGCCGAGGCGGGTGCCGGCTTCGCGGGCCGAGAAATATTCGCGCACGATGATGGCGTAGCTCGGCACGATGCCGCCCTGGAATAAGCCGAACAGCGCCGAGATGACATAGAGCGAGAACAATCCGTCGAACGGCAAATAGAGGAACAGTGCCACGCCCTGCAGCACCGAGCCGAGCAGCAGCGTGCGCACGCCGCCGATGCGGTCGGCGATGAAGCCGGAGGCCACGCGACTGACGATGCCGAAGCCGAGCATCAGCGACAGCATCTCGGCGCCGCGCGCGGCGCCATAGCCGAGATCGCCGCAATAGGCGACGAGATGCACCTGCGGCATCGACATCGCCACGCAGCAGGCGACGCCGGCTATGCACAATAGTACTTGTAACGTCATCGGCGAAAACGGCGCCTCGGCCTGCCGGCGCGCGGCCGCGGCGGTGGCGGCGGCGTGGTGATGGTGCTCGATCCGCCGACGCAGCAGGAAGACGAGCGGCAGCATGGTGGCGAGCAGGAACAGGCCGATGCCGACATGGGTCGCGCGCCAGCCGGCCACCGAAATGAAATGCTGCACCACCGGCGGCCAGATCGTGCCGGCGAGATAATTGCCGGCGGCGGCGATGGAAACCGCGATGCCGCGGCGGCGCATGAACCAGTGCGAGATGTCGGCCATCAGCGGCCCGAACGTGGCCGAGCAGCCGGTCCCGATCAGCAGGCCATGGGCGAGCGCGACCTGCCACAGGCTTGAGGCATGGCCGACGGCGAGATAGCCGAGGACGAGCAGAATCGTCCCGAGCGCCAACGGCACGGCGACGCCGAAGCGGTCGGCGAGCCGGCCCATCGCCACGCCGCCGCAGGCGAAGCCGATCATGGCGAGGGTATAGGGCAGCGCGGCATCGGCGCGGGCGACGCCGAAATCGGCCTGGATGGCGGGCAGCGCCACCACCACCGACCACATGCCGACGCCGCCGATGGTGCTGAGCAGCACGGCTAGCCCCAAGCGCAGCCAGGCGGCGGCGGAATCGGTCGGCTCCGGCCCGGCAGGGCCGGCGGCGGCGTGCGATGGAGTCACGGTGCTGACCAACCCGGCTGTTAG
>Ga0208079_1000495_pt1 | contig 21417 bp, 18 predicted proteins | sample NGESurdeep092012_5_FD_184474 | JGI IMG/M metagenome (GOLD analysis project Ga0208079, IMG submission 184474) | Arctic peat soil microbial communities from Barrow, Alaska - NGEE Surface sample 210-2 deep-092012 (SPAdes) | ecosystem: Environmental > Terrestrial > Soil > Wetlands > Peat ... | reverse complement strand
CTCCGATCGCGGCAAGATCCGCGCTCGCCGGGTGACCGGTGTGTCCGCACAGGAGCAGCGTCTCATCGCCACGGCCGTCAAGAACGCCCGTGAGATGGCTCTGCTGCCCTACTCCAGCTCGGCTCGCTGAGCTAGCTGACCGAGAAGGAGAAGCACAATGAAGGTTATTTTGACTCACGAGGTCACTGGCCTCGGGACCGCAGGTGACGTCGTCGACGTGAAGGATGGGTACGCCCGCAACTTCCTGCTGCGGCGAGGTCTGGCCACGGGTTGGACCAAAGGCGTGGCCAAGCAGGTCGCGGCGATCCAGAAGGGCCGGGAGGTCCGCGAGGTCAAGAACCTCGACGAGGCCAAGGGCATGAAGGGTCAGCTCGAGGCCCGGCCGGTAAAGGTTGTCGCCAAGGCGGGCAAGTCCGGTCGCCTCTTCGGTGCCGTGACCCAAGGTGATGTCGCTGACGCCGTCAAGGCAGCCGGCGGTCCCCAGCTAGACCGTCGCAAGATCGAGCTCTCGAGCTCGATCAAGTCGACCGGCACCTTCGAGGCGCTCGTGCGCTTGCACCCCGAGGTGCAGGCCACGGTCAAGCTGAACGTCGTCGCCGGCTGACGCGTCACGACGCAGCACAACCAAGGGCGCGGATCCTCATCGGATCCGCGCCCTTGGTTGTGCGCCATCGGAGTCGATGGTAGGTAGGGTCTGAGCATGCGTATGGGCCTGGCGGGAGTCGGTCGGATCGGGGCATTCCACGCCGCGACCCTCAGGGGTCTGGACACCGTCGATCAGGTCGTCGTGGCCGATGCCGATCCTGCGCGAGCACGGGCAGCGGCCAAGGAGCTTGACTGTGATGCCGCGGCCGACGTCGAGGCCCTGTTCCGGGCCGACCTGGACGCCGTGGCGATCCGTGCCCCAGCCAGCTCCCATGCCGAGCTGATCGCGCGCGCCCAGGAGGCTGGCCTCACCACGTTCTGGGCGAAGCCTGTTGCCTCGGACCTGGCGAGCACGCTGCCGACTGCGGCGCGCGTGGCCGAAGGCTCGGCGCTGGTTCAGATCGGATTCCAGCGCCGGTTCGACCCGGGCTATCTTGCCGCTCGGGCCGCGGTGACCAGCGGCAGCCTCGGCTGGATCCACACGATCGAAGCGACCACCAACGCCGCCGCGCCACCGCACGCGCCGTACATCCCAACCTCGGGCGGCTTCCACCGCGACTGCAGCATCCACGACTTCGACGCGGCGCGGTTCGTCACCGGTCGCGAGGTCGTCAGCGTCTTCGCTGTGGGGCAGAACCGCGGCGCGGCCGTCTTCGCCGGGTCCGATGATATTGACCCCGCTGCGGTGGTGCTCACCATGGACGACGCCACGATCGTGCTGATCTCGGGCTCGCGTGAGAACGCCCACGGATATGACGTACGGCTGCAGGCATTGGGCAGCAAGGACTCTGTCTGCGTTGGGATGGAAGAACGGCTGCCTCTGCGCTCGGTCGAGCAGAGGGTGGACTTTGCCTCTGCTATGGCCTACACCGACTTTATGGATCGGTCCCACCAAGCCTATGCGACGAGCTGTTCGCGTTCACCGACCTCGTCGCCGGCCGGATCACGACGCCGTGCTCGGCCCGGGAGGCCCTGGCGGCCTTCCGGGTTGGTGAGGCAGGCGACTTCTCTCGGCGAGAAGGCCGCCCCGTGCTGCTGGAAGAGGTGGGCCAGTGAGGACGATCGCGGGCCGCGTGGCGGGGGCGCCGCCGATGACCGACGCCGGCGCCAGTGTGGAGCACCTGTTCGGCACTGCCCAGGCACTTCCATGAACGCCGGGGCAGCAATCCACGCCGCTGGATCACGGGCTGCCGCGTTTGACGTGCTCAACGTTGGTCGGGTGGGGGTCGACCTGTATCCACTGCAGTTCGGCACACGCCTGCAGGACGTGGAGACGTTCGGCAGGTTTCTGGGTGGCAGCCCGACCAATGTCGCGGTGGCCGCGGCACGGCACGGACGGCGCGCGGCGGTCATCACCCGGACGGGTCGTGATCCCTTCGGGGTGTTCGTTCATCAGGCTCTGCGGGACCTCGCAGTGGACGATCGGTACGTGTCGGCGCTCGACGGTTCCCCCACTCCGATCACCTTTTGTGAGATCTTTCCGCCCGACGACTTCCCGCTGTACTTCTACCGGTGCCCGGCGGCCCCCGACCTGCAGATCCAGGCCGCGGAGGTCGATCTGGGGGCCGTGCGCGCTGCCTCGGCTTACGGCTCCGCCGTGACCGGGCTGTCGGCCGAGCCGAGCCGGGGCGCGCACTTTTGGCTGCCATGGAAGGCTCGAGGTCGGGCGCCGTTGACCATTCCCGACCTCGACTACCGGCCGATGTTCTGGGGCGACCCTGGCCAGGCTCATAGGCCAGCAGCCGATCGGCGAGCTGCAGATACCCAATGATGAGGCTTCGGCTGCGGACCACGTGGCCGCTGGACTGCTCCACGGAGGTGCGTCATGAGTAAGTGGCATCGCAAGGCAGGTTCGGCGAGCCGGTCAGGATTCGAGGTGGCCATAGACCCGCAGGAGGCGGGTTGGGAACACACCGGACTGTATGTCGTGACTCTGGCCCCCGGTGAGTCGCGGCTGATCACCGCCCGGGAGTATGAGTGGCTGGTTCTGCCGCTGTCCGGACAGGTCAGGGTGGAGTGCAGCGGCAAGCTGGTGATCCTGCTCGGGCGCGAGAGTCCCTTCGCGGGGGCAACCGACTTTGCCTACGTGCCGGTTGGGTCAAGCTTCACGATCACCAGCACGGCAGGTGCCCGGATTGCCCTGCCGCACGCCAAGGCGTCAGAGTCGTTGCCGTTCAGGCGAATCCCCGCAGAGGAGACAGTCGTCGAGCTGCGTGGCGCCGGGCGGTGCTCCCGCCAGGTGAACAACTTCGGGACCCCGTCGGTTCTCAATGCTGAGTCGATCATCGCCTGCGAGGTATTGACTCCGGCTGGCAACTGGTCGTCCTATCCACCGCACAAGCACGACGAGCACCACCAGGACCGTGAGAGCGTCCTGGAGGAGATCTACTACTTCGAGATGCGCGCCGAGGGCGATGCGCCGGAGGCGGCCCATGCCTTCGGCTACCAACAGGTCTATGGCACCGCTGACCGACCGATCAACGTCCTGGCTCAGGTTCACACCGGTGACATCGTTCTGGTGCCCCATGGCTGGCACGGCCCCTCGATGGCGCCGCCCGGCTACGACATGTACTACCTCAACGTGATGGCGGGCCCGGGTCGGCGCCGCGAGTGGCTGGTCCGCGATGACCCCGATCATGCATGGGTACGCAAGACGTGGGCCTCCCAGAAGGTCGATGCGCGCCTTCCCTTCGGTGGACGCCAGTGACGCAGAGGATTTAGCTGGCTCGCTCAGGCGGTTGTGAAGTTCCTCCCGCGTCAGTATCGCGAGCGTGACGTCTTGCACGGCGGTTGGTCGAAGGCTGCTTGGGCATCTTCGGCCACGCCAGCATCGCGGGACTCGGTCAGGCGTTGATGCAGATGGAGGGCGGACCGGGGTGGTCCACGTGGAGTGCGAGCAGGCGACCGGCGCTCCCCAGAGTCAGTCGTGCTGGGATGTTGGGTTGCGGAGGTGTCGAGCCGGCCCGCCACCTTTGCGGCCCGGTCGGCCTAGGAACGGAAGACCACCAGCGAGGTCACCTGAGCCCCTTCAGCCGACTCAGCGGGTGGCGCCGGTGATCAGCCAGGCGTCGCCACGGGCTCGCCAGCCCAGGGCGAGCCCGCGCAGTGTCATGAAGACGACGAACGCCAGCCAGAGCACCGTCATTGCGTGTCCCTGGCCGGTGACGGTGTCCGTGCCGGCCAGCAAAGACCGACCATTAGCTCGAACCATCAGGATCAGGGGCAGATAGAGCCCGAGAACTACCACCTGTGCGACGGCAAGCCACAGGCCGTCGCCGGCTCCGATGAGCACCCCGTCCAACACGAACACGAACCCTGCGATGGGTTGGGAAAGTCCCACTACGACAAGGGCTGAGGCCAGCACCGACCGCACCGCGGGGTCAGAGGTGAACAGCACCGGTAGCACCGAATGAGTTGCCAGCACAAGGATTCCGAGCGCCCCACCACCGAGGACACCCCACAGCAGCATCGTTCGGGTGGCCGATCGGGCGAGCACTGCGTCGCCGGCGCCCAGAGCCCGCCCGGTCAGTGCCTGAGCGGCGATGGCCAGTGCGTCCAGGGAGAACGCGAGGAAGGTCCAGATGGTGGCCGCCACCTGGTAGGCGGCGAGCGGCACGTCTCCCAGGCCGGCAGCGACCCAGGCTGTCACCAGCAGGACAGTGCGAAGAGCCAGCGTCCGAATGAGCAGGGGGATGCCGTCCAGGGCCGCTCTCAGCACTCTCCCCGGGTGTGGGCGCAGGCTTGCGCTGAGCTGGCGGGCGCGGCGAGTCACGACGAGAACCAGGGCGGCCGCCATACCGCTTTGGGACAGAACTGTTCCCAGCGCGGAACCTGCGATGCCCAGGTGCAGGCCGTAGACGAAGAGTAGGTTGAGCACAATATTGGCGCTGAAGCCCACGACGGACGCCACCATGGGCGTTCTCGTGTCTTGAAGTCCGCGCAGGACTCCGGTCACGGCCAAGGCCACCAACATCGCCGGGATGCCGAGCGCGGACACCCTCAGGTAGGTCACCGCCTGCGCCACGGCCGCAGGGGAGGCGTCGAACAGCTCGCATAAGGAGGCGGCATAGGTGGCGACCAGCCCCCCGACGACCAGGCCGATTCCGATGGCCAGCCACAAGCCATCGATACCGGCACTGACCGCCGCCCGTTCCGATCCAGCGCCCACGTGCCGGGCGACGATCGATGTGGTGCCGTAGGCGAGGAAGACGAAGATGTTGGCCGCGGTGATGAGCGCGGCACTGGCCACGCCAAGCCCAGCCAGCTGCGTGGTGCCAAGGTGGCCGATGATCGCGGAGTCGGCCAGCAGGAAAACAGGCTCGGCGACGAGGGCCAGAAAAGCCGGCACTGCCAGCCGCAGGATCTCACGACGCTGGCTCGAAGGCTCTGTCCGCAAGGAATCGCTGTGTTTCACCATCTCAGGTTTGGTCGCGTGGTGACCGGCCCTGACCGGCGTCCGCTGCAAATGTCACTCGGAGTTATCCTGGTCGGCCATTGTGAAGCGAGAGATGCTCCTATGAACGTGGCGGATGTCATGGCCCCTTTGGTCGCCTCCGGTCTGGGTGGGGACATGCCCGTGCATCTGAAGTGCTGGGACGGCAGTGAGCTTGGTCCCGTGGAATGCCCACTACAACTGACCATCACCAGTCCTTATGCCCTGCGCCGGTTGCTGTGGGCCCCCAACCAGCTGGGGTTCGCACGAGCCTACGTGGCCGGCGACATCCTCATTGGGGGGGACCTGCTGAAGGCTCTCACGGTGCTGGAGCAGGTTGCCGATCCCGAGTTCGGCCCGGGCGTCGTCACCGACGGCTCGACCCGGCAGGCGATCGTCAAGGCTGCTTTGCGTCTGGGGATCGTGGGCCTGCCACCACGGCCGCCAGCCGAGGAGGCGAAACTGGGCGGGCTGCGCCACTCGAAGGCCCGCGCCGCGAAGGCCATCGCCCACCACTATGACGTCGGCAACGCGTTCTACGAGCTGGTGCTCGGAAAGACCATGGCATACTCCTGTGCCTACTACGACCAGGAGCCGGGACCTGCGTTCGGCCTCGATGAGGCCCAGCTGGCTAAGTGTGACCTTGTCTCACGCAAGCTCGGACTCAAGCCGGGCATGCGCGTTCTCGACGTTGGTTGCGGCTGGGGGGCCTTTGTCTGCAAGGCTGCTCGCCAGTTCGGCGTGGAGGTCGTCGGTATTACTCTTTCCGGTGAGCAGGCCGACTATGCCCGCCGCCGGTCCATCGAGGAGGGCGTCGCTGACTGTGTGGAGATCCGAGTCCAGGACTACCGCGATGTCAACGACGGCCCCTATGACGCGATTGCGAGCATCGGCATGGCCGAGCATGTGGGTCAAGCCATGCTGCCGCGGTACTCGGCGGACCTGTTCGCTTTGCTGAGCCCTGACGGCCGGCTACTCAACCACGCAATCTCACGGCGGCCCGGCCCGCCCGAGCGCTTCTCGCGGACATCGTTCATCGACCGATACGTCTTCCCCGACGGGGAGCTTGAGCCCCTGGCTGTGATGGTTGGGGCATTGGAGGAGGCCGGCTTCGAGGTTCGTGATGTCGAGTCGTTGCGGGAGCACTACGCCCTGACGCTGCGAGCGTGGGTGGCGAACCTTGAAGCCAACTGGGATCAGGCTGTTCAGCTCAGCAGCGCAGGTCGGGCGAGGGTCTGGCGGCTCTACATGGCCGGTTCAGCGCTCGCGTTCGAGGGCAACCGCCTCGGGGTGAATCAGGTGCTGGCGGTGCGCCCTGAAGCCCGTGGTGTCAGCGGCATGCCGCGGTCGCGAGCCTCGTTGCTTGCGCCCGACGTTCTTGCGCCGACCCTCACCCGAGGTGCTTGAGCGCCTCCCGGCGCGACAGTGGCGAGAGGCGGGGGCCGAGCTCGTCCACCCAGCACCGGACCCAGTCGGCAGCCCCGGTGCCAGATCGGGCGTACTGGCGCAACGACCAGCCGACGGCCTTGCGGATAAAGAACTCACGGTCGGCCAGGTTGGGCGTGATGCAGTCGACAAGGAGCTGCCGGTCGGTCTCCTGCTTGCTCGAGAGCTGGCTGAGGATGGCTGCCCGGCGCAGCCACAAGTTGTCAGCAACGGCCCAGGAGCGCATCCTGTCGAGCTCGGTCTGTGGGTGCGCTCTCACCACTGGGCCCACCCGGTGGGCGGCGATCTCGTCGACGAAATCCCACCACGCGCCCGACTCGACCAGGTAGCGGTACAAGGGCATGGCTGAGCGGTCCACGGCCCAGTGCCGGTAGAGGCGGTGGCCGCAGACGGCCACCGCGCCATAACGCTCCTCACGGAACTGGGCGTCATCCCACAGACCACGGATTGTCGCCTCCCACTGGTCGCGAAAGGTCAGGAGGTACGCGGGGTCGGCCAGCAGTGGTCGCAAGGTGGCCTTGAGCTTGGGTGCGCTGATGCCACGGAAAGGCATCGGGGACTTCATGTAGGCCTGTTGGCTCTTCGCCCGGGCAGGGTCGCCCGCCTTCTCGAGCTCACGCCGTACCGCATCGACCACGTCAGCTCGAACAGCCCCCATCGGGCCAGGATATGGCTTGCCTTGAGCTGTCCCATGTCTTGTGGGGCGGGGTGGGGGCGATCCGCGCCAACTATTTCTTGTGCACAAGGGGTGTACAACGTCTGCGCAGGTCAGCAGCCCGGACGGCGCGAATATTTTCTGCAGTACACAGGGTCCTCCCCAGGGTGTGCACAAGCGAACATGCCGTTAAGCACAACTTGTCCCCATGTTGTGCCCAAGGCTCGGTTGAGTCCCGGGGCATCCGGTCCTAGCGTGTCTGGTTCGTACCGATCGCTGCGCGAGCGACTCTCCACCGGCGCTCTGGTGGGGGTTGTCGGACCCGGGTGGTGTGCTGGTCATAGTCCGCTTGCAGGGTCGGTATCGAAGGGGGACGCTCGTGTCGCTGGCGGAGCTGAATACCAGGTCGTATGACGCACCCACCCAGTCCTCCTACGGGTCCGCTGACGATCGTCTGCCTCCCCAGGACGTGCACGCGGAGCAGAGCGTGATCGGCGGCATGCTGCTGTCCAAGGACGCGATCGCCGACTGCGTCGAAGGGCTCAAGGGTACCGACTTCTACCGCCCGGCTCATGAGTTGATTTATGACGCGATCCTGGACCTTTACAGCCGAGGCGAGCCGGCAGACGCCATCACCGTCTCCGATGAGCTGACCAAGCGCGGCGACCTGACCCGGGTGGGTGGGCAGGCTTATCTGCACCAGCTGATCTCTGAGGTGCCGACTGCAGCCAACGCCGGCTACTACGCGGAGATCGTGGCTGAGCGTGCGGTGCTGCGGCGGCTGGTCGATGCCGGCACCAAGATCGTCCAGATGGGATATGGCCAGGGCGGCGGCGACGTCGTGGACATCGTCAACGCTGCTCAGGCCGAGATCTATGCCGTGGCGGACAAGCGGGGCGGTGAGGACTACGCAAAGCTCGGTGACGTGCTCGAGGCGACCGTCGACGAGATCGAGCACGCCTCGGGTCGATCCGGTGAGATGACCGGTGTCCCAACCGGTTTTACCGACTTCGACAACCTCACGAACGGTCTGCACCCCGGTCAGATGATCGTCGTGGCTGCCAGGCCTGCAGTCGGAAAGGCACTGGCCCTGGACACCCCCCTGCCCACACCGTGGGGCTGGACCACGATGGGCGAGGTCGCTACGGGTGATCTCGTGCTCGGCGCCGGCGGAGGGCCGACCATGGTGACCCGAGCCACCGACGTGATGATGGGCCGGCCGTGCTTCGAGGTTGAGTTCTCCGACGGCTCGCTGATCGTCGCCGATGCCGAGCATCAATGGCTGGTCACCGTCGACTCCCAGGAGATCGTCGTGACAACGGTTCAGATACTCAGTCTGCTCTCGGCCGGGCGCTCCGTGTCTATCCAACGCGAGCCTGCAGCACATGCGGCGGCGATCGGTGAGGCCGCGCGGGGTGCGGTCGCGTGGAAGGTGACGGTCGTCAATCCGATCGAGTCCGTCCCGGTGCGTTGCATCGAGGTCGATGACGGGGCGCATCTCTACCTCGCCGGTGAGTCCATGATCCCCACCCACAACTCGACCTGGGGGCTGGACATTGCGCGGTCGGCGGCCATCAAGCACAAGATGGCCACTGTCCTGTTCAGTCTCGAGATGAGCCGCACCGAGATCACGATGCGCCTGCTCTCGGCCGAGGCCTCGATCCAGCTGCAGAACATGCGCAAGGGCACGATGCGTGACGAGGACTGGACCCGCCTGGCGCGAACGATGGGTGAGGTCTCAGATGCGCCTCTGTTCATTGATGACTCACCGAACATGTCGCTGATGGAGATCCGGGCCAAGTGCCGGCGTCTCAAACAGCGTGACAACCTGCGTCTGGTGATCATCGACTACCTACAGCTGATGAGCTCGGGCAAGCGCGTCGAGAGCCGCCAGCAGGAGGTCTCGGAGTTCTCCCGTGCTCTCAAGCTCCTGGCCAAGGAGCTTGAGGTGCCCGTCATCGCCATCTCGCAGCTGAACCGGGGCAGCGAGCAACGCACCGACAAGAGGCCACAGATGAGCGACCTTCGCGAGTCGGGTTGTCTGCCTGCTGACGTGCGGATCCTCAGGGCAGACACCGGCGTAGAAAGCACGCTGGGCGAGCTGCACGCCATGGGCGCCACCGATGTCCCGGTGTGGGCGCTGGATGACTCCTTGCGTTATGTGCGGCGGCACTTGACCCACGTGTTCCCGACCGGGGTCAAGCCGGTCCTCCGGCTGACTCTGGCATCGGGCAAGACGGTGCGCGCTACCGAGAACCATCCGTTCCTTGCTTATCAGGGGTGGACCCAGCTCGGTGACTTGCGCACGGGCTCGCGGGTGGCTGTTCCGCGGCATGTGCCGGCGCCGCACGAGCTCAAGGACTGGCCCGACGACAAGGTGGTGCTGCTGGCTCACCTGCTCGGCGACGGCTCCTTCGCCAAGGGTCAACCGATCTGCTACGCCAGCTTCGATGAGCAGAATCTCGGCGCGGTCACCAAAGCGGCCATGGTTCTTGGCGTCGACGCTGTGCGTGACGACTGCCCCACCTCGCGCCGTACGACGCTGCGCCTAGCCGCCTCATCGGCTCTTGGCCCAGGCAGACGCGACCCGATCGCCCAATGGTTGGATGAGCTGGGCCTGCTCGGTCTGCGGCGCGACGAGAGGTTCGTTCCTGAGCCGATCTTCCACGTGTCTAAGCGCCAGATCGCCTTGTTCATCAAACACCTATGGGCCACGAAGGGATCAGTCACCGTCAACAGGAACGGCCGGGGTGGACGGATCTGCTACGCCTCACCGTCTCGACCGCTGGTGGACGACCTCTCGCGACTGCTGCTGCGCTTCGGCATCTCCACGAGGGTCTGCAACACCATGAAGTCCGGCTGTCGCAACGGGTACACCATCGACGTGTGCGGAGCCGATGACCAGCGCCGCTTCCTTCAGGAGATCGGCGTCCATGGTGACTGGTCGGTGCCCGCACAGCGGCTGCTGGAGCTGGTTCGCAACAAGGCGACCAGCACCACCATCGACGCCGTGCCCCTTCAGGTCTGGGACCGCGTCAGGGAAGCCATGGCCGAGAAGGAGATGACCGGCACGGAGCTCGCAGCGGATATGGGCCCGGTTTCCTGTGGCTCGACGATGTTGAGGCGCTCTGCGTCTCGCGAGCGGCTGGGCCGGGTGGCTGTCGTGCTCGGCGATGCTGACCTCGAACTCATGGCCGTCAACGACGTGCTCTGGGACTCGGTCGTGTCCATCGAGCCGGACGGCGTGGAGGAGGTCTATGACGCGACCGTGCTGGGCACCCACAACTTCATCGCGAACGGCATTGCCGTCCATAACAGCATCGAGCAAGATGCCGACCTGGTGATCCTGCTTCACCGCGAGTCGATGTATGAGCGTGAGTCACCTCGCGAAGGTGAGGCGGACCTCATCGTTGCCAAGCACCGCAACGGCCCCACAGATACGATCACCGTCGCGTTTCAAGGGCACTACTCTCGCTTCACGAACATGGCAACCAACTTCTGACTGGCACGCGTGTGATCTTCGCAAACAGCTGAGGTGCTTCGTGGAGCGGCCGCGGCAGCTGTCGTATCCCCGCTGATCATCGCGCCGCTACGACCCTGGGAGGCACCAAGCACGTGGCAACCGACCCGCGCACTCTGTCTCTTGTCGGTGAGAGCCTCCGAGTCCGCCCACGGTGGGAGCTGATCGTCGGCAGGTCTTCCCACAGGGTCGGGGCGACCTGGCCGGTCTCGGCTCAGCCGGCCGCGCGCTGCCTGGTTACGTCGGTGCGCGGGACCCTTGCGATCGGGGCGGGTCTGAGGCCTACCGTGACGACAAACATTGACAGCGACCCCGAAGTGGCGCCAGTTTAGTCACTTCTGAGCATGCCGATTGAACCGTGTCACTGACTTCCGACGACAGGCCTGTCCTTCGTGAAGCATCGACCGCGGTCGTCAGGAGGATGAGCTTGCCCCTTCACCTCGTCGCGATCGGTGACAGCACCGTTGAGGGCCTTGAGGACCCAGGCCCCGATGGGGTCTACATCGGTTGGGCTGATCGGTTCGCCTGCTACCTGAACGTGATCCATCCGGGCCTGCTCTACGCCAACCTCGCGGTACGCGGGCAGACAGCTCGGCAGGTTCGTGAGACGCAACTGCGGGCGGCACTGGCCTTGGCGCCTGACGTCGCCCTGGTTGTGGCTGGCGTCAACGACGTGCTGCGGCCCAGGTTCGACCGCGACGGGCTGCGCGATGACCTGTGCGCGATGCACGCCGAGCTGGCCGCGGCGGGCGCTCGCGTCCTCAGCTTCACGATGCCGGACATGGCGCGTGTGGCGCCGCTCGCGGTCGTGTTGCGCCGGCGACTGGAGTTCCTGAACTCGGTCACCTTGCAGTGTCGTGAGCGCTACGGCTCCCTTGTCGTCGACCTCGACTCGGTGCCCGCCGCTGGCCACCCGGCGTTGTGGCACACCGACCGGTTGCACGGAAACAGCGAAGGGCATCGCCGCATCGCAGCCGCCCTGGCAGAAGCCGTCGGGTACCAGGTGGCGGACTGGCGGGCGGAGCCGCCCTGCGAGCCAAAGCTGAGCCGCTGGCGCGTCGCTCGTGATGAGACGGTATGGGCCGGCTCGCACCTGCTCCCGTGGGCTTGGGAACATGCGCGTGGCCCCTCGCTGGGGGAAGCGGTCACCTGCAAGCGCCCGAACCTGTTGCCTGTGACCTGAGCGACTCGCGGATCGGTGGCCGCGTGCTGGTCGCCGCGTCACCACGTCACCACGTCACCACGTCACCACGGCACCACGGCACCACAGGATCTTGACACTGCATGTCTTCTGCGCGACGGGGCAGGTACCTTAAACCGGCGCGACCGGGCGGACCTTGGGCCCGGGCACGCCCCGAAGACCAGCTCATGGAGGCGATACTGAAGCTGACCCGCACCGTCGAAACATGCCTGCCCACACTTCGCCCAACGTCGGAGACCATTCATGAGCGCTCACCACGATCGCGGCGCCGACCAGCTGGCCGAGCACCGGGGCCGGTTGAGGACAGTACTGATGGTCACCGTCACCGTCCTGATCGCAGAGGTCATCGGCGCCGTGGTTTCTGGCAGCCTGGCCTTGCTGGCCGACGCCGGCCACATGCTCTCGGACGTGGCCGGTTTGACTCTGGCTTGGATCGCCTCCGTGCTAGCCCAGCGACCAGCGACTCTGGACAGGACCTGGGGGTACCGCCGAGCGGAGGTTCTGGCCGCCGCGGGACAGGCTTCGGTGCTCCTGGCGGTGGGTGGGTTCGTCATGGTCGAGGCTGTTCGTCGACTGATCGAGCCCCCGGAAGTGGCTGCGGGGGCGATGGTGGCCTTCGGGGTGATCGGGCTGGTCGGTAACACGATCGGTATCGCCGTCCTGGTCGCAGTGAGGTCGGAGAGCCTGAACATGCGGGCGGCGTTCACGGAAGTGGTCAGCGACGCGCTGGGATCCCTGGTGGTGCTCGTCGCGGCTGTCGTCATCGCGGTCACCGGCTGGATGCGTGCCGACGCGCTGGTGTCCCTGCTCATCGGGGCGCTGATCATCCCGCGAACTCTGAAGATCTTGCGCGAGAGTGTTGACGTTCTGCTGGAGGCCACTCCCAGGGGTCTGAAGCTGGGCGAGGTCCGCACGCATCTGCTCCAGGTCGGCCGGGTTCAGGCGGTGCACGACCTGCACGCCAGTCAGGTCGCCACGGGGCTGCCCGTGCTGACCGCGCACGTCGTGGTGGACGACTCCTGCTTCCAGGACGGGCACCTGCCCGCCCTGCTCGACGAGCTCCAGCGCTGCCTGGCCGGCCACTTCGACGTCGAGCACTCCACGTTCCAGTTCGAGGCCACCGGCCATGCCGGCCATGAACCGTCCGCGCACTCGTGACCCAAGGGGACACACGGGCGCTCGGCGTCCCCAGCCGTGGGGAAACACTGCCTCAGCCATGACAGCGGCCCTGGCGCATCCGGCATCTCATGGGCCATAATTCGCTGGCCTGCAACCCACCGGGGGCTAGTCCAGGGCACGCGATCTCGGAGGTACCTTCATGAGTCACGAACCCCTTGCCTGCATTCTGTCCCCGGACCTTCTGTACCGGCTCGCCCGTGAGTCCACCGACGAGCACCGGTCGGCGATCCTTCAGACCCTCGAGCTGGACCAGAGCTTCCGGCTGCGTCGCGCCGAGCTCGCGGCCCGCCACGTCGCCCGACCTGCTGAGGCCCTGGTCGAGGGAGTGGGCGGACGGCCGAACCGGAGCATCTACGACCAGGAGCACTCGACGTCGTACCTGCCTGGAACATTGGTGCGCAAGGAGGGGCAGGGGCCGGTCAGCGATGTCTCGGTCAACCAGGCGTACGACGGCTTCGGTCTGACGTACAAGCTGTACTGGGACATCTTCCACCGCGACTCCATCGACGACCAGGGGATGCCCATCGATGGCCTGGTTCACTACGGCGACGGGTATGACAACACGTTTTGGGACGGAGCCGGCCACATGTTCTTCGGCGAGGGTGACGGCCAGCTGCTGACCGACACCACCAAGGCCCTGGAGGTGATCGGCCACGAGCTCACCCATGGGGTGACCCAGTACGAGGCGAACCTGACCTACTCAGGCCAGTGCGGCGCGTTGAACGAGTCGATCTCAGACGTGTTCGGATCGCTGGTCAAGCAGTACCACCTGGCTCAGACGGCGGCCCAGGCCGACTGGCTCATCGGAGCGGACATCGTCGGCCCCGAGCTCGCCCCCGCGCTGCGGTCGATGAAGGCGCCAGGAACGGCGAACAAGTATGACAACCAACCGGCAGACATGGACCACTACCTGCACACCTCCACTGACGCCGGTGGCGTCCACACCAACTCGAGTATTCCAAACCACGCCTTCTACATCACGGCGAACACGCTCGCAGGCAATGCGTGGGAGGCACCGGGAAACATCTGGTACGACGCCCTTCTGGATCCGAAGGTGACACACAAGAACACCTTTGCCCTGTTCGCAGGAGTGACCCTGCGCCACGCACGGTCGCGGTACGGCACGACCAGCAACGAGGCCCATGCCGTGCAGGCAGGCTGGGAAGCCGTCAAGGTCCGGGTCCGTTGACACATGGTCGATATCTCCAGCGTGCGGGACCGTAGTGTGGACGGCGTCAAGGAGTGGTCGTGCAGGTGAGGCTTGTCCGCAGCGGTGGTCTTGTTGGTCTGGACTTGGTCGCCACACTCGATTCGTCCGACCTGCCCACCGACCAGCAGGACGTCGTCTCCAGACTGCTCACCGAGGACCTTCGGGGACCCGGCATTCGCCGGCCCGGTGGCGCAGACCAGTTCAGCTACCAGCTCGAGATCCAGCATGGCGAGTGCACGGTTCGTCGCCACTGGCAGGAGCCGGAGGTGCCTGAGGCGGTACGGCCCCTGCTCGCGGCACTGACCCGCCGGGCTAAGCCAGCCCGCTGATCTCGGGCGTCAACGCGAACGCCGAGGCGGAGCCGGCTCGATGCTGCCAGGCTTCGCTTGACGCAGACATACCCTCAAGGGGTATTGTTTGTTCGTAGAGATATACCCCCACTGGGTACCTGCGAAGGAGTGAGGATGATGGCTGCCACCGAGCCGGGCTACCACTCGAACAAGGATGCCCACCTCAAGCGGCTGCGTCGCATTGAGGGCCAGGTTCGCGGCGTGCAGCGAATGGTGGAGCAGGACACTTACTGCATCGACGTGCTCACGCAGATCTCGGCCGCTACCAAGGCACTGGAGGCGGTCGCCCTGGCCCTGCTCGACGAGCACCTCAGTCACTGCGTCACCGATGCCATCCACACCGGTGGCGACACCGCATCGGACAAGCTCAAGGAAGCCTCAGCCGCGATCGCCCGTCTGGTGCGCTCGTAGACCATCCGAGCAGGACCCTACAGAGCTAGTCAAACCACGCGAACCATCACCAAGGAGAGCATCATGACCACCCAGACCTTCCCCGTGACCGGGCTGACCTGCGGGCATTGCGCCGGCGCCATCACCAGTGAGCTGAGCGTGCTGGCAGGCGTCACGGACGTGCAGGTTGACCTTGTCGTCGACGGCACCTCAACCCTGAGAGTTACCGCCGACAATGCTCTGACTGACGACGAGGTGGCCGTAGCTCTGGACGAGGCCGGACCATACCAGCTCGCCGCCGTCTGAGCGCGCCTCACAACTGGGCGTGAAGCCACCTGCCTCCACGCAGGTGCAGGAGAAGAGGACCCCGTGACCACCAGCGCCGACCAGCTCGCCCAAGCCCGTAGCGTCGAGCTCGTCATCGGCGGGATGACCTGCGCATCCTGCGCCGCGCGGATCGAGAAGAAGCTGAACAAGCTCGACGGCGTCAGCGCGACCGTGAACTACGCCACAGAGAAGGCCAAGGTGACGTATGCGCAGAGCGTCTCCCCGCGTGACCTGGTCGCCACGATTGAGGCGACCGGGTACACCGCGGCACTGCCTGCCCCGAAGGTCCGCAACGCCACCGTGGCGGGGTCGGCCGGCACTACGCAGGACGACGCTGAGCGGGACGAGAAGGACGACGAGGTCTCCCGACTGCGACAGCGGCTGCTGATCTCGGCGGCCCTGAGCCTGCCGGTGCTGCTGATGTCCATGGTCCCGGAGCTGCAGTTCGACAACTGGCAGTGGCTGGCCCTGACCCTGGCTTCCCCCGTCGTGGTGTGGGGTGCCTTCCCGTTCCACCGCGCCGCATTCACCAACGCCCGCCACGGGGCGGCAACGATGGACACCTTGATCTCGGTAGGTGTCAGCGCTGCGTGGATATGGTCGCTGTGGGCACTGTTCCTCGGCGGCGCCGGGATGCCCGGCACCCGAATGAGTTTCAGCCTCTTTGCCTCACGAGAGAGTGCAACGAACAACATCTATCTCGACGTCGCGTCCATGGTCACCGTGTTGATCCTGTCCGGTCGCTACTTCGAGGCCAAGGCCAAGAAGCGCTCCGGGGCTGCGCTGCGTGCCTTGTTGAACCTGGGCGCCAAGGACGTCGCAGTGCTGCGCGACGGGGCCGAGGTGAGGATCCCTACCGACCAGCTCGTCGTGGGGGATCTTTTCAGCGTCCGACCAGGGGAGCAGGTCGCCACCGACGGGATCGTCATGGAGGGCACTTCGGCGGTCGATGCTTCGATGCTGACTGGGGAGTCAGTGCCGGTTGAGGTCTGCCCCGGCGACGTTGTGGTCGGTGCCACCGTCAACGCGGGCGGGCGGCTGCTGGTGCGGGCAACCCGGGTCGGCTCCGACACTCAGCTGGCACAGATAGCCCGCATGGTCGAGGAAGCCCAGAACGGCAAGGCGCAGGTCCAGCGCCTGGCCGACCGGGTATCCGGCATCTTCGTCCCGGTTGTGATACTTCTGTCCATGGCCACCCTGGCGGCCTGGCTGGCGAGCGGACACTCCCCAACCGCGGCGTTCACCGCGGCAGTGGCCGTTCTGATCATCGCCTGCCCCTGCGCCCTGGGACTGGCCACCCCGACCGCTCTGCTGGTCGGTACCGGCCGCGGCGCCCAGCTCGGCATCATCATCAAGGGCCCGCAGGTCCTGGAGTCCACCCGTCGGGTCGACACGATCGTGCTCGACAAGACCGGAACCGTCACGACCGGGCGGATGAGCGTCGCTGCGGTTCATGCCACCGCGGACCAGAGCGTGGCGCAGGTCCGAACCCTGGCCGGCGCCCTCGAAGACGCATCCGAGCACCCCATTGCCAAGGCCATCGCAGACGCGGCCAGGGCTGCCATCCCGGCCACGCATGCCGCATCGGCCTCATGGGCCACGGGCAACACCCTTCCCGCGGTCAAAGACTTCAGCAGTCACGACGGCCGAGGCGTCTCAGGAGTCGTGGGTGGTCACGCGGTCCTGGTGGGTCGCCGCAGCTGGCTCGAAGGTGAGTGGTCCATCCAGGCCCCTGCAGAACTGCTTGCGCCTGCCGAGGCCGCCGAAGCCGACGGCCAGACCCCCGTCTGGGTGGCCTGGGACGGCGCGGCTCGCGGCGTCATCGTCGTGGCTGACACCATCAAGGACACATCCGCGCAGGCCATTGCCCAGTTGCGTACCCTCGGGCTTCGACCAATCCTGCTCACCGGAGACAACACCCGCGCTGCCCACGCAGTGGCCGCTCTGGTCGGCATCCAGCCAGCGGACGTCATCGCCGAGGTCCTGCCCGCAGACAAGGTCCTAGCAGTCAAGGCCTTGCAGGCAGGCGGACGTATCGTGGCTATGGTCGGCGACGGCGTCAACGACGCCGCAGCCCTTGCCCAGGCCGACCTCGGCCTGGCCATGGGCACCGGCAGCGACGTGGCCATCGAGGCCTCCGACCTGACCCTGGTTCGCGGAGACCTGCGCGCGGCAGCGGACGCCATACGACTGTCCCGTTCCACGCTGAGGACGATCAAGGGCAACCTCTTCTGGGCATTCGCCTACAACGTCGCAGCCATCCCCTTGGCCGCACTCGGCCTGCTCAACCCACTGATCGCCGGGGCGGCGATGGCGTTCAGCTCGGTCTTCGTGGTGAGCAACAGCCTGCGGCTGCGCCGGTTCTCTCCGCTGACGTCACCAAGTCGGTCTGCCACACCCCGATCGCCGGCGTCTGGTCACGGTGGCGGCGCGGACCTGGGCACGGTCGGTGATGGTTCGCCAGGCCAGCAAGGACCTGATCTTGGAACCTGAACCAACGTCAGTGCCTTCCAGGCCGCCCGTCTGCTCAACGGCGGTTCCAGGCATTGCTCGTGGGGGCATCAGGGCAGTCGCGGTTCACTGGCTTGAAGCCGCAACCAATGCTGATCGGCCCAACGTGGCAGTAGTGTCCAGCTCGGCCGCGCAGCAGACCGGTGCCGATGGTGAACGGATCCACTGGCAGCCCAGGGCTCCTTGCTGCGCAACGCCGCACCAGATACCGCGCTCGGGCTAAGGTTCGAGTTTCTCAAGGACTGTAAGGAGGCGACCTCTCAGTGATCGATCGCGCCAGGCTCACCGAGATCTACGCCCGTGAACGGCACGACTTCGTGGCCCGGCACCCCAGGTCAGCGGCGGCCTACGCTCGTTCCGAGCATCTCTTCGGTCGCGTGCCGATGACCTGGATGAACAAGAACGCCGGGGGCTTCCCGATCTATCTGGAGCGCGCCCGGGGCAACCGCGTCTGGGACATCGACGGCTTCGAGTACGTCGACTTCGCGCTTGGTGACACCGGTGCGATGGCGGGGCACTCCCCTGAGGCGACCGTGACCGCCATCCAGCACCGCATCGCCAACCAGGGTGGCATCACGACCATGGCGCCCACCGAGGACGCCGAGTGGGTGGGTGCCGAGCTGACCCGCCGGTTCGGGCTCGAACGGTGGAGCTTCTCGCTGAGCGCCACCGACGCCAACCGATGGGCCATCCGCCTGGTGCGGGCGCTGACGGGTCGGCCCAAGATCTTGTTCAACAGCTACTGCTACCACGGCAGCGTGGATGAGTCGCTGATCGTGGTCGGCCCCGACGGTGGGGGCATGAGCCGACCCGGCAACGTCGGGCAGCCTGTCGATGTCACCGTCACCTCGCGGGTCGCCGAGTTCAACGATCTGCGGGGCCTGGAACGACAACTCGCCCATGGTGACGTGGCAGCTGTGCTGATGGAGCCAGCCCTGACGAATATCGGGATCGTGCTGCCGGAGCCTGGCTATCTCGAGGGTGTCCGCGACCTGACCCGCCGGTACTCCGTGCTGCTCATCAACGACGAGACCCACACCTTCTCAGCCGGGCCGGGTGGTGCGACCAGGGCGTGGGGTCTGGAGCCGGACATCCTGGTCATCGGCAAGTCGATTGCCGGTGGGATCCCGATGGGCGCGTATGGGCTCAGTGCTGAGTTCGCCGACCGCGCCCTGGCTCGCAGCGATCTTGACCTCGTCGACATGGGCGGTGTGGGCGGCACCCTGGCCGGCAACCCGTTGTCGATCGCGGCCACCCGGGCGACACTGGAGCACGTGCTGACCGACGGTGCCTTCGAACAGATGATAGACACCGCAACGTACTTCGCGGCCGGCGTGCAGTCACTGATCGATCAGCACCGCCTACCCTGGTCACTGAGTCAGCTCGGAGCGCGCGCCGAGTACCGCTTTGCCGACCCTGCCCCGCGCAACGGCACCGAGTCGGCGGCCAGCGCCGACGCCGAGCTCGAGGATCTCATCCATCTGTACCTGTTGAACCGTGGAATATCCATGACGCCGTTCCACAACATGGCGCTGATGTCGCCGGTGACCACCACTGCGGACATTGATCTTCACCACAGCGTCTTCGGAGCTGTTATCGGGGAGCTCAGGGGCGGCTGACTACGGTATCCCGGGGGGCGGCGGGCGCGCCGAAGAGACTTCAAACGATGTCCGGGTCAGCGGAAGTCGCTCAAAAGGAGGATGATGGGTGCATGCCCCCTCCCGTGCAACGACGCCGCCTGCCTGCTAGCCCCTTCAATGCCGCCCGGGATGCGGTTCCCCCGGACGAGGTGTTTTCGGTCGGTGACCGCGTAGCCCACGACCGTCACGGCCTGGGTCGCATCGTCTCCGTCTGCGGAACCGCTGCCGTGGATGCGGACTTCGGGGCAGGCACGCGACGCGTGTCCACGCCTACCCCCAAGATGCACAAGCTCTGAGTCACCCATGATGCACCAGCTCCGAGCCGAGTCACCTCTGAGCTGAGTTTCACCGTCTGCCTGGTTCGTCCAGCAGCCGAACGAACGCGCACCCTGTGAATGCTGCCGTGACGACTTCCCCGGCTCTGGGTGTGGTGTTGTGCAGGACTGATGCCAACACTCACGTACCTCGCCCCGGCCGCCGCCCGGCCTGGCCCTTGATGTGTGCTGGCCACCCCGAGAACCTATCCGGGGACGCGGTGCGGGCACCGTGCCAGGATGCATGGTGTGGACTACAGGGATATCAACCGAGCTAGCTGGGATGAGCGGGCCCCTGCGCACGCGGCCTCGCCTGACTACAACACGCAGAGTTTCGTCGACGACCCCGGGTTCATCAGCGCCGTGGTGCGGTTCGACCGGCCCCTGCTCGGTGACGTGAGCGGCCTTCGTGGGGTCCACCTGCAGTGCCACATCGGCACCGACACCGTCAGTCTGTCCCGTCTTGGTGCCCAGATGACCGGGCTGGACTTCTCGTCCGTCTCGATCGAGCAGGCTCGCTCTCTGGTCGCCCGGGCCGGAGACGACGTGAACTTCGTCGAGTCAGACATAGACGACGCGGTGGTGGCTCTGCGCGGGGAGCACTTCGACCTCGTATTCACCGGTATCGGTGCTCTGTGCTGGCTGCCGAGTATCTCGCGCTGGGCTGCCACGGTCTCGGCCTTGCTCAAGCCCGGCGGCCGGCTGTTCGTCCGTGAGGGCCACCCGATGCTGTGGTCTCTGGCTGACTCGCGTCCGGATGGCCTTCTGGTGGTTGACCTACCGTACTTCCAGCGAGACGGGCCCAGTGTCTGGGAGGGCGGCGGCACCTACGTCCAGACCGATGCGGTCTTCACGGCCAACACGACCCACGAGTGGAACCACGGCCTCGGCGAGATCGTGACGGCTCTGCTTGCCGAGGGACTGCAGATCACCGGGCTCGTCGAGCACGACAGCGTCCCCTGGGAGGCTCTGCCAGGGCAGATGACCAAGGACGAGCACGCCGAATGGCGGCTGACCGACCGACCGTGGCGACTGCCCGCGAGCTACACACTCCAGGCGGTCAAGCTGGGTGCGCCGAGCCCCGACCCGCTGGTTTGATGGGCGCCTGGCGCAGGCACTGTGGACGCATCAGTGTCCCGTGGCCTGTCACGTGGTCACCGTCAAGGGCCAGCCTGGCTGCGAAGGAGTCTGCACCTCGTGAATCCTGAGCACCCTGTCTGCGACCCTACCCATCGCCCACCCGTCACCGGTCAGCGTGTGGGCGTAGTCGGTGCGCGCGGGTGGACGCAAGGAGCCGATGACTGGACTCAGGCCCGACCTAGGGCCTAGGCCGAAGTTACGTGCCGTGTGACGCGTGAAACCCCTGTTGAGCAGGGGTTTTACCCGTTTTCGGGGTTGGGTGTTCTGGCTACTTCAGGGTGAGTGGGATTGGCGCGCCAAGAAGTTCGAAGGCTTGCCGCTGGGTGGGAGTAGGGATGGCGAGCAGGTCGAACCCAGCCGCGTTGTTGCCGGCGACGCGTAGGTGGTTGCGGGTGAGGGTGGCGAGGTGGCCCAGTAGCGCGGTGAAGCTGCGGGCGGGCAGCTCGTCGGTGGTGGT
>Ga0208079_1000491_pt1 | contig 21521 bp, 19 predicted proteins | sample NGESurdeep092012_5_FD_184474 | JGI IMG/M metagenome (GOLD analysis project Ga0208079, IMG submission 184474) | Arctic peat soil microbial communities from Barrow, Alaska - NGEE Surface sample 210-2 deep-092012 (SPAdes) | ecosystem: Environmental > Terrestrial > Soil > Wetlands > Peat ... | reverse complement strand
CAGGAGATGCTCGGTCACGAGCGTCTCTCGACCACGCAGCGTTACACGCAGCTCACCGTCAAACACGTGATGGAGGTTTACGACCGCACCCATCCTCACGCGAAGGGCGAGCGGGGAGGGTGAATCCCAAACGCCGGCCTCGTTCCCGTTCTACCCCGCCACACCGTATAATCAAGTTTTCCCCTGCCATGAGTTATCAGGTTCTGGCGCGCAAATACCGTCCACAAAAGTTCTCCGAGGTGATCGGGCAGGAACACGTCACCCGCACGCTGAAGAATGCCATTTCGCAGGGACGCATCGCCCACGGCTACATCTTCAGCGGCCACCGCGGCATTGGCAAGACAACCATCGCGCGTATTCTGGCGATGGCGCTGAATTGCCAGTCGCAGGACCATCCCGTGCCGGAGCCGTGCGGGGTTTGCGATTCGTGCGTCGAAATCCGCGCCGGCAACGCGGTGGACGTGATCGAGATCGACGCGGCCACCAACCGTGGCATCGACGAGATTCGCGAGTTGCGCGAAGCCGCGCGCTATCGTCCGGCGCGCGACCGCTTCAAGATTTACATTCTCGACGAGGCGCACCAGATCACCGACGCCGCCTTCAATGCGCTGCTGAAGACCCTGGAAGAGCCGCCCAGCCATATCGTTTTCATGATGGCGACGACCCAGCCGGAAGACATTCCGCAGACCGTCCGCTCGCGCTGCCAGCACTTCAGCTTTCACGCTGTGCGCTTCGACGACATCGTGCAGCAACTGCGCGATATCGCCAGGCAGGAGGGCATTGAATACGACGAGAGCGCGCTGGCCATGCTGGCGGAAGTGGGCGACGGCTCCATGCGCGACGCGCTCAGCATCATGGACCAGGCCATCGCTTGTTGCGGCACCACGCTGAGCGGCGATGTGGTGCGCGGGCTGGTGGGAACGGTTTCCTCGGATGTGCTGGAAGACGTGATGGACGCGGTCGCGCGGAATTCTAGCGCGGACGTGTTGCGGGCCATCGACCGGCTGCTGGTGGAAGGACAGAGCGCGCAGCACTTTGCCCGGCAGATGTTGCGCTTCCTGCGGAACGTGATGGTGGCAAAGGTGGCGGGGAGCGATTCGCCGGTGCTGCAGATTTCCTCCGACGAGCGCGCACGAGTATCGCGCGTGGCGGAACGCTTCAGCGAGGAAGACCTGGCGCGCTTCATGCAGATCATGCTGCGTACCCACAGCGATTTGGGCTACAAGCAGGAGCAGCGCTTCCATCTGGAGTTAGGCCTGCTGAAGCTGGTACATGCCCAGCGTTTGTTGCCGCTGGAAGAATTGCTGAGCGGAGAAGCGGGGAAAGCGGCTGCGTCGGGATCGCCGTCGCGAGCAGGAGGCGCAAGCTCGCGGTCGGTGACTTCTCCCGTTGCGCGATCGAGCGTGCTCTCTCGGGCGACCAGTGAGGTGGAACCACAATCGTCGCGGGCGCCCGCGGCATCGCCGTTCACGCGGCCTTCTCCGTTCGAGGCAGATCGCAAGCGTAAGAGCGAACCCAAAGCAGAAGCCCAGCCGGACTTCGCCAAGCAACGAAGCGCTCCCGCGCCGGTTCTAACCTCGAGCGCGACGGTAGAGGCGGACAGCTTACTGGACAGCGCGTCGCCCGGGATGGATGCCGGTGTCGCGACAGCCATCGCCCTCGAGCCTGAGACAGATGCGCAAGCAAGGACCGATGAGTTCACGGTGGAGTTGGCGCGCGAGGCAGTGCTGGCCGCCCTGGAAGATGCTGGGCAGCAGATGCTGGCGCACAACCTTGAGGAAGCGGAGTGGTCGGTGCGTGGCCTGGACGTCTCCGTTACGGTCGCCATGTCGCAGGTACTGATTGACGTGGCGCTGGGACCGGCGCCGAAGCGCGTGATTCAAGCTGCGCTGAGCAAGGCCGCGGGCAGGCCGCTTAAGTTCAAGATGGTGAGCGGCGGTACGCAGGTCGCGTCGAAGCCGGCAGCGCCGCGTCCAAGCAACGGGGCGGGAGCGCGCAGTCGCGCGGCGGCCGATCCCATCGTGCAGCGCATGCAGGAGAAATTTGGCGCCGAGATTCGCACCGTGATCGACCACAAAGATCGCGGCTGAGATTGGGAGAGCTCATGGGCGGATTTAATTTGCAGGAAATGCTGGCGCAGGCGCGGCAGCAGGCTGAGAAGCTGCAGGAAAAAATGCAGCAGGTCATTATTGAAGCCTCGTCCGGCGGCGGCAGCGTGACCGTGAAGATGACCGGTCAGAAGCAATTGCTGAGCGTCGTGATTGAGCCCGAAGTCGTGAAATCGGGCGACATCGAGATGCTGCAGGACCTGGTGACCGCTGCGGTGAACGAGGCGTCGCGCAAAGTGGATGAGGCGCTGAAGTCCAACCTGGGCGGCATGTTCGGGGGGATGGGTTTGCCGGGGATGTGAGAGCGGCGGTGGGGTGGGCCTCGACTTGGATTATTCATCTGAACCGGTAGCTTTGAAGGGGCACGGCTTCAGCCGTGCCGTTATGAGTGTGGCGAGTTGGGCTTCAGCCCCTGAGGGAATTCGCACTTCGTCTGAAAACCGAAGTCCCTCAGTGGCTAAAGCCACCATGAATGACAGCAGCTTACGGCACGGCTGAAGCCGTGCCCCTTCAAAGCGTGAGATCCTCACGAATAATCCAGGTTGAGGTTCCGCGTTGACCGGCCGTTTTCCAATTGCATACGGGCTTCGGCCCCTGAGGTCACATGACACGATTTGCCGAGCCCATGGCTCGACTGATTGAAGAATTGAAAAAGCTGCCCGGCGTGGGCGGCAAGAGCGCACAGCGCTTCGCGTTTTACATCCTGCGCTCCAGCGATGAAGACGCGCAGTTGCTGGCCGACGCCATTCGCGAGGTGAAAGCCAGCCTGCACCTGTGCTCCGTCTGCAACAACATCACCGACGTCGATCCCTGCGCCTATTGCACCAGCGCCACCCGCAACCTGCGGCTGGTTTGCGTGGTCGAGGAGCCGACTAATATCGCCGCCATCGAGAAGACGCGGCACTACAACGGCGTCTACCACGTGCTGCACGGCGCGCTGTCACCGCTGCACGGCATTGGTCCGGAACAGTTGCGCATCGGCAATCTGGTGAAACGAGTGGAGTCGGGAGAGGTGGACGAGTTGATCGTCGCAACCAACCCCACGGTCGAAGGCGAAGCCACGGCGACTTATCTCTCGCGATTATTCAAGTCGGCGTCGGTAAAGGTCACTCGCATTGCTACCGGCGTTCCCGTGGGCAGCGATATCGAGTACGCCGACGAAGTCACCATGCAGAAGGCGATGGAGGGGCGCAGAGAGCTGTAGGGAAGCCGCTGTTCGCTGTTCGCCATTCGCTCTTCGCGAGAACGCCACAAAATATTGCGCTGTCATCCTGAGCGAGAAGCGCAGCGACGAGTCGAAGGACCCCTATTGCTGCACGATCCTGCGCGCCATAGGGGTCCTTCGACTGCGTTCGGTCGCAAAGCGACCTCCCTTCGCTCAGGATGACACCTGAATATTATTTCTGCTGGCCTGTCACACGAGCTTTGGCAAAGTAACTGTTGATCGCATCACCCCACTCCTTGCCTGCCCCTGCATCGCTCTTGGTGAAATGTTGAACATGCTCGTTCGCTTCGGGCAGCAGCGCGGTGCGTTCATAGACGACCGTCACTCCCGTCTTCTGGGCGCTCTGGCGCGTCAGGTGAATGTCGATCAGCACGGCCATGGCGTCGTTCAGCACGTACGCGTACTGAATGTGTCCGACCGCCAGATCGAGCGCCGTGTTGACCCACGCGCTGGTGAACTGTCCATGCGCAACTTTGAACACCATGCCCTGCTGATCGCGCGCAGGAGTGGGATAGATGAACTGTGGATTCCAGCCCGCTGCCCATTTGCGCTCCTCGTCCGCGCCAAACAGGGGCGCGACTTGATCGAAGGGCGCGTCCACCGTGAAGCTGAATTCGGTGCGGGTGTGGAGCGGCGTACCCTCCGTGGATGCTGCCGGCTGCTGGGCAGTGGACGTGGTTACGGCGGCGAACAACATAACGGCGCTGATTGCCAGTTCTCGATTCATCGCTGGCGCTCCTTGAGCTTATGGCTGTCTGTGGCCTTGAGAGTGAGGCCATAAATTTTTCGAAGCTATTCGATCTCCTTCAAGGTCGCGGGAGAAAACGGCGCCTTGCCCTCGAAGGCGTGCAGCACGATTCCCTCCAGCAAATCGCCGAGCGTAAGGTCTTTCAGCTCCGCCAGTCCCTTCAGCACCTTGAGCAGGCGTTTCTCCATACGGACGCCGGTCTGGACGCGTTCGACGACGAGGTCACCATGTTCTGTCATGGTAACGATGTACCAAACTATCCAGGTAGACACAAGCGAGCGGCGAAGGACATGGATTCAGGGGCTGCGGAAGATGCCTTCTCGAGGCACCTCGCGGGGGACGAGGCTGCGTGCGAAGACCTTACCCAGCACTCCGCCTGCGGCTGCGTGCTGGGCTAGACTATGCCACGCCTACGGCGTTGGATCGTCGGCACGTGGAGTGGACGCTACTGGCATATCACACTGGTGGATAATTCATGGGCGCACTTAGTTTGACCTGTCATCCCGAGCGACGAGGTCGCCGTGGCGACCGAGGAGTCGAGGGACCCCTTTGACCGCAAGCAATCCCAAATTCGTTGCTGTGCCGAGCTGCCACATCGTGTCCCGCCGATAATAGGGGTCCTTCGACTTCGGGCCCGCCCGACCCGCAAAAGCAGCGGGTCGGAAATTCTTTGCGGGCGCGGCGCTCAGGACGACAGCTTCAAGTTCATGAATAACCCAGGTTGAGGCCCGCACTACGCGAACGCGCCTTTCTTAGGCAGCCTCTTCAGTCATGTCGCAAGGATGGGATTGAAAAAGCAGTTTTAGCGGCGGTAGCCGTAGCCAAGCAGACCACCAAAGCAGATCCCTCGCGGGCTAAAAGCCCACTCGTGATGACAAAAATAAGGAGCCGGAACACGGGGCTGAAAAGACTCTGTCGCAACAGGTGCCGCCGCTCTGCGGCTCCCGTCACCCATGATCGTCGCCGGGGCTCACGAGAGTGTGTGAGAGCCTCTGTCGTCCCTACGGGACTCGTATCTATTCCCCACTTTACCCAGCACTCCGCCTGCGGCTCCGTGCTGGGCTAGACTATGCCACGCCTCCGGCGCTGGATTTTCCGCTGGCAAATACCAAGCTTCGTTCTCACCCACGCCCTCACGCCCCGCCCTAGACCCATCTCGCCGCTGCGCGGCTAGTGTTTGGCCTAGGCAGCCCGGGTCGACTCTTCCACCTCGGGCTCAACGGGAACTTCGTCCGATTGGCCAAAGGACCGCAGCGCGCTTACGCTCTGCCCGATCAGCCTGGAGACGGTGAAGATCTGCCCCGAAGTAATGCCGGGAAGGAGCTGGTGGTGGCCAAGTGCGGCCAAGCCCATGCTTGCTATGCAGCCGCACTGCGAACAGTCGGGGTCGCCACCGAATTGGCAGGGGGTGACCCGGGTTTTCAAATCGGCTGAAATGGTGGTGGTGGTGCTCGCAAAGATGCAGTCCCGGGGCGAAGCAGGGGGGTGCGCGAATTACTTGATCGCGGACGCGTACATGTCGAGCAGCGGATACACTTCGCGTAATCGCAATAATTCCGCGATCGCGCGTGCCCGCTCTTGCACGGTCAGGATCTCCTGATCGACGGCGCCTCTCTGCGGTGTGAAGATACTGAACTAGATACGTTTGGTCTCTTTGCGCAGGCTCCAGAACTTGACGAACTCTTCCAGGTAACCTTTGCGCTGCATCATCTGGCTGGTGATGGTGCAATGAATGCTGACGCGGCTGCGAGCGATGCACTTCAAGATGCGCTCATAGGTTGCCGGCTTGCGGCGGACATCATGCTCCGGCGGCAATCCGTCCACCGAGACCACAATGTTCAAACGCGACAGCGCGTTCCATTGGGCGGGAATCTCGCGGAACGCACTGGTCACCAGTTGGACGTGGATGCCGCGACGGTCCAACTCGGGCAGCAGTTCCAGCAGCTCGCGATAACGCACCAGCGGGTCTCCGCCTACCAGGGACAAGTGCAGCGGGCGGTGCTCCTCAACCACGCGAAGAACACCTTGCACCAGGGCGCTGCCCTTGCTGTCGGAAAGCTGGCGCAAGGTTACCCCGGCTGTGCCCAGGTGTGCGTCTTCGTAGGCGTAACAACCGGGACAGCGAAGCGGACATTCGCGGGTGAGTTCGATGGACAATGAGGGGCGGCGTCCGGCGAGGATCGCGCCCCACGCGTGTAGAACTTCCGAAGTTTTCATCAGGTCCTTGAACCAAAGATCGTGTCTGGTTGGATGCCCGGCTCGGCGAGTTGGGTGCGAAGGGAGATTGTGGGAGGACAGGTCCTGTTCATCCCCGCAATTTTGCCAGCAGGTCAGAAGGATGGACGGGCTTGCCGAGGATTTCGAACTCGTGTCCCTGGGCGCGCGCATCTTCCAGCAGGCCGGCGGTGGCAGCTTGTCCTGAGAAAAGCAGGATCTTGCAGTCCGGCAAAAAGCCGCGGATGCTGATCGCAGCCTGGATGCCGTCCATGTCGGGCATGATGACGTCGCTGATGATGAGGTCCGGCCGGAGCGACCTTGCGCTCGCCACCGCCGCTGTCCCGGTGTAAACCGCCGAAGCTTCATAGCCATTGAGATCGAGAATCTTGGCGAGAGTATCGGCGATGACTTGCTCATCGTCGACGACCAGAACTCTCGGTTTTTTAACCGCGTGCATTCACTAGCTCCTTCGAAGATTAGCGAAGCCGGATGGCCGATTATAGCGGAGGGCGCGGGCCGTCGAGAATTCACACGTAGGATGCACAAATTACCCTGTGCCGTCCGTGGCCGCGTCGTATTTCCACCATTTAGCTGGCTTTGCTGGATAATTACAGTAAGGAAATAGCAACTGTACTGCCAAACGGCGCCCCGCACCGCCGACGTTACGTGGCACAGAGAAAAACGAAATCAACCACGGATTTCACGGATAAATACGGATTGAAAAATTCAAAACCCCGATCCGTGTTCATCCGTGAAGATCCGTGGTCAAAACAAGCCGATCGCGATGGCAATGAAGGGAATGCCAGAAGAGCACTACGTTGAAGGGTTTTCAAAGAACAAGATTGCGCTGCCCACCGCGCCGGTCCGATAACGTCTGGGGTGCGATGTGCGCTAGCTCACAACAGGGGAGTGATTGATATCACCGCCTTGGTGGTCGAGGTATTTGTACATTGGGATTGGCGGAAACAACGCCGGGCTGTCGCGATGAGGGTGGCAGCAAGACTACCAAATTGGAGACCGCAATCATGGCATACATCATTACCGACACCTGCACCAAAGATGAACTGTGCGTCGAAGCTTGTCCGACCGACTGCATCCATCCCAAGAAGGACGAAGAGAACTTCGAAGCGGCAACCCAACTGTATGTGGACCCGGAAGGCTGCATCGATTGTGGCGCCTGCGTCCCGGTGTGCCCGACCAATTCGATTTTCATCGTGGATGAGGTCCCGGCCGACAAGCAGGAATTCATCGAGAAGAACGCCGCGCATTACGCATAAGGCGAAAGTTTGTTTCCAGGCTTCGGTCCGCGGCGAGGGGCGAGAGCGCGGATCGCCAAGCTTCAGGTTGCGCGATTGGCTGGATTCAATCGCAGACCATTAGCAGGGTTGGGTTTTGCGGAGCACGGCGTCGGCGGGATAGCGAGCGCCAGGTTGGGCGTACCGCCGGCATGATGGTAACGGGCCAGTTGACACAAGCGAACCAAAGGGCACAGTCTGCGGGCTGTGCCCTTTGGTATTGGCGAAACTTTGCCGGCGAATCTTGCGCCGGTTAGGTTCGTCCTGCCTTTTCGTTCCCAGCGGCGCGCCTTCCGCGATACACTATGGGGCACGGAAACAAGGGGTCCCCGATGCTTATCGTCATGAAGGCGCACGCTTCCGAAGAGCAGGTGAGGCGCGTTTGCAAGAAGGTCGAGTCGCTGGGTCTGCGCGCCCACGCCATTCCCGGCGCCCAGCGCACCGCCATCGGCATCACCGGCAACCAGTTGGAGGTCGAGACCGGCACCTTCGACGAGATGGAAGGGGTGCAGGAGGTCATCCGCGTCAGCAAGCCTTACAAGCTTGTCAGCCGCGACTTGAAAGAAGAAGACACGGTAGTGCGCTTCCCCAATTCTGATGCGACCTTCGGAGGCGAGGAGGTAGCGGTTGTCGCCGGACCGTGCGCCATCGAATCTCGCGATCAGGCATTCGCTACCGCCGAGTGCGTGGCCCGCGCCGGCGCCCGCTTCTTCCGCGGAGGCGCCTACAAGCCGCGCACCTCTCCCTATACGTTTCAAGGCCTGGCTGAGGAGGGCCTGAAGATCCTGGCGGAAGTTCGCGACCGCTTTGGCCTGCTGATCGTCACCGAGGCCATCGATAACGAATCGCTCGAACTGGTGGAGAAGTACGCCGACGTTATCCAGATTGGCGCGCGCAACATGCAGAACTATTCCCTACTGAAGCGCGCGGGCAGGGCACATAAGCCGGTGCTGCTGAAACGCGGCATGGCAGCCACGCTGGAAGAGTTGCTGATGGCTGCCGAGTACATCATGAGCGAAGGCAACTACAACGTGATTTTGTGCGAGCGCGGCGTGCGCACCTTCGCCGACCATACGCGCAACACCCTCGACCTCAGCATCGTGCCGGCGGTGCAGCGTTTGAGCCACCTGCCGATCATCGTCGATCCCAGTCACGGGACCGGCAAGCGCAACAAGGTGACGCCGCTGTCGCGCGCCGCGGTGGCCGTGGGCGCGGACGGTTTGATTATCGAAGTCCACCCCGATCCTGACCACGCCCTGAGCGATGGCAATCAATCGCTCTTCCCACAGCAGTTTGACGACCTCATGGTTGAGGTTCGCCTGATCGCTATCGTGCTGGGACGCTCCGTCGCCCAGCCTGTTGCCAACCCAGTAGTCCGCGGCAACGCAACTGCTGGATCGGCCGCCGCTCGCTGATGCGCACCGCATGGCTGTGGCTGCGGCAACTTTCGACGCGGCAATGGCAGTCGGCGCTATGCGTGATGGTCTTCACGCTAAGCTCGACCGCCTGCCGTCGACGCCAAACCGTTGAGCCCGGCTACCACGAATACGCCTACGTCACCAACGGCCAGAGCAACTCCGTCAGCGTTCTCGATCTGCTTCAGCTTCGCAACGTCAAGACAATCCCGGTAGGCGCAAGCCCAACCGGTGTCGCCGCCAGTCCCACGCGCAACGAAATCTACGTTGCCAATGCCGACTCCAACAACATCAGCATCATTAACGCGGAGCGCAATGCGGTCGAAGCCACCATTGGGGTTCATCGTGCCCCCTACTGCGTCTCGGTCTCGTCGGATGGCAAGCGCGCTTATGTGGCCAACTCCGGCTCAGCCAATGTTTCGGTCATCGACCTTGATAAGCGGACGGTGATCGCGACCATACGGGTGGGTGGCGCGCCCGGTCTGGCCAGAGTCTCGCCCGACGGAAAGCTGGCGGTGGTCAGCAATCGCGCCGACAATACGGTTTCCATCATCGATACACAGAAGCTGGCGGTGCGCAGCACGCTGCCGGTCTGCCAGCAGCCGCAGGACCTGGTCATCTTGCCCGATTCCAGCAAGGCTTTCGTCGCGTGCCCTGGATCGAATCAAGTCGCGTCTGTCGATCTGGTATCCGACCGGATGCTGACGCTACTCGACGTCGGCAAGATGCCGGTGCAGCTTGCGCTGAAGCCCGATGGCGGTGAACTATTCGTGAGCAATTTTGGCAGCAACAATTTTTCCATCGTCGAGACCGCGAACAATGAGGTGGGCGGCAGCTACCTGATCGGGGACAAGCCCACTCGCGGAATCGTTACCTCCGATAACAGCCTGCTCTATGTCAGCAATTTCGGGTCCGATACTGTCAGCGTCTATGCCATCGACGAAGGCCGCGTAATTGGCGCGGTCCAGGTGGGTAGCCATCCTGACGAGATGGCGTTTAGCCCCGATGAGGAGCATTTGCTGGCGGTAAATTCGCGCTCGGGAGATGTCGCCGTGGTGCGCACGGTGAAGACCCGCGCCAATTCCAAAATCAGCGCGGAGCGCGCCCTGGTCACGCTGATTCCCGTCGGCAATCAGCCCAACGACATCGTGATTAAGGCCTTTCAAGTGGCAAAGTGAAATTAGGTTTCGAGACTGATTTGACTCTAATTGGCGAGCTTTGAAGGAGCACAGCTGCACAGGCTGCGAAACCTCTTCCGGCTGCTGAAAAAGTAGGTTTCAGTCGTTGTTTTGAAGGGGCGCACTTGGCGGAAGGCTTTGGTGGGAGCCCCCTGCTTTAGCAGGGGGGAGCTGGACTTCAGTCCAGCGGAAGAGTGGTCGATCTTGAAATGGGCTTTAGCCGCGGGATTTCCCCATCCCGGCGCTAAAGCGCATGATTGCAGTCGAGCTTTTCCCAGAGCGCTGAAGCGCTCCTTCCCCCGCATAAATGCGGGGGCTCCCACCGGCGGAAAAAGCATGCTGATTCGCGAACACGTTGCTCTGGCTCCGTTCACTACGCTCGGCGTCGGTGGTCCGGCTCGCTATTTTGCCGAGGCTACGACTGAGGCCGAGGTGATTGAGGCGGTGAAGTTCGCCCGTTCGGGTAAGTTGCCGCTGTTCGTTTTGGGCGGCGGCAGCAACCTGCTGGTCGCGGATGCAGGCTTCGCCGGCTTGGTGCTCAAGGTCGCGATCGCCGGCTCGTCGAATTTCACGACGCCCCACGAAAACGTGCTTTTCACTGCCGGTGCGGGCGTGGATTGGGACACCCTGGTGGCTCGCACCGTGGAGGCAAACTGCGCGGGTCTCGAGTGCCTGAGCGGTATCCCTGGCACGGTCGGCGGCACGCCAGTGCAGAACGTGGGCGCATATGGCCAGGAAGTCTCGGAGACCATTCGCGAGGTGAGGGCCCTCGACCTGAAGTCTCTGCAAGTCCGGAGCCTCTCCAACGCGGAGTGCGGTTTCGCCTACCGCTCCAGCATCTTCAATACCACGGAGCGCGACCGTTACATCATCCTGCAGGTATCGTTCGCGTTGCGTCACGGTGGAAAACCGAGTTTTCGCTACGCCGACCTCCAGAAGTTCTTTGCCCAGACTGCAAGCGGTCCGACTCTGGCGGAGGTCAGAGCAGCCGTGCGCGAAATCCGCCATCGCAAGGCCATGCTCATCGTTCCCGGCGATGAGGATGCGCGCAGCGCAGGCTCGTTCTTCAAGAATCCCATGGTGCCGCAGGCGTTCTTCGAAGAGCTATCGGCGCGTCTGGAGTCGCGCGGATTGCAGCTGCCCAGCTATCCAGCCGCTGACGGTTTTCGCAAGCTGCCCGCCGCCTGGCTGGTCGAGCAGGCCGGATTCGCCAAGGGCTACCGCAAGGGTGCGGCGGGCATCTCGCGGCGGCACGCTCTGGCAATCGTCAATCGTGGCGGCGCAACCGCCGCCGACATCCTTGCGCTGAAAGACGAAATTCAGGCCAGTGTGCTGAATGAATTTGGAATTGAGTTGCAACCCGAGCCGGTGTTTGTGGGGTTTTGAGCGGCCCACTCATTTGAGCGGCCCACTCATAGGACTGAAAATCTACCACGGAGATCACGGAGGGCACGGAGTTTTTGAATCGAGTCTTCTCCGTGTTCGCCGTGTCTCCGTGGTGAATGTCTCATCATCTGAGCGTTGCCATCCTAAGTCTTGTCATCCTGAGCGTAGACGGCCTGCTGTTGGCCGCCGGAGTCGAAGGAATCCTATCCCCGGAAAGATCCGTGGATTCCTACCAGGATAGGGGTTCTTCGCTTCGCTCAGAATGACAGCGATAAAACAGGCTCGTTCGTTAACTCACTCACTCGCTCGGCACGCGCTTGTGCCACTGCGTCGCCTGCTCGTAGGCGTGAGCGAGGCGCAACACGGTCGCATCGGCTCCGGGCTTGCCGGAAATTTGTAATCCCACCGGCAATCCTTCCCGCTGGAATCCGCATGGAACCGAGACGCTGGGCCAATAGAGCACGCTGAACGGCGAAGTGTTGCGCAGCAGGTATTTCGTCTCGAATGGCCGCAGGTCATTAATTCCCAGCGCTTCGAGTTCCGAAATTCGGGGCGCGGCCACCGGAACCGTTGGCGTGACCACCACATCCACTCGCTGGAATAGCTCTTCAGCCTTGTTTCTCTCGCTGGCCAGGCTTCGCCAATCGCGAATGTAATCGGCGGCGCTGATGCCCGCGCACTTCAGAATCCGAGGCAGGGTGTGCGGCTGGTAGAGCTCTGGCGTTTTGGTCACCATGGCTTCGTGGTACTCGTAAATCTCGGCGTTAAAAATGGCGCGGTATCCACCGGCTTCGAGCTCCACATCGGCAACTTCCGCAACCAGCGTCTTGATGACGGCGATGGCCTCTTCCATGCAAGCGGCGATCTCGGGCTGGAGGTCGTCGAAGAAACTCTTGCGTGCAACCCCGACTCTTAGCCCGGGCACGCTGTCGTCGAGCCCAGCCCAATCGTTAGGCGCGCTAGACCCCGTATCGGCTACGAGCGCCCCGAGCAGAAGCACCGCATCTCGCACCGTGCGCGTCATCGGCCCAACCGTATCGAACGATGTGGAGAGCGGGACAACTCCTTTGCAACTTAGCAAGCCCGCACTCGGACGATGTCCGACGATCCCGCATAGCGCCGACGGACACCGAATCGAGCCCGCCGTGTCGGTTCCAATGGCTGCAATGCAAAGCCCCGCTGCAACTGCGGCCGCCGGGCCGGACGAAGATCCTCCGGTGATGCGTTGCAAATCCCACGGATTTTTCACCGGACCAAAAGCGCTCACGATGCCGCTGCCGCCAAACGCGAACTCGTGCAGATTTAGCTTGCCAACGAGCACCGCACCCGCCTGCTTCAACTGGCGAACCAAGGCAGCATCTTCGCTCGGAACCCGGTCTCGGAATTGATTGCTGGCCGCCGTCGTGAGAACGCCCGCCGTATCGAGAAGATCTTTCAGCCCGATTGGAATGCCGTGCAGAGGCCCTCGCCAGTGGCCCGCCATGACCTCCGCTTCAGCCCGTTGCGCCTGCTCCAGCGCAGGCTCCGCCGTAATGGTGATGAAAGCATTCAGGACCGGATTCAGCCGCTCGATGCGCGCGAGGCATGCGCGCGTGAGCTCCAGCGGAGAAAGTTGGCCGGTGCGAATTTGTTCCGCGGCTTGGGTGAGCGTGAGCATGGGATTCGGGACCCCGAGCAGGCGGGCTCGGGATGCAAGCATACACTCAATTTCAGGGCTAGGGCAGATTCTGAGTTGGTGTATCCGGGTGGAGCACCGCTTCATCGGAACTTATGAATGTGAGGTGTCATCCTGAGCGGCGCGCCCGCAAGGATTTTCCGACCCGCTTTTTTTTGGCGGATCAGGCGGGCGCGAAGTCGAAGGACCCCTATAGTTGCGAGAAATCAAGGTTTGGACACCTGGCACAGCAACAACTCCGAAATTGCTTGGCGGCCAAAGGGTTCCTTCGACTCCTCGGTCGCCACGGCGACCTCGTCGCTCAGGATGACACTCCAACAAATTACGTGCGGTCATGAATAATCCCCGTGAAGCGTTGGGCTCAGCTCTTTCGTCCCGCATGCGCGGGACTAGTGCCCTGCCGGTTCCAGCGCGAGCAGCGACATACGCATTTGCACGCCGGGCAGCCTATTCCGCTTGGCCCAGTTGCGGATTAAACTGTTACCGTCCCGATAATTGAGCGGAGAATCTGCTGGATGCCGCGCGATACGACTGAAGCCGTTGTTATCTCCTCCCTGCGCGTTCGCCTTGCCGCATCCGAGCCCAAAACCCTCAAGCTCATCGGCGAAGAATCAAAACGCAACCGCACCGATGTCCTCACCTCAAGAAAGATCGACCAGATCATCAAAACCGCGCGCTCGAAAGAACCGACTCGCTGATGTTCCGCTGCGACCGGCGGCTGCTTCTTTTCGTTACCACCCCCCAGAAACTCCCCGCCCCCCATTGCGATATACTTTGGGGTTTGCCCATCGAATGTTTGCGAGCCGTAGCACGCAAGCCGATCCATCTCTGGAAGGAGAACTTTTCCCTATGTCATCCGCAGCCGTTTCCTACGCACGCGAGAACCAGCAACGCTTTCTCGACGAGTTGAAAGATTTGCTTCGCATCCCCAGCGTCAGCACCGCCGAAGAACACAAAGACGATGTCCGCAAAGCGGCCGAGGTGGTGGCCACCGATCTGAAGCTCATCGGCTTCGAGCATGTCGAGATCATTCCTACCCAAGGCCACCCGTTGGTTTATGCCGACTGGCTACACGCCTCGGGCAAGCCGACGGCGCTTTGCTATGCGCATTACGACGTGCAGCCCGCCGAGCCGCTGGACGAGTGGAACACTCCGCCGTTCGAGCCCACCGAGCGCAATCAAAACATCTACGCGCGCGGCGCCGTGGATGACAAGGGCCAGCTCTGGATGCAGCTCAAGGCATTCGAGTCGCTGTTCAAGGGTGGCAACGGCAAGCTACCCATCAACGTCCGCGTGCTGATCGAAGGCGAAGAAGAAGTGGGTGGCGAGAGCATCGAAGAGTTCGTGAAAAAGAACGCAAGCTCGGGCAGGCTGAAGGCAGACTTCGCTCTGGTCACCGACACGGAGCTGTTCGCTCCCGATCTTCCTACGCTGTGCGTCGGCCTGCGCGGCCTGCTCTACACCGAGCTTCAAGCGCAGGGAGCGAAGACCGATCTGCACTCTGGCGTATACGGTGGCGCGGCGCCCAATCCGCTGTTCGCGCTGGTCGAGATCATCAGCAAGCTGAAGGATGCGGACGGAAAAATCCTGATCCCCGGCTTCTACGACGACGTGCAAAAGCCTACGGACGACGAACTGAAAGCCTGGGAGCGTCTGCCCTTCAATGAAGAGGACTATCGCAAGGCCGAAGTCGGATCGAGCGTGCTGACCGGCGAGCCGGGATATTCCGTGCTCTATCGCACCTGGGCGCGCCCGACGCTGGAGGTACACGGCATGCCGGGCGGGTTCGTCGCCGCGGGCGCGAAGACGGTGATTCCGGCGCGCGCGTCGGCCAAAGTCTCGATGCGGCTGGTGCCCAAGCAGGACCCGGACGACATCCTGAAGAAGTACACCGAGTTCGTGAAGAAGCTTACGCCCAAGGGCATCCAGATCAACATCAAGGTACACAGCAAGGGCCCGGCGTGCGTAGTGAACACCGACAACAAGTTCGCGCGCGCCTCGGTGGAAGCCATGCACGAGATCTTCGGGAAGGACACCGTGTACATTCGCTCCGGCGGTTCCATTCCGATCGTGACCCAGTTCGAGGAAGACCTGAAGATTCCCAGCATCATGATGGGCATGGGTCTGCCCGACGACAACCTGCACGCTCCCAACGAGAAGTTCCACATCCCCAACTTCTATCGCGGGATCGAGTCGATCATTCGGTTCTTCCAGATATTGGGGCAGTAGGCAGGAGTCAGTAGCCAGTAGGCAGTAGTCAGTGGCCAGTGAGAAATAGGGTGCCCCACCCAAGCTGCTTTTGCTTGGGTGGGGATTTTAGTTTCGCGCCATCGCGGTTGATTTCCCGGCATCGCCACCCTACGGTGCGAAGTAGCTAGAGAAGGTCTGATTAAGTCAGTTGGGTGCCTCAGGGGCTATTGAGTGCTGCATAAGTTATGTCCGGTTCTTGCTATCTCTGAGTTGTCATCACGAACGGCCTTTAGGCCGTGAGGGATCTGCTGTTTTCCCCATCCGTCGTTCCAGGCGCAAACAACAGCAGATCCTTCGCGGGCTGAAGCCCGCTCGTGATGACAAAAATAAAGAGCTTAACGGCGCACCCTTCGGCAGGCTCAGGGCAGGCTCTAAAGGTACGCCCCTTCAAAACACCCGCTGAAACCGACTTTTTCCGCAGCCTGTGAAGCCGCGCCCCGTCAAAGTTTGCTCTCTTCCGCTGCCGGAACAGATGAATAATCCAGGTTAAGGTGAGGGTCACCCGCATTCGAGGACTGGTTTGAACATCCGCGATCACGCCAGGGCGAAATACCCCAGTGTTCCTGCCAACAGTGAAGCCGCCAGCACTGCTGTCTTCGCTTCCACTAGCTGAGATGCATCGTCGAACGCCAGCGAGCCGATAAAAATGGAGACGGTAAAGCCGATGCCCGCGAGAATTCCGACCGCGCTCAACTGGCGCCATGTGACCCCGTTAGGAACTTGAGCAAAGCCCGAGCGAACCGCCAGCCTGGCAAATCCTATGATTCCCAGCGGCTTTCCCACGACGAGCCCGAGCAGAATTCCCCAAGCAATCCGGCTGGTCAGCAAGCCGCGCCACGTTCCTCCGGAAAACGTTACTCCGGCGTTGGCTAGAGCGAACAAGGGCAAGACAAGAAACGAAACCCAGTCATTCAACTTACGAGTCAAAAGGTCGGACGGCGATTCCGTGCCGTGTACCAACTGCTCAATGGAGCCCAGTAAATTTTTCGCTGTTTTCTCGTCGCCTTGGGCCAGTGCCCTGCGGAACTGCTCCACGATTCCCGCCCCGATCTCCTGAAACTCGCGCAACGACAAGGTTGCGGTGGTGGGGACCATGAATCCCAGTACCACGCCCGCGATAGTGGCGTGAATGCCGGATCGCAGAATCGCCACCCAGAAACCCGCACCCAGCACGAAGTACAAGACCGGCTGCGCGATGCCCACCTTGCGCAACAGGAAGATGACCGCAAGCAGAAGCAGGCTTATGACCAGGGATTCCAAGTTCAACGAGTGGTTATAGAAAATGGCAATCACGGCGATGGCGCCGATGTCGTCGGCAATCGCCAGGGTCAGGAGAAAGATTTTCAGGTCCTGGGGAACTCCTTTGACCATACCCAGCACGCCCAGCGAAAACGCGATGTCGGTGGCCATGGGAACGCCCCAACCGTGCTGGCCAGCATGCCCAACGTTGAGGGCCGTAAATAATAGTGCGGGAACAACCATCCCGCCGAGGGCGCCGAAAATCGGCAGCGCGGCCCGGCGCATGTCGGCGAGTTCACCGTGTACGATCTCGTGCTTGATCTCCATGCCGACCAGGAAGAAAAAGATGGCCATCAAGGCATCGTTGATCCAGGCGTGCACGGGCAAGCGCAGACGGGAGAGCGTCAACTCCATCTCCCAAACATGGTGGTAGGATTCCTGCCACGGCGAATTGGCCCACACCAGAGCGGCGATCGCCGCGCCCAGCAAAAGCACGCTGCTGATGCCTTGAATGTGGATAAATTGCTGGACGGGCAGGACCAGGGCGCGGGTCACCAGCGATTCACGCAGCCTGACTTGAAGCGCACCGTATGTGCGGGGCGGGATTCCCATAAGTTGTGACCGCACGCGCACGTTTCGCGCGCATTAACATTCAACCCTTAAAATGTAATGCGGTCAATCCAGGAAGGCCTGGCAAGCGCCGGGCGATGCGTTGCGCTATGCTGTGTGTCTCAGCATGAACGCCATCATCCGAAACGTGCTGCTGGTTTTTGCCGCGCTGCTTCCCATCGTGAACCCGCTGGGCATGGCGCCAATCTTTGCGGAAATGACCCTGGGCTACAACATTGGCATTCGTCGCACCGTGGCGATGCGGGTCGCGGTCAACGGCGTGGTGCTACTGGTCTCGTCGCTGTTCATCGGCTCGTACATTCTGCAGTTTTTCGGCATAAGTTTAGCGGCGGTACAACTGGGCGGCGGCCTGGTGGTGACGGTGGCAGGCTGGCAGATATTGAACCGCAAGAGCAATGTGAACGATCGCCGACTGGAATCAACGCCCAGCACAGAAGCCATTCTTTCGCAGGCGTTTTATCCCCTCACCATGCCGCTTACCGTCGGTCCAGGTTCCATCGCCGTGGCGCTCACCTTGGGCAGCAACATCCATGAGGAGACCCACCTGCAGCTCATCGTCAGCGCACTGGCCGCAGTGATTGGAATCCTGCTGATTGGGGTAACGATTTTCTTGTGCTATCGCTTTTCGGACGAATTGGAGCGGCTGCTGGGCCGGTCAGGTACCGGCATCCTGATCCGGTTGTCGGCGTTCATCCTGGTCTGTATCGGCATACAAATCATGTTCAACGGCCTGAAGGACTTCTACGACCTGCTTCATGCGGTTGCGAAGTAGACGTGGCTTGCATTTGAAGGGGTGCACCTTCAGGTGCGCCGCTATAAAGTCCTTATATTTTTGTCATGCCGAACCGACTTTAGTCGGTGAGGGATCTGCTTTTTGAGACTTTTTCGACAGCCTCTTTAGCCGCTGATGGAACTCGAATCTTGCAGCTTCCCTCGGTGGCTAAAGCCAACGGCTTGCGGCAGGTTTACGGCGCGCCGAAAGGCGCGCCCCTTCAAAGCCACCAAGGAAGAGAGTTCTGGGCAGCGGTGGCTCCTTCAAAGCGGAATATCAACAGAGCAACTCAGTCTCCGAGGCCGGCTCTACGCAGGCCTAGTTTTGTTCAGTGGCTCCCTGGCGCGGCCATGCGCACACGTTGCGCCTTCCGTACAATGAAGTCGGCATGAATTTTCCTGTGGACTCCAACCATCTCGCTTACGGCAGAAGTGTGTTCGCTCTACTTTTACTGCTCTCCCTGACCGTCTGCTCCAATGCTCCCGCGGCCAAACGCTACGAGCTGGAAGGCCGTGTGGTGGCAGTCGATCCCGCCGCTCGCCAGTTGACCATCGCTCACCAGGACGTTCCCGGCCTGATGAAAGCCATGACCATGCCGTTCACCGTGGGCAAGGCAAATAACTGGATTTTCAAGTCAATTGCGCCCGGCGATCACATCCACGCGACCCTGGTGCTCAGCGATCATGCCGAATTGCAGGACATCAGCTTCACTCGGCTCAGCAACACGGAAAGCGACGGCACCTCAGCGCTGCACGTTCCGCAACCCGGCGAGGAAGTGCCGGACTTCACGCTGGTCAACCAGAGTGGCAAGACCATCCACTTCCATCAATTCCGCGGCAAGCCGCTGTTGCTCACGTTCATCTACACACGCTGTCCCTTACCCGACTATTGTATCCGTATGAGCAATAACTTCGGCCAGGTCATGCAGCAACTGCAAAAAGATCCGAAGGCGTTCAACCAAGCGCAATTGCTCAGCGTCAGTATCGATCCGGAGAACGACAAGCCCGCGGTCCTGCGCAGTTATGGCGAACATTATGTGGGACGCGTCGATCCCAGCTTCACCCACTGGGAGTTCGCCTCCGGTTCGCCGGAACAGGTGCGCCAGGCCGCCGACTTCTTCGGACTGGCTTACAACCAGAAGGACGGGCAGATCGTCCACAGTTTGCGCACGGTCCTGATCGGCAAGGATGGAAAAGTAGCCAAGGTATACTCTGGAAACGATTGGAAGCCCGACGACGTGGCCGCTGATTTCATCGCCGCGTCGGGCGCGTAGGCGCTGCATTGGCAGCCAGCCAGACAGAGGACTCCCTACGGCCTCCAGCCGCATAGTTATTGAGGATTGCGAATTATAGTGACACGTCGGCAACAAAAATGAGCCGCTCATCACTTAAGAATTGTCACTACGAGCGCCCTGGGTTTGGGCGCGAGGAATCTGCTGTTCGGTGGAAAAGGCAAGAAGCAGATCCCTCGCTGCGCTCGCGATGACAAACGTTACAAAATGTCACTACATTGTGCGAGCCTCAATAGACCAACAACTAAGGAGCTTACATGGCGCAGACCTACGACCCAGTGGCCAAGCTAAACGAATTGATCAGGGACATCGATTTTGCGATGCTGACTACCATCCGGACTAACAGCAGTTTACATAGCTGCCCGATGGCAACCAAGGAAGTGGACGCTGACGGCGTGATCTGGTTTTTTAGCCATATCAATACTGAGAAAGTGGAAGCCATACGCACCGACCCCCGTGTCAATCTGGCTTATTCCGATGCCGATAGCCAGCGATATGTCTCGATCGCTGGCCGGTGTGAACTGGTGCGCGATCATGTCAAAGCAAAGCAGCTATGGAAGCCAGTCTACGAGACCTGGTTCCCCAGGGGCATCGAGGATCCCAACCTCATCCTGTTGAAGGTACACGTACAGGAGGCAGACTACTGGCATACGGACGAAAGCCGCATGGTGAAGCTGCTCGGTTTCGCAAACACAAGCATCAGCGGCTAGCGCGGTGGAAGAGGGTGCCTGAAAGAGTCGTTGCAAGGGGAAGGAACGGCAGATTCCTCGCGGGCTGAAGAGCGTGTGTAGGACGTCTGTCGTCCCTACGGGACTGGGATATATTCTCCACTTAACCCAGCACTTCGCCTACGGCTCCGTGCTGGGTTAAGCTGTTTCGCGCTTACGGCGCTGGATTTTTTTCCGTGAACGCTGCCGGCGATGCCACACTTGATTCTCACCCGGACTCTGTAGCGAACCCGGAACCTTTCCGGCTGATCCGCATCCAACCAAGTCTGCATTGCTCCCTTGGATCCCATGACTGAGATGCTCGAATTCGTAGTTCATTACGGTTATGCCCTGCTCTTCGTGTGGGTCTTGCTCGAGCAGGCTGGACTGCCTATTCCGGCAACCCCTCTGTTGCTGGCTGCGGGGGCCCTGGCGGGGCAAGGCCGCATGCATCTCGCGTTGGCGATGCTCGTTCCGGCGTTGGCTTCGCTGTGTAGCGATACCTTCTGGTACTTCTTTGGCAAGCGACGCGGCGCGATGGTGTTGAACCTACTCTGCCGCATTGCGCTCGAACCCGACTCCTGCGTACGCAAGACGGAAACGACTTTCACCCGGTTCGGACCGCGCACCCTGCTTATCTGCAAGTTCGTTCCTGGTCTCAACACCGCGGCTCCGACCCTTTCTGGAATGGTGGGCGTAGATTTCCCCCGCTTCGTCCTCTTCGATTTCCTGGGAGCGCTGCTGTGGACCGGCGCTTATGCCGGACTTGGTTTCCTGTTCAGCAAGCAGCTTGACGTTATTGCCGCCGGGGCCTCGCGCTTCGGGGGCTCGCTCATCCTACTGTTCATCGCAGCGGTGATCGCGTACGTTTTCTACCGCTGGAACGAGCGGCGACGCTTTATTGAACAGGTCAAGGGCGACCGCATTACTCCCGACGAGTTGAAGCACAAGCTGGAATCGGGCGAGTCGCTGACCATCATTGATTTGCGGCATCCGCTCGATCGGCTCACGGATCCCAGGACATTGCCTCATGCTCTACAGATCTCGCCAGAGGAACTGGAAGCGCGGCACGGTGAGATCGCTCGCGATGGGGAGATCGTGCTGTTCTGTACTTGACCCAACGAAGCGACCAGCGCCCGGGTGGCGCTGCAATTACGCAAGCACGGCATCCGCCCCGTGCGTCCGCTGCTGGGGGGATTTTACGAGTGGAAGCGCCTGGGGTTCCCGCTCACCGAGCCGATGGAGAGCGCTGAGGACATTGCTCCCAAAGCAGGTTCTTCGTGGGCTGAAGCCGGCTGAAGCCCGCGAGGGATGAGAAAAAGAAAACGGTTCTAATCCGCCACCTGCTTGGTTTCCGTGTCCGGCGCGACTCCGTCCAAGGCCAC
>Ga0208079_1000490_pt1 | contig 21539 bp, 20 predicted proteins | sample NGESurdeep092012_5_FD_184474 | JGI IMG/M metagenome (GOLD analysis project Ga0208079, IMG submission 184474) | Arctic peat soil microbial communities from Barrow, Alaska - NGEE Surface sample 210-2 deep-092012 (SPAdes) | ecosystem: Environmental > Terrestrial > Soil > Wetlands > Peat ... | reverse complement strand
ATCCGCAATCAAAAATCCGCAATCCGAAATCACCACATGGAACTCAGAACCACTTTTCACATTGAACACTCTACTGATAAAATCACTTACAACGATCGGGTGATATTCATTGGTTCCTGTTTTGCCTCATCGATAGGCTCACAGATGGAGATGGGACATATGCCGGTTATGATTAATCCAGCAGGATCTGTTTACAATCCGGTTTCTGTTTGCAATACTTTGGAAACAATTACAAAAGAAAAGGAATTTACTCTTGAAGATCTTCATTTCTATCGAGGCGTGTGGCTTAGTTTCTATCATTACACCGATTTTTCATCGGAAGATTCTTCAACAGTACTTAAAAAGATAAATAATAAATCGAAAGATGCATATGATTTTTTAAAGCATACACGGTTTTTATTCATAACATTCGGAACAGCAAGAGTTTATGAGTTTATAAAATCAAATCTGATAGTATCAAACTGTCATAAAATCCCAGCTGATCAGTTTAATTCAAGATTGTTGTCAGTAGATGAGATAGTAACATTATGGTCAGAACAACTTGACAAACTGCAGTCAAACTTTCCCGGTCTGAAGATTGTTTTTACAGTAAGTCCTGTCAGGCACTGGAAAGACGGAGCTCATGGCAACCAGGTAAGTAAATCGGTCCTTTTCGTTGCCATTAATGAACTGATGAAACACAAAACATCACCAGGGTATTTCCCGGCTTATGAACTTGTGATGGATGATCTGCGCGACTACAGGTTTTATAACGACGATATGCTCCATCCGTCGGCATCGGCAATAAACTATATATGGGAATCATTTACAGGTTGTTATATGGACAATAGTACCTTAAATACTTGGAAGGAGATTGTCAAAATAACAAAGGCTTTCAACCATCGTTTGAACACTGACTCCGGCGTTAATAGAAAACATTTTGCTGAAAAGATGCTTAAACAGATTTCCGAAATGAAAAATAAAGTTCCGGATATTGACCTTTCCTTGGAAGAAAATCATTTTCTCAAAATGAGAAAATTGTAATAAAGTATATATTAGATTGTTGAGTCCGTTTTCTCAAGACCATTCCAGAAATGAACAAATCAGGCGATCGCCTCTATTGCTTTAATAAAACTAGCAGGATCCCTTGTTATTAATAATTTTTCGTAGGATTTTTTTGTTGCAAACTCTTCCGGAGAATCCGTAAGAATGATTTTTTTAATCATCAGAGATTTACCGATGCTATTGAAATATCCTATTTTCTTCTCGGCAAAATCAAAAGCACTAGAGTTTACAATCAGATAATCAAAGGGTTTGATTTTATGAATTTCAATTACTTCAGATGCGGGGAGTATGCCACCGGTGAAGATCACATCAAATCCACGTTTCTTCAGAGCATATTTATAAAAAAGGAAATTGTTATCGGTAAGATTATCTGAGGTATTTATCATTGCAACTGTAGGCTTCGACTTACCGGCAACCGGTTTTAGCAGGTTATCTTCTATAATAATGATCTGTTTGATAGTGTTTCTCACGAATTGTTCCTGAGCTCTCGAGAGACTTCCTGTCTGCCAGAGAATTCTGGCTTTTTCAAGGAGAGGATACAAATAATGTGAATAAGCATCTTCAATACCCTGATGCTTAATAAATGGTGCAAGTGCTTCCTTGAAAAGCAACTCATTGAATCTGATTGCCGACATCAATATCTTCCCGGGCTGAAAATTCTGATCCAGATCATCGTGTTTACTACTGACTGTCATCACCTGCTGGGTGAGTTCATCATCATCAAGCCTGGCAATTTTGGATATTTTCAGTCCGTTACGGTTAAGGTAGGCAACGTTCAGGATTTTTTTAAGTTCTGTTTCGCTATAAGTCCTTATATTAGAGTCAGTTCTATCAGGCTCAAGTATTTTGTATCTTTTCTCCCAAATCCTTATAGTATGCGCTTTAATGCCCGAAAAATTTTCGAGATCCTTAATTGAAAACACATTTACCCCGTCTTCCATAGATGCACAAAATAACAATTTAGACCACTGATCATTATTATTACAACATAAAACAATCTTTTAAACGGATTGTTTATTCAGCATTGAATAAGAAAGTAAAAGAATCGTTATAATCTGCGGAATATTTCCCCAAAAAATTCCATCAAAAGACGAAAATAGTGATTTTTGCTTTATTCGGACTGTTCTACCATTATTTTTTTCACCACTCTGATTCCGTCACTGAAGATAATGGTAACCAGATACATTCCTCTTTTTGGGTTTTCGAGAGATATCTTTATTAACTGCTGTGGATCATTATATTGGAATCTGGAAATATCCTGACCGATGATGTTGGTGATCTTTACAAAAGAGATATCCTTTTCTGATTTAATAGTGAAACTATTGTCTTTTACAGGAACCGGATAGATGCTTACACTTACATTGACAGCCTCCCTTGAAAATTCTTTTTGAGCGAGAACTCTGGCAATATTGATACTATCCTTCTGGCCGTAAAGGTTTAATGTGAAAATTAATAAGAAGATAATGGGTAGAGTTCTCCTCATATACTACATTTTGAATCTTTCTATCAAATATTGTGCTAAAGTAGGTAATTTTTTAGAAAAAGTGTTCTAAAAGCTTTTTTGCCTTCTCCAGATCATCTGGAGTATCAATGCCTATACTCTCCCACGATGTAACGGCTGTTCTGATAGAGAAGCCGTTTTCTATCCATCTGTTCTGTTCAAGCGATTCGGCAATTTCAAGAGGACTACGGGCTAATTTCGTAATCTTTTTCAATGTTTCAGTTCTGTAGGCATAAAGTCCCAGATGCTTATAAAATATGTGGTTCTCAGACCAATTGCTCATTTCAGTATCCCTGATAAATGGTATTGCGGCCCGGCTGAAATAGATAGCATCTTTCTTTGAATTCAAAATGACCTTTGGCTGGTTTGGGTTGAAAAGATCTTCTCCTGGCACCGTTTCCCTCACCAGGGTTGCCAACTCAACTGTTTCATCATCGAAACATTCCATCAATAGGCTGATCTGTTCAGGTTTAATGAAAGGCTCATCGCCCTGGATATTGATAACAACATCAATATTCCTTCCTGTTTCATCCATAATAGTGGTGACAGCTTCCGAACACCTGTCTGTCCCGCTCATATGATCAGGAGACGTCATTATTGCTTTTCCACCAAAAGCCACCACTGCCTCAAAAATCCTTTTATCATCGGTGGCAACATAAACCATTCCGAGAGCTTTGGATGCCTGTTCATAAACTCTTTGAATCATTGGTTTGTTACCAATAAGCACCAGGGGCTTGCCCGGAAACCGGGAAGAGGCATACCGGGCAGGTATTATCCCTGCAAATTGAAGAAGAGGTTCTTTAATCATAATGCGAATTTACGAAAAATGCATTTCCCAATGTTTTAAAAAAACCTTAAATTCGCACCATTGTAAAACAGGATATGAAAGATCTGCAAAATATTAAGCAACGGTTTGGAATAATAGGCAACTTTGAAGGATTAAACAGAGCGATCGATATTGCCGTACAGGTAGCTCCTACAGATCTCTCCGTTCTGATTACCGGAGAGAGCGGAACAGGAAAGGAGATTTTTCCACAGGTTATTCATAGTTTTAGTACCAGAAAACACGGACAATATATTGCAGTAAACTGCGGAGCAATACCTGAAGGGACCATCGATTCTGAACTTTTCGGACACGAAAAGGGATCTTTTACAGGAGCATCTGACAGCAGGAAGGGTTATTTCGAAGTTGCAGACGGTGGTACAATTTTTCTTGATGAAGTTGCGGAACTGCCTTTGTCTACACAGGTTCGCCTTCTCAGAGTACTTGAAACAGGTGAATTTATCCGTGTCGGATCATCCAAGGTGCAAAAGACAAATGTCAGAGTTATAGCAGCAAGCAATGTCGAAGTTCCAAGAGCTATTGATAACGGAAAGTTCAGGGAGGACCTTTTTTACCGGCTTAATACTGTCCCGATAAAGGTGCCTGCATTGCGCGAAAGAGGCGAGGACATTTTTCTTTTGTTCAGGAAATTTGCAGTTGATTTTGCTGAGAAATACAGGATGCCGGCAATCAGACTTGATTCCGAAGCAAAAAATGTTCTTCTGAATTATTCCTGGCCAGGCAATGTAAGACAGCTTAAAAATATTACAGAGCAGATCTCAATTATAGAAAAGGAAAGGGAGATTATTGCAACTAATCTGCGTAATTACCTGCCGGAATATGGTGGAATTAAACTTCCAGCCATTATAAAAAAAGATGAGGACAAATCCTTTTCTTCGGAAAGAGAGATCTTATACAAGATCCTTTTCGATATGAAAAGCGATATGAATGACCTTAAGAAACTTGTTTTTGATCTGATAAGACGCGGCGAGATTGATCTTACTTTTCAGGAGACTAATTCGAGGGCCATCAAAAATCTTTTCAGGGAAGCTAAAGAGGAAACAAATGTGCCTAATGAGACTGAAACACAGCCTGCAGATTTCCTTTCACATAAAACTATGAATAATATTCAGGACACCGAAGCGATCATTGAAGAATCACTGTCTCTTGCCGATAAGGAGGTAGAGATGATTAAAAAGGCCCTTGAAAAATATAACGGGAAAAGAAAAATGGCAGCTGGGGAACTAGGGATATCAGAACGTACCCTTTACAGAAAGATAAAAGAATATGGAATTGAATCGTAAAAATATTATCAGAATAATTAGCTGGAAAACTTTAGCTTGTATAATTATTGCTCCTGTTGTGCTATTTTACGGTTGCAAAGTAACATATTCATTTACCGGAGCTACTACTCAGGGATTGAAGACAGTAAGTATACAATATTTCCAGAACAGGGCTCCTATTGTACAACCCGGGCTTAGCCAGGCATTAACAGATGCTCTTATTGATAAATGTAAATCTCAGACCAGTCTTAAATACACAACCTCAGTTGGTGATGCAGATTTCACGGGAGAAATAAGCGATTATAATACCAGACCCATGACTGTGGCAGCAGATGCACAGGCTGCAACAAACAGGTTTACAATTTCAGTGAAAGTAAAATTCACAAATTCTTCTGATCCTACCCTCAGCTTCGAACAGACATTCTCAAGGTATGAGGATTACAGCAGCAACCTCGACCTGAGTGCTGTTGAACAGGATCTTTCAAATAAAATTGTGGAGATGCTTGTTGAAGATATTTTCAATCAGGCTTTTGTTAACTGGAAATAGGGATGAACAGAAGCGACTTTCTTAATATGATAGAAGGCACCATGCCGGTTAACCGTCAGATATTGGGCGAGGTTTATGAATTGATTGATATTTTTCCTTATTTCCAGAGCGCTCATCTCTTGTTACTGAAAGGTCTGTATAACAATGCTGATGTAAAATTTGAAAATCAGCTCAGGAAGTCTGCTATTCATGTCGGCGACCGGGCTGTTCTTTACTGGCTTCTCAGGACTCAAGCCTCGTCTAAATCTGACAAATCAGACATTAAAGAGGAATTGGGTTTAAAAACTGAAACAGGAATTGATAATCAACAGACTGTTATTGAATCGGCAAAAAACAGTGATTTCATGATTCATGAAATTGAAAAAGATTCCGATGGTCAATTAAGTGATAAACAAGATACTCTAGACAAGGCAACAAGTCATTCGGTTATGATCGCTGCCGAGCCTGATAATATTGAACCCGACGGAGTGATATTTCTTAACGATGAAGATGCTCCACCGGTTGCAGATAAAGTTTTCTTTATGGATCCCGGTTTTTCATTTGCCGAACATCCCGATCTTCTGGAACTTGATCTTACTGAAGATAATGCATCAACTGTTTCTACAAAAGAAACAGGCAGGGAGGAACAAAACAAGGAGCTGCCTGATACTAAGAAAAAGCTACAATCGGAACTCATAGATAAATTCATTATTGCCAATCCGAGGATTGAGCCTTCCAGGGATAAAGCTTATGTTCCGTCAGAGGACATATCTAAACCATTTGTTGAAGAAGCAGGTGGGTTAGTTACCGAAACCCTTGCAAAAATTTATGTCAGTCAGGGCTATTACTCAAAGGCTATGGATATTTATGAGAAATTAAGTTTGAAATTTCCGGAAAAAAGCAGTTACTTTGCAGCTCAAATTGAAAAAGTTAAAGAATATATAAAAAAGTGAAGAGATGGGAATTTATATTTTTGTTTCAGTATTAGTAATCATTGCATGCGTTTTACAGGTATTGATTGTACTTGTACAGAATTCAAAAGGAGGAGGTCTGGCCGCTAATTTTACCTCTGCAGGCCAGTCGATGGGTATACGGAAAACTGCTGATTTCCTTGAGAAGTCAACATGGACTCTTGCCGCTGCAATCCTTATCCTTTGTGTTGTAGCAACTGCTTCAATACCCCGTGGTTCAGTATCGGGCCATTCGAGAATTGAAGAACAGATAAAAAACACAGTTGATCCCAATGCAATTCCAACACTTCCGACTGCTGTTCCGCCGGCATCAGCCCCTGCACCAATTGGTCAGGATAAACCCAAAAAATAGTCTGATCGGATAAAAAAATATACAAAAGTGTCAGTTTGTCACATACTGACACTTTTTTTTTGTGAGTATACACAAAATGGCATTTTTCCTATTTTGGCATGGAATGTGATCAACTAGGAAGTCGGAAAATGATGTTTAACTTTAAAACTAGATAAAAATGGCACAATTAAAAGGAAAAATTTTGGCTGGCAAGGTTCTAGTGAAACCTAATGAAGCTGAAGAAAAAACTGCAAGTGGAATAATAATCCCTGATTCAGCAAAAGAAAAACCTCGTCAGGGTAAAGTAATTCTTGTTGGCACTGCAAAGAAAGATGAAGAGATGGAAGTGAAGAAAGGTGACGTTGTTCTTTATGGAAAATATGCTGGTCAGGAACTGACAATTGATGGTGAAGATTATCTTCTTGTTTCACAGACAGATATCCTTTTTATAGCTTAATTACTGCAAACTTTTAAAAATCATAATGATATGGCAAAAGAGATTAAATTCAATATTGATGCACGTGCTCTTCTTAAAGAAGGAGTAGATAAACTGGCTGATGCAGTTAAAGTAACACTTGGACCTAAAGGTCGTCATGTGGTTCTTGAGAAAAAATATGGTGCTCCGCAGATCACAAAAGATGGAGTGACAGTTGCAAAAGACATAGAACTTTCTGACCCCTATATGAATATGGGCGCCCAGATGGTTAAAGAGGTAGCTTCAAAAACTGGCGATATTGCCGGTGATGGAACAACTACCGCCACGGTTCTTGCACAGTCTATTATAAACGTTGGGCTGAAGAATATTACCGCAGGTGCAAATCCGATGGATGTTAAAAGAGGCATTGACAAAGCAGTTGAAAAAGTCGTTGCACATCTTAAATCACAAGCTAAAGTTATAGGCGACGACCTCAGTAAAATTGAACAAGTAGCAAGAGTTGCTGCAAATGACGATGAGGAGATAGGTAAGCTCATTGCTGAGGCTATGGGCAAAGTACACAAAGAGGGTGTTATAACAGTTGAGGAATCCAAAGGAACTTCAACCTCAGTTGAAGTTGTTGAAGGTATGCAGTTCGACCGCGGATATATATCAGCATATTTTGTAACAAATGCTGAGAAGATGGAAGCAGATCTTGAGAATCCGTACATTCTTATTTATGACAAAAAGGTATCAACAATGAAGGATATGCTACCTGTTCTTGAAGCTACCGCTCAGACAGGCCGTCCACTTTTAATTATTTCTGAAGATGTTGAAGGTGAAGCTCTGGCGACTCTGGTTGTTAACCGTTTGCGCGGTTCCCTGAAAGTTTGTGCAGTTAAAGCTCCCGGATTTGGCGACAGAAGAAAAGAGATGCTTGAAGATATAGCCATTCTGACAGGTGGTACAGTTATTTCAGAAGAGAAAGGTTTGAAGCTGGAAAATACTACTCTTGACATGCTTGGTACAGCGGAAAAAGTTACGATAAATAAAGAAAATACAACTATTGTGAACGGATCTGGTGATAAAGCGATGATCAAAGCCCGTATCGCCCAGATCAAACAACAGATGACAACAACTACATCTGACTACGATAAAGAAAAATTGCAGGAACGTCTGGCTAAACTGGCAGGTGGTGTTGCTGTTCTTTATATTGGTGCTTCTTCTGAAGTTGAAATGAAAGAGAAGAAAGACAGGGTTGACGATTCACTTCATGCAACCCGCGCTGCAATTGAAGAAGGTATTGTTCCAGGTGGCGGTGTAGCATATATACGTGCAATGCGTGCCCTTGAAGGACTCAAAGGTGATAATGAAGACCAGACCACAGGGATCGAAATTGTAAAACGTGCAATTGAAGAGCCTTTGCGCCAGATAGCTATCAATTCAGGCAAAGAGGGTGCAGTAGTTGCCCAGAATGTAAAATCAGGAAAAGGGGATTATGGATACAATGCGCAAACCGATAAATATGAAAAGCTTTATGCTTCAGGCGTCATAGATCCTGTTAAAGTTGTCCGTGTTGCTCTCGAAAATGCTGCTTCAGTTGCCGGAATGTTCCTTACAACGGAGGCTGTAATCGTTGAGGTTAAAGAAGATGCTCCTGCAGGTCCTCCACAGGGAATGGGTGGCGGAATGCCAGGTATGATGTAGGATTTAATTATCTCACATGTATAATTATAGTAGAGACGCCCAACTTGGGCGTCTCTACATATTTAGGGACCTCACATATTTATATAATTTTATATATTTGCACCTTATTTAAAAGCAAGCCCGTTTAATGAACAATATCCGTAATTTCTGTATTATAGCTCATATTGATCATGGTAAAAGTACCCTGGCTGACCGGTTACTTGAGAAGACAAATACAATAACTGAAAGGGATTATCAGGCCCAGATTCTCGATGATATGGATCTTGAGAGAGAAAGAGGGATAACGATAAAAAGCCACGCAATACAGATGGAATATTTCCATGAAGGGGAAAAGTTCATACTTAATCTGATCGACACTCCGGGGCATGTTGATTTCTCATACGAAGTATCGCGTTCAATAGCAGCCTGTGAAGGTGCATTGCTTGTTATAGATGCAACCCAGGGTATTCAGGCTCAGACAATATCCAACCTCTATATGGCCATCGACCACAATCTTGAAATCATACCTGTTCTCAATAAAATGGATATGGCTAGCGCCATGCCTGAGGAGGTTAAGGATCAGATTGTTGACCTGGTCGGATGTAAGAGGGAAGACATCATTGAAGCCAGTGCGAAGACAGGCATGGGTGTAGAAAAGATCCTGAGGGAGATTGTTACCCGGGTACCGCCTCCTGGTGGAGATCCGGAAGCTCCTTTGCAGGCTCTTATCTTCGATTCGATCTTCAATTCTTTCAGAGGTATAATAGCGTATATAAAAATTGTGAACGGAACTATCCGGAAAGGGGAAAAAGTCAAATTTGTGAATACCGATCACGAATACAATGCTGAAGAGATAGGCGTTTTAAAACTGAAACAGGACCCTCGCAACATTATGGGAGTAGGCGATGTCGGATATATTATTACTGGTGTTAAAGTTTCTGCTGAAGTAAAAGTTGGTGATACAATTACCCATGTAAAGAATCCATGCGAAAAGGCAATATCCGGCTTTGAGGATGTAAAACCAATGGTTTTTGCAGGAATATACCCTGTTGATGCGGATGATTATGAGGATCTGAGAATCTCTATAGAGAAGTTACAGCTCAACGATGCATCACTGTCATTTATCCCTGAATCATCGGCTGCCCTTGGATTTGGTTTCAGATGTGGTTTCCTTGGCCTGTTGCATATGGAAATAATACAGGAACGCCTCGACAGGGAGTTTGATATGGATGTCATAACGACTGTTCCCAACGTCTCCTTTAAAGCCTTCACAACAAAAGGTGAAGAGATAGATGTTCATAACCCGTCGGGTCTGCCTCCGGTAAATCATCTGGAACGCATCGAGGAACCTTATATTATCGCACAGGTTATAACATTATCAGAGTATGTAGGGTCTATAATGAACCTTTGTATCGATAGAAGGGGAATACTGAAAAACCAGGTTTACCTTACCCGCGACAGGGTTGAACTGACATTTGAAATGCCACTCGCCGAAATTGTATTCGATTTTTATGATAAGCTTAAAAGTATTTCAAAAGGATATGCCTCTTTCGATTATTATTATACAAGCTATCAGAAAGCCGATCTGGTACGTCTTGATATTCTTTTAAATGGAGAAATGGTAGATGCCCTTTCAACGCTTATTCACAGGGGGCATGCACAAGACTTCGGGCGCAAGATGTGTGTTAAACTTAAAGAGTTGATTCCCCGGCAGCAGTTTGATATTGCTATTCAGGCCGCAATCGGGGCAAAAATTATTTCGCGCGAAACGGTAAAAGCTGTCAGAAAAGATGTGACTGCTAAATGCTACGGAGGAGATATTACAAGAAAAAGAAAACTTCTTGAAAAACAGAAGAAAGGTAAAAAACGTATGAGGCAGGTCGGTAATGTAGAAGTTCCGCAACAGGCATTCCTGGCAGTATTGAAGCTCGACTAAATAATTGGCATGTAGGGACGTTGCATGCAACGTCCCTACATGCCAATCAACTGATTAATTTATATCCTCTTCCATGAACATTTAATATTTTAACTGAAGGATCTTTCTTTAAATATTTCCTTAAACGGGTTATATAAACATCCATACTCCTTGCATTGAAATAGTTATCATCGATCCAGATGGTTTTTAATGCAAAATTCCTCTCCAGAATCTCATTTCCATGACGACAGAGTAGTTCAAGCAACTCAGATTCCTTTGTAGTAAGCTTTACAATCTGGTCATTGTATACCAACATTTGATTCAGAGAATCGAACGAATATCCGCCTATCAAATATGGCTCATTATTTTTGGGTACTGCAGGGCTGGTTATCCTTCTCAGGATGGCCTCAATACGGTAAAGAAGTTCCTCCATTGAAAATGGTTTAGTGATATAATCATCGGCACCCGACTTAAAACCATCAATTATGTCTTCTTTCTGGTTTTTTGCAGTCAGAAAGATAATCGGAATTTCAGTATTGGTAAGACGGATCTCTTTTGCGAGAGTGAGACCATCCATTTCCGGCATCATAATATCCAGTATACAAAGAGCATAAGATCTGGTTGTGAAGGCTTCGAGAGCCAGACTTCCGTTAATAAACAGATCGGTCTCATAGTTCTTAGCCGAGAGATAATTCCTTAACAATATTCCAAGATTATTGTCATCTTCTGCGAGTAGGATTCTTACATTATTCATTTTAGTCTGTTTTGTGGAATAAATAACATGAATTTTGTCCCTTTGTTTATCTGGCTGTCAACCTTAATAGTTCCGTTATGTTCTTCAATAATTTTCTTGACATAACTTAATCCCAGACCAAATCCTTTAACATTATGTACATTACCTGAATGTACACGGTAAAACTTGTCGAATATTCTTTTAAGGTTTTCCTTAGTTATACCAATACCTTTATCTTCAATAGTTATCAGAATTCCTTTTTTGTAGTTACGTGTGGTAATAGTTATATCCGGGATTTCCTTTGAGTATTTTATTGCATTGTCAATAAGATTCGAAATTGAGTTTAGAAAATGAATCTCATCTATTAATAAAATAGGATTTGTTGCCTGCAGGTCGGTATTGATTACCCCATTACGCGCAATGATCTGAAGAGTGAAATTTTCAACAGCTTTCTCAATAATACCATGAACATCGAGCTCCACCAGGCTTAGTTTCAGCTTCATTCTTTCAAAAATAGCCATCTGGAGAACTTTTTCGACCTGAAATTTTAGTCGCATGCTTTCTTCCGAAATTACTTTGGCCAGATTGTCGATGTTTTTGTCCTTCTCGGGTATTGATTTATCCGCCATCATCTGGGAGGCGAGAGATATAGTTGAAATTGGGGTTTTAAGCTCATGGGTCATATTATTTATGAAATCGTTCCTTATTTCCGAAATCTTTTTCTGCCGGAAAATAACAATAAAGGTTCCTGTGGAAAGGATTAACAGGAGAAGAGTAAAAAGCAATGACATAAAGCCAAGATTGCCTATTTTTTCAAATTTGTATTGCTGTTCCTGCAGACAATATAATACTATCTGGTTCTGACTTGGGACAGGATCGTTCGGAAAAAGCTGGATTATAAATTTATTTGTCCCCGGTTTATCTGTAAATCCCGGCGTTTTCCAGATACTTCCATAGCGTCCTGATCTTATTGAAAATTCAAAATCGAGATATATTCCAACATTGTTTAGGGCTTTCCGGAGTTCTTCCTTAAGCTTTTCAGGATTGATTCTTTCTCTGATATCAGGTGTATTGCGAAGAATTTTCTGCATTATTTTCTCAAGGAAAACAATTTTATTGCTTACTCTTCCTGTTATTTCCGAATTTGTGATTTGTGGTGAAGGTTCAGTTGTTTCATCTGTGGAGAAAGGGGAGCTGTTTTCAGATGAGATGAATATTTTATGACCTGAACTTGTAATCGCAATTGGTTCTCCTGGATTATTAAGCCCATACATTTCAAGAAGTGCCGAGTTTGGCTGATATCCATGAAGCTTTTTAGCCAGCGGAGAATTAGCGGGTACAATAGCCGTTACTGAGTCGGTAGATGCAGGATCGATATCATCGACAATGTTTTTGATTAATTCCTTTTCCTCGAGATTAAGAACCACCGACTCAAGAGCTTTGTTTGCACTGTAGCGGAATTGTTGATCGGTTATGGCAACTGCATTACTAATCCAGTATAATTGAATAAGGATCAGTCCCGAAATAGCCAGGGAAAAAAAGATGGCCAATAATACTATGGTTATCCGCCTCATACAGTTACAAAAGTACTTGTATATATCTTATTTTCACATTCTTTAACTTTCTTTAACAGGAGATGGAAGTTTGAAGTGCCTGGAGTGCCTAAAGTATTGCCCCCCTTCCCTCCTAAAGGGGGGTTAACCCTCTATCTTTGAAATGGACCTTCTTAAAAGACTGAATTAGTACCTAGGTGGGACAGGGGGCTTCAAGGTTAGGCAACTTAACCATTAAAATGGATTTTAACATATCATTAAAGTATTGTTAATTTTCAGCTATTTACATAAAAACATTTTTTTATTCGACGAAGCAGTATTATATTTGTAAAGGATTTGGCACGGTATTTGTTTTAAAAGATATAGAGGTTTTTTTCATAGGTTAGGTTAGTTTTAGGGTTATCAAAACTGTGGGCCGCTTTCATGGCGGCCCACTTCTTTTTATATAAACCGTATTTCTTTTTACGCAATCCGTAGACTTTCTAAAGAGTTCAGGCAGACTTCACTCTTTTGAGTGTTATAAATATTTTGTCAGCTTTTGTTTGAAAGCATCGAAACCTTTTTGACAACAAGATCTTTCTCTCTTGCCACATGAAATATGTGCTTTCGGATGCCGCTCGATTTGTTTCTCTTCATCCAGTTAAGATTAATAACAAATGTGGATCCATCTTTAAAAACGAGCATAACTTTCTTTTGTTTTCGGGGCATAACCAGCTCCTTGATGTCAATCCAATTAAAATTGTGCGTTACCGGTTTGAACATTCCAAACTTATATTCAATTTTGTCCATATCAATTGAAAAAAACAGATTAGTCCCTTTAAAAGTGGCGAATCCGGCAATAATAGAAACTATCAGGCTGATTCCAAAAGGAGCGACAGAAAGCACAGGAGATATACTTTTTTCTCCCAAGATGAGACTCACAAACAGAATGTAGCCTCCTGCCAGGAAAAACAATGCGGCAAAACCCCATAACAGGATTTTTCTTCCTTTTGAAAACTCCTCTTCTGACAGATTATAATATAAATTTTCCATACTCTATTGGGTTAAGTAATGTAAATTCTTATCCTTCAATGTATTCATATTAATATTAAAGACTGCAGTTATAGTGTCAATTTCTCTAAGGTATGAAGTGATTAAAGTGAGGTTTGCCTCTTTTTCAGCTATCTGTATTTGTAAAAGATAGTCAATGTTTTTTAGCTTACTGAGAAGGTAATTTTTATCGGAACGGTTAGAAACCAGGACAAAAATAAGATCTGTACGATCATCATTATTTGAGAACCTGCTGAAAGTATGTTCTGATTTATCCTCTCCGGAGAGCCTGAGAGGGGATATGTTCTTCAGAGAGATGCTGAATTTATTATTTAATGAAAGAGACAGCTTGTAATCGGGTTCAGCAGAAACCAGTCCCAGCAGAATGAATTCATTATTCTGGTCAATATCTAGCTTTACACGTGTAATTTTTTGCGTACTCTTCATTTCTCCTGGCTGAAAATGATAAAGTTAGAAAAAAAAAGAGATACAATTCCTTAACTGCTGAAATTATCTTTTAGTCTTTTCCACGCACGGCTGGCTGCTTCCTGTTCCGCCTCTTTTTTTGATGATCCCTGGCCTTCTCCGAACTCCTGTTTGTCAATAAAAAGAGTTGTTGAGAAGACAGATTTTTTTAAATTGAAATCATATTCTTCATTGTATGTGAAGATCAGATTTGATTTATGCTTTTGTACCCATTCAAAAACCAGGCTTTTATAATCTGTATCCGTATTGACTATTTCATTCAGATCGAGGTACTTATTAAGTACATTCTTAATAAAAAGCTTTTTTGTTTTTTTAAACCCTTTGTCGAGAAATACAGAGCCGATAAGAGCCTCAAAAGCATCGCCGTAAAGATTCTTTGTAATATGGGATGAGCTTATCTTACTGATCAGGATTTTATTGATCCCCATCGATACAGCCAGCTGGTTGAGGACGTCATGGTTTACTATCCGGGAACGGATCTTTGTAAGAAATCCTTCATTGGCATCGGGAAATCTTTCGAAAAGATAATCCGAAAGAATCGCATCCAGAACGGCATCTCCGAGATATTCAAGTCTTTCGTTGTTAACTTTTTTACCGTTCGGGAGGGTAAAGGTTGCAGAACGGTGAATGAAAGCTATTTCGTATAATTCAAGGTTTCCGGGACTGAATCCCAGGATCTTTTTCAAGCGGGAACTGAATTCCCGCTTGTCGAGCAGATAAGTACCATTTATTCTTCTATGGAATAGCGACACTAAAACTCAGCTTTTTTTATAACGACAGAAGCATTATGACCCCCGAATCCAAATGTATTGCTGAGGGCAATATTGACCTTCCGGTTCTGTGCTTTGTTGAGTGTTAAGTTCAGGTTCTGATCAATTTCCGGATCAGGGACCTTGAAATTTATAGTAGGAGGAACGATATCGTGAACAACAGCCATTATTGCAGCAATTGCTTCAATAGCTCCTGCAGCACCAAGAAGGTGTCCGGTCATCGATTTTGTTGAACTGATATTTAGTTTGTAAGCATGTTCTCCAAAAACACTTAGGATAGCCTTCGTTTCAGATACATCTCCCAGTGGTGTGGATGTTCCATGAACATTGATATAATCAACATCTTCCGGCTTAAGGTTGGCATCTTCGACTGCAAGTTTCATAACATTACGTGCGCCGAGACCTTCCGGATGAGGCGCTGTAAGATGATAGGCATCAGCAGTTAATCCGGTACCAACTAATTCAGCATATATTTTGGCACCTCTTGCTTTCGCATGTTCATACTCCTCAACGATCAATGCACCTGCACCCTCTCCAAGAACAAACCCATCACGGGTTTTATCAAAAGGTCTTGATGCCCATTTAAACTCTGCATTATTGGTAGATAGTGCCTGTAATGCATTAAAACCGGCAATGCCCGGTTCATTGATACTTGCCTCTGAACCACCTGTGACAAATATATCTGCTTTCCCCCAGCGGATATAGTTTATTGCATCTATAATTGCATTGGTTGATGAGGCACAGGCAGAAACGGTTGCAAAATTTGGCCCCATGAAACCGTACTTAATTGAGATTGATCCGGCTGCAATATCGCCAATCATCTTAGGAATAAAGAAAGGACTGAACCGGGGAGTCCCATCCCCCAGGACATAATCTTTAATAGCCTGATAGAAGGTCTCAATTCCCCCGATTCCTGAAGCCCATATCACCCCCACCCTCTCCTTGTTAACTTTATCAAGGTTTAAGCCCGAATCTGTAATCGCTTCATCGGTGGCAACAAGAGCATATTGGGAATACAAATCAAGTTTGTTGGCTTCCTTCCTGTCAAAAAACATTTTAGAATCGTAGCCTTTAAGTTCACATGCAAACTTGGTTTTGAACTTTTCAGTATTAAAACGGGTGATCATTACAGACCCGCTAACGCCGTTTTTTAATCCTTCCCAATATTCATGCAAATTATTACCTAAAGGAGTTAAGGCTCCTAGTCCTGTTACTACAACTCTTCTCATAAATGGATTTTTAAAAATGCAAATTATTTTGCATTCTCCTCAATGTACTTGATAGCATCACCAACTGTGCCGATGGTTTCTGCCTGATCGTCGGGAATTCCAATATTGAATTCTTTTTCGAACTCCATGATTAACTCAACAGTATCAAGAGAATCCGCACCTAAATCATTGGTGAAACTGGCTTCCGGAGTTACTTCTGATTCGTCTACTCCAAGTTTATCAACTATAATTTCCTTTACTCTTGTGGCAATGTCCGACATAATAATAAATTTTAATTAATATTAATTTTTGAACCATGCAAAGAAATATATTTGTACCATATTTTTCAAGAGTTTTAATGTTTTTTTATTTGAGATACAGTTTAATGTGTTGATAATTAGAAAAATAATCTTACTTTCAGGGTTTGTTTAAAAATGCAGACAAATAAGCTAATTATCAATATATGAGGAACATAGCAATTTTAGCTTCAGGCACTGGTACCAATGCTGAAAACATAATTAAATACTTTTCGAACAAAAATACTGCCAAAGTAAGTCTCGTTTTGTCAAATAAGCGTCAGGCTCAGGTTCTGAAAAGGGCTGAAGAGAATAATATACGCACCGTTTTTTTCGAACATAAAGAATTTTATGTCACAGGGAAAGTGCTTCGCTATCTTTTGCTTTATAAAATAGATTTTATCGTTCTCGCAGGTTTTTTATGGCTGGTTCCTGAAAATATCATCGAACAATATGCCGGACGAATTATAAATATACACCCGGCTCTGTTACCCGGTTATGGTGGAAAAGGTATGTACGGAGAGATCATTCATAAGTCGGTTATTGCAAACCATGACAAAGAATCAGGAATCACAATTCATTATGTCAATAAATTGTATGATAAGGGTGATGTGATTTTTCAAACACGATGTAAAGTAGATCCATCTGATACCCCGGACTCACTTGCTGAAAAAGTGCATGCTCTTGAATATCTGCATTATCCGAAAGTAATTGAGGATATTGTATCAAAACTTCCTGATCTCTTAATTAAAGGTCCCGAGGAGGTTTAGTACAACCAATTTTATTTTTTCAAATTTTGGCTTGTTAACTTCTGAGATTGGCTCCACTGGCGGTGCATCTACTTTTAAAGGATCAACAGGCGATCCGTTCATATAAAACCTGAAATCGAGATGTGGCCCGGTCGAAAGACCGCTGCTGCCAACATATCCTATAATATCGCCCTGTTTAACAATCTTACCCGGAGCAATACCATCTCCAAATCTGCTAAGATGCATATAACCTGTTGCATAAACGCTGTTATGCTGAATCCTGACCATTCTTCCTGAGGCACCTTCATTTGTAGCAGCAGTTACCCTGCCATCTCCTATTGCTTTCACAGGTGTTCCTATCGGAGCAGCATAATCCACACCATAATGTGGACGAATGATCCTCAATATCGGGTGCATCCTTGCAGATGAAAAATGTGAACTTATTCTCGAAAACTCCAGAGGAGCTTTAAGGAATGCCTTTCTGAGACTGTTTCCATCTATATCAAAGTAAGACTCTTTGCCATCCTGAATAAAAGGAATTGCGGTTATTGTGGAGCCGGTCCTGTTGAACTGGGCACCATAAATCCTTCCTGCGCCAAGTGATTTGCCATCAATAAAAAACTCCTCATAAACAACCTTAAAATTGTCACCTTTCTGCAATCCGAAGAAATCTACTGTCCAGGCAAAAATTTCAGACATTTTACCAACAAGTTCACGATGAAGACCTCCATTGACCATTGCATCCCAGAGAGAAGTTTCAATTGTCCCCGATGAATATCTGATTTCACTTCTAATCGCTTTCTTAAAGGGCGTAATATTCAAAGAATCATTAAAACTGAAAACATAACAGGTTGTTGGATCATGTTCATAGACAAAATATCTTGCCCGTGCAATGCTGTCCCTGTCACAAAAAAGGATATAATTGTTGCCCGACCTGATTTTCCTGACATCAAAGACCGATCGGGAATTCTTTAATGCCTGATCAATCTCCTGCATGCTTACACCGTGTTTCAACAGAATTTCTGAGAGAAATCCGTTTCGTTTTATATGACCGGAAGTCAACTCAAAGGAATCGGATGGAATTCCGTACATAAATACCGGACTATTAGCCTGTTGACTTGCTATTGTATCTGAAACAGCAGGAATTGATTCGTTTACTGTGTTCTTAGGATTATTACAGGAAACGAAAAAGGAAAGGAGTAAAAGATATAGTAGTGCTTTCGTATAGTTGAATATCATTTTTTCAGATTAATTATTTATGGTTAGAAGTCCGAAGTAAACTTTTATTTATTACTTCTGACTTCCGTCTTCCGTCTTCTGACTTTTTAGCTTTTAATGACTATATTAACGATCCTGTTCGGTACAACAATTATATTAGAAGGGGTTAAGTTTCCCAACCACTTCTTTGCCCTTTCATCAGCCAGCACAATTTTAATAATCTCCTCTTTTGGCATGTTGACGGGCAATTCAATGTTAAACCTCATTTTTCCGTTAAATGAAACAGGATAATTAAATGAATCCTCTTTCAGATATTCTTCATTGAACTCAGGCCAGGGTTCATAAGCGAGAGATTTATTGTTACCCAGGATCTGCCACAGTTCTTCAGCAAGATGAGGTGCGAAGGGTGAAAGTATCTTTATAAAAGTACAAGCGGTATCAGCAGTAACTTTACCTTTCTTTGCGGAAAGATTGAGAAAGATCATCATTGCAGAGATAGCGGTATTAAAATGTAGGTTCTCTATGTCCCAGTCAACTTTTTTGATAGTCTGGTGCAATCCTTTAAGGATCTCCGGATCTTCCTCGCCGTTAAAGATATTTTCTCGATTTGAGAAGAATCTGAAGGTTCTTCCAAGAAATCCAAAAACCCCTTTAACCCCTTTTTCGTCCCAGGGTTTAGTTACATCAAGTGGACCCATAAACATCTCATAAAGCCTCAGGGAGTCGGCTCCGTATTTTGATGTAACATCATCGGGATTTACCACATTCTTAAGGGATTTTGACATTTTGGCGGTGATCTGTTTGAGTTCGGCACCGGTCTCTTTATGAAAGTATTTTCCCTCGTGTTCTTCGACAAGATCCCCAGTTACTTTAGACCCGGTTTCGGTCTCATATGCAAACGCAAGGATCATTCCCTGGTTGAACAGTCTCTGGTAAGGTTCATCAGTTGAAACGATGCCCAGATCAAATAACACCTTATGCCAGAACCGGCTGTACAGAAGATGAAGTACTGCATGTTCGGCTCCGCCGATATACAGGTCGACCGGCATCCAGTACTTTTCTTTTTCGCTGTCAAATATCAGGGTATCATTTTTTGAATCAATATAACGCAGATAATACCAGCACGATCCTGCCCACTGAGGCATAGTATTGGTTTCCCTTCTTCCTTTTCGCCCATTCCTGTCAATAATATTCAACCATCCCTCCGAGTTTGAAAGAGGCGATTCTCCTGTTTCACCGGGAAGATAATTTTCAAGCTCCGGTAACTCAAGAGGAAGTTCATTATCATCCATTACGGTAACTTCTCCATCTTCCCAGTGAATTACAGGAAATGGTTCACCCCAGTATCTCTGTCTGCTGAACAACCAGTCGCGGATTTTATAGTTGACTTTTGATGTACCCAGGCTTTCAGATTCGAGCCACCTGGTTATCTGAGCAATACCGGCTTCTTTGTTTAGTCCATTTATATCAATACCCGTTGTTTTATCAGATGAATTAATGTATTTTCCATCTTCAGTCCAGCACTCATTTCCTGCAAGGATTCTCTTTTTCTGCTCAGAATCGGTAACATCAGGATTCTGGATACATATAATAGGAAGTTTGAATTTCTGAGCAAATTCGAAGTCCCTGGTGTCGTGAGCAGGAACAGCCATAATTGCCCCGGTCCCATAACCTGTCAGTACATAATCGGCTACCCAGATAGGTATTTTCTTATTATTGACCGGATTAACAGCATATCTGCCGGTGAATACCCCTGTTTTTTCTTTTGCAAGGTCCGTTCTGTCAAGGTCCGATTTCAGTGAAGTGGCTTTAATATAACTGTCAACAGAATTTTCATATTCCTTTGTTGTAATTGAGTCTGTGAGCGGATGTTCAGGAGCAATTACCATATAAGTTGCACCGAACAGCGTGTCGGGGCGGGTAGTAAATACAGTCAGGTTAATGTTCAGTCCATCAATTTTGAAATCAACTTCAGCGCCTGTTGAACGGCCTATCCAGTTTCGCTGCATATCCTTGATTCCTTCGGGCCAGTCGAGTTTATCAATACCTTTCAGTAATCTTTCTGCATACAAAGGAATCCGGAGCATCCATTGTTTGAGATTTTTCTTTTCGACTTTGTTTCCGCATTTCTCATGTGAACCATCATTCAGTACCTCCTCGTTTGCGCAAACTGTACGGCAGCTTGGGCACCACCATACCTGTGCATTATCGTAATAAGCTAATCTCTTTGAATTAATAAATTTTATTGTTTCATTCTTGTTCATCCCTGATGGAATCTCCAACTCCGAAATTGGTCGTCCTTTCTGTAGTTTATCATAAAACCATGTATTATACAGCCTGATGAATATCCACTGGGTCCATTTAAAGTATTTTGGATCAGTTGTGTTGATCTCTTTATCCCAGTCATAGCTTAGTCCGAGTTCTTTTATCTGTCTTCTGAATGTGTCGCAGTTGTTCTTTGTTGTGACTGACGGGTGCGTTCCGGTCTGGATAGCATACTGTTCAGCCGGCAGACCGAAGGCATCCCACCCCATTGGATGGAGAACATTAAAACCCTTCATTCTCTTATATCTGCTGAAGATATCGGTGGCAGTATATCCTTCGGGATGGCCCACATGCAGACCTGCACCCGACGGGTAAGGGAACATGTCGAGAATATAGCATTTATTCGGATTTGTCAGATCTTCAGTAGTTTTAAACGTTTTATTCTCCTCCCAGTACTTCTGCCACTTCTTTTCTATCTCGTGGAAATTGTAGTCCATCTTGCTCTTTGCTTATAAGTTATAACCCGGATTTTAAGATGGCAAAAATATAAAAACTTTGGCAGATATCATTGCAGGGTAATGTCTTGTTTATTGAACCCTTCCCCCAACCCCTTCCCTTAAGGCTAACTATCCTCTATACACATCTTTTCATTTTAGCTTTTTAATACTCACCCCCCTGACCCCCTCTCTACTTCGTAAAGAGGGGGCAATTCATTGATATGCTGAAATATATGAGTC
>Ga0208079_1000489_pt1 | contig 21561 bp, 17 predicted proteins | sample NGESurdeep092012_5_FD_184474 | JGI IMG/M metagenome (GOLD analysis project Ga0208079, IMG submission 184474) | Arctic peat soil microbial communities from Barrow, Alaska - NGEE Surface sample 210-2 deep-092012 (SPAdes) | ecosystem: Environmental > Terrestrial > Soil > Wetlands > Peat ... | reverse complement strand
CTCAACATGCACGGCCTCCCAAGGTCGCATAGCAGTTCGAATCCTGGCCATTCATGGCCGGGAGGATGTCAAGATGCGAGATAGGGAATCCACAATGCAAGACGGGTTCTACCCTGGTGACCATGGTTGACGCGCAGACGAGCAAGACCCTGAATATCGCGGTGATCGGCGGTGACGGCATCGGTCCCGAGGTCGTGGCCGAAGGGCTCAAGGTCCTTTCTGCGGTCACCGCGTCCAGCGCAGTCACGGTCAACGTCACCGAGTACGACCTGGGGGCCCGTCGCTGGCTTGCCACCGGCGAGACCCTGCCGGACTCCGTCCTGGCCGAGATCCGCGGTCATGACGCCATCCTGCTCGGCGCGGTGGGGGACCCTGGTGTTCCCAGTGGAGTCCTGGAGCGCGGCCTCCTGCTGCGGCTGCGGTTCGCCCTCGACCAGTACGTCAACCTGCGCCCGGTGCGCCTGTATCCCGGAGTGCGAAGTCCCTTGGCGCTTGAGCGGGTCGCTCCGAACGGCATCGACTTCCTCGTGGTGCGTGAAGGCACCGAGGGCCCTTATGTCGGCAATGGCGGCGCGCTGCGGGTCGGTTCGCCCGCGGAGATCGCCACCGAGGTCAGCGTCAACACCCGCTACGGCGTGGACCGGGTCGTGCGTGACGCCTTCGCCCGTGCGCAGGCCAGGCAGCGCAAGCACCTGACCCTGGTGCACAAGCACAACGTCCTGGTGCACGCCGGAGACCTGTGGCGCCGCACGGTGGACGAGGTGGGTGCCGAGTTCCCGGAGGTGACCACCGCCTACCAGCACGTGGACGCGGCCACGATCTTCATGGTGACCGACCCTGGCCGTTTCGACGTGATCGTCACGGACAACCTCTTCGGTGACATCCTGACCGACATCGGGGCCGCTATCGCCGGTGGCATAGGCCTGGCTGCCAGCGCCAACATCAACCCGGCGCGTACGGCTCCCAGCATGTTCGAGCCGGTCCACGGCTCGGCCCCCGACATTGCGGGTCAGGGCAAGGCAGACCCGAGCGCCGCAATTCTGTCCGTCGCCCTGCTGTTGGACCACCTCGGTCGACCCAAGGACGCATTTGCCGTAGAGCAGGCTGTGGCCTCGGACCTGGCCACCAGGGGGACCACGACCCGCTCCACCGCACAGGTCGGCGACGCCATCGCGGCTCTGGCCGGCTGAGCGGCTGGGCCGGCACCCTTCGCTGCGCCGTGGTGGGGTGCCCGGCTAACCTTTCGGCTAGCAGACAACCGGCGCACGTCTTGGAGGACCCATGTCATCGGCAGCACTCTCGTTCACGGTCGAGGTGGGTTCGGACCTCCTGCCGGACGACCAGCGCGAGGCCGTTCTGGCCAACCCCGGGTTCGGCAAGACCTTCACCGACCACATGGTCCTGGCGACCTGGACCGCTGCCGCGGGCTGGCATGACGCGAAGGTCACCGCATATGGGCCGCTGTCGCTGGACCCCTCGGCGGCGGTGTTTCACTACGCCCAGGAGGTCTTCGAGGGCATGAAGGCCTACCGGCACGCCGACGGTTCCGTCTGGACGTTCCGTCCGGAGGTCAACGCGGCCCGATTCGCCCGCAGTGCGCGGCGGCTGGCGCTTCCCGAGCTGTCCGAGACGGACTTTATCGAGTCGCTGCGGGCACTGGTTGCCACCGACGAGAGGTGGGTTCCAGCGGGCAACGGCGGGGAAGCCAGCCTCTACCTGCGCCCCTTCATGTTCGCCTCGGAGTCTTTTCTGGGGGTGCGCCCGGCGGCCGTGGTGACCTACTGCGTGATCGGCTCGCCGGCCGGTCCCTACTTCGCGGGCGGGTTGAAACCCGTGTCGATCTGGCTGTCAACCGACTACACCCGTGCGGCCCCGGGCGGCACCGGCGAGGCCAAGTGCGGTGGCAACTACGCAGCCAGCCTGGCCGCACAGGTCCAGGGCAGCGCCAACGGCTGTGACCAGGTGGCGTTCCTGGATGCCGTCGAGCGCAAGTGGGTGGAGGAGCTCGGCGGGATGAACCTCTTCTTCGTGTACCACGACGGCACCGTCGTGACTCCCGAGCTGACGGGCACGATCCTGCAGGGCGTGACCCGCTCCTCTGTCATCGAGCTGGCAGGCGACCTCGGTCTGAGCGTGAAGGAACGTCGTGTCTCGATCGACGACTGGCGCGATGGTGTCTCCAGTGGGGCCATCACCGAGGTGTTTGCCTGCGGGACCGCAGCGGTCGTCACCCCGGTCGGACGGCTGGCGTGGCAGGGCGGGCAGGTCGTCATCGGCGACCCCAAGGTCAACGGTGGGGTGGGGCTGGTGACTGCCTCGGTCAGGGCGTCGCTGCTTGATGTTCAGTACGGCCGTGCGGCGGACTCGCGCGGCTGGCTGACCCGCCTCGCGTAGCGACACGCCAGGGTCTACGCAGGCACCATTGACTCAGGCTCGGCTGGGGCCTTCAATCATTGCTTGATGTTCTCGCCAGGTCATCGTCTGCTGGTCAATCAGATGAGGTGAAGCATGAGCGTTCCCCCACCGGTCCCAGTTGTCGACCAGGACTCGGCCAGACTGGCCGAGCTCGGCTATAAGCAAGAGCTGCACCGCGGGATGAGCGGGTTCTCCAACTTTGCCGTCTCCTTCTCGATCATCTCCATTCTGGCCGGCTGTATCACCAGCTACGGCATCGCCATGAGCTCCGGGGGTCCGATCGCGATCTCGATCGGCTGGCCGCTGGTCGGCGCCTTTGTCCTGTGTGTCGCGCTGGCCATGGGGGAGATCTGCTCGGTCTACCCGACCGCGGGCGGCCTGTACTTCTGGGCCGGGCGCCTGGCCCGGCGGAACAAGCCGGTCTGGGCCTGGTACGTCGGGTGGTTCAACTTCCTCGGGGAGGTTGCCGTGACCGCCGCGATCGACTTCGGCGCGGCGCTGACCTGGACGGCCTTCGCCAACCTGGCGTGGGGCTGGACAGCCACCCCCTTGCACACGTTCGTCCTCTTCGCGGTCATCCTGCTGTCCCACGGACTGCTCAACACCTTCGGGGTCAACCTGGTCGCCCTGCTGTCCAACTTCAGCGCCTGGTGGCACCTTGTCGGAGTCGCCGTCATCGTGCTCGCGCTGGCCTTCATACCCGCCAACCACCAGACGTTGTCGTGGACGTTCTTCCACTACGTGAACCAGGCCGGCTGGTCCTTCTGGGCCAGTCCCGTCTATGTGTTCCTCATCGGGCTGTTGATGGCTCAGTACACCTACACGGGGTTCGACGCCTCTGCCCACATCTCCGAGGAGACCCACAGCGCCGCCACCAACGCTCCCAGGGGCATCGTGAACTCGGTCATCGTGTCCATCTTTGCGGGCTGGGTGCTGCTCGTTGCGGTGACCGCGGCGATTCAGAACTACAACGCGGAGCTGACCTCATCGACCGGACTTCCGGCGGCGCAGATCTTCGTCGACGCCGCCGGGCACAAGGCGGGGCTCCTCCTCATCTTCATCTGTGGCATCGCACAGTACTTCTGTGGCATGGCATCGGTGACGGCGAACTCCCGGATGAGCTACGCGTTCTCGCGCGACGGGGCCCTTCCCGGCTCGAAGATGTGGGCGAAGGTCAACACCCGAACCGGAACGCCGACGAACTCCATCTGGCTGTGCACCATCTGCGCGCTGATCCTGGCCAGCCCGGCGCTGAAGAGCACCACGGCATATTTCGCCGTGACCTCGATCGCCGTCATCGGGCTCTACATCGCCTACGTGACCCCGGTGCTGCTGCGGCGGCTCAACCCGGACTTCCGGGCCGGCGAGTGGAACCTTGGCCGGTGGAGCGCGCTGATCGGCTGGATCGCCGTCGTGTGGGTGGGTTTTATCGTGATCCTGTTCATGCTCCCCACCGCCAGCCCCATCACGGTCAACAACTTCAACTATGCGCCGATCGCGGTGCTGGTCGTCTTGGTGTTCGCCACGGTCACCTGGTTCGTCGGTGGGCGTCAGCACTTCCTGAGGGAGCCTCCGCCTGGGCACGACACCAAGCCCATCGACGAGATCCTCAACGGCTGAGAGCACAGACCCATGAGAGCCCGGCCGGCGCTGACCATCGACGAACTGCGCTCTGAGATCCAGTCGGGGGCCATCGACACGGTCATCACGGCGTTCACCGACATGCAGGGGCGGCTGCAGGGCAAGCGCAACCACGGGCACTACTTCCTGGAGCATGTGCTCGGTCATGGCGTCGAGGGCTGCAACTACCTGCTGGCCGTCGATGTCGAGATGAACACCGTCGAGGGCTACGCCATCAGCTCCTGGGAGCGCGGCTACGGCGACATGTTCTTCGAGATGGACATGTCGACGCTGCGCCGCACCCCTGGTCAGCCATACTCGGCCACGGTCCAGTGCGACCTGGTGTGGCTGGACGGTACCGGTCTGGTGCGCCAGTCGCCCCGCTCCGTGCTCAAGGCCCAGACCGCCGCTGCCGCAGATCTGGGCTGTGTGGCCTTTGCCGGGACCGAGCTCGAGTTCATCGTGTTCGAGGACTCGTTCGACAGCGCCTGGGACCGGGGCTACGAGGGTCTCACACCAGCTAACCGCTACAACGTCGACTACTCGATCCTGGGCGGAAGCAAGGTCGAGCCCCTGCTGCGGGACATCCGCAACGAGATGTACGCCGCGGGGGTGACCGTGGAGAACGCCAAGGGGGAGTGCAACCTGGGCCAGCACGAGATCGCCTTCCTGTACGACGAGGTCCTGCGCACCTGTGACAACCACAGCATCTACAAGAACGCGGCCAAGGAGATCGCCGCGGTCCATGGTCAGTGCCTGACGTTCATGGCCAAGTTCAATGAACGCGAGGGCAACTCGTGCCACATCCATCTCTCGCTGCGTGGCCAGGACGGCTCGGCCGTGTTCGCCGACGACAAGCGCGACGGCGGACACAGCCAGATGTTCGACCACTTCCTGGCCGGTGTCCAGACCACGATGCGCGAGTTCGCGTTGCTCTATGCGCCGAACATCAACTCCTACAAGCGTTTTGCCCCCGGCTCTTTTGCCCCGACGGCTATTGCGTGGGGCCATGACAACCGCACGTGTGCTCTGCGTGTCGTCGGCCGCGGTGCCGGCCTCCGGGTGGAGAACCGCCTCCCAGGTGGCGACGTGAACCCCTATATGGCTGTGGCCGCGATGCTTGCTGGGGGCCTGCATGGCATCCGCGAGAAGCTCCCGCTCGAGCCCGCCTTCGTGGGCAACGCCTACACCTCGGACAAGGAGCGTGTGCCCGCCACCATGGTCCAGGCGCGGGACCTGTTCGCCGCATCCGCTGTGGCCCAGCAGGCGTTTGGCGAGGACGTGGTGGAGCACTACGTGCACGCGGCCGACATCGAGCTGGCAGCCTTCGGGGCAGCGGTCACCGACTGGGAACGAGTACGAGGGTTTGAGCGATTTTGAGCGAGCAGGCCAAGGCGGCACAGTCCGTGGAGCATGACGTCATCAATCCCGCCAACGAAGCACTGGTCGCCACGGTGGTGCAGCCCGGTCTGGACCAGACCGATGAGGCCATCGCCCGCGCCGACGCCGCAGGTGCCAGCTGGCGCGGCGTTGCGCCCGCCGACCGTGGTCGGCTGCTGCGGCGTTTCAGCGAGGTCGTTGACTCCCATCTGGAGGAGCTGGCACAGCTCGAGGTGGCCAACGCGGGCCACACCATCGGCAACGCCCGCTGGGAGGCGGGCAACGTGCGCGACGTGCTCAGCTACTTCTCGGCCGCGCCAGAGCGCCTGGCGGGAAGGCAGATCCCCGTCGCCGGCGGCCTGGATGTCACCTTCAAGGAGCCGCTCGGAACGGTCGGCATCATCGTGCCGTGGAACTTCCCGATGCCGATCGCCGGCTGGGGCTTTGGGCCGGCGCTGGCTGCTGGAAACACCGTGGTACTCAAGCCTGCCGAGCTCACTCCGCTGACGGCCATCCGGCTCGGGGAGCTCGCGCTGGAGGCCGGCATCCCGGAGGGTGTCTTCACGGTCGTTGCCGGAAAGGGGTCGGTGGTCGGCGAAAGGCTCGTGACGCACCCAGCCGTCCGCAAGATCTGCTTCACCGGATCGACCTCGGTGGGTCAGCGGATCATGCGGGGAGCGGCCGACCAGGTCAAGCGGATCACCCTCGAGCTTGGTGGGAAGAGCGCCAACGTCATCTTCGACGATGCCGACATCCCGGCGGCGGCGGCTGCTGCTCCGATGTCCTTCCTGGACAACGCGGGTCAGGACTGCTGCGCACGCAGCCGGATCCTGGTGCAGCGCACGGTCTACGACCGGTTCATGGAGCTGTTCGAGGAGGCCGTCAAGGCCGTCGTGGTGGCCGACCCTTCACGAGAGCGCACCGAGATGGGTCCGCTGATCAGTGCGGCACAACGGCAGGCAGTGCGCTCCTACGTCGAGACCTCCGCGGAGCAGGTTGATATCGCGTTCCGGGGCCAGGCACCTGCCGGAGACGGGTTCTGGTACCCCGCGACCGTGGTTCTTGCCCACAGCACTGCCGAGCGCGTCTGGCGCGAGGAGATCTTCGGCCCTGTCGTGGCGGTGCTGGCCTTCGAGGACGAGGCCGACGCGGTTGCCAAGGCCAATGACAGTGCGTACGGCCTGTCGGGGTCGATCTGGACCCGGGACGTCGGGCGCGCAATTCGCGTCTCGCGCGGTATCCAGGCGGGCAACCTCTCGGTGAACTCGCACAGCAGCGTGCGGTACTCGACGCCGTTTGGTGGGTTCAAGGCCTCGGGCCTGGGGCGTGAGCTCGGACCCGATGCGCTCGATGCCTTCACGGACGTCAAGAACGTCTTCATCTCGACCGGCTGACTTCGCCCGCGCCCTGGCACCCGAGTAGCTTGACCTCACCTAGAACCACGGAAGGCAGACACATGGCAGGCAGGATCGAAGGCCGGGTCGCCGTCGTCACGGGAGGCTGCAGCGGTATCGGGTTGGCCACCGCGGCGCGCTTCGCCGCCGAGGGCGCAACGGTCGTGATCGGCGATGTCGACGAAGCCAACGGCCCAGGGGTCGCCCGCGAGCTCGGCGGAGCGTTCGTCCGCTGTGACGTCACCAGCCCAGAGCAGGTCGAGGCCTTGTTCCTTGCGGCCAAGCACACGTTCGGCAGCGTCGACATCGCCTTCAACAACGCGGGTATCAACCCGCCCGATGACAGCTCGATTCTCACGACTGACCTGGACGTCTGGCGCAGGGTGCAGGAGGTCAACCTGACGAGCGTCTACCTCTGTTGTAAGGCGGCACTGCCGTACATGCTCGATCAGCACAAGGGCTCGATCATCAACATGGCGTCCTTCGTGGCGGTCATGGGCGCTGCGACCTCGCAGATCTCCTACACGGCCAGCAAGGGCGGTGTGCTGTCGATGTCGCGTGAGCTCGGCGTGCAGTTTGCGCGGGAGGGTGTCAGGGTCAACGCGCTGTGCCCGGGCCCGGTTAACACCCCACTGCTCCAAGAGCTGTTCGCCACGGACCCGCAGCGGGCGGCACGACGCCTGACCCACATCCCGCTCGGCCGGTTCGCCGAGCCCGATGAGATAGCAGGCGCCGCATTGTTCCTGGCCAGCGACGACTCCAGCTTCATCACGGCGTCGCAGCTCATGGTCGATGGCGGGATCTCCGGCGCCTACGTCACCCCGCTGTAACCGCCTGGATCGCACCCACATGGAAACCAGCAGCCCTGCGCCGGTCATCGGTATCACCTGTTACGTCGAGGACGTCGTGCGCGGGGTATGGGCCAGTACGTCGCACGCGTTGCTGCCCTACGACTATGTGACCAAGATCGAGCGAGCCGGTGGCATCGCCGTCTTGATCCCGCCGCGCGCAGACGCCGACGCACAGATGGCCGGCGAAGTGGTCTCGCGTCTGGACGGGCTGATGCTCGCCGGCGGCGTCGATGTTGAGCCCCAGCGGTATGGCGCGCAGCCGCACCCGAGCCTGCAGCAGGCCCGTCCCGATCGCGACGCCTTCGAGCTGGCGCTGGCCCAAGTCACGCGCGAGCTCGACACGCCCGTGCTGGGGGTTTGCCGCGGCATGCAGGTGATGGCCGTGGCGGCCGGTGGGATGCTGGAGCAGCACCTGCCTGACCTGGTCGGGCACGAGGAGCACTCTCCCGCCCCCGGGGTCTATGGCAGCCACCTGGTGCGCACGGTCAAGGGCACGAAGATGAGCGCTCTGCTGGGCCAACAGGTGGTCATCCCGAGCTACCACCACCAGTCGGTGTCCAGCCACCCCGGCTACGTGCCGGCCGCGTGGGCCCCGGACGGCACGCTGGAGGCGATGGAGCGCCCAGCGTCACGGTTCCAGCTGGCCGTGCAGTGGCACCCGGAGGCGGGCCAGGATGACCGGCTCTTCGAGGCGTTCGTCAAGGCCTGTGCCCAGGCCCGTGAGTGACCAGCCTGCGAGACCGCACTGCGAGACGGCTAGCCAAATGGTGGACAGACATGCAAGGCTGCGCAGATGAGCAACACCTGGACGGCAGTGGCTACCGCCACGTTCATTATCGACTAGCGCGACGGGGCCACCTCCCGCCGCGCAAACCTCCCATACCCTTGGGGGGTTTTTTCGTTCCCGGGCACACCCCGCCTGGGCGAATCGCGTGGCGTGAGGATGTTCCTGGCGAGACAATGCATGGCATAACTGTTGCCTCATAAGGCTGCTGGCCTTATGACTACGCTAAGACAGGGCTGAAGATGACCGACCTCCACGTCTACGACACCACGCTGCGTGACGGCGCGCAGCAAGAGGGCCTCAACCTTTCGATCGCGGACAAGCTGGCCATCGCCGCGCTCCTGGACGAGCTCGGGGTGGGCTTCATCGAAGGCGGTTGGCCCGGCGCCAACCCCAAGGACACGGAGTTCTTCGCCCGGGCGCGCCAGGAGCTCTCGTTGCGCACAGCAACACTTGCCGCGTTTGGCGCCACGCGGCGTCCGGGAGTCATGGCGGCAGATGACCCACAGGTGCGGGCGCTGCTCGACTCGGGGGCCTCCGTGGTGACGCTGGTGGCCAAGGCGCACGTGCGTCATGTCGAGCTCGCCCTGCGAACCACGGCGGCGGAGAACCTCGCGATGGTCCGTGACACGGTCGGCTGGCTGAGCACACAGGGCCGGCGGGTGTTCCTAGACGCCGAGCACTTCTTCGACGGTTATCGCACCGACCGTTCCTACGCCATCGAGGTGATCCGCGCGGCGATGGAGGCCGGGGCCGAGCTGGTGGCTCTGTGCGACACCAACGGCGGCATGTTGCCGCACCAGGTGTCGGACGTGGTCGCGGACGTCAGGGATGCCACTCGGGCCCGCCTCGGCATTCACTGTCACAACGACACCGGTTGCGCAGTCGCTAACTCGATGGCCGCGATCCAGGCCGGGGCGACCCACTTCCAGGGGACGGTCAACGGCTACGGCGAGCGCACCGGCAATGCCGACCTGCTCAGCGTCATCGGCAACCTGCAGCTCAAGGAGGGGCTCACCCTGCTCCCGCCCAGCCGGTTGGCCGAGGCCACGCGCATCGCCCACCAGATCAGCGAGGTGACCAACGTCCCCCCGTACAGCCGCCAGCCGTATGTCGGAGCCAGTGCCTTCGCCCACAAGGCCGGCCTCCACGCGAGTGCGATCAAGGTGGACCCCGATCTCTACCAGCACACCGACCCGCAGGCCGTGGGCAACGACATGCGCATGCTCGTCTCTGGCATGGCCGGCCGGGCGAGCATCGAGCTCAAGGCGCGTGAGCTGGGCTTTGACCTGAGCGGCGAGAAGGACCTCTTGAGCCGAATCGTCAAACGGGTCAAGGACCTTGAGGCTCAGGGCTGGACCTTCGAGGCTGCTGACGCGTCCTTCGACCTGCTGCTGCGCGAGGAGCTGGGCAGCCGCCAGAGCTACTTCCGGGTCGAGTCCTGGAGAGTTATCACCGACCATACCTACGCCAAGGGTGACCCGGTTTCGGAGGCAACAGTCAAGCTGTGGGCGGGCGGTCAGCGGGTCGTGGTCACGGCCGAGGGCAACGGCCCGGTGGACTGCCTCGACCGCGCTATCCGCCAGGCGCTGTCGGGCGCCTACCCGGAGCTGGCCAAGATCGAGCTGATCGACTTCAAGGTCCGCCTGTTCGACGCGGCTCACGGCACCGATGCCACCACCCGGGTCCTGATGGAGCACTCCGACGGTGTGACGTCGTGGGACACCGTCGGGGTGGCGCCCAACATCGTCGAGGCCAGCTGGGTCAGCCTGACCGACGGCATCACGTACGGCCTGATGCGCCGGGGTGTCGAGGTCCGCCCAAGCGGCTGGCCGGCGGGTCCCCTGGGATAACCAAGCGCGCGAGGGCGTTGACAGCCGGTGGGCGCCATGGGCGACGAAAACGCTGGGGTGGGCGGATCTGACGACGGGATGGGGAACACCGCACGGTAGGCACCGCTGAGCGTGACGCGGTGATCGCACTGCTGGGTGAGCACTGGTGCGCGGGCCGGCTCGACCAGCAGAGCATGAGCGCCGGGTGACCAAGGCAAGGACAGCGGTGACCCAAGCTGATCTGGACGTCCTCTTCGCCGACCTGCCCCGGGCCGCTCCATGACAGAAGTCGCCCGAGGCGGTGGTCGCCAGTGGCGCGCCGGGGTTCCCGGAGGGCAAACGCGACACGATCATGGCGTTGACGCCGTTCGCGGCTGCCGGTTCTGTCCTTCATCACCGGCATGTGGCTGTGGTTCCTGCTGGTTGCCGTCATGGGGATCTTGCTCTACGGCGCCGGGTAGAGGGCACGGTTGTCACAGGGCGATGGGGCAGGTCGCCTGTGACACAAGCTGATCCCCACGTCCCAGCTGCCGGCCTTCGCAGACGACCCGGACAGTGGGCTGGACAGCAGCTGAGAAACCGGAGTAGACAGCAGGCACCGACCATGCCGGACAAAGACGTGATCCTCGACACCTGAGGCTCGCCGGAAACCCAGGGAGAGCACTATGCACAACCGCAGGTTCGTGGTGGATCCTCACGTTGACAGCGTGGGCCACCAGAGTGAAGACGGCCACGTCAGCAGCGGCGCCTCGGCGGCCACTGATGGCTAGCGCCGCGCCCGCCTCGGGTCCGGCGCCCGTTCTCGGGCGCCACGATCTCGCGATGACCGATCTCGACATCTTCAAGGTGACAAGCCCGCCCAGTGGCTACCCCGCGAACATGAGGACGTTCTACAGCCCCGAGGACTTCGTACCGCAGGTCCTGCAGACCGTGCTCTCTAGCGTGTCGAAGTCAGTCGTGGTGGCGATGTATGGCTTCGACGATGATGTCCTGGCGGCGATGCTCGACACCGCGTTGAAGAACCCCGGGATCTACGTCCAGATCACGTTGGACCAGAGCCAGGCAGCCGGAGTCCATGAGAAGGAGCTGCTGGCGAAGTACGCGAACGAGATGACCGGCAACTCTGTGGCCATCGGCACCTCGGAGAGGGGCGCGATCATGCATCGAAAGATGGTGATCGTGGACGGTCTGTGGCGAATCTCAGGTTCCACGAACTGGTCGACGTCGGGCGAGACGCTTCAGGACAACGAGCTCACCATCATCCGCGATGCCCTGGTCTGCTCCGAAGCACGCCCGATCCTCGACATCGAGCACGACTCTGCCTTAAAGCAGATGGCGGCTCACGCAACAAGTGCCTGACCGACGTCCCCGGCGTGTTCCCCGGTCCGGGCCGAACCCACGCGCGGCCAACCATGGCTGGTGGACACCGATCGCTGAGGTAACCCGACATCGCTGGCAGCGACGGCGCCCGCTGGCAAAGGTGCACCGCCGCGAGACGGCACGACGGTGCCCGCCTCTGTTCTGCCGCTGAGGCGCGAGCTGTGCTGCCCGGTGGACGCACTCATCCCATCTCGGCTACCGGTGGCTGAGCCAGCAGCACACCGGAAGACGGCGCCGGGCCGTGCCGGCCCAGCTCACGCAGACCCGCGCCGTCCCTGAGTCTTTGCGGGCGAGCCTAGGTGAGACCTCCAGCCGCACGAATCGCACTCCATGTCCCGTGCCGGCGGCCACCGTGCGGCCACCGACAGATGGTGTTCAGCCCGGTCAGCCCGGTCAGCCCGGTCAGCGGTTGTCTGCGGCGCTGGCCGCAGGCGGTCGGCCACGGCCAGCCAGGCGAGCGCAGTCGTGCGGATATCGAGCCGTGCTCTCAGCGAGCAGCTCGATGAGCGGGCATCACCTCCTTCGAGTCGGCCGACGCTGTCACAGTCGTGGCGGCAACCTCTGGCTCGTCGCGGGAACCCCTGTGGTTCACGCGCGGGATTGCCAAACTGCACCATGGTGTTGGGCTCACGGCGCGCGGGTTGGAAAGGACCGGCCAGGCTGCTGCAGCGGCTGCCAGAAGAGTCCCCCACCAGGGCTTGGCGGACATAGACTTTGAAGGTGCATGTGGGCCCGAACGACTACCCATGATCCTCGTGGTTGATCTTGCGCAGCAGTGAGCCGCCGACCGGCGGCGTAAACCGAGGAGTGCCCACGTTGTATGACCAGCGGTTGTTCATGAAGACGTTGTCACGGTTCTCCGTGGTTCTGCCGGGCCACCACGACCTTGACGCTGCAGCGCTGGCTGAGCTCACCAAGAGCGTCACTGCAGTGTTGGGCCTGGGCGGCAGCGGGGTCACGATGGCCGAGGAGGGGCAGCTGCATTTCGTGACGGCGGTGACCCCGGATTCCACCGAGCTGGAGCGCAGTCAGGAGGAGCATCAGGAGGGCCCGTGTCGGGATGCCTACGAGACCGGTGAGGTGGTCCGGGTGAGCGATGTGCGCCAGGAGTCCGCCCGATGGCCGCACTACTCGGCCACCGCCGCTCGCTTGGGTGTGGCCGGCGTGGCCGGGATCCCGATGCGGCATGCCGACGAGGTCATCGGTGCCCTGAACATCTACTCGAGCGAGCCACGGGAGTGGTCGGACCAGGACATTGCGGTGGCCGTGGTCCTGGCCGACGTGGCGACCAGCTACGTGCTCAGCGCCGCCAAGCTGCACGACCAGGAGCAGCTGAGCGAGCAGCTGCAGCAGGCGCTGGACTCACGGGTCGTCATCGAACAGGCCAAGGGGATCACCGCCCAAAAGAGATCGGTCTCGGTCGATCATGCCTACCAGCTGATGCGCGGCCACGCCCGCAGCAACCATGCCAGCCTGCGCACGGTTGCCGAGGCGATCGTGGGCGTGGGACTTCGGGTCTGAACGCGGCGGATGACGCCAGGACCGGCCAGCTGCTCCTGCGCGTGCGCGCACGCTTTTCGTCCTGCACTGATCGGCTTGAAGCCACGACAGCGCGAGCCTTCAACGAGCTGTCCTCTGGCCTCGTGCTTCTCCCGTGGTGTGCGGGTCCCGGTTGAGTAAAGCAAGCGTCTTGTCGGGACCCGTCCGGCGTGAGCGGTTAACGTCTGGCCTACGGGGCACATGCGGCAACGGCATCGCAAGAGCATCGGTGACGGTCAACGACCCCCTGGAGAGTAGTGAACTTTCGGCGGCAGGTTCGAGCAGAGCTTGGCTTTGACCACATCTGGTTGAGGACAGATAGTACGGGCGGGAACCGTCCCCGGTGGCCTGCGCCCAGCAGCACCTCGACCCCAAGATCGGTGAGGGCACCCGGCAAAGACGCCGGATCGCGGTGAGCGTGAACGATGAACACATGCGCGTCGAGGACGACGAATACGCGGTTGCTCAAGGCAGTGAGCGCAGCCGCCAGTTCGTCGGTAGATCGCGCACCAGTCACGAGGTTCACCTACCCGGGCCGCACCCCCAAGAAGGCTGGCCATCTACCGACTGCTCTACGCAGGGCACTGTCTGCCGGGAAAATCCCAGAACGTCCGGATTGTCTTCGTCACGGTCGCGGAGTTGCCCGAGCACGTTACGCGAAGGGGAGCTCACCTTGGGCCGCAGCCATCCGTGCTAAGCCATCGTCACAACCAGGAGGTCGGGCGCGCAGAGACGACAGGTCGATCGGTACTGGGACCAGCGGTTCGGCGAGGTTCTCGGCTCGTGCCCGGTGGCATTCGAGCCACGCTTTAGCGTCTTCCTAGGCGGTCCGGGCTTGACCTTCACCCAGCGTCAGCCCTTCAGGATGGGTTCATGAAGAAGAAGGAAGCGACACCTCGGCCCCGGCTGCCTGCCAGAAGGGCTCGTCGGCCACGCGACTGCGCAGACGGTTGCCGGGCAGACGAGTCGGTGGGGCAGGGATCGAGGTGACCCCCATCTCGATCCCTGCACTGACTGCGGTCGGGCTCCGCAAAGCGTTCGGGCCACAGGTTGTGCTCGACGACATCGATCTCGAGGTTCCTGCCGCAACGGTGTTCTCCCTGCTCGGGCCCAACGGCGCCGGTAAGACGACGATGGTGCAGATTTTGTCTACGCTCATCCCTGCCGACGCTGGGCACGCCTTTGTCGGCGGCCACGACCTTCGTCGAGAGCCGGACCTGGTCCGCGCCGCAATCGGTGTCACCGGACAGTTCTCGGCGGTCGACAACCTCCTCACTGGCCAGGAGAACCTGATCTTGATGGCAGACCTGCACCATCTGGATCGACGCGTTGGTCGACGCCGCGTCGCCGAACTGCTCGACCGGTTCGACCTGGTCGAGGCGGCCAAGAACACTGCTGCGACCTACTCCGGTGGCATGCGACGGCGGCTCGACCTCGCGATGACCCTTGTCGGCGACCCGAGCATCATCTTCCTTGACGAGCCGACCACCGGCCTGGACCCTCGCAGCCGCCGCCGCGTGTGGCAGATCATCGGTGAGCTCGTCGCTGGCGGGGTCACGATCTTCTTGACCACCCAGCACCTGGAGGAGGCCGACCAGCTCGCCGACCGGATCGCAGTCCTCGACCAGGGGAAGCTGGTCGCGCAAGGCACTGCCGGCCAGCTGAAGGCGTTGGTCCCTGGCGGTCACGTCCGACTGCAGTTCGCCGATGTGAGCGGACTGCAGTCGGCCGCCCGCAGCCTCGGCGCAGTGCCCCGCCGCGACGACAGACTCGAGCTGCAGGTTCCGAACGACGGCAGTGTCCGGTCGCTGAAGGCCCTGCTCGATCGGCTCGCCGCTGACTCGATCGAGGTCGAGGGATTCTCGGTCCACACCCCAGATCTGGATGACGTCTTCCTTGCCGTCACCGGTCACCCCAGGCACGAGGAGGTGACGATCCCATGAGTACACGCTCGTATGCCGCGGCTGACTCGGCCACGATGCTGCGGCGCAATCTGCGGCACGCACTGCGCTACCCGTCCATGACGGTTTCAGTCGTGGGGATGCCGATCATCATGCTGCTGCTGTTCGTTGACGTCTTCGGTGGCGCGATGAGTGTCAGCCTCGCCAGCGCGTCGACTCACGGCGCCACATACATCGACTACGTCGTCCCCGGAATCCTGGTGATGACCGTGGGCTCGGGGTCGATGCCGACTGCGGTGGCCGTGTGCACCGACATGGCCGAAGGCATCGTGGCCCGCTTGCGAACCATGGCGATCTCCCGCGCCTCCATACTGACCGGACACGTCGTCGGGGCCATGATCCAGACGATGCTCAGCGTGGGCCTGGTCATCGCTGTCAGCCTGCTCCTGGGCTTTCGGCCCACCGCCGATCCGGCCGAATGGATCGCGGCAATCACCGTGCTGGCACTGTTCGCCCTCGCGCTCACCTGGCTGGCAGTCGCACTCGGCCTGGTGACCAAAACTCCCGAGGCAGCCAGCAATGTGGTGATGCCTCTATTCCTGCTGCCATTTATCAGCAGTGCGTTCGTCCCCTTGGCCACGATGCCCAGCGAGGTCCGCTGGTTCGCTGAGTACCAGCCCTTCACCTCGATCATCGACACGCTGAGGGGACTGCTGAGCGGTGCACCGATCGGCAACAGCGCCGTGATCGCCATCGCCTGGTGTATCGCCATCGCATTGGCCGGGTACCTCTGGGCGCGGTCGGTGTTCGACCGAGGCCCAGTGCGGTGACCGCTACCCGATGAATGCACACTCGATGAATACGGTGGGGGCTTGCCGCACCAGGTCAGCCAGGACAGCCAAAGGAGGTCGACAGTGCTCACCATAGGCCAGCTCGCGGCCTACGCCGGGGTAACCGTGCGCGCCGTACGGCACTACCACCAGCGCGGGCTGCTAGCCGAACCAGCTCGCGACAGCTCGGGGTACCGGCGCTACGATGCCGACTCAGTCGTCGACCTGATTCGGATCAAGACCCTGTCCGGCGCCGGCGTACCCCTGGCGCGGATCGAGGAGCTGCTCAACGCCGAACCAGCGCAATTCTGCCAAGCCATCGCCCAGATCGACGAGGCGTTGACAGCAAAGATCGGCGATCTCACGGATCACCGACGCCGTCTCGCCGAGCTCGAGGGCGGCGAGAGCCTCTTCCTACCGGCCGAGTTCGTCGACTATCTCGACCAGCTCCGAGCCTTCGGAGTCAGCTCGCGCGCCGTACAGCTCGAACGTGACGGCTGGATCCTGCTCGTCGCGGGCTCACCGCGGCTGGCCACGGAATTGCTCCGACACAAGAGCGCGGACCTGCAAGACCCGCAGTTCCGCGCGGTCTACCTCGACTACGACCAGTCATTCGACTGGGACCCGACCGATCCCCGGCTCAAAGAGCTCGCCAATGCTGTGGTGTCTCTCGTCGGACATCGCCCGGCGAAGCCCATGGTCGAGCCGACCCCGCATTCCGAACAGGATCCGACAGCAGTCGCCATCGCCCTGCTGTCCTCAGATATCGCCAACTCCTCACCCGCGTGGGACCGATTGACCGAACTGTGCAGGGCCAAACTGGAGGTCGGACCTTCGTAACCGACCCTGACGAGTCCTACTTGCGCGAGATGTGCCCACCTGTGACTCGGCGCAGAGATGACCGCACGCAGCGGGTCCACGCTTTCTGTCCGTAGCCCGATCGCAGTGCTGGACGTGGCTAGCTCGATGCGGCGCGTTGTCGTGAGCGGTAGGCCCGGACCCGGGCCCGGTTAAGGCAGGTGGCTGAGCAGTATCGGCGCGCGCCCCGCCCGTCCTGGTCGACGTACACATCCACGCAGTCGTCGCCGGCGCATGTGCCCACGCGCCGCCAGCTGTGCTCTTGGGTGGCGGCAAGCAGCGTGGCGGCGCACCCGGCTAGCAGCAGCGGCTCGGAGTCGGTGCGACTTGTCATCCAGAAGAGCTCTCCGCGCTCGTTCACCTTTGGTGACAGCTGGGCGTCGTCGAGTATCTCGTTGAAGGCTGCGGTGCGCTTCGCCGCGCTGACGGCAGCGAAGACCAACCACAGACGGTGCGCGACCGAGATCAGATCCTGTTGGGCCACCCCAGGGATGTGTGGCGCGGGGGGGTCGGTCATCACGTCCGGGTAGGGGTCGTGGTCCTCGCCAGCAGCCTCGCGCGGCGCCGGGGCGTATGCGTTGACCAGTCTCACCAGCCAAGGCAGCTGCACGGCCGGGATGACGTTCATGGGACAAGTGTAACTTCATAATACGTATATGAGGTTACCTGTGAGGTAACCTATATTTGGTGTTCAACAGTTACGTCGATCTCTGTCCGGTCCCGGAGTTCCTGGCTGCGGTCGGGCTGGTACTCATCGCTCCCGGACCAGACATGGCCTACATGGTCGCGGCGGGGCTGGCCGGCGGCAGGTCCGCGGCGACTCGCGCTGCGTTCGGCATCACCTCCGGGGTCGCGGTGTACGTCGTCGCCGTCGCAGCGGGATTGGGCGCCCTTGTCGCGCGCCACACCAGCGCACTCATCGGCATGCAACTAGTGGGCGCCGCCTACCTCGCCTGGCTCGCGTACACCGCTGTTCAAGAGTCGCGTGATGGCACCGAGCTGACCGCAGAGTTGGCCGGCCACCAGTGGTTTCGTCGCGGGTTCGTCGTGAACCTCACAAATCCCAAGATCGCACTGTTCGTCCTTGCCTTCCTTCCGCAGTTTCTGGGCACGGCCACCAGCCCCGCGCTTCAACTACTGATGCTGGGCGTTCTCCTGCAGGTGGCTGGGCTCGTAGTGGAACTGCTGGTGGGCTGGGCCGCGGGGGCGTTCCGTTACCGGGTGTTCCAAAGGCCCGGAACGTTGCGAACGCTGAGGCTGACCTCTGCCTTCGTCTTCGCCTCCCTGGCGGTTCTCGTCATCGCCGAGCTGACCAGGGCACTGGCCTGAGTACCGGCATTTCGTCCTCCGCCACGGATGACGACTGGGTGGTTCCCGTGGCAGCGGAACCAACGAGAACGACGGCCCGCTGCGGCGGCGGTCCCCACGGCGTCGACCTATCGGTGCACCGCGACGGGATATGGCGGCGCTGCCTCAGACAAGACCATCGGGTGCCAGGGGAAGGAAGCGGATGCGTCGCCCCGTTGCGGCGTGGATGGCGTTGGCGATTGCTGGGGCGACAGCGATGATCGGGGTCTCGCCAGCTCCCGCGGAGGCGATGTCGGGGCGGTCGAGGACAGTGATGTCGATTGGCGGCACGTCAGCGAACCTCGGTACCCGGTAGGTGGCCAAGGACGGGTTCAGGATTTGTCCGTCCTCGAAGTGGATGGCCTCGAACAGGGCGCCACCAAGTCCCATGACGGTAGCGCCGGCGATCTGGCTGCGCAGTCCGTCGGGGTCCACGACGGCACCGCAATCGAAGACGGTGGCGATTCTCAGCACGTGCAGTACGCCGTCCGGATCGACCATGACCTCAGCGGCGGTGGCGACCCGGGCGTCCTTCTCGATGCCGCCTGCGATGCCGACTCCTCGCCCGGCCCCGCTCGGGCGGTGCTGCCAGTCGATGCGCTCGGCGAGCTCGCGAAGCGCATCGGTGAGGCGGCTGTCGGACAGGTGGCTCAGACGCAGTTCGAGCGGGTCGACCTGTAGCTGAGCGGCCACCTCGTCGATGTGAGACTCGCGGGCGAAGTGGTTGGCCGTGGCGGCCAGTGCCCGGTACGAGCCTTGTGGCAGGGGCGATCTTGCGGGTTGGAACCGTTCCCTCTGGTTAGGGACGTTGTAGGGGGAGAACAGTCCCGCTGCACCGGAGTTGATGTTGGTGAACTCCCAACTCACCAGGTTTCCGTCGCGGGTGGCCGTGCTGCGCACGTCGATGACGGCCGCCGGCCGGAAGTAGGCCCAGCGAAACTCCTCTTCACGTGTCCAGCAGACCTTGACCGGCCGGCCTGTGGCCTGCGCCAGCCGGGCCGCTTCAACCGCTACGCCACCGGTGTGCTTGCCGCCGAAGCCGCCGCCGAAGTCCGGAACGACGATACGGACCTGCTCTTCGGACAGACCGAGCGCCGCGGCGACCTCACCGCGCACCCCGAACGGCCGTTGGGTACCGACCCACACTGTCGCGACGTCGCCGTCGAGCTGGGCCAGCGCAACGCGGGGCTCCATGGGGACGTGTGCGATGTAGGCGCAGGTGTACGTCGCGGTGAGGCAGATGTCTGTCTCACCGGGGACCTTGTCGACGTCCCCGATGTCGCGGTCGACGGGGCCCTCCCATCCTGTGCTCTCGGCAGGGTGGGAACGCAGGTAGCTGATCAGGTCAGCCTCGGCTGGCTGCGCGGCGTATTCCCAGTGCGCCTGCAAAGAGCGAACTGCCACGCTCGCTGCCGCGCGGGTCGGGGCGCAGACCGCGACGAAATCGCCGTCCTGGACGACACTCACCCCTGGCATCCGGCGCGCAGCAGTGGTGTCAACTGTGCCCAGCGTCGCCCCATAGGCAGGTGGTCGTAGCACGCTGGCGTACAGCATGTTCGGGACCAGCAGGTCGGACGGAAACTGTTTGGCGCCAGTGGTCGCGGCTATCAGGGCATCGCGCAGCGTCGATCCGTCGACGTCGGTCAGTCCCGGGGACGCAGGCTGGAGCGGGTCGTCCGGGTCGACCCGAATGGTTCGTGAGTCACCCCCGACCAGGGCGCCATAGGCGATCTTGCGGTCACCACCGCGGTCGCAGACGGCTCCGTCGGCCAGGAGAAGATCGTCGGGGCTGCACTGCCATCGCCGCGCGGCCTCGGCCAGCAGTTCGCGTCTGCCGGCGACGGCGGTCAGCCGCAGCGCATGGCCCGCATCAGGCAGGGACCGGCTGCCGAACGTTCCCATGTCGAACGGCACGCACGCAGTGTCTCCCATCTGGAGGCGGATCATCGACGTCGATGTGGCCAGTTCGGCAGCGATGACTCGGGTCAGCGCCACGCGGTTGCCCTGCCCGCCGTCGACCTTGCCCGTGAACGCCGTGATCCGCCCGTCGGTGTCGATGCTCAGGCGTGCACCGCCGGTGGTGGTCCAACCCCACTCGCGTCCAGCGCGCTGATCGTCTTGGGCTGGCGGCAGCACCACCGTCCAGAGGTCGGCGCCGGTGGCGCAGTCGTGCACCGCCTCGGCCACAGGGATCTGGCCGGTGTCGGAGCCATCGTCACCGCCTCTTTGGAGCACAGCGGCTGCTGCGTGAACCGCTTGCAGAATTCTTGGGTATCCGCCACACCGGCAGATGTTGCCGGCAAGCGCGTGCTGGATCGCCGCATCGGTCGGCGTCTGGTCCCGCGCGAGCAGCGCCACGACCGACATCACCATGCCAGGAGTGCAGTACCCGCACTGTAGCGACCGTGCGTCGATGAACGCGGCCTGCACCGCATGCAGATGTCCCTGCCGCGCCAACCCCTCCACCGTGGTCACTGCATTGCCGTCGAGCGTCTCGAGGTCGACCATGCAGGCCCGGACCGCGACCCCATCCAGAAGCACCGTGCACGCGCCACACTGCCCCTGGCCACATCCGCACTTAGCCCCGGCCAGGGTCAGATCCTCACGCAGCGCGTCAAGGAGTGTCCGCCCCGACGGCTCATCGACTGTGTGCTCATTGCCATTGATGATGAGTCGCACCACAGGGCAACGCTAGCCCGGCCGTGCCGGTACCGATAGGTCCTTGGGTCTTTGGCCTTGGCCCGGCTTAGGCAGGCTCACCCCGTCGGATTGGAGCCGGCCGCGTCCAGGGGCCCACAGGATGCCCCCATCAACCAGCTTGGGCTGGCTGGTGTCCTGCAGGCGACGGAGATTGGACGGGGGTCTTCGGATCACGATCCGTGCGTGTGCCAGGTGTCTGACCTCAACTCGCCCCACGAGGTCGCGATGGGATACCGGGATGACCCACGAGCTTCTTGGCCGCGGGCGGCGCTCGCGCAGGAGCCGGCCCAGTCGTCTTAACCCATCACGACCCGGTGACCACGGGTCCCTTCGCAGATCGTGACCCTGGCGGACGCCGCATCCGGCCACCTGAGCGCTCATGGCATCGCTGGGCAAGCCGGGCAGGTCAACTAAGGTCCCGTAGGCAGCGGCGCCCGAGAGGACGTCGCATGCTCTGCCCGCCCCAGGGCAACCGATGACACCATGCAGTGGTCACTTCGGATTGAGCACACCGTGGCTCGGGCACGCCACTGACCCAGCGCCAAGAACCACGACGATTTGCCGATCCTCAGCCCGGACTTCCGCAGATGTTAGGGCGCGTGACGAAATAACATCGTTTCGGCTGTGGAGCGGCTACGGTTGTGCTATGTCCGATTCTGTGGAGTCGCTCGCCAGCCGGTTCGAGGTTCTGCGGCCGCACCTGAGTGAGCGGCAGCGCCGGTTGTGGCTG